>Ga0307429_1000733_pt1 | contig 17707 bp, 20 predicted proteins | sample SalMarWE160230MG_FD_202151 | JGI IMG/M metagenome (GOLD analysis project Ga0307429, IMG submission 202151) | Salt marsh sediment microbial communities from the Plum Island Ecosystem LTER, Massachusetts, United States - WE1603-230 | ecosystem: Environmental > Aquatic > Marine > Intertidal zone >... | reverse complement strand
GCATTCAAATCGGGCGTGCTCGACTTCCTTAACCAACGCGATTGAGCCTTGCGTCAGTGCTTTTTGGGGCTCTCCTGTCGGCTCGAATATTGTGATAAAAGGCTTATGTAGGGGATCGAGAGGCGTTGGGAGACCATAACCTATGGCTCAATATCAGGCACGGCCTGCGAAGGCCCTCGACAAGGTCGATCCGGTCTGGGCACGCATCCGCGACGAGGCGGAGGAGATCACACGCCGCGAACCCGAACTCGCCACCTTCATCTACGAGAACATCCTGCACCACGCCACGCTGGAAGCGGCCATCGGCCACCGCGTCAGCCAGCGGCTCGAACATGCCGACGTGTCTGGTGACATGATCCGCCAAGCCTATAGCGAGGCGCTGGAGGACGAGCCGACGCTCGGCGATGCGTTCCGCGCCGACATCGTCGCGACGGTGGACCGCGATCCAGCCACCGCCCGCTTCATCGAGCCGGTGCTTTATTACAAAGGCTTCCACGCCATCCAGACGCATCGCCTGGCGCATTGGCTGCTCGGCAGAGGCCGCAAGGATTTCGCGCTCTATCTGCAAAGCCGCGCCTCGGCCGTATTTCAGTGCGACATCAATCCGGCCGCCCGCATCGGCCGCGGCATCTTCCTCGACCACGCTACCGGCCTGGTGGTGGGCGAGACCGCGGTGATCGACGACGATGTTTCCATCCTGCACGGCGTCACGCTTGGCGGTACCGGCAAGGAGCACGAGGACCGCCATCCGAAAATCCGCCGCGGCGTGATGATCGGCGCCGGCGCCAAGATCCTCGGCAACATCGAAGTCGGCCAATGCGCGCGCATTGCCGCCGGCTCGGTTGTCATCAAACCGGTACCGAACAATGTCACGGTGGCGGGCGTGCCGGCCAAAGTGGTCGGCGAGGCCGGCTGCCCCGAGCCCTCGCGCGCCATGGACCAGATGCTTTACGGTATCATGCTCGACGGCTAGGGCTTTTTGTCTGCGCATGATCTTGTCCGAAAACCGGTACCCACTATTCGGGATCATGCGCTAGCGCACGACGCTTGCGCCAGGCGGCGCAATCGGGCAAGGAGGCGCTGCCCACGAACAAGGAGCGGCCCGGTGGACGTCCAGGAGATCAAGCAGCTCGACGGCTATTTGAAGAAGCTGTTCGGCAATGCGCATATCCGCGTGGTGCCGAAGACGGCGGATTCCGCCGAAATCTTCGTCGGCGAGGACGACGTCGGCGAATTGACCGTCGACGATGAGGAAGGCGAGCGCTCGTACAATTTCCGCATGGTGATCCAGCTCGGGCAGGATTCCAGCATCCAGCCGGTGCCCGCGCTCAACGCCTATCTGCGGCGCAAGTTCGACAACGAGAACATCCGCGTGGTGCCGCGGCCGAAGAAGACGGATTCGCTGGAAGTCTATTTGGGCGAGGAATTTATCGGCGTGCTGTTCGTCGAAAACGAACAAGGCCGTCGCTCCTACATTTTCGAGTTGCCGATCCTCGACGTCGATCTGGTCGACTGAGACACCTCCCGTTCATTCCCGCGCAAGCGGGAATCTAGTGTTTTTTAATTCAGGAGAATGTCGCCCCTGGGTCCCCGCTTGCGCGGGGACGAACGGGTGTTGTCAGTCCGGACGCAGTCGCTTCAGCAGCTGGTCGATGCCGGCGGCGACGCTTTTCCAATCCTTTAGCCAGTCGCGCGGGAAGCGGAAGGTGATGTCGGCATTGCCGATGCGCCGCTCCAGCAGGCAGGTGCCGGAATTGACGACGCCTTTACGCGAGCAGCGCGCCAGGAAATGCTCCGGCGCGTTCGATTCAAACGCCAGCTCCTCGCCCTGATAGGGCGTGCCGTCGCGAAAGCCGCGCAGCGTGAGCCCATCCGGCCCGCCGCTTGGCTCCGGCACCAGATAGCGCGGATAGATTTCTTGCACCCGCTCGCTCAGCGGCAGTGTCGTGTTGCCCGCGGCGACGGTCACGAACAGCCGCTTGTTGGGACCGACCGGCGCTCCCACCGTCGGCTTGGCGGCGGGATCGGGCGGCTTGAGCGAGGGCCACAAATAGGCAAGATCGACGCGCTCCTGCGTGCCCGGCCGGCGCTCGATCGCCACGCGGATCGCCGCCGGCTCGATGTTGAAATTCACGCCGGAAACGACGACCGGCAGCGACGGTGCATTCAGCGACACCGGCGTGTCCGGCCAACGCGGCCACAGCACATAGGCGATGTAGCAGGCGGCTATCACGGTCACGCCGGCTAACACCAGTACCGGCGCGGCAAGCGGATTGTGGCCGGTATGGCGTTTACGTTGGGCGCGGCGCTGATGGGCGAGGTAAGCCATGAGGTCCCCGAATCGCTTGCGATTATGCCACGCGCAGCGCGAACGTCCGGATTTCGGCGTTTACCATTCGTTAAGGATTTGCTGGCGGGCGCGCAGGGCCTTTGTCACAAAGGGCCTCTGTCATGCGTTGAGGCCGAAATGCCGGCGGAATCCGTACAAATGCTGCTTGCGCTTGCGCTTGGTTTTGCCGCCGCCGGCCTTTCCTGTTCGGCATACCAGGTCGCCACCAGCCGCCTGCCGAGCTTCGGCCTGATCAGCGCCGGGCCCAGTGCCGCGGCCATCGCGGCGGTGCCGCTGCTGATGCTGTCGGCGCCCTTCCTGATCATGCGCAACACCGTGCTCGGCCGCCGCCAGGAAGGCCGCCGCTTCGAATTCGTGTTTCTGGCCACTTTGATCGCCGGCTTCTGGAGCCTGATGTCGGGTCTGGTGCTGGTGATGACGTTGCAGGCCTGCGGATTGCTGCTGACCTAACCACTTCCAATTTTCCGCTTTCGTTGCGATTGTCCCCTCCTTCAAGGAGACGGGAATGCCGATCTATGAACTCGACGGTCAGACGCCGGAATTTCCCGGCGAGGGCCAATATTACGTTGCCGACAGCGCGGTCCTGATCGGCCGCGTGCGGCTGCGGAAAGACGTTAGCATCTGGTACGGCGCGGTGCTGCGCGGCGACAACGAGTGGATCGAGATCGGCGAGCGTTCAGACGTCCAGGACAATTGCACCCTCCATACCGATCCCGGCTATCCGCTCGTGGTCGGCTCCAACAGCCTGATCGGCCATAACGTCGTGCTGCACGGCTGCACCGTCGGCGACAATACGCTGATCGGCATGGGCGCGGTGCTGCTCAATGGCGCCAAGGTCGGACACAACAGCCTGGTCGGCGCCGGCGCGCTGGTGACCGAGGGCAAGAGCTTTCCCGACAATTCGCTGATCGTCGGCGCTCCCGCGCGCGCGATCCGCACGCTCGACCAGGCCGCCGTCGACCTCATCCTCAAAGGCGCCGATATCTATGTTCGGCGCGGACAGCGCTACCGCGTGGGCCTCAAGAAGATCGGCTGATTTCGGCGTCGCGGAATTCGGTATAATAACCTGAAGCTCGGGGAAGTAAGGTTCAAGGAAGCGCCATGAGTTCACCCATTCGCGTGCTGCTCGCCAAGGTTGGGCTCGATGGCCATGACCGCGGCGTCAAAGTGGTGGCCCGTGCCCTGCGCGATGCCGGCATGGACGTGATCTATTCCGGCCTGCATCGCACCCCCGATGAAGTCGTGACCGTCGCCATCCAGGAAGACGTTGACGTGCTTGGCGTCAGCCTGCTGTCGGGTGTGCAGATGACCGTGTTTCCGAAAATCTTCGATCAGCTCAAGCGGCAGGGCGCCGACGACATGATCGTCGTCGCCGGCGGCGTCATGCCCGACGAGGACGTGGCCGCACTCAAGCGCATGGGCGTGAGGGAAGTAATGCTGCAAGACACACCGCCGCAGGCGATCATCGATACGCTGAGGAAACTGGTCGCCGAGCGCGGGCCGCGATGAAGGCGCGGAGCCAAGCGATGGAGTCCTGGTCGTTCCCGCCGCGCTATGACGGCGGCTATTTGTCCGCGCCCGACAGCCGCTACTGGTTTCCCCGACGCGAGACCATGCCGGCAGTCGAGCGCGAACGTGCGATTGTCGAACGGCTGCGCGCCGTGTGTACCTATGCCTATGCGAGCGCGCCGTTCTACAAACGCAAATGGGACGAGGCGGGCTTTCACCCCAGCCAAATCAAGTCGCTCGAGGATTTCGAAGCCAAGGTGCCGGTGGTGCAGAAGAAGGACCTGCGCGAGGCACAGTCGCGTCGGCCTCCCTTTGGCGATTACCTGTGCATTCGCGAGCAGGACGTTTTTCATATCCACGGCACCAGCGGCACCACCGGACGGCCCACCGCGTTCGCCATCGGCCGTGACGACTGGAACGCAATCGCCAATGCCCATGCGCGCATCATGTGGGGCATGGGACTGCGTCCCGGCGACACTATCTGCGTCGCCGCGATCTTCTCGCTCTACATGGGAAGTTGGGGCGCGCTCGCCGGCGCCGAGCGGCTCGGCGCCAAATGTTTTCCGTTCGGCGCCGGTGCCAGCGGCATGTCGGCGCGCTGCGTGCAATGGCTCGACGTGATCAAGCCAACCGCCTTTTACGGCACACCGACCTACGCGCTGCACCTGGCGCAGGTCGCGGTCGAGGAGCGGCTCAATCCACGCGACTTCAAGCTCAAGATCATGTTCTTTTCCGGCGAGCCAGGCGCCTCGATTCCGGGCGTGCGCGACAAAATCACCGAGCTTTACGGCGCGCATGTTATCGACAGCGGTTCAATGGCGGAAATGTCGCCGTGGATGAACGTCGCCGGCTCGCGCGAAACCGCCGGCATGCTGTGCTGGCAGGACGTCGTCTATACCGAAATCTGCGATCCCAAGACCATGCGCCGCGTGCCCTATGGCGCGCGCGGCACGCCGGTCTACACCCATCTGGAGCGCACCTCGCAGCCGATGATCCGCCTCGTCTCCGGCGACCTGTCGCTGTGGACGAACGAGGCTAATCCTTGCGGGCGCACTTATCCGCGGCTGCCGCAGGGTATTTTCGGCCGCATTGACGACATGTTCACCATCCGCGGTGAAAACGTCTATCCGAGCGAGATCGACGCCGCGCTCAACGAATTGCCGAACTATGGCGGCGAGCACCGTATCGTCATCAGCCGCGAGGCGACGATGGACGAACTGCTGCTGCGGGTGGAGGCTGACGCCGATACTTTCGCGCGCGGCGAGAGCGAACGCTTCCGTGCCGACGTCGAGCGCAAATTGCAGAAGGTGCTTGGCCTGCGCACTTTGGTCGAAGTGGTCGCGCCCCATTCCATACCGCGCACCGATTTCAAGGCCCGCCGTGTGATCGACGATCGTGGGGTGTTCCGCGACATGCATGCGCACATCGAGGGAGCGAAAAGTTGAGCCGTGCCGTTTCATCCGTCGCGCTGGTGGACCGTGTCAAAGCGGGCGAGCCAGCCGCGATCGCGCGGCTGATCTCGCGCGCCGAGAGCGGTGCGGCAGAGGCGCACGAGGCGCTGGCGCGCATCTACAAGCTGGCCGGCCGCGCCCATGTCATCGGCGTCACCGGCGTGCCCGGCAGCGGCAAATCCACCTTAGTCGGCAAGCTCATCGCGCGACTGCGCGCCAAGGGCGCGAAGATCGGTGTTGTTGCGATCGACCCGTCCAGCCCTTATTCCGGCGGCGCCATTCTCGGCGATCGCATCCGTATGACCGCGATGGCGAACGATCCCTGCGTCTATATCCGCTCGATGGCGACGCGCGGGGCCACCGGGGGCATGGCGCGCGCCACGCTCGACGCCGTCGATATTCTCGACGTCGCCGGCTTCGACACCGTCATTCTGGAAACCGTCGGCGTCGGCCAGGACGAAGTGGAGATCGTGCGCGCCTCGCACACCACGATCGTGGTGTCGGCGCCAGGCCTGGGTGACGAGATTCAGGCGATCAAGGCGGGGATTCTCGAGATCGCCGATATTCACGTAGTGTCGAAATGCGACCGCAGCGATGCCAACCGAACACTGGTCGATCTCAAGCAAATGGTGATGGCGGGCTTGCGGGCGGCTCCGGCCACGGCCTGGCAGCTCCCGGTCGTTGGCACCAACGCGATCTCCGGACAGGGTGTGGACGAGCTGGCCGCAGCGATTGAGCGGCATCGCACCTTCGCCATGGATTCGAAGGCCGGTGAGGAAAGACGGCTCGCTATCGCCCAATTCAGGTTGTGCAAGACCGCTGAAAATCTGCTTCTCGACCGCTTCGGCGGTGCTGTCGCGGGAGCAAGCGCGCCGCTTGCCGCCAAGCTTATGCGGCGCGAGTCCGACCCCTATAGCCTTGCCAATGAACTGTTGAATTCCTCGCTGTTGCGGGAGCCCGACCATGAACAAGATTCTCGATCCAAAATCGCTTGACCGGCTGGAAAGCGAAATCGCCGACTGGGAGGCGGGCGAAGTCGCGGCTTTTCTGAAGAAACAGGCCGAGCGGCGCGAACAGTTCTTCACGACCGGCGATATTCCGCTGAAGCGGACCTACACGGCCGCCGACATTGCCGACACGCCGATCGAGGACATCGGCTTGCCCGGGCGCTACCCGTTCACCCGCGGACCCTATCCGACGATGTATCGCGGCCGATTCTGGACCATGCGTCAGATCGCCGGCTTCGGCACCGGCGAAGACACCAACAAGCGCTTCAAATATCTGATTGCGCAGGGCCAGACTGGGCTCTCGACCGATTTCGATATGCCGACGCTGATGGGTTACGATTCCGACCATCCCATGAGCGAGAGCGAAGTGGGCCGCGAAGGCGTCGCCGTCGATACGCTCGCCGATATGGAGGCGCTGTACCACGGCATCGACCTGGAAAACATCTCGGTGTCGATGACGATCAATCCGAGCGCGTGGATCCTGCTCGCTATGTATGTGGCGATGGCGCAGAAGCGGGGTCTCGATCTCAACAAGTTGTCGGGCACCATTCAAGCCGACATCCTGAAGGAGTACATGGCGCAGAAGGAATACTGCTTCCCGATCGCGCCCTCGGTGCGGATCGTGCGCGACGCTATCACCTACTGCGCCGAGCACATGCGGCGCTACAATCCGGTCAATATTTCCGGCTACCACATTTCCGAGGCGGGCGCCTCACCCTTGCAGGAGGCAGCGTTCACGCTGGCCAATGGCATCGTCTATGTCGAGGAAGTGCTGAAGACCGGCATGGAAGTGGACAAATTCGCGCCGCGGCTGGCCTTCTATTTCGTGGCGCAGGGCGACTTCTTCGAGGAGATCGCCAAGTTCCGCGCCGCGCGCCGTTGCTGGGCCAAGATCATGAAGCAGCGGTTCGGCGCCAAGAACTCGGATTCGATGCGTCTGCGGTTCCACTGCCAGACGGCGGCGGCGACCCTGACCAAGCCGCAATACCAGATCAATATTGTGCGCACCGCCTTGCAGGCGCTTTCCGCCGTGCTCGGGGGTTGTCAGTCGTTGCACACCAACGGCTACGACGAGGCCTTCGCCATCCCAACCGAGGAGGCCATGCGATTGGCGCTGCGCACCCAGCAGATTATCGCAGAGGAAACCAATGTCGCCAATGTTGTCGATCCGCTCGGCGGCTCATACATGGTCGAAAGTCTGACCAGCGAATATGAAAGGCGAATTTTCGAAATCCTCGACTACATCGATGCTCACGGTGGCACCGTCAAGCTGATCGAAGACGGCTGGTTCCACAAACAGATTGCCGACTTCGCCTATGAGACGGCCTTGCGCAAGCAGACCGGCGAGAAGCCGATGATCGGCGTGAACAAGTTCGTCATGGACGACGAACAGCACGAGATCGAGACACACCCCTATGATCCAAGCACCGCCGAGCGGCAGATCGCCCGTACCCGACAGGTGCGCGCGAGCCGCGACCAAGCCAAGGTCGATGCGCTACTGGAAAAACTGATCGCAGTCGCCAAGGATGAGCGGGCCAATATCATGCCGATCACCATCGAGCTGGTCGCCAACGGCGCAACCATGGGCGACATTGTCGAAAAGCTCAAAGGCCTGTGGGGCACGTACCGCGAGACCCCGGTGTTCTGAACTGAATTTGGCTCAGCTACGGGCGCGCCGGTAGAGATAATCGGCCGGCAGCCCCATCCGCTGGCAGGCCTGCACCGCTGGGCTTGCCTCCAGCACCACGTGATCGGCCAGGCATCCCGCGAGCTTGACCAGCGCGCCTTCGCCGACGCGCAAACCAGCATGGTCAAGTCCGAGCTTGCGACGAATGCCAGGCGGCACGAGATCGACCGCGGCGCGCACCAGCATCCGTTGCGCCGGTCCCAAGCGTGCCGGAAAAACCGGCGCCTCGCGCATGATGTCAAGAAACTCGAAAATCACGTCGGAGCGTTCGAGCTTCGACTGCATCGCCAGAAAGAGAGCCCGCAACTCGGCTTCGGTGCGCTGCGCAGCGTCGGCGCCATACAGCGCCGCCGCCTCCGTGCCTTCGCCGTAGTAGCGGTCGCGCGCATCACGCGACAGCTCCCGCACATAGCGGTGATAGGCTTCCAGGAAGCCGAAGGCGGCGGTGGCCTGCACCCAATTGAGCAGTTGCGGATCGTCGGCGCGATAGGCTTCGCCTGTCTCGGTGCTCCCGGCGATGCGTTCGTGCCTGCGACGCACGCCAGCGATCATGCTCTTGGCGGTTTTGCGCGGGCCATAGACCGTGATCATGGTGGCAAGGCCGGTGCGGCGCAGCCGCGGTAGCGGATCATCACGAAAGCTGGTGAAATTCCATACGCCTGAGCGCACGCGCGGCTCGGCCAGTTCCAGGATCACCGCGGCGACACCGCCCACAAATAGCGCCACCGGATTCTTGAACACCCGCCATGACACCGATTGCGGCGGCACCAACGCGGCTTCACCGGCCGGCCGGCTGAAATCGGCCGGCGGGCGTCCATCGACCGCCATAAGGTCGAGCAGTGCTGTTTGTGCCAGCATCTGCAAGGTCTGCGGTGGCACGATCGGCGCGAGTGCGATGCTCATAGTGCCAAGATAGGCACACAATGCGGCGGAAGTTCCGCCCTCAAACAGGGTGCGGCCGGCCCTTGGGGGAAGGCCGGCCGCTCACGAACCCGGTCTGGGGACGGGGAGGGGTGGGGACGTGACCGGGGTCGCGATTTCGTTGTTGGCTTCCGTCGTTGTGTTAGCGGCCCGAGACCGTGACGGGCGCGGCGTGCGGCGCGCCCAACGCGACCCAGCTGTTCGGATCGGACTGCGACTGCCGCTTCACGAAACGGTAGCCGGTCTTATTCCAGGGCAGGACCTTGGCCTCCTGGTTGTCGAGAATGAACTCGCCGCGATCAGTCTTGACCGTGAGCACGGCATGGCCGTCGCCCTTTTTGTCACGCACGACGGTGATCAGCAGCGCCGAACGCGGCCAGCCGGCCTTGATCAGCATGCGGCGCTTGAGCAGCACGTAATCTTCGCAATCGCCGTAGCCGTCGTCGGGATAGTTCCAGCGTTCAACCACGCCCCAATGCTCGAGGTCGGTTACTGGCTTGATGTTGTCGTTCACCCAGGCGTTGACCTTGACCATGTCGGCCCAGACCTTGGGCGTGAGCACGACATCGCCCGCTGCCGACGCCTTGGTGTGGCACTCCTGTTTGTATTCGACGCAGAACTCGATCCAGCCGATCGGGGTGCGTGCGGTTGCGCCAACTGCGACGTAAGCCACGTGGTTGGGCGGCGCGTAGCCATAGGCAAGTTTGCGCTCGCCTGCCGCCGTGCCGCCCGCGGAGGCGGCCAAGGCCGCCGCGCAGGCCATGACCAGCATGCCGCCGGCCGGAACTCGTTTGATACGCCAGCCCATTTGTCGTGGCCCCTTCCCCCCGTCTTGTTGGGGCCACATTTCTCACAAAGCTTTTGCATCGCGGCTAAGTAGAGCAAGTCATTTTAAGAAGAACTAAAATAAAGAGAGAGTTGAATACAGTAAAACTTAAGATCAAATTTGATTAAATTCTTAGCGAATACAATTTAGCTAAAATTGTCGGCGTTAAGCAGGCAAACGCAGCATTGACACGCCCGCGCAGGATTGCGGGCGCGTTCGATTTACCTTGAGTGGTCGGTGCAGAAGGTTCCGTGATGCCAGCAGACGGCCGCGCCAGCCCGGTGGAGCGGGTTCACGGCGCGCGCAATTTTACGCGCCGTGTTTACCGGCCAATGACTCTAATCACCGGTGATGTTGTCTTCGAGGAAATCGGGGTGTTGCAGGCGCGAGAATTCGATGGCGAAGCCGTCGTCGATGTGACGGACCACGCGACCTTGCGTCTTGCCGAGAGTGACCACGGCGCCTACCGCGGGCCGCAGTTCCGGGGCGAGCGCAATCGCAACGCCCGACTGCGACAAGTCGATGATGCGGCAGGTGATATTGTTGCCGTTCGGCAAAATCAGCCGCGCCAGTGGATTGCGCGGCGCGAAGCGGCCGTGGCGGCGGTCCTCCGGCAGGTTGAGGATGTGCCGGTTGGCAAGCCAGGTGAGCTGGGTGGCGAGCTTGTCGCGCTTGCGCGAACTCGCCGCAATCGTCATGGCGAACCCGTTGTTGAACGTGCGCGCAATCTGGCCTTCGAGCCGCCCCAGATGATCGACATAGGCGATGACCCGCTGGTCTTCCGCGCCGGCAACAGGGGCGATCAGCGCCATGCCCCCCGGCGACATATTGATGACCTGGCAGGGAAATTCACGCCGATCGGGCAGCATATAGCGCCCGAGAAGGTTGACTTTGACGCGTTGAAAACGCCGGCGTTCTTCGGCCAGCGGCAAATATTTCGGCTTGGCTTGCGGCATGGACATGGCGCGGCTGGGGCCTGAGGGCGCTTTCGCCCACAGCCAACGACCCTAGGACGGTATCGTTAACGCGGCGTTAGCCGGCCCGCTCGCCGGGCGGGGTTTCCAGCCCGCCGCTGTAGATCACGAAGCCATGCTGCACGCGGCTTGCGACCGCCGCCCGCCCGAATTGGGGCGCGCCGCGGCCTTTCAGTTGCGGCCCGATATGGCGCAGGCTGACGAGCGCGAGCTCGCTGACCGGCTTGGCGCCCAGCCAATACGGCGGGACCGCGGGCACCAGCACGCCGAGCGCGCGGATGCGGTTATGGCCACCGTGCGCGAGTGGCAGCAGCAACATTTCGATCTCGGTCGCGGCGCCGTCTTCCGTGTGCCCGGTGAGGCCGGCGACGGCGCCGCCCGCCTCGCGGGTGACGACGCCCAACAACTCGTCAATTGCTTGGCGGCTCTGCTCATCCCAAAGAAGGCTGAACGCTTCGCCTTTGATCTCGCGGCCGAACAACGCGCAGACGCGCGTGCCGGCGAGACGAAAACGCAACTGATCGGTAAAGTCCGCCCCCAGCATAAAAGTGTCGCCGAGCGCGTGGCGGATACCGGCTGGATCGATATCTCCGCGCTCGGGGGCGGGGCGATAGGTCCGTTGTCTGTTCCAGTATTCGAACACGGCCCGCGTGGATGCATGCTTCATTTGACGCCCACCTGTTCCGTCGCGGGACGCCGGCGATGTTCTCGTTGTCCCCGATCGGGACATCGGGGCCGGGTTTTGCTCGCGACGGTGCCGACGGAGCAGGGCGCATGCCGGGGAGGCGGGTTGGTGCCGGCCGATGCAAGTTAGCGTTAAAAGTGCAATCGGATTGGCCGCGTGCCGGTCAACGCCTATGCTTGTAGAAAATCGACACAGGCGCCGTTTTGAACCTCCAGGCGCAACTCAATTGAGCCACGGGGAGATGTGGGGACGTGACGAGCGCCGCTCAGGCGCGACAATGATCCCGCAGAACGCGGCTCGCGGGAGGGCGAAAGCCCTCCTTTTCTTCTTGTCCATTGCGGCGATCTTTGGCTTGCGGCGAGCGGGCAAGCAGCGTAACTGGCCAGCGACCGAACTGGCCGATCAGTGAAACGCGAACCCGCCTTCAATATCCCTCCCGTCATCGTGGCCGTGCTCGCCGTATTGGCGCTCGTCCATGCTGTGCGCATGTTTGTCTTGACGCCGGATCAGAACATCGACGTGCTTTGGCTGTTTGCATTCGATCCCGTGCGTTACGGGACAGGAATTCTGCCGCCCGAGGTTTTACCCGGTGGGTTGGGCGCGCAGATCTGGACCTTCGTGACTTATGCGCTGCTGCACGCGAGCTGGATTCATCTTGGTGTTAACGCCATCTGGTTGCTGCCGTTCGGCACGGCGATCGCGCGCCGCTTCGGCGCGTTGCGGTTCTTGATATTCTTCGCCGTCACGGCGGCGGCCGGCGCGCTCGCTCATTTGTTCGCCTATGGCGGGCAGAATGCACCCGTGATTGGCGCTTCGGCCGCGATCTCCGGCACCATGGCAGGGGCCATGCGGTTTGCATTCCAGCGCGGCGGACCGCTGAGCTTCCGGCGCACCGGCGGCGAGGCTGATTTTCGCATTCCGGCGGCGCCGCTTTCTCGCGTGCTGGGCGAGCCGGCCGTGCTGGTCTTCTTGCTGGTGTGGTTCGGGATCAATCTTTTGTTCGGGTTTATCTCGTTGCCGAGCAGCATGGGCGGCGGCGAGGTGGTGGCCTGGCAGGCGCATGTTGGCGGCTTTCTGGCCGGCCTGCTGCTGTTTTCGTGGTTCGATCCGGCGCCGAATTCTCGGTATTTCGACGACGGCGGTGCAACGCGGCACTAGCCAATGCGGCAGTGCGGTAGCTTAACTTCTTGACGGAACCCGGTGCGCGGCAGGATCGTTCTCTATCGCCCGGACTCAGTGGGTAGGCGTGCCCCTAGAGTTCCGGACATTTCGAATTGCGCATGATCTTTGTCCGAAAATCGGTACCCATCCCGGATCAAGTCCGGGACGGACTTTTTCGGGATCATGTGCCAGGGAGGCTGCCATGAACGTCAAGACGATCCTGGCCGCCAAGAAACGTACCTTGGGCGGCGACATTATTGACATCGAGCCGGCGGCGAATCTTGCGGCGGCCGTCAAGCTTTTGGCCGCGCACCGCATCGGCGCGCTTTTAATCCGCGGCGCAGGAGGCCGCCCCGCCGGCATATTGTCGGAGCGTGATATCGTGCGCGCGGTCGCCGAACACGGAACCGGCGCGCTCGAACTGTCGGTCGAGCAGATAATGACCCGCGAGGTCGAAACCTGCGGCGAGGATGAGACTGTGGCCGGAATCATGGAGCGGATGACGGCTGGAAAATTCCGCCACATGCCGGTGCTGAGCGACGGCAACCTGATCGGGCTGATTTCGATCGGCGACGTGGTCAAGCAGCGCCTTCAAGACATCGAGCACGAGACCGAAGCGATGCGGGATTACATCCGCAGCGCCTGAGTTTCGAGATTACTTTGCTGGGCTCTCGGGGTCGTAGGGCTGCGACAGCGCGGCGACCGCCTCGGCCACCGCGTCGATGGACTTTTCGGCGGCTTCGGCGCCGATCGCGATCGCTTCCGCGCCGCGATGAAAGTCGAACCAGCCGACCTGGCCGAGGCGCGGGCTGATCAACACGTCCGGCGGGTCGCCGGCCAGCCGCGCGCGCGTGATGCGGTCCTGCATCACGTTGAAGGCTTCGACCATGACGGTAGGAATGCCGGGACGCCCGCGCCGGCCGATGAGTTGGCGGCGCAGCGTACGCTCGCGGCTGAACATGCCGAGCAGGCCGTTGGACTTGAGAGGGAACTCATCGTCACTGTCATCGGAGCCGTGGCTGGCGATGATGGTGCCACGCCCGAACAGATCGGAATTGAGATTGACCGCGATCACCAGGCGGGCGCCGAGCGCGCGGGCGGCCGAGACCGGCACCGGATTGACCAGTGCGCCGTCCACCAGCCAGCGGCCGCCGATCAGCACCGGCGGGAAAATTCCCGGCAGGGCATAGGAGGCGCGCAGCGCGTCCGCCAGCCGCCCGCGGGTAAGCCAGATCTCGTGTCCGGTGTTGAATTCGGTAGCGATGGCCGCGAAGCGGATCGGCAAATCGTCGATGCGGTGATCGCCGAGCGCGGCGCCCAGCTTGTTGGCGAGATGGCCGCCGCGGATCAGGCCGGAGCCGGACAGGCTGATATCGAGATGACCGAGCACGTTGCGCACGGTGAGGCCGCGCGCCCAGTTTTCCAGCGAATCGAGCTGGCGGGCCGCATAGCAGCCGCCTGCAACCGCGCCGATTGAGGTGCCGACGATGACGTCCGGGACGATACCGTGGGCAATAAGCGTGCGGATCACGCCGATATGGGCAAAGCCGCGCGCGGCGCCGCCGCCGAGCGCAAGCCCGATGATCGGGCGCGTGGCCACCGGTTTTATCTGCGCCGTGGTCGCCTCGGCCGAGCGGTCGCCGTTGCGCGCACGTGCAAAAAGACCCTCAAACACCAAACTATCTCTCCTCTGGCCCGATGATCCAATCGGGCCAGCCTCCCGACAAGCATTTCACCGCGTTATGGTGAAAAACTGCTGGCGGAGTCTTGCGACTAAGGCGTGACAGCAAGCGTGCGCCCCGGTGATTACATTATGGTTAAACACCGCAGGCTGCACCGAATATAGGCGATCCTTATCACGCGGTCGGCCGCCGCATCGCAAACACGCTTTCGACCACTGCATATTGGTCGTAGCCGCAGCGAGCGATCGGCTTCAGGGCCGCGGTGTCGAGCAGGCCGTCGACGATGAAGCGATCGTCGATGTGCACGCCGACGACCTGTCCGATGACCACGTGGCAATCGACCGCCATGCCGCCGGCGCTCTCGATCGGCACGATCTTGATCAGCCTGCATTCGAGCGCGCAGGGGCTCGCCGCCACGCGCGGCGGCTTGACCAGCCGCGACGGCGCGGGTGCCAGGCCCGCACGTTCCATCTCGTTGACACCACGCGGCAGCGGCGCCGAGGTTGCGTTCATCGCCTCGCGCAGGTCCCAGGTCGCGAGATTGCAGACGAATTCGCCGGTCTCGGCGATGAAGCTCACCGAGTCCTTGAGGCCTTCGCTGGAGAACATCAACAGCGCCGGCCGGCTGTTGATGCCGTTGAAGAAGGAATAGGGCGCGAGGTTGATGTCGCCCTCGCCGTTCATTGTGGTAACCCAGCCGATCGGGCGCGGCGCCACGATCGCCTTGAACGGGTCGAAACGCAATCCGTGGTCGTTCATGATAGCGTCGTAGAACATTTGCTCAGGCGCCGAACCGGGTAACGATGTCGGCGAGCTTCGGCCGCTCGCGATCCTGGGGCGGCTTGGCCGGGCGGCCGATGTGGACGAAGCCGGCGATGCGCTCGCTCGCCGCGACGCCAAATTTGTCGAGCACACGCCGATCGTAGGCGTACCATTCGGTGATCCAGCTCGCCGCATAACCCATGGCATGGGCGGCCATCACCAGGCTCATGGCGGCGGCGCCGGCCGACAATTGCTGCTCCCATTCGGGAATTTTCACGTGTGCGCCGGCGCGGCTAACCACCGCGACCACCAAAGGGGCGCGGGCCAGCCGCTTGCGTTCGAACTCGATTTGGTCGGGCGCGGCATCGGAGTGGTCGGCGCAGAAGACTTCGGCGATGGTCTCGCCGGCTGTGAGCCGCGCGTCGCCATCGAACACAATGAAGCGCCAAGGCGTGAGCTTACCGTGGTCGGGCACCCGTGAAGCGACCGAAAGCAGGGTATCGATTTCGGCCGCAGTCGGGGCGGGCCCGGTCAATTCCATTGGCTTGACTGAGCGGCGGGTCTTGAGCAGTTCCAGGGCGTCGGGCATCGCGAGCTTGCCGGATTTTGGAAAAGATCGTGCGCAAAAATCGTGCGTCTGCGCCTAGCATAGGGCCGAAAGGGTGACAAACGCGGGTGCCTGGCTTGAAATCGCCGCGATTTGGGTCGAAAACTGCCCGGTCATGAGCAGCGCTCCCGCAAACGCCGCTACCTGCGGCCGCATATGGCTGGAGCTTGCGCTCATCCTCACTTTGCTCTTTCCGGGCGCGGCACTGGGACAGGCGGCCGGGCAGAACTCGTTGTTTTCGGCGACGCCGTCGGTCGGCCTGATCTCGCCTGCGCCGGTCACGCGCGGCGAGGTATTCGGCCCCAGCGGCGCGTTGACGGCGCCTTCGCAATGGCCGCTGGCTGCGCCGCGAGAGGCGATGCCGAACGCCCCGACGCTGATGGTGCCGGCCGGCAAAGTGGCGCTCGCGCTCAGCGCCCGCTTCGGCAAGGACGCGCCGGAGATCGAAGGCGGCCTGACTTGGCGGGTCTATGCCGCCAAGCCCGACGCCAAGGGAAACTTCCGCCTGGTCAAGGAAGAAAAAGCCCCGACGCCCACGGTGGTGCTGCCGGCCGGCGCCTATATCGTGCATGTCGGCTTCGGTCTTGCCACCGCGGTGCGGCCGGTGACGCTGCGCGGGCCGACGGTACGCGAGGAATTCGACTTGCCGGCGGGCGGCCTGCGCATGGAGGGCCGCGTCGGCGACGTCCACATCCCGGCCGGACAGATTTCGTTCAACGTCTTCAAGGGCAGCCAGTTCGAACCCGGCGACCGGCGACCGATCGCCGAGCACTTGATGACCGGCGAGGTGGTGGCGGTGCCGGAAGGCACTTATTACATCGTGTCGCACTACGGCGATGCCAATGCGGTGGTGCGCTCCGACATCCGCGTGCAGGCCGGTAAGCTCACCGACATCACCATCACCCACCGGGCCGCCGCCATCACCCTCAAGCTGGTGGCCGAGAAGGGCGGGGAAGCGCTCGCCAACACCGCGTGGTCGGTGCTCACGCCCGGCGGCGACGTGATCAAGGAATCGATCGGCGCCTTTCCGCGCGTGATCCTGGCCGAGGGCGAATATCGCGCGATCGCGCGTAACGAGGGCAAGGTGTTCGAGCGCGAATTCAAGGTCGCCACCGGCGTGGACGGCGACGTCGAGGTATTGGCACGGTGAGCCAAGCGCCCGCGCCCGACCTCGCCGCCGCCAATAACGCGGCCATGGCGATGTTCACGCGTCTCGATCCCAAGGCGATCGCTCTCTTGCTCGATGTCGACGGCACCATCGTCGATCTTGCGCCGACGCCGCATGAGGTGCATGTCTCCGACGCGCTATGCCGCTCGCTCGCGCGCTTGCTCGACTTGACCGGCGGCGCGCTGGCGCTGGTGAGCGGGCGCCCCATCGTCGATCTCGACCGGCTATTCTCGCCGCTCAAGCTGCCGGTGGTGGGCGGCCACGGCGCTGAAACGCGGCTACGCGACGAGCACATCAGCATGAAACCTTTGCCGGAGAAGTTGCGGCGGCAGCTCGCCGGCGCTAAAAGCATCGATCCCCGCATCGTGGTCGAGGACAAGGGCTATTCGCTCGCGCTGCATTACCGCAACGCGTCGCAAAGCGAAGACGCGTTACGGCAGCATATCGCCGCGGCGCGCGCCGCGTTTCCCGGCGAGGCGATCGAGGTGCTGCCGGGCAAGGCCATGTTCGAGGTCAAACGCCCGGGCGTGAGCAAAGGCGGGGCGGTGCGCGCGCTGATGACCCATGCGCCGTTTTACGGCCGTAGGCCGGTGTTCATCGGCGACGATGTGACCGACGAATCGGTATTCGCGCTGCTGCCCGAACTTGGCGGTAGCGGTTTTTCGGTACATCGGCATTTTGCCGGCGTTAGCGGGATATTCCATTCGCCTGAGCAGGTGCGCCGCGCCCTTCAAACGCTGGCGGGCCGGTGATCCCGTGAACATTTTTGCCGTTCGGGCGCTATATGCCCGTATACGGTTATCGCGACGGTTTTTTTGAATTGCCGATTGCGGCTTATGGATGCAAGCTGATCGGATTGACCGCGATCAAATTGTCGCGGAGCTGGGGAGAGCGGTTTTGGCGCGGCTCGTCGTGGT
>Ga0307429_1000730_pt1 | contig 17849 bp, 16 predicted proteins | sample SalMarWE160230MG_FD_202151 | JGI IMG/M metagenome (GOLD analysis project Ga0307429, IMG submission 202151) | Salt marsh sediment microbial communities from the Plum Island Ecosystem LTER, Massachusetts, United States - WE1603-230 | ecosystem: Environmental > Aquatic > Marine > Intertidal zone >... | reverse complement strand
TATAATATGCTCTCAGTATGACCAGACCATTAAGGATAGAATTTTACGGAGCCCTTGATCATATCACCTCCAGAGGAAATGCCAGGCAGGCGATCTTTTTTACCGAGAAAGATTTTACTGATTTTTTTCATTCTTCTTCGGTTAACACCTAAATCCCAATTGCCGATTCTGGAGGAGGAGCGAAAGTGAATGCTTTTCGTTTCCTGATCAAAATAGAATACCACATCATCAACAAAGCGAAAAATCGGAATGGTAAATTGGGCATAGATAAAAGAATCCTCTTGTTCAATCATTTCGGCACCGCTGTAATTCTCTAAAATTTTGATGATTGTTTCTTTCGATTTCTCTACACTTTCTTTAAAGGGTAAGGGAGGTAAAAAATGATTTAAATCTTCAGGATACATCGTTGAGATACAATTCGGTGTCCCAGGACAGGGTTCCTGTATCAATTGAGCAGGATTAGTCGGTTTCTCTTTTTCTGAAGGTGAATTTATTATTAAAAAAATGACTGTCATGATTAAAATAACTCCGATAAATAAAATAATCATCGTTTTTCTTGAAAAAAGTTTCATGAATGGTTTTCCTTTTTCGATTCTATTTCTTTTTAGGGAACCAGGGAAAGAATTTTGGTGTTAACCGGGCATATTCTTGAAATTTAGGATTTTCAGAAAACTTTTTTCCAGCAAGGGTGTAATTTTTCCCTGATATTGCTGCTGTATCTTTTCTTCAAAATTTTATCATTTTACTCTCTCTTCCTTCTATTATTACCGTTCTGCTTCAAGTCCAAATTTACTTCAGAACCTATTAAGGTAACAAAGAATGAATGTCATAGGAAAAAGTGGGATAACCATAGACCGTATTTTGGATTTGTTCCACTGTAAGCTGATGACGCATGGCCAGTGAAAATAAATTAATAACTTCCTCCGCATGATGTCCCATTAAATGAGCTCCAAGTATCTGATGTTTTGACTTATCAATTAAAATTTTAGAGGCAGAATATTTTAAACCCAATCGTCTTGAAGATGTCCAGTTAGAGGTATCATTAAATTGTTTCTCAAAATCAATCCCTCTTTTAAGGGCTTCTTCTTCATGAAGCCCCACTGAAGCAACAGAAGGTATGGTAAATAATACACTGGGAACAACATGGTAATTAACTTTTTCCATTTGCTTTTTAACGATTTGAGTTGTAATCATTCGCGCCTCCATATCCGCCACAGGGGTTAAAGGAATACCGTAAGTATTTACATCTCCGGATACATAGACTGAAGGATTAGATTGGCTCCGAAGGAAATCATCTACCAGAATACCTCTCCTGTCACGGGAAATATTTCCGGCTTCCAAATTTAATTCTTCTAAATTAGGGATTCTCCCTGCGGAATGAACGATTAAATCAGCGGTGTATTCATTCTCTTCTTCTTTTTCTGTAAAAACTTTCAGTTTTTTCCCAATTTTTTTTATCCTCTCAACATTTTGATTCATTTTTACCTCGATACCGATTTCTTCTGACGCCTTCATGAGCAGATGAATAATATCCGGATCAAATTTATTCAAAGTCTGGTTTCCACGCTGTAAAACAGTGACTTTGGCACCAGCCCGAGCGGCAATATGGGCAAATTCAAAGGCAATATAACCACCGCCCACAAAGATAACTTCTTCCGGTAATCGGTTAAGCTCTAAAAAACATTCGCTGTTACAAAGTAATTCCTCTCCGGGAATATTGAGTTCCCGGGGCCTGGCACCGTTAGAAACCACAATATATTTACCCTCAATCAGCTTATCAGCGACCCGAATGGTCTTTTCATCTGAAAACGATGCTTTCCCCATATATAGGTCAACACCTATCTCCCGATAATATTTTTCATTGCTTTTGGGGATGTTTTTGGTAAATGTTCTTTTAAACCGCATTAATTCTGGCCAGTCAATCTTGACTTGACCCATGATTCCTTTTCCTTTCATATCTGTAAACCGGGCAACTACTTCCGAGGCATGCACCAGTACTTTTTTGGGATTACAACCTTTTAAAGCACAGGTACCGCTCAGAGGTCCAGTATCCGCCAGGGCAACACTTAAACCTGCATTTCGACACTTTATGGCAATAGTACCCCCCGCAACACCACTTCCAATGACCACTAAATCATATTTCTTGCTCATTTTATAACTCCTTTAATAAAAATGATAAACAACAAATGTCTTTCCCCTACCTTAAGTTCATTATTTTATTCCCCTTCGTTTAATTCGTAAACTTATTGACCCGTATTATTTCTTTTTTAACGCATTTTTCCCCATAAATACTTATATCTATATACTACAATTGATTTAAAAATCCTTTTTTTTGGAAAAATAAAAACACAAAATACCAATTAAATAAAATTGACGTCAATTGCGAATACCTTCCTTCTCTATTCGCATCCTGCCCATCAGTTATTTTTTCTATTTTTAAATCGCTCGCAAATGTTTCTCCTGTTTTTATTTTCTGCCTTGATTAAATCTTATCAACTAAGAGAGTTAAATTTGAAAAATATCAAGAAAAAAGAAGGATTTTAACTGAAAGAAATAGAAATATATTAATAAAATGATTTTTAGGTTCATTAAGAGGAGGGTTGCGGAATGGAAAATAAAAATTTTGAACTTATGGTAATCGGAGGAGGAGCAGCAGGTTTAGTCGCTTCGGTGGCGGCAGGAGCAATTGGGGTTAAAACTGCCCTTGTTGAGAAAAATCGGTTGGGAGGTGAATGTTCCTGGACAGGATGTATTCCTTCCAAGACGCTCATTTCTCTGGGAAATTTAATATATAAGGCAAACCATTTACCCTTGAAAAAGAAGAAAAAGAATGAAACCAACATACCCTTTGTCGATTATAAAAATCAGGTCATGGATTATGTCCGGGAGACCACCCGTAACGCCTCAAAAGCGTCCAAAGCCCGAGATTTGCTCACACGCTATGGTGTAGAAGTTATTTTTGGGAGCCCCAAATTTTTAGATAATCACCATATTGAGATAGATAAGTTGAATTATCACGCCAAAAAATTTATTATCTGTACCGGTTCTTCTCCGGTTGTTCCAAAAATCAATGGATTAAAGAGAGGATATTTAACCAATAAAACCATATGGAATTTAAAAAAATTGCCTGATTCCTTACTGGTTATTGGTGGAGGTCCCATAGGGGTAGAATTAGCTCAGGCGTTTCACCATTTGGGAACCCGGGTCACTTTGTTTAATGACTTGAATAGATTATTGATCCATGATGATGCCGAATTGGCAGAAGATTTTACGAAATACCTGGAGAATGAGGGATTGAAAATTAATCTGAATTATTCGGTTAGCAAGATTATAAAGGATGAAAAAGGCTGGTGGGTCAGCATGAAAGATGATAAAAATATTTCGGAACCCGGTGAACGTCTGTTAATCGCTTTGGGCAGGAAAGCGAATGTAGAAGACTTAAACCTGGAAGCAGCCGATATTTTATATGACCGAAAAGGTATTAAAGTCAATGGTCATTTAAAAACATCGGCATCCAATATATGGGCTGCCGGAGACTGTATCGGTGGTTATCAATTTTCCCATATCGCTGAGCTCGAAGCAAAGCTGGCAGTAAGAAATGCTCTGTTACCCTTCAATGCTTCTATCAATTATCAGGGAGCACCCTGGACCACTTTTACTGAACCGGAACTTGCCCATCTGGGTTATACGGAAGAAGAATGCAAAGAAAAAGGACTAAATTATCGTGTCTATCGGCAATCATTTGAACATGATGACCGGGCTATGACCGAGGGAACCGCCTACGGCAAAGTAAAAATTCTAACCACCACTTTAGGTCACTTGTTAGGGGTACATATATTAGGACCAAGAGCCGGAGAATTAATCAATGAATTTGTTTTAGCGAAAAGAAAAAAACTAAAAATTTATGATATCGGTCTGACCAGCCATGTTTATCCCACTTTAGGATTAGCGCTTCAGCGAGCAACTGACGAATGGTTTGCTGATTGGGGTTCTAAACCAATGATTAAGTGGTTATTAAAATTAATGACTTATTTTAGCTAAATAAAAGGATTTATTTTTTCCTTTTATTACCAGTCATATAAAGAGGCATATAACTAAAAAATTATATAAAAATTCAATATAAGATCTTAAGCGATGGTAACCATTCTTTTCTTTTTGTTAATAAATCTATTTGACTGCAAATTTTAATCTTTTATATCTTTTTATTGATGACCGGGGAAAAGTGGACATAATTTTCCAATACATTCTTTATTTTGGGAAAATTGTTCACAAATTAATTTTTCTTCTGCGGCCAATTCAATATCAAGATATTTGGGTAAAATTTGTGAGGCAGCTTTTAAAGCAAGCCAACCATCTCTTTGGCAGCAGCGAGGTGCATGATAACGGGAAATTTCTTTTAAAACCTGATGTGTTACCTTTTGTACAATTTGCCTTTCCCTGGCTTTATAAGGATCAGCTTTTAATAATAAAGATAAGGCAATGCCTACACCAATAGCTGCACCACATATACCTAAAAATGAACAAGCTCCTCCACTGATTGTCTTTCCTCGATGGATAGCTTCAAAAATTAATGGTGCGGTATTCTGCCCTGAGAGATTCCCGTAAACCGTTAATATGACTGCCGGAACCAGGGAATGGTATTCCGGACCATGCATAGGAACAGAAGGATGTGCCCTGATCTTTTTAAAAAGAGCAATCATGTCCTTATCTCGAACATTTAGGCAAAAACTTTTAATAAAATCCAGGGCATCCTGTGAATGACAGTTATCGCAAACAAAATGTTCATTCGTACATATCGTATTCGTCCATAATTTTCGACCACAGAAATAGCAGCTTTGCTGAATGCTTTTTTCCAGATAATCTAATTTTGCTCCGCATACCATGCAATCCTGAGAAAATTTTTTGGTCCTTTTTATATCTTCTATTTTTTTATGATTTATAGTAACCTCCGGAGCAATTCCACAACCGCAATTAATCTCCTGGTCAATATTGATTACTACTCCATTTTCATTCAGTTCAAAAAAAGTTCCGTCCAAATTCTTATCTATTCCGGAATGAATTTCCGTCTTAATGCCTCGATAAATTATTTTGCCATCATCGGCTACTACTGCCTTAAAAGGACCCCGATAGACAACATTTTTCTTTTTTTCTTTTCCTTTTTTATAGGCAGAGTAAGTCACTGCATAAAAGGAGTATCCTTTTACTATTCGATAGGGGAATCGTTTGTTTAAATGTATCATTTGAAAACCAAGATTTTCCAGCATATAAAAGAGGTATTTTTCCCGCATCGCTCCACCAATACACTCTCCCCGCAGTTTTTCATTATACTGAATCTCAAGAGGAATCAATTCATCACTAACAATATCAGAGATGAATAATCTCCCCCCGGGTTTAAGGATACGCATAATTTCAGCAAAAGTCTTCCGTTTATCCGGTGACAGGTTGATAACACAATTAGAAATCACCACATCAGCCATCGCATCAACCAGAGGAATGTCTTCTAAAAAACCATGCAGGAATTTCATATTATTAAATCCAATATTTTTAACTACTTCTATTTGTCCTTCCCGGGCTAAGTCAAGCATTGTTTTGGACATGTCAATTCCGTAAATTTTTCCTGACTCACCAACTTTACGGGCAGCAATAAAACATTCCAACCCTGACCCACTTCCCAAATCGACAAGGACTTCTCCTTTACTTAATTCACAGTCCAAAACGGGGCTACCACATCCATAACTACGTTTTCTACATTTAATGGGTATATGCGCTACCTGGGTTTCTTCATAATGAACTGGATTTACAATATCCTTATTGACCTTTTCAGCAGCCAGTGAATAAAAAGATTTCACCAGATAATAATTATCTTTATCCGGTAAAGATAAGACGCAATTAGAATGGGTAAATTGAACCGGGGAATCAGTAGCTTCACACCTGTATAATCGATCTCCCATTCTACAAATGATGCCAATATCTTCACAGGGATATTTCTGAACCTCTTGAGATAATAAATATAGGGCAACTTGAGGGTATAGCTTTCGATAAGGATCATGTCCCACAAAATGTTTTCCGGCAATATAACTGTGGTCTATATCTCCGCCACCTATTAAAAATCTCATAGCATCTCCTTGCTCTAAGTCATTATCAATCAAAGAAGTTTTTCTAATTTTTTCAAATACAGGACTTTTTAGCCAAACATTTTTAATACCCTCACTGACATGACCTGCATTTAATTCTTTTTCATAAATTAAAGCTGGTGAAGGATAAATATGTCCTTCCGGACTAATAGCCAAACTCTCCCAACCGGCATTACTTAAGTCAAAACGAGTTCCGGGCAGGGAGAATATTTGTGATTTAATAATTTCTATGTTATCTATAAAAATATTTTTTTCCTGGGCAAGTTTGTAGGCTTTGATTAGTTCATGAAAAATAAGTTCGTTTTTTATCACTTTTTCTTCTTTTGCCTTACCTTTAAGGAATAACCATAGATAATGAATGTTTTTTACTTTCAGCTGCCCGGCAATTTGTACCAACGAAATCATTTCCTTAAGATTTAATCTATTCACACACATAGCCAAAGTAACGGGAAAACCAATTTTTAGTAAATTAATCAAATTTTTTATTAATTCAGCATAAGCTCCTTTCCCTCGAAAAGTATCGTGGATTTTTTGGTTACCATCTACACTAACCTGAAAGTGTACTCTTTTTTTAGATATCGTGCTTAGCCAGGACGAAAAGCGGCTAACTGCTTTGCCATTACTCAAAATAACCACATGCGTATGCGGTAAACTAAGTATCTTTTCAATCACTTCTCGGAAATAGGGATATACCAGAGGTTCCCCTCCGGTAAAATAGAAGACTCGAACACCCAGTTGATAAATTTCTTTAATCACATTAAATATCTGTTCTTTTGTAAGTTCTTTATCGTTTATCCGATAATTTTTAAACATACAGTATCCACAATCCATATTACATCGATTGGTTATATGAAACCAACATTCTTTTAAAGAGTCTGGTGATCGATAATGAACTCTACCTTGATAGTTTTCAGCCTTTTTGATAGATAAATGGGATAGCAGTTGCCCTACTTTATAATCAATATTTTCATCCTGGTGTAAATCCTGGTAAGTATGAATAGCCTGAGATAAAGTATCGCTCTGTTTGTACAAACATAAAAAACGATCCGCTTGAGGTGTGGGAATAAACCAATCCGGTTGCTCAGATTTAATATATATCGGAACCTGATTTTGTATGATGCGACGATACCCATTGATATTTGGCATAATTCTCTCTCCCTTTACTACATTTATTTAACTTATTACGAAATATTTATTTAATGTTAGTAAAGAACCCGCTGATTTATCTAAAAAGAAATAAAGTATTCCTTTTTCCGGTTGAACCCATACTGCCGGCAATTTTTTACTTTTTTTTATTAAAATCTGGTACACAATTGATGCCTTTTCCTTTCCAGTAACCAAAAATATTACATTTCGAGAATGGTTGATGACGGGTAAAGTAAGGGAAATTCGCTGGTAATTTGAATGAGGAACGCCTTCTGCAGTGAGGAGGTTTTTCATATCAGTGAGATTTCGATGATTCGGGAAAAGTGAAGCTGTATGGCCATCTTTTCCTATGCCGAGCAAGATAAGGTCAAAAACGGGCCACTCTTCTTTTCTTAGTTTAAAAGAATATTTCAATTCCTGTTCATACCCCCCGGTTGATTGAAAGACAGTATTTCTAATCGGTATCGAATGAAAGTTTTTTAAAGATATATCAATCTTGTTGATTAAGTGTTCTCTAACCATTCGCTGATTGCTATCCTTGTGGAAAGGAGAAACAAATCGTTCATCTACCATAAATATATGAGTTTTATCCCAAAAATTAATCTCTTTATTTTGAGAAAGTTGCGTAAAAAATGGTTGGGGAGATTTACCTCCGGAGACAGCAGCATTAAATAATCCCCTTGATTGGCATGCACAAGAACCAATTTCATTCCATTTGTTAACCAGATGAAAAAATAATCCTTCTCTCTTGTTAAATATCATCACTTTTACAGTATTCATTTCACCACCCCAGTTTATTCTAAAAAATGTCTTTATATCTACATTTTTGTCCTTCCCGTTCCAATAATAATGCAGCTTCTGGTGGACCCCATGTACCCGCAGGATAATTGGGAAAATCTTTTGGTGGATGGCTTTCCCACCATTGGATAATTGGGTCAACAATAGACCACATCGCTTCCACGCCATCCTGCCTGGCAAATAAAGTTAAATCCCCTTTAATGCAATCCATAATTAAGCGTTCGTAAGCCGGGTGTTGTTTCTTTTTGAAAGTCTCTTCATAATTAAATAACATCTGTACCCAACCTAATTGATTATTAATTCCTGGCTGCTTTACATTTAAATGGAGGGTAATTTCTTCATCTGGTTGTATCCCTATTCTAATAGCGTTGGGTTCCATTTTCTGGGCACCTTGACCTAATAATTGAAGGGGTGGAAATTTAAATTGGATATAAATTTCAGTAAGGGTTCTAGGAAGTCGTTTCCCGGTTCGAACGTAAAATGGCACATTAGCCCACCGCCAGTTATCAATGTAAAATTTTCCGAAAAAAAATGTAGGTGTATTGGAATCAGGTGATACATATTCCTCTTGTCGATACCCGGCAATCGAATGATTTTTGATTTTTCCGGGACCGTATTGCCCACGAATCATATAATTCTCTATATATTTTTCATCCATCATACGAATAGCATGAAAGACCTTGACTTTCTCATCACGAACATAATCAGGTTCGAATCCAACCGGTGGCTCTATGGCTACCAAAGCAATCAACTGCATAATGTGGTTTTGAACCATATCGCGTACTACTCCGGTTTGTTCGTAAAATTTTCCTCGACCTTCAATGCCGATATCTTCTGCGACCGTAATCTGAACCTGGCTAATATAATTTCTATTCCACAAGGGTTCAAATATAGTATTACTTAGTCGGAAAAAGAATATATTCTGGACCGTATCCTTTCCCAAATAATGGTCAATCCGATATACTTGCTCTTCTTCAAAGGCTTTTAAAACAAGTTTATTTAGCTTACGAGCTGTTTTTCTATCTCTGCCAAAAGGTTTTTCAACAATTACTTTTGAGCGAAAAGTGCCCTTGTACAAATCAAATCTATTGAGTTGCTCAACTACAGGAATAACTACTTTGGGAGGAATAGCAAGATAGTAAATTATATTGGATTTAGCCTCCTTTTTGTTAGGTTTCGTTAATTGAAATAATTTAGTCTTAATTTTTTGGTAAATCTCATTTTCGATCAAATTTCCAGGAATATAATAAAAATGTTCTAAAAATGACTCACAATTGGACTTATTATAATTTTCCGGATTATATTTTTGAATGGTACTTCGACAAAATTCACGATATTCTTTATCTGTCATCTCTGTCTGACCCAACCCCATAATTGAAAATTCTTTAATCAGCTCTTTTTCAAGGAAGAGGTTATAAAGAGCGGGAATTAATTTTCTCTGACTAAGGTCTCCGGTTCCTCCAAAAATAACCAGAAGAAAAGAACTCATGTCAAATTTATAAACCGACAAATCACAAAGTTTTAATGTCTGGTTGGTATAATAATCTATAAATTTGGTTTTTTTATTCCGGATTTCCATAAGACAGCTCCTTTCTATGTGCTTTTAACAATATAAAATAGAAATAAAAGCAGCACATATTTTATATGAATTAAATGATTTCATGGCTGTATTTTTTCTCAATTTTCTCAATTTTATTAATTCTTAGAGCATGTCTTCCTCCCTGGAAATCAGCATTTAACCACGCCAGTAATATTTTTTTTACCTTTTTTTTATCGAAAGGTCTTCCTCCTAAAACCAATACGTTCGCGTTATTATGTTCTATGCTTAATATAGCTTCCTTTTCATCATGAACTAAAGCAGCTTTGATACCGGGAATTTTATTTGCAGCAATCGAAGCCCCTATGCCGGTTCCACAGGTGAGAATACCTTTCTTGGCAGGATTCTTTGCTACCTGCAAACCCAGCTTTTCCGCAAAATCCGGATAATCAACACTTTTTGTACTGTCTGTTCCTATATCTTCCAATGCATATCCTAAATTTGTTAATTGTTCTTTAATAAACTCCTTGATTTCATAACCTGCATGATCTGCTCCCAATACAATAATCTTTTTTGTATCCATTTTTTTACACCTCTCGTTAAAGCAAAAATCGTGCTTTAAAAAAAATACTAATTGACTAGGAAAGATTTTCATTTTTGTTCAATAGATTTCAACAAAGATTTAAATGATTCTTTAATTTTCCTTATCTAACCACAGAATTTCTTTTCGTCATAAAATTATTTCTCCTGTATTAATAAAGCTGTTCATGATTATACTCCTAAATACTTTCTAGTCCAACGCGCAATTGATTTATCCTGTTTCCCTTTTAAATCCTTTATCAGCCTGCTAAGGCCATCCTGGTCATCCACATCATACCATCGGGGAATAAACGACGCCTTTAGGTGCATTTTATTGATTTTGCATACAGTCTGATTTAAAACCCGATTGGAACCCCAATCAATATTTATGAATATCTCTCGGTGAGGTTTTTTTAAGCCAATTAAATAATAGCCTCCATCCAAACTGGGTCCTAAGACAATATCGTGATAACTAAGTTGTTTAAATGCCATCTGTAAATTTTCAGCAGGTAATGTCGGTATGTCGGTTCCAATAATAATAGCATGATGCACTTTGTGGTGTAAAATCCGCCAAAAAATTTGATACATCCTTTCTCCCAGATCTTTACCTGTTTGTTTTATTGTTTTAAAATCGGGTGCTACTTTTTGAATAAATTCAGGATTTTCACTCACCGACTCATAAGCAATCATTCTATTTTCACATTGTACCTGACGCGCAATTTCAACCACGTCTCTAAAAAAAGCCATGTAAATACCTTCCGCAGAGCCTGTTGGCAAATAAGGACGAAGCCTTGTTTTTACTTGATTCTTTTTCGGTTCTTTAGCAAGAAGTATTAACCATCGATTCATCTTAAGTCCTCATAGATTTTTCTAATTTTGGCAAGTGAAAAACCCAGATAGAACAAGGAAGACATAAAAAGATACATTGAAATGGTTGCGATAATTCCCCGTTGTTCCCATCGTCGAGGGGAAATCCATATTTTTTCCGGAAGGACAATTGTCCTTCCCTTTTTCTTCATCTTCGCCGAAAACAATATGTCCTCCATAATCGGAACCTCTGGAAAACCTCCCAGATTTAAAAAAATATTTTTCTTGATAAATAGCCCCTGATCACCATAAAATATCCGGGTTAATTTCGCTCTCATAGTCCCTAAATAATCGATAAGACGATATAATATGCTTTGACCAGCCAGAAATAATGAAAAACAACCTCCTACCAGTTGGTCTTCTTCTAATTTTTCCATGACAATAGGAAAAACTGCAGGATCAAGTCGGGTATCAGCATGAATAAACAATAATATCTTTCCACTTGCCTTATAAGCTCCTAAATTCATTTGCAAAGCTCGTCCTTTTTTACCATGTAATAATTTTCCTAATTTTGCAGCCAGCTCAACACTTCGGTCCGTACTACCTCCATCCACAAAGATAAGCTCTGTAACCTGAGAAAGTTGATACCAGTAAGAATAATTAGCTGAAAGAATTTTTTCCTCATTATAAACTGGTACTATAATACTTATTTGTTTTTCTATTGGTATAGAATAATTCATATAGATAATCCTCATCCTTATCTGCATGTTATTCTTACAAAGGAAAGTTTATACAGTAAATAATTTTACAGCTTCAATTGTTATTACTTTTGTTATTCAACCTGTTTATAAAATATCCTCTTATCAGCTTTTACTAATAAGAGGATATTCATTTTACACAACTTCTTATTTGCTTATTTAAGCTAATCTAAAAGGGTGCTTTTTGTTTTTTATATTAAATCAAAAGATTGGTATGGTCAAATATATTTATATAATGTGACAGGGGATGGCTCTTTGACACATTGCGTAAAAAGGCATATAATTAAAAAAAATTGGGTACAAGGAAATTATTATGCCTAAACAAAGAAGAAATATTAACCATTTTTTCATCTAAAATATCTAAAAAATACCTTAAGCCATCCAACTCTTCCAAGCCTTCTCACAAAAACCATCAACCTTTATTAGTTTGGAATATAAATCAAATAATATACCAGCAAAAGAAATTACCAATTACGAGTAAGCATATAAATATATAAAAAGATATGTTAAAGAAAAAGATCTAAAGATTGAAGATATTTCTAAAAGCCAGAATAAATATTATAGGGATAATTTGATATTAAATCTAAAAAGGAAATCTAATTTATCCATCAGGGAGATAACTGAAATTTTAAGTATTAATCGAGGTATAGTATCGAGGATTAAAGTGTGACAAAGACCGTCCCCTGTCACATATTATAAATAAAGAAAAGGAGGAGAACTTATGAATAATACTCGGTTAAGAAAAACTTTATCGATCCTAAACTTGTTAGGCTTTCTCGGTATGGTTATGGTCAACTATCTTGCTGTCGCCCTTCCTTTAAACAACAAGACAACCGGTGAGTTATCTGACCAATACCCTAACTTGTTCGTTCCGGCAGGATTTACTTTTTCAATTTGGGGAGTAATCTACCTATTACTTGCTATTTTCATTGTTTATCAGTTGGTCTATGCTTTTAGAAAGAATACCCAAAATTCTTCTTTTCTGGAAAAAATAGGTATCCTGTTTTTCACTTCTTCTCTTGCCAACCTCAGTTGGGTTTTTGCCTGGCACTTTGAACTTGTCTCTATATCCCTTTTTCTTATGTTAATCCTGTTGGTTTCTTTAATGGCCATCTATGTAAAACTACATATTGGCAGATCAGATTCATCAAAATCTGAAAAATACTTGGTTCATCTTCCCTTTAGTGTATATCTTGGTTGGATTACCATCGCCACAATTGCCAATACTACAGCACTTTTGGTGAATCTTGGCTGGAATCGATTTGGGTTCAGTGAACCGTTCTGGACTGTAGCTGTCATCATTATCGGTATAGCTATCTCACTCGCTATACTTTTATATCGAGAGGACATTTTCTACTGTCTGGTAGTGGATTGGGCTTTATTTGGGATACTAATGAAACGACTTACTGCCGATGCTGTGCCAGTTCAAAGTATAATCATAGTTGTTATCATTGGATTAACTTTTATTTCACTTGGAATAATTGTACAGATAATAAGAAGGAGTGTTTATTAGGAAAAAGCAAACAGCACCATAATAAATAGATACAAATCCTATCAAAGATGAAAATAGCAAAGATGAATAGGGTCGAATCTTTATTCTTAGCAAATAGTTTAATTAACTGTCAAGAATAAAGATTTGACCCCAGTAATAAAAGTTTGTAGATTTTTTAACAAAATTAGATTAAATTAGAAATAGAGGTGAGTGAAGATGGTTAAATCGGATAACCAAAAAAATCATCCAGGCAAAGATAAACAGGTTATTTCTTTGGTTTTATGTGGTGCAGCCGGGCTTGGAATACAAACCGTTGAAGGTATATTGACCCGGGTTTTCAAATTAGGTGGTCTCAACGTATTTGCCACTAAAGAATATATGTCTCGAGTAAGAGGTGGAAGTAATTCTACTCAAATAATCATATCTTCAAAAAAAGTATTAGCTCCCTTGAACCGAATAGATATTTTAATTCCTCTGGATAAATCTGCCATACCTCATTTAAAGAAAAGGATCAGTAAAAATACGGTTATTTTAGGAGAAAAAGAAAAAATTCTTCCTGAAAGAGAAATATTAGATGTTCCCTTTACGAGAGTGGCGAAAGAAATAGGAAATCCAATTTTTGCAAATATTGTGGCAGTGGGTTTAATCGCTGCCATTTTCAGGATAAAGCAGCAAATTCCTCTTGAATATACAAGGAAACATTTTTTTACTAAAGGAGAAAAAATTGTTCAGGGAAATATTACTGCAATTAAAAGAGGGTATGAGCTTGCCTCTGATTTAATAAAAAAAGGAAGTTTGGCCCACCTTTCTATACCTGTTCCTGACCCCGAACAGAATATTCAAGAAGAAATTATTCTAAATGGAGCTGAAGCAGTTTCCTTAGGGGCAATTTCCGGGGGATGTCATTTTATTTCCGCTTATCCCATGTCTCCTTCTACTGGAGTCTTAACTTTCCTTTCCCAGCATGCAGAGGAGTTCAACATCATTGCCGAGCAAGCCGAAGATGAGATAAGTGCTATTAATATGGCCCTGGGGGCCTGGTATGCAGGAGCCCGAGGGATGATCACCACATCCGGTGGCGGACTCGCTTTAATGGAAGAAGGAGTTAGTTTGGCTGGTATGTTAGAATTGCCTGTTGTAATACATCTTGCCCAAAGACCCGGTCCGGCAACCGGTTTACCCACCAGAACGGAGCAGGGAGATTTAGAGTTGGCTTTGTATTCCGGTCATGGAGAATTTCCCAGAATTATTTACGCTCCCGGAGGAATTCAGGACTTGTTTTATCTCACACAACGCGCTTTTAATTTAGCTGATAAATATCAAATTCCGGTTTTTATACTAACTGACGAATATCTAATGGATTCTTATTACAATACAGTAGAGTTTGATTTAAGCAAAACAAAAATTGAAAAATATATAAGCAAAACAAAAAAGAATTATCAAAGATATCAGTTAACCAAAAATGGTATATCGGACCGGGGCATACCTGATTGGGGGGAAGGTTTGGTGCTGGTAGATAGTGATGAGCACGATGAATATGGAAGAATTACCGAAGATTTAAATTTAAGAACGAAAATGGTGGAAAAAAGATTAAAAAAGCTTGAAGAAATAAAGAAAGATGAAATTTCCCCTGAATTAATAGGAAACCAAGAATACGAAATTCTCGTTGTCGGTTGGGGTTCTACTTGTCATATTATAAAAGAAGCCCTGGAGAGTATAAAAGAAAATAAAGTCTCTTTCTTGCATTTTAAACAAGTTTATCCTTTACCTTCTGTAACTGAAGATTATCTTAAAAAAGCTAAAAAAGTTATTGTGGTGGAAAACAATGCCACCTCTCAATTCAGTAAGTTATTGAAACTTTTTGCCAACACAGAGGTAGAACGTAAAATACTTAAATACAATGGGTTACCTTTTTATGTGGATGAACTCATTGGTGAATTGGAAAAAGCCATTTAAGTGAAGGAGGACTATCATGGAAAATTTATTTGATTTGGAAGATAAAAATATAGACCTGGCCTGGTGTCCGGGATGTGGTAATTTTGGAATACTTAAGGCTTTAAAGAGAGCGCTTACTGAATTGAAAATAAAACCTGAAAGTTTAGTGCTGGTTTCAGGAATAGGGCAAGCTGCTAAAACACCACAATATTTAAAAGCCAACATGTTTAATGGGTTACATGGAAGGGCGTTACCGGTAGCTACCGCCATAAAGGCATGCAATCCCGAACTAACAGTCATTGCTGAAGGGGGAGATGGTGATATGTATGGGGAAGGGGGTAATCATTTTTTACACGCGATTCGTCGAAATCCAAATCTAACCAATATCGTTCATAATAATATGGTTTATGGCTTAACAAAAGGGCAAGCTTCTCCTACCAGCCAACCGGGCTTTAAAACCCTTGTCCAGGTCAATGGCGTATTTTTAGAACCTTTTAACCCTTTGGCGGTGGCCATAGCTCTTGATGCATCTTTTGTGGCGAGAGCTTTTATCGGAGATGAGGAACAGACTGTAGAGATATTAAAGGAAGCTATTAAACATAAAGGATATGCTCTGGTAGATATTTTTCAACCCTGCGTATCTTTCAATAAGCTAAATACCTATCCCTGGTTTAAGGAAAAAACATTTTATTTAAAAAACTATGATCCTTACGATAGGTTGGCAGCTTTCGAGCAGGCTGTAAAAACAGAAAAGTTGCCTCTGGGGATTTTCTATAAATACCTGGGTAAAAAAACTTTTGAAGAAGGCATAAAAGTCTATGAAACAGATAAGACACCCATAATAAATAGAATGCCTGATAGAAAAAAACTGGAAAAATTGGTTAAAGCAAAGAGATAAAATTAAAAATTTACTTTATATATTATACCAAAGGGAAAAGTGGTGAAAAATATGAGAAATTTAGTAATTTTTATTATCGTTATTTTTTGTTTAATTCAGGCAAATGGAAGTTTATCTAATAAAATTAGCCATGCCAATGAAGTCAATATTCCCGTAATCGATCGAAATATGCTTACTAATATTGAAACGGCTACTTTTGCTATGGGTTGATTTTGGGGACCGGATAGTTTATTCGGTATTTTACCTGGTGTGATTCGCACCCGTGTTGGATATGCCGGCGGAAAAAAAATAAACCCGACTTATTATGACTTGGGGAACCATAGTGAAACCATTCAAATTGATTATGATCCTGAAAAAATAACCTACCCGCAGTTATTGCAAATATTTTGGGATAATCACAATTGCAAATTGAAATCTTTCAGCCGACAATATATGTCTATTGTTTTTTACCATAATGTAAGGCAGAAAGATGCGGCTACCCAATCAATGCAGGAACAAGAAAAAAAACTGGAAATAAAATTAGTTACGGAAATTCTTCCATTGACTCAATTCTATCGGGCGGAGGATTATCATCAGAAATATAGACTGCAACTAAGAGAGGATATCAGTGGCGAGTTAAAAAAAATATATCCAAATTTTCAGGATTTTGTAGATTCTACGGCTGTAGCAAGAATTAATGGTTTTATTGGAAAACATGGCACATGCGAACAATTAAAAAAGGAAATAAAAACATATGGACTAACTGAAGTGTCAGAGAAATACCTGTTAAATTTGGTTTGCCAATAGGAAAGACAAGGGGTCAAATCTTTTCCTTGACAGTTAATTAAACTATTTGTCAAGAATAAAGATTTGACCCCGGTAACTTGCACTTTTTGATCCCGGTAACTTACATTTAAGAAGCAGGTTCAACTGTTATTGTTCCTGATCTTTTGCCACCTCTACTACAATTCGTTTTTACGGTAACCTTATCTCCCGCTTTCAAAGAAGGTATCGTATAGGAAACTTTTTGCATATCACCTGTTTGCATAAAAAATATTTGTCTAACAATCTCCTTATCATTCAAAAAAACCAATATTTCGTTAATATAATGATTTTCAGAATTACCGACATTATGATTGACAGTTATATGAAGCACTTTTCCTTCTACTAACAGGGTTACTTTACTAGCCGGATGAGAAAATGCTTGTGCCGAGAACATTAAAAAAAGGATTACCAAAAACAAAACAATGATATTTTTTCTCATAATATTCACCCCTTCTTTTTTCTTTTATAATTACGAAATATAATTAATCCAAGATGAAGACAAGCAAATATAAATGCCAATATAGCAGTATAATAATGTAAATTAAAGGAGCTTTGAGTGATTCCGAGAAGAAAGACAATGAAAAGCAATATAAATGCGACGATTCCCAAGTAGGTAATGGTTTTATATATGTTCAGCATAATCCACTCTCCTTTTATAAATTTATTTATTATCTAAAAAGATTATGAGTTATTTAATTTATTTTTTGTTAATTAGAAATAATCATTTTTATTATTACTTTTACCATAAAGTAATAATATTTTCAAGTGTAAATCTTATTTTGTTATTTATAATTAAAATAGGCACAGGCACTTATTTTTTTTGTCATTGTCTATGCAAAAAAGAAAAGGGAGACAAAGAGACGTTAGTGTAAACTTTAGTGGGGTAGTTAGATAATTTAAAAATATTGAAAAAAATATAAAAAAAGGTGTAGACTTACCTATATAAAACAAAACCCTTTTT
>Ga0307429_1000724_pt1 | contig 17927 bp, 17 predicted proteins | sample SalMarWE160230MG_FD_202151 | JGI IMG/M metagenome (GOLD analysis project Ga0307429, IMG submission 202151) | Salt marsh sediment microbial communities from the Plum Island Ecosystem LTER, Massachusetts, United States - WE1603-230 | ecosystem: Environmental > Aquatic > Marine > Intertidal zone >... | reverse complement strand
CAGAATGGAAAAGTTTGTGGGCTCTTTCCTGGCAAAGACCTTTCCTGGGACATGGAATAGGCGGTGGTTTTACTTTTTATTCGGTCAATCCCTGGAGCTGGGTTGAGGAGGGGGGGATAGGTCGGGTTACCATAAGGTATTCCCATAATTTATATTTATACCTATTTTATACTCTGGGTATGGTTGGCCTTTTTCTTTTTCTCTTCATAATTTTTGGGTTACTCAAGACAACGCGAAAAATCTGGAATAAAACCGAAGATTCTTTTGTCAAGGCATATTGTGCAGCATTATTCTCCATATGCGTCGGATTCTTAGTAACGGCCGTTACCTGTCCTATATTTATGGGGAAGACTAACAGTGTTCTTATTGGTCTCTTAATGGGAATAGTTGCGGTCCTCAACCGAAAAATCCTGGTCGGAAAAGAGTAACACCGAGCTTGATCTAATTTGGGGAAACGAGGATGAAGATCTTACAGTTAACTACCCGACTTCCTTATCCTCCCGATGATGGAGGCAAGATCGGAATCTTTAACTTAACAAAATATCTTTCATTGCGAGGGCATAGGATTGTTTTGTTGTCCATAATAAGCGGTCGGACAAAAGGAACCCCTGGAAATATAGAGGGATTAAGGAAATGGTGTGATGTAAGGGTAGTTTACAAGAATACAAGAACAAATCTTTGGGGATTATTTCTTAACTTGTTCTTCAAGATTCCTTACACTATCTCAAAGTATCACAGCAGTAAGGTTAAGGTGGCCATAAGAAAGATTCTTTCAAAGGGAGGATTTGATCTGGTTCACATCGATTCTTTGCACATGGCCTACTACGGTGAATTTATTAAACATGAGTTTAAACTACCCTTGGTCTTGAGAGAACACAATGTCCAGACAACCATTATGGAAAGGTATTATCAACGACAGAGAAATCCCCTCATAAAACTATATGCATATCTACAGTGGAAGAAGATGCATAGGTACGAAGCGAAAATTTGTGAGATATTTGATAAGTGTCTCATGATAACCAGGGAAGATAAAAATAGAATTGAGACGATGAACCCCAGCGTAAAGACTTGTATGGTCCCGGCTGGGGTAGATACTTCTTACTTTTATCCTTTGAAAATTGAGGAAGAACCGGGGAGTCTGGTTTTTGTGGGTGACCTGAGTTGGCTTCCTAATGTGGACGGAGTGCTCTGGTTTTATAACCGGGTTTGGTCCAGAATAAAGAAAGCCTCTCCCCCGGTGAAGTTTTATGTAATCGGGCGCCGCCCACCTGAGAAGATAAGAAAGTTAAGTAAAAAGGATGAGAACATTGTGGTGACGGGATTTGTAAGGGATGTCCGGCCTTACGTAGCAAGGTGTTCGGTGTATATTGTACCCCTTAGAATAGGAGGAGGAATGAGGTTGAAGATTCTGGAGGCAATGGGCATGGAAAGGCCTGTGGTGGCTACTTCAGTGGGAGCAGAGGGAATAATGGTCACCGAGAGGGAAAATATAATGTTAGCTGATGGTGAGGCTGACTTTGCAGAACGGGTGATTGAGCTACTTAAAGAAAGAAATCTCAGGAGAAGGATTGCTCAAGGAGGAAAAAGGTTGATTGAACAAAAATATAGATGGGAGTCAGTCATAGAAGCTCTAGAGAAAGAATATTTCAGAGTTTTAGAAAATAGAGGCAAGAGTGCAAGCGTTGATTCTGGCAGGAGGGTTGGGCAGCCGCCTTGGAAAGATGGTGACTGAGGTTCCCAAACCTCTATTGTTCGTGGGAGAAAGACCGTTTTTAGAATATCAGATATTACAACTAAGAAGATATAATTTGACTAATATAATTTTGTGCATAGGATATCTAGGGGAAAAGATAAGGCAGTATTTTAAGAAGGGAGATAGGTGGGGTGTAAACATCAACTATTCAGAGGAGAAGGAAGCTTTGGGCACGGGGGGGGCAATCAAGTTGGCTGAACGCCTGGTTAAAGATGATCACTTTTTGGTTCTCAATGGTGATTCCTACTTTAATATAGACCTTGGAGAATTAATTGGTTTTCATGAAAGAGAGCGTGCTTTGGCTACTCTGGCCCTCCTGGAAATTAAAAAACCAGAAAGATATGGATTAGTAGAAATTGATAAAGACTTTGGTATCGTTGATTTTAAGGAAAAAGGTCAGACCGCTAAATCGAATCTGATAAATGGGGGGATTTACGTCTTTGACAGAGCAGTATTTGATTTTATGCCCCAAGGTAAAAGTTCTCTGGAAAAGGACCTCTTCCCTGGATTAATAGGCAAACGTTTTTATGGTAGGCCGCATACAGCTTATTTTATTGATATCGGGATTCCCCAGGCGTGTAGAGAAATTCGGAGAAAACCCTGGCGGTTGAGTCTGGAGATGAAAGGAGCTCATTAGAAGATGCTTGTCCGGTCAAAAGCACCTTTGCGGATTAGTTTTTCTGGAGGGGGAACCGATGTTCCGCCTTATCCTCAAACCAAAGGGGGGGTAGTACTCAGTTCTACCATAAATAAGTACGCTTACGCTTCTTTAATCCCTCGTAAGGATAAAAATGAGATAAAGGTTGTTTCGTTAGATTATGAGAGAACCCTAGAATACAAAAACGAGGAGGATCTGGAATACAACGGGGATTTGGATCTGGTGAAGTCGGTGATTAAAAATATGAAAATTGTGAATAAAGGAATAGAGATTTATCTTCATAGTGATGCTCCTCCCGGGTCGGGCCTGGGTTCATCTTCTACCATGGTGGTTTCTTTAATAGGTCTATTCAGACACTGGCTAAACATGCCACTAACAAATTATGATATTGCCGATTTAGCTTATAAGATTGAAAGAGTTGATTTAGGAATAAAGGGGGGATTACAGGATCAGTATGCGGCAACCTTTGGGGGATTTAATTTTATAGAGTTTTTAGAAAATATGGTTATCGTCAATCCTTTAAAAATCCCCGATGATATTGTTGAAGAACTAAATTATAGTCTCCTTCTGTGTTATACTGGAAAGAGACGGCTTTCTGCCAATATTATTAAAGAGCAAGTAGATGGAGTGGTAAAAAAGAAGCAAGGTGTAATCCGGGCCATGGACGAGTTGAAAAGTATTACTATTAAGATGAAAAATGCTCTCTTGCAAGGTAGATTAAACGATTTTGGTGGGCTCTTACATTGTGCCTGGGAGAACAAGAAAAAGATGGCCAGCAAAATTACCGCTCCTTTCATAGATGAGATGTATGGGGCTGCCTGTAAAAAAGGGGCACTAGGGGGTAAAATCCTGGGAGCAGGAGGGGGAGGTTATCTCTTGGTTTATGCTCCTTTTAATAGAAGTCATATAATTGCTGAAGAGCTTGAGAGATTAGGAGGAAAAATGGTGACCTTTGATTTTGAATTTAAGGGTCTTAGAACCTGGGAGATAAGATAAAAAAGGGGATCATTCGTGGATAGAATTATAAGAAAATGTTTAGATGAAAGTGTAAAGGTTAAAAGAAAGATTCTGGATGATCCATCTTTACTTGATAAAATCAAGCAGACAGCTTCATTGATTATAGAAGCTTATGGCAATAGAAAAAAGCTAATTTTGTTTGGCAACGGCGGAAGTGCGGCTGACGCCCAGCATATTGCCGCAGAACTGGTAAATAAGTTTAAACTGGAGCGATCAGCCTTACCGGCCCTGGCTTTTACCACTGATACCTCTATCTTAACTTCCATTGCTAATGATTACGATTATGCGGGGGTTTTTGCCCGACAGGTGGAGGCTTTAGTGGAAGAAGGAGATGTAGTCATTGGTATTAGCACCTCCGGTGGTTCTTTAAATGTACTAAAGGGGATAGAGGCAGCCAAGGGAAAGGGAGCCAGAACTATTGGTTTTACAGGAAAGGATGGAGGTAAGCTTTCTCAAATAGCAGATTTGACCGTAGAAGTTCCCTCAAGTGATACCCCAAGAGTTCAAGAAGCCCATATTACCATTCTTCATATCGTCTGTTTTCTAGTAGAAAGGGAGCTTTTTAGCAAAAAAATATGAAGGTTATGACAATCTTTGGCACTCGTCCGGAGGCCATCAAACTAGCTCCGGTAATTAAAAAGCTGGAAAAACATGATGGTGTAGAATGCAGAATCTGTGTCACTGCCCAACATCGACAGATGCTCGATCAGGTTTTGAATTTATTTGAGATAAGGCCGCATTACGATCTTGATATCATGGGAGAGGATCAAACTATATTTGAGGTGACCATCCGTGGCCTGCAGATGCTGGAAAAGGTGCTGAAAAAAGAAAAACCAGATATCGTCCTGGTCCAGGGCGACACCACCACGACATTTGTGGCCAGCCTGGCAGCCTATTATCTCAAGATAAGGGTTGGACATGTTGAAGCCGGACTTCGGACCGGAGATAAGTTCAATCCATTCCCTGAGGAAATAAACAGGAAGCTCACCGATGCCATATCCGATCTTTATTTTGCCCCCACGCAGAGAGCAAAAGAAAACCTACTAAGGGAAGGGGTCGAAGAAGAAAAGATTTTTGTTACTGGCAATACGGTTATTGATGCCCTGCTCTGGATCAGAAATCAGCAATCATCAGCGAATAGTCAAAAAAAACTCCACAGATTCTTTTCAGAGAAATACGGTTTGCCTGGAGATGATCATCGCTTGATTTTAGTAACTGGCCATCGGCGAGAGAGCTTCGGCCGTGAGTTTGAGAATATCTGCCAGGGTTTGAAAATGATCGCTGAAAGAAATGACGATGTTGAGGTAGTCTATCCGGTGCACCTCAATCCTAACGTTCAACAACCGGTGAATAGAATTCTGGGGAAGGTCAAAAGAGTCCATCTGATGGAACCCCTGGATTATGCTCTTTTTGTGTGGCTGATGAATAAATCCTACTTAATCCTCACTGACTCCGGAGGGATTCAGGAGGAGGCCTCGTTTTTGGGCAAGCCAATCTTAGTGATGCGGAAAAGAACGGAGAGGCCTGAGGCAATAGAGGCTGGAGTAGCGAAACTGGTAGGGACAAATAGCCAATCAATTTTTAAAGAGGCTCAAAATCTGCTGGATAACAGGGATGAATATGAGAGAATGGCAAAGAAAGTTACTACTTATGGAGACGGCAAGGCAGGGGAGAGAATTATAGAGATATCGATAGAGAAGTCGAGGTCCGGGTGAGAAAGTTCAAAATATTATTGCCTTACCTGGCTAGATGGAATCAGCCGAGTAAGTCGAGGTTTCACCAAATAGCTGATAGATTGGCAAAGAATGGATGCATTGTTCACGTTATTCAAGCTCCTACTTTAAAATCCGAGGAGATCACCTTCAGGGAAAGAAATATCAACTTTCATAATAACATAAAGCTGCATACAATTAAGCTTAATAGGAGAATTTGGGAGAACGCAAAAATAGGCAAAGTGATAAAAAAAGGCTACTATGGCCTTGCTGTGATACAAATGGTGAAACGTCTGATGAGGGAATTTTCTATAGATGTTCTGTGGCTCTATAATCTACCTCATTATCCTTTATCTAAAATCGATGGTTGCATTATTGTATTCGATTATGTAGATGACTACCTGGCCATGCTGAATACGGAAGCAAAATTTTCGAATAACAGAGTCGTTGAGCTAATCGAGAAAGCTTTTTTAAGAAAGTTATTGAGACGAGCTGATATTGTTTTCTCGGTGTCCAAGGTACTGTACGACCATGTTAAGGAAGTTGTTGGAGAAAAAAAAGGTCTTATTCTACCAAATGGTGTGGATCTAAGCCTTTTCTCATTGACAGATTCTAGTTTTTCTGGTCCTCGAAGTATCCCTCAAGGGAAAGCTACGGTTGGATTTGCTGGGGCGTTTGAATACTTCATCGACTTTAATATGATTTTTGAAGCCGCTCGGCGTTTACCGAAAGTGCAATTTGTATTAGTGGGAGGGGGACGTGAATACCAGCGTCTAGTGAAGTTGAAAAAAAGTGAAAATCTCAATAATATTCACTTTACAGGTTTAGTGGCTAGTGAAGAAGTTCCACAGCATGTTTCCCGTATGGATATTTGCCTGAATTCGTTTAAACAGACTCGCGTTTCTCATGCTGCCTGCTCTATGAAACTATTTGAATACTTGGCTCTAGGAAAGCCAGTTATCACCTCAACTATAGAGGAAGTCAAGAACGTTGACAAAGGCTTTCTCTATTACGCCGATACTGCTGAGGAACTAGTAGACCGGATAAGGTGGATTTTGAGATGTTATCAAGAGGCGGTAGAGAAGACATCCAAAGCTAAGCCCATTATAGTCAGGAAATATAACTGGGATATCATAGCTGAACAGTTTGCCAATACAATAGAAGCACACCTTTGAGGTTCAACAAGGTAGGCCGGGGAACACTGGGGAGATCGGTGGTCATCATCACCCTAAGGGGTTGCGTCAGGGTGTGAAATGAAAAGTGAGGAAAAAGTTGATAAAGTAATTAATAAATCTATTTTCTTTTTTATATTTTTCTTACCTTTTTTTTCTCCGGCTAGCTATGTAGCCCTATTGGTGGCATTAATCCTGTGGCTGCGCCAGGGAAATTTATGGAGGATTTTGGATTTTAGACCCAGGATTTTTGGGTGGGCTCTTTTGGGTTTCATATCCGCAGTAGGGCTTTCCGTAATCTTCTCTATAAACAAAACCTTGAGTTTGGGTTTTTTTGCACTTTTCATTTTTTATCCTCTAACCTGTTTCCTTATAGCGGATAACATCAGGAGTGAGGATAGAGCCCGAAAAGTATTAACCGCAGCTCTCCTTTCAGCCACAGTGGTTACCGTCTTTGGCATTGTTCAGTATTGCACTGGATTTGAGCTAGAACATAGGATTGGCTTTATAACTATTGGCCTGCACTCGAAAGAAGGCCTTGGCTCAACTCTGGGCAATCCTAATAAGTTTGCCAAATATTTGGATCTCATTCTTCCTCTTTCTTTTGTTTCATTACTGGTTCAAAAAGAGCTAAAAAGAAAAATCCTGCCAGCAATTCTGGCCATATCAGGCCTTGTCTGTTTAGTATTAAGTAGGTCTTTAGGAGGTATGGCGGCAGTTTTTTTGGTAATAATGGTAATCCTTCTTATCAAGAACTGGAAAGTTTTTCTTATTGTTGTGGCGGGTCTTTTTATTTTTACTTTCTTAAATTATGGGTGGATAACTAAGACCGCCTCTAAATACGGCAGTACCACCCGTAGAATTTATACCTGGAGAGAAGTAGTGCCTCGTATATTCAAAAGTTATCCTCTAGTCGGATCAGGGTTAGGCACCTATAAATTGCTATCCTGGAGAGAGAATCCTGAGAAGGAATGGATTATTGATTCTGGGAATTCTTATGAGGGGACAAGGTCTATGCAAGCCACCGTAGCCTGGAATTGGCTCTGGCAGGACGTTCTAGTTAAATCCGAAAAATATTATGCCTTGAGTGCATATGTAAGGTCTAATATAGCCTCTTCCGATAATGCCCTTCTTACCCTGGAATGCATAAATGATGAGAAGAAGATTATAGCGAGAGAGTGGGGAATTGTTAATGCCGGGCCCTCCTGGGAATTAAAGAAAACGCAAATTTACGTACCTCAAGGCACCGGGAAAATCAGGGTAAAGCTGGCTAAAAGACAGGGAGAAGGAAGTGTCTGGTTTGATGGGATTAAATTAATTGAGTCGCCAATGCCTGTTTTGAGAAAAGAGAAAGAAAAGCTCGAATTTATCCCTAAAAATATAGTTTTTAATTCGGGTTTTGAGCTACTTGACGAATCAGGCAGGCCAAAATTCTGGACTGCAACTCCCGGCCGATCAACCACTCTTACTGCCCATAGTCTTTATTTTGACTATCTCTGTGAATTGGGCATAATAGGACTGACATCCCTTTTGTTAGTCATAGCCATTTTTTTCTATACCTCTATAAGATATTTACGAAGACACTCTTTTCTTGCCCTGAGTGGTGTAATCGGCGGCTGCAGCCTATCCATTTTGGCTGCTTTAGTTCATGGAACGGTGGAGACTTTCCTTGACTTTTTCCCCGTGGGATTAATGTTCTGGATTTTAATAGGTCTGGGAATGGGACTTTTAAGGCTTCATTCTTCTGACTAAGACTACGTTTGACGCCAAAAAATTTTTGCTTTATAATGCTGACACCAGTATCGTTATGGCCTAAGCTCGGAAAGAGAAATACAAGGAAGATAGGGTGATCAAAAAGGATAAACTGTTGATGTGGTTGGTCCTAGGGGACATTGTTTTAGTAAATGGCGCTATTATTCTGTCATTTTTGGTGCACTTTAGTGGAAGAGTTCCGCCTATTCACTTTAGGTCTTATCTGACTATTGCCTTATGGATTACCATAATTAGAATTCTAGCCTTCTACCTTACTGGGCTTTACGAGGATCGAGAAGCAAATCCTTTTGACATTTTCTATCTGGTTTTTAAGGCTGTGACCATAGGCTCTGTCATCATAGTGGCCTTGAGTTTTTACCTTCGTGTCTTCCCCTTTTCCCGTAGGGTATTTGTCATCTCCTGGATGTTTAATGTTTTGATGATTTCCAATTGGCATAATTATCTACACTATGTGCGAAGAAAAAAGAGGCCAGCCAAAAAGTTTCTCATAATAGGATCGAAAGAGGGCCGACATCTCACTGCAGAAGCTAGAAAACATTCTACTCGCCAGTTTGAAATCCTCGACCTTGAAGGCAATATAGATAAAAGAAAGAAGGATTCCAAATTCGATGGTCGAGAAACTATAGAGAAATTAAAGACTGCGCTAAATAAAGGCAAGCCTGATCGGGTAATTCTGGCTGACCCCGGTTTTTCCTCTGAAAAGATTCTGGATATTATTTTCTGCTGTCAAGAAGAAGAGGTGGACGTCTGGATGGTTCCGGGATTATACGAAGTAGTAATGGGAAAACAGCAGGTAGATCATTTAGGTGACATCCCTCTAATAAAGATAACCAATGGGCCCTTTAAAGGTAGGGACAAGGCCATGAAAATGGCCGAAGATTTTTTCTTTTCTTTATTAATTATTCTTCTATGTTCGCCTTTGATGTTGTTGATCTCTTTGGCCATACGATTGGAATCTCCGGGGCCTGTTCTATACAGACAAAAGAGAGTAAGCAGGAAGGGAAGAATTTATGAAGTGTACAAATTTCGTTCCATGGTCGAGAATGCCGAGGCCGAGACTGGTCCTGTACTGGCTAATGAAGGCGATGAGCGAGTGACCAGGGTAGGGAGTTGGCTGCGAAAGACACATCTAGACGAATTGCCTCAGTTCTTCAATATTCTAAAAGGAGAGATGAGCCTGGTTGGGCCAAGGCCGGAAAGACCGGAGTTTGTGGAAGAATTTAAGCGGACCATCCCGGGTTATTCCCGGAGATTTGCCGTTAATCCTGGAATTACTGGACCGGCTCAATTATATGGCAGATATGATACGTCGGCCGAGACTAAGCTAAAGTATGATTTGGCTTACATTAATAAATGGTCTCTGGAACTGGATTTAAACATATTTTTTATGAGCATGGAAATAATATTGACCAGGAGAATGTGAGAGGGATTTTTATATGGTCTTCCTGAAGGAGTTTTGTTAAAGAAAGATGAAGCCAAAAATTTCAGTTATCCTGCCGACTTATAACGAAAGGGAGAATATTGGAAGGCTAGTGGAAGGAATCTTTAGAAGCCTAAAAGATTCTTTGCAAATAATAGTCGTAGACGACGATTCTCCCGACGGAACATGGAAGATTGTTCAAGAGATTGCCGAAAGAGACAGTCGGGTTAGGCTCTTGCGAAGAGTGGGTAGAAGAGGCCTGACAAGCGCTCTGATGGAAGGAATTTCTTTAGCTCAGGGGGAAATAGTGGTTTGGATGGACTGCGATTTCTCTATGCCCCCAGAAATAGTGCCTCTCTTGGTGAGAGAAATAGGTGCTTTTGATATAGTGGTGGGCTCGCGTTACGTTGAGGGAGGGAAGGATGCTAGAGATTCATGTTTCAGAATTGTCGCCAGTAGATTGTTTGACCAATTAGGTAGTCTAATTTTACAGTCTCCTGTGAAGGACATTACTAGCGGATTTGTAGCGGCTAAGAAAGAATTGTTTGACAGCATTAGCTTATCAGGAGAATATGGCGATTACTGTATAGATTTTTTATACAAAGCTGTAAGAAGGGGATTTAAAGTGAAAGAAATTCCCTATACCAATATGCCAAGATGGAAAGGAAAAGCAAAAACTAATTCCAATATTTTCAAGTTTCTGAAATACGGGTGGATGTATACCCTGACGGTCCTAAAACTTAGATTTTGTGGAGGGAGTTGATTATGGATATAGAAAAGAGGAAGGTGCTGGTAACGGGAGGAGCTGGTTTTATTGGGTCAAATCTGGTCAAGGAATTACTGAAAGAAAAAGCCAAAGTCGTGGTATATGATAACTTTTTTAGCGGAGACCTTTCTAACCTCAGAGAAGTAGAGAAAAGGATAACTATAATAGAAGGAGACATTTTGGACCCCGGGTTTAAGGATACTCTAAAGGAAAACCAGGTAGAATGTGTTTTTAACTTAGCGGCAGAACCATATATTCCTTATTGTTACTATAGACCACGGAAATTCTTTGAGGTCAATGCTAGTGGGGCTTTAAACGTTCTGCTTGCCTGTAGAGACTCGAAGGTGAAGAGGATGATTCAATACTCTACTTCAGAGGTGTACGGTTCAGCAAAATATGTTCCTATGGACGAGCATCACCCCACATTTCCCCTTTCTACTTATGCAGCTAGCAAGTTAGCTGCGGACAGGCTATCTTATACTCTGTATCACGAACAAGGAATTCCGGTTACTATCTTAAGACAATTTAACGCGTACGGACCCGGAGAAACTCAGCCCTACATTGTCCCGGAAATAATAACTCAATTGGCGAAAAGCAATCAGTTAAAACTGGGGAATTTGAAAGCGAGAAGAGATCTAACCTATGTTGAGGACGCGGTCAGGGCTGCCATTGCATTGATGAAATGTGACGATGCGATTGGGAAGGCGGTAAATGTTGGCACCGGTACGGATTGGAGTGTGGAGGAGACAGCAAAAATCATCGGCGAGTTGATGGGTTATAGTAAGATAGAAATAAAAGTAGAGAAGGCGAGGCTTAGACCTCTTGACGTGGAAAGATTACAGTGTAGCTATTTTAAATTGTATAAACTTACCGGTTGGAACCCCCAGGTCAACCTTAAAGAGGGACTACGGAGAACAATAGACTATTATGTAAAAACGGGCAAAAGGTGGTTATGGGAGGCTAAGATTGCTCCGGAAGAAGAAGTTTGGAGTAAAAAATAGTATTCTTTAAAAGTTAGTTTGTTTCTTTAGAAGGAGATGGTTTAAGGTGATCAAAAGGGTTGAGCTGAATTTGAAAGAGCTGGGAGAATTGGCCAAAATAATTCCGGGCGAGGAACCAGAGTTAGAAATTTCCCCGACTTTGAGAAAAATAATTCCTGTGTGTGAACCGAAACTAGATGGAAATGAATTAAAATATGTGACGAAATGTTTTGAAACGTCCTGGATCTCGTCTGTCGGTGAGAACATTCAAAAATTTGAAGAAGAGTTCGCTCAAGCCTGTGGGGCCAAATATGGGGTTTCCTGCACCAGTGGAACAGCCGCATTACATCTAGCTTTGGCAACTCTAGGAGTGGGGGGAGGAGATGAGATCATTATACCCACATTTACCATGATCGCCACTGCGAATGCAGTTACCTACACGGGAGCGAAACCTGTTCTGGTTGACTCAGAACCAAATGCCTGGAATATAAATGTGAAAAAGATCGAAGAGAAAATAACTCATCGGACTAAGGTAATAATGCCGGTTCATACCTACGGCCATCCTGCTGATATGGACAAAATCCTAGATATAGCGAAAAAGTATAATTTATACGTGGTAGAAGATGCCGCTGAGGCTCATGGATCTGAGTACAAAGGAAGAAAGATTGGCAGTATCGGAGATATTGCCTGCTTCAGTTTTTACGCCAATAAGATTATCACTACTGGAGAAGGGGGTATGCTTACCACCAACAATAAAGAGATGGCTAAAATAGCCAGAGGCTTGAGAGGTCATGCCTTTTCCGAAGAGAGACACTTCTGGCATAACTACATTGGTTTCAACTATAGGATGACAAATCTTCAGGCAGCTATTGGTCTTGCTCAAATGGAAAAGTTTGATGAGAATGTCCGACGCAGAATCCAAAATGCTAAGTTATATAACTCTATGTTGAAGAAAATCAAAGGGATAACTCTTCCTCCCCAAAAAAAAGGGGTGAAGAATGTTTATTGGATGTATTCAATCTTGGTGAACGATGAATTTGGTATTACTAGAGACGAACTTAGGAAAAGATTAGCCAAAAGAGGAGTAGAAACAAGAACGTTTTTTATACCTATTCACTTGCAACCGATTTATTTTCGAAGATATAAGGAAAGGTTTCCAGTAGCGGAGGAACTTTGTGGAAGGGGGATGTATCTTCCCTCGGCATCTACTCTAACAAAAGAAGAAATTGAGTATGTTGTAGAGTCGATAGCTACTTGTGCGCCTCACGTGATGTAGAATTAAGAAGAAAAACAGGGATGTGAGAGAAAGTTTTGAAAGGCGATAAAAGAGTATGTACGATGTTGTAGTCGTGGGAGGTGGACCCATTGGTGGCTATACAGCGTCTCAGCTTGCCGAGCAAGGATTTGAGGTATGTCTCTTTGAGGAAGATGATGAAGTTGGTAAGGAGGTCATCTGTACCGGAGTGGTAGGTACGGAAGCCTTCAAGCAGTTTAACCTTCCGCGAGCCTCTATACTCCGCGGGATAAAGTCTATTATTTTTTTCTCACCCTCTTTTCTTACCTTTGATTACACCCGTTCTGATGCTTTTGCCTACGTGGTGGATAGAGGTATATTCGACAGCAAAATCTTGGAATGGGCCAGGGAAAAGGGAGTAGAGGTTCATCTGGGCAGGCAAGTCCGCCGGATCAAAATCAATGAGAACTTGGCTGAGGTAGAGATTGGGAATGAGGATTCTTCTCAGACTGTCCAGACGAGGGTCCTCGTGCTGGCCACAGGGATCAAGTACCAGCTTCATAAAACCCTGGGATTAGGGTCACCTCCGGCTTTTCTTCAGGGAGTTCAGGTGGAGACAGAGGTAAAAGATCTTTCCTCTACCGAGATCTATGTGGGTAGTGAAGTTTCCCCAGGATCTTTTGCCTGGGCCGTGCCCCTTAATCATCAAAGGGCACGAATAGGCCTTTTAACAAGAAAAAGAGGAACTTTTTATCTTAATAATTTCCTTAACCATAGGTTTAAAGACAGGATTAATGAGCCGAATCCGGAAATTTTACAGAAAAGCATAGCCCATGGTCCGGTCCAGGGAAGTGTTAGGGATCGTGTCTTAGCGGTGGGTGAAGCGGCGGGGCAGGTAAAAACCACTACCGGGGGTGGTATCTACTACGGCCTTTTGTGTTCTGAAATAGCTGTCGAGGTTCTTAAGCAATCTTTCCATAAGGGAGATTTTAGCTTAAGGCAGTTGGTTAAATATGAAAATCTGTGGAAGTCGAAACTGGGAGGTGAACTCAGGGCTGGACTCTGGGCCAGAAAAATTCTGGGTAAACTCAGCGACCAACAGATAGACAGGATTTTCAAGTTTTTTCGAGAAAAAACATATGTGAGAAAGCTCCTTGAAAAAAAGGTTAATTTCGATTACCATTCCGCTTTGATCTCACTAGCAATAAAAATGGGGACGGGATTATTTTTTCATGGAGATAGAAGATGAAAAAAGGTATCCTTTATCCGGTGGGAACTCCTATCGGAAATTTGAAGGATATTAGTTTAAGAGCCTTGGAGCTCTTAAAGAAGGTGAGCCTCATTGCTGCCGAAGACACCAGACACACCCGCAAGCTTTTGTCCCATTATGATATTCACACTTCTTTAACTAGCTTCTATGAGCATAACCAGCTACGAAAAATTCCCTATTTAATCAAAAAATTAAAGGCGGGAGAAGATATTGCTCTGGTGAGTAAAGCAGGAATGCCAGGAATCTCAGATCCTGGCTATTATTTGATAAAAGAAGCCGTAAAGGGGGGAATCGAGATTATCCCCATCCCTGGTCCCACTGCCTTGGCTCTTGGCCTGGTTGCCTCAGGTCTTTCCACTCAGAGTTTTGTCTTTGAGGGATTTCTGGGAAGAAAGAAGGTTGAGTGGTTAAAGAAGCTAAACCGATTGAAAGAAGAGGAAAGAACCATTGTCATCTATGAAGCACCTCACAGGGTAAGAAAGATTTTGCCAGAGATTCGAAAGATTCTTGGGGATCGCCAGATAGCGGTAGCCAGGGAACTCACCAAAAAATTTGAGGAGATAATAAGAGGGAAGGTAAGCGAGGTAGAGGCTATCTTTGAGGAGAAAGAACCCAGGGGGGAATTCACCCTGGTGATTGAAGGAAAACCTCCGTCATCGACTTGACATGTTATGAGGATAAGATAGGGTAGTAACGACAATAAGAGAAAGATGAGGGTATTTATAGCGGTAGAGATTTCTGAATCCATCAGGACCACGGTAGCTCAGATTCAAGGTAAACTTGGACGAACAAAAGATAAAATTAAATGGGTGGATCCATCTTTGATTCACCTTACCCTAAAGTTTTTAGGGGAGGTAAGAAAAGAAAGGCTGGGAGCGGTAATCAAGGTGACGCAAAAAATAGCTCAGAAGCTTTCTCCTTTCTTTACGGAAGTCAAAGGAGTGGGCGCTTTTCCTAATCCTTCTTCTCCCAGAGTTATATGGCTGGGAGTGGATAGGGGGAGCATTAATCTGCAAAGACTAGCTAGCGAGCTGGAAAACCATTTAGCAAAGGATGGGTTTTCTGAAGAAAAGAAGAAGTGGACTCCCCACCTAACTCTGGGCAGGGTGAAATCGTTAGTAGAACCACAGAAATTAAGTGGCCTTATCTTAGGAGAAAAAGAGGTTGTGGCAGGAGAGATGCAGGCGAGGGAGATCAGTGTAATTGAGAGTCGCCTCACTCCCAGTGGACCAATTTATACTGTTCTAGAGCGAATCAAGCTAAAGGGAAATTAAGGAGGATAGATATGAGAGAAGAGAAGATGAAAGCTCTGGATATAGCCAGGCAGCAGATAGAGCGCCAATTTGGTAAAGGATCACTTATGCGCCTGGGGGAAAGAGCGGCCAGGATGGATGTGGATGTAATTTCCACAGGGAATATTGCCCTGGACGCGGCTCTGGGTATAGGAGGGCTTCCCCGGGGAAGAGTAGTGGAGATATTCGGTCCTGAAGGGGGTGGTAAAACTACTCTGGCTTTGCATGCTGCTGCTGAAGCTCAAAAAATGGATGGAGTAGTTGCTTTTATTGATGCGGAGCACGCCTTGGATCCTACTTATGCAAAAAATTTGGGGGTAGATATGGAAAACCTTCTCATCTCCCAGCCTGACTCTGGAGAGGAGGCTCTGGAGATAGCTGAACTTTTAGTACGCAGTAATGCCATAGATTTGATTATCATAGACTCAGTGGCTGCTCTGGTTCCCCGGGCCGAGCTGGAAGGGGATATGGGTGATTCCCATGTTGGCCTTCAGGCAAGGCTTATGTCTCAAGCACTTCGTAAGTTAACCGGAGCGATAAGCAATTCTAAGACCTGTACCATCTTTGTCAATCAATTGAGGATGAAGATTGGAGTAATGTTTGGCAATCCAGAGGTAACTCCGGGAGGTCGGGCTCTCAAGTTTTATGCCAGCATAAGAATAGATATTCGAAGGAAAGCATCCTTGACCAAGGGGGATGTGCAGATAGGCAACAGAACCAAAGTCACTGTGGTTAAGAACAAGCTCGCTCCACCTTTCAGGAAGGCTGAGTTTGACCTACTTTTTGGAGAGGGGATGTCTCAGGAGGGAAGCATTTTGGATCTTGGAGAAGATCTTGGCATTCTTAAAAAATCGGGAAGCTGGTATTCTTACGGAGATACCCAATTGGGGCAGGGAAAGGAAAGTGCCCGAGAGTTTCTTAAGGATGTAAAAAATGCTACTCTTAGGAACGAAATTGAGCAAAAAATTAGGGAAAAATTGGGTTTCATCAAAAAAAAGAAGGAAATGGTTAAGGCTAAGGTTGGCTAAAACAGCACCAGATTAAAGTAAGACGCATAGAAGTTGAAGCAGAATGAATAAGATCAGCAAAATATTAATCCTCCTTGCTTCTTTACTCTTGTTCGCTTCTTCCGCAAAGGCCTATCAAGATCATGGAGTTGAGAAAGTAGGTTTTCACTCCTATCTCACCTATACCCGGATAGTTCTGGAGATATCTGGCGAAGTTGGTTACATTGTCAGGGATCTAACCAGTCCACCTCGATTGCTGATTAACCTTTATCCGGCTAAACTTACTTCTTTTGAGCGAAAAATTGATATAAAAGATAGATTTATTAGGCGGCTTCGTCTCTCGCAGGATAGCAAACATGTGACCAGGGTCGTCCTGGATTTAACGAATTTTGAGTCTACCTATAATATCTTTTCGTTGAAGGGGCCTCATCGTGTAGTTATCGAGGTAAAAAGTCCGAAGAAAGACCCAATAGCGGATCTATTAAAACCACAAGGACTTCCTTACTATTCGCGTGAATCGGTTTCGGAGGAAGAAAGGAGAGTTTATAAAGTAATATTAGATCCTGGACACGGGGGGGAAGATCCGGGAGCAATTGGCCCCACTGGTTTAAAAGAGAAAGATGTTGCCCTTGCCGTGACCTTGGAGGTAGCTAATCTCTTAAAAGAGGAAGCAGGGATTGACATTTATCTAACCAGGACGGATGATGATTTTATTTCTCTGGATCTGAGGACAGAGTTGGCTAACCAATGGGGAGGGGATCTTTTTGTATCCATACATGCCAATGCAGCTTTTAACCAAAAGGCAAGCGGTATAGAGACTTTTTTTAATTCCCGGTACGCATATGGAGAAGGGGCAGCAGCAGTGGCGGCCAGAGAAAATACTTCTCTGGGAGCTGACGATGTTTCAGGGGAAGTTAAGGCCATTCTGTGGGATTTAGTGCAGAATCGATATCGAGACGAAAGCAACGAATTATCCCATTTTGTGCAGAGGCAATTATGCCAGGCTATAGACGTCGAGGATAGAGGGGTAAAATCAGCCGGATTTTATGTCCTAAGGGGAGCAGCCATGCCTGCTATTTTAGTAGAGATAGGATTTATCTCCAATCCCTGGGAGGAGCAAAAACTAAGAAAAGGTGAATTTAGAAAAAAAATTGCTCGGGGCATCTTTAAAGGAATAAAAGATTATCTTGAAAGTTATAATGAGAGATCAAGTAGATAAATGAGAGGCTAAGTTGACTTCACGCAAAAAGAGGCGAAAAAATCTAGCAGTTTATATCCTCGTTGTAGTAGGGGTCTTTGTGGTGGGAGTATTGGTAGGTCCATTGCTCAGAGAAAAGGGATATCAGATTAAAGATTGGGTTATTCAGCCCCGTCCTCCTCGAGAGATGAAGGTGGTGAAACTGTACTTTTCTGATCCCCAAGCAGAACATCTCATCCTTGAGGAAAGGAAAGTGGTAGCCTTACCTTATATGAGTGAGGAGGCTAAAGAAATATTGAAAGAATTAATTAAAGGCCCTCTTGATAGCTCCCTTAAGCCAACCGTTCCTCTTCAAACAGAGGTGGAAGATGTTTATCTGAAGGATGACTGTTTTTATGTAAATTTTTCTTTGGCTTTAAAAGAGAAGCATCCTGGAGGATCTAGCGGGGAACTACTTACTATATACTCCATAGTTAATACCCTCCTTATTAACTTTCCCTCCCAATCGCGGGTACAAATCTTAATCCAGGATAAACCTGTGGAAACTCTCGCCGGACACATTGATATTAGAAACCCTTTGCGCAAGAGACTCGATATTGTAAAGGAACCCTGAGAAGATGGACTCCTGTTCAGAATCAGAAAGTGCAAGAATAGCTGTCTTTGACTCAGGTGTAG
>Ga0307429_1000710_pt1 | contig 18251 bp, 22 predicted proteins | sample SalMarWE160230MG_FD_202151 | JGI IMG/M metagenome (GOLD analysis project Ga0307429, IMG submission 202151) | Salt marsh sediment microbial communities from the Plum Island Ecosystem LTER, Massachusetts, United States - WE1603-230 | ecosystem: Environmental > Aquatic > Marine > Intertidal zone >... | reverse complement strand
TTCTACTGTGGGAGCTACCAGTGGTGCAGCTAATGCTAATGTAGTTGTATACTGTCCCCCTCCTACTCCATAAATATAAAATAAATTAGAATAAAAGGGGACAGGCTTCTTTTTACATGAAAAAATTGTAAAAGCAGCCTGTCCCCTTTTTTATTTGACAAATTGATCCCATACATTATTGCGGGTTCGATGAATCAAACCCCTACTCCTATTTTATTCTCTGTTATGTGATTTGAAAGAAATAAAGAATTATTAAACTTATATGGAGGTGCATATGAATAATTTATATACTGCTGTTACAAAAAAAGATGGAAATTGGTGGATTGGTTAGGTATTTCCACAATCCCACTTGACATATTTCCCACCATAGAATATATTAGATAAGGGGGCGGATAAAATGAAAATCAATAAAGAGGAAACCATCAATAATATCAATGGAAAATTTATACCAGCAGGAATAAGAACCTTTGATTCTAAAAATAGGATAACTATAGGTGAAAAAATTATAAAATTAATTAGTGTGAAGGCTAAGGCTGATGGATTTCAAATTTTCTATAGTGAAGAAGGTGATATTTTACTAAGGCCTATGGTATCTATTCCCAGCAAAGAAGCCTGGATTTATCAACATTCTAAAGTTTTGGGGTCAATTCGCCAGGGATTGGCTGAAGCAAAACAAGAAAAGACCGAAAAAGTAGAAAATTTGGATGAATTTCTGGAAGATTTATGAAATTTATATTGAATTTCACTCTTACTGCTAAAAAGGCGTTGAAAAATCTAAAAGAAAATACAGGAAAGAAAAAGCAGTATAAAGCAATGGTAAAAACTTTAAAATATTTAACCCAAAATCCCAGGCATCCCAGCTTGCAAACCCACATATATCGTTCACTTCAAGGACCAAGTGGTGAAAAGATTTTTGAGGCTTATGCTGAGCAAAGTACTTCGGCAGTATATAGAATTTTCTTCTATTATGGTCCATGTAAAGGTGAAATTACGATCTTTGCAATTATTCCTCATCCTTAAACAGGAAATAAAACAAGAACCTAAAAGACACGGCATTTCGAAGGAATAAAAGGGGACAGGCTACTTTTTACATGAAAAAAATGTGAAAGCAGCCTGTCCCCATTTTATGTCCATCGCAATGACATTTCTGTTTTTCCATTCTGACTTCTGAATTCTGGCTCCCTCTTTCCTAACTATACGCTAAACGCTGTACGCTATACGCTAGTTTATTATGTAAATAACATAATGATATATTTTGTAATTTGTGTTATATTTTGAATAGAGCAGTAAGGAGAATTAGAAAAAAAGAGGTGAACGGAAGATGTTGGAAGTAATTGGCAGAATTGCAAGAAATGGCCATCTTACTATCCCCAGTAAGATTAGGAAAATTTTAAACATTGAAGATGGTGATATTGTAAGATTTAGTGTGGAAGACAATAAGATAGTTATTGCCCCAGGGGTTATTGTGGATAAAGACCAGGCCTATTTCTTTAGTGAGAGATGTCAGAAGGAGGTTAAAGAATCAGAGAAAGAGTTTAAAGAGGGAAAGTATTCTTCTTTTACATCTGTTAAAGATTTAAAGAAAGCAGTAGATAGTGATTAAGATAATACATATTCCGGATAATTTAACATAGATACTTAAAAACAAGAAAAAGTTATCAGAACCCATAAAAGAAAAATTCTATTGGTGTTTAGATATGCTTACCAAGGATCCGCAGTATCCTTCCTTGCGAAATAAAACAATAAAAGGCACTATTGATACCTGGGAATTTAGTATCAATAAAAGTTATAGATGTATATATAGAAAAGAAAAAGAGGAAGCATATATTATGGTTATTGTAAAACATGAAGATGCCTTTTAAGAAAAAAGCTATGAAAGTATCCTATCCCCTTTTTTATTTGATAAATTGATCCCATACATTATTGCGGGTTCGATGAATCAAACCCCTACACTTCTTTGGAAATAGGATTACGTATAAAGAAAAAGAAATATAATATGTCATCTGATTTGCAATATATTTTAAAAAGGGACACATCCCATTTTCTTCTCTGTTATGTGATTTGAAAGAAATAAATAAATAATTATTAAACTTATATGGAGGTACATTTTAATAATTTATATACTGATGTTATAAAAGAAAGATGGGAATTAGTGGATTGGTTGGGTATTAGAAAGTTTAAAAATTACCTTAAAAGAAGCTTTGGAATTCTAAAAAATAAAATATATAGTGGATAAAATTTTAATTAGTTAGTATATTTTTTTAAAAATTATTCTTTGATTTATAGAATTGCTTCTAAAAAGGTTTCTTTTTTTTGTATAATTTCTTTCGGAGTGTATCCTAAGGCTTCTATGGGTTCAAAAACTTGTCCTGCTGCTAAACCCAATATTTCCAATCTTTCTCTTAAGTTCATATTTTTAAAATCATTAGAAATAACTACTAAGTCAATATCACTATCTTCGCGCGGGTTACCTTTAGCATATGAACCATAGAGAATAATTTTATCAGGATTAATATTATATTTTCTTAATTCTTGTTTAAATTTTTCTATTATTTTTTTAATGTCTTGTGCTTTTTTAAGCATTCATGAATCTCCTTAGTTTTAGAAAGATACTCTTTTGCTATGGTTTCAGGATAGGCTTCTAGAATTTTTGAAAAGTCTTCCGGGTATCTGGTAACAATACTGGCATTATTTATTTTAGCGATAAAATTAAATAATTCCGAAGGGAGTTGTATCTTGTTGATTTAAGAATGAATTCAGCTGTATTTAAATCATATTCCGCAGATTTAATAAAGTTATTAGTATCTTTACGCATTTTTTACTCTTTTTTTATATATTGAGTATTTTTGTTTTTAAGTAATCTTATGTTTTTATTTTTATATTCGTATTATATCATAAAATTAAAGAAAATTACTAAAATGAAGCCATCTTTATTTATTTTCTCCCTTTTGATATAATAGTAGAAATCTTTATTTATTTTCTCCCTTGCCCTAACCCTCTCCCTCCGAGGGGAGAGAGGAGAGAAAGACGGGTTCGATGAATCGAACCCCTACACTAATAAATAAAACGGAAAAAGAGAAAATGAAAGAGAAAAAACAAAACAATATATTAGAATTATATAAACCATATGTCCCCAGAGCAGTGACTTCCAGAATATTAGAAGGAAAGGGTAGCTTGCCGAGTGAACGAAGTGAAGCTACCATAGTATTTATCGATATAAGCGGGTTTACCAAGATTGCTGACCAGCTGGACCCGGAGAAAGCTACTGAAATAATAAATAACATATTTGCACCGATAGTCGGCATAATAGATAAATACGGTGGAAGTATCAATAAATTTTTAGGCGATGGATTAATGGCTATATTCGGAACACCTTTTAGCCATGAAGATGACCCCGAGAGGGCTGCAAGAGCAAGTTTAGAGATAATGAAATCTATAAAAGAAAATGGAAAGATAAAAATCGGTAGTAAAGCAAAAAATTTAAAGGCAAGGATTGGAATTAATACCGGATTATGCATATCCGGTGAGATTGGTTCAGATTCAAGAAAAGAGTTCACCGTTATCGGAGATACAGTAAATTTAACTTCTCGTCTGCAAGGAAATGCAATTCCCGGAAAAATATTGATCGGTGAAAAAACTTTCCAAAGGATCAAAGATAATTTTACAGTTTCTCCTCCACGAAGATTGAAAATAAAAGGCAAAAAAGATTTAGTTATGGTTTATACTTTAAAAGGCGAAAAGAAGAAAATCAGTTTCCTTGAACAAAAGAAAAATAGCCATTCGCCTTTTATGGGGAGACAAAAAGAATTCAAAGTCTTGAAAGAAGCTTTAAAAAAATCCTACCAGTCAAAAGGACAGTTAATTGAGGTAAGTGGTGAATTAGGAGTAGGAAAATCAAGACTAATTTTAGAGCTTACCAAGGAATCTTTGGCCAAAGAATTTTATATTTTATTCAGCAATTGTTCATCCTGGAAAGAATCAAAACCTTATGCTCCTTTGAAGGAAATGTTTACTAAAATCTTTGGAATAAAATTTGATGATGAACTCAAAGAAATTGAGGAAAAAATAGAAAATAAGATAAAAGAAATCGATTCTTCACTATTATTTGCTTCTTCATATTTTTCAAGACTATTATCCTCAAAGATTAAATCCCTGGAAGAGATAATGGAGCAATCAAAAGAAGAAAGCAATCTGTTTATTAGAGTGGTAAAAAAATTACTATGGAGTCTTTCCTCTCAAAAGCCCCTTCTTATAATTATTGAAGATGTACAATGGATTGATGATGCATCAGCGGAATTTATAACTCAGTGTTCTAAAGAACTCAAAGAATATCCCATTCTGCTTATATGTAGTTTTAGAGAATCACTCAAAAAGAGAGAATCAATTACCGGGGCTAAGAGAATAAAATTAGCGCCCTTAAAAAATACTGAATCTGATAAATTAATAAGATTTTTAATAAAAGAAAATGATATCTATAAATTAATGAAAGATAAAATAATTACTACTGCTAATGGAAATCCATTGTTTATTGAAGAAATTGTTAGAGGGATTGAAGAAAGAAGGTTATCGGCTGATAAAGATAAATTAGGTAATTATCCCGAGATATTTGCTGATTTTCAAATACCAGATACAGTTCAAAGTATTGCCCGGGCAAGAATTGATCTGCTTCCGGTAGGATTAAAAGAGATTTTATACCAGGCCTCAGTTCTGGGAAGATATATTGAAATAAATCTTTTGCAAAAAATTACCAATTTGGAAAGAAAAGTATTAATAGAAACGCTGAAGAAATTACAAAAAGATGAATTTATAGAGAAGGTAGAAGCCGAACCACAAACACGGACTCAACAATATTATGCCTTTACTCATTCACTTATTCAGGAAATTGCTTATAATAGCCTTCTTTTTAAAACCAGAAGAAATCTCCATAATAAAATAGGGTCAGTTATAGAGGAAATGTATTTATCTAAAATTGATGAAAAAGTTGAAGAATTGGCTTATCATTTTAAAAACAGTAACGATAAAGGAAAAGCTATTTTTTATTTAAATAAGGCCGGAGATAAAGCTCAATCTTTATACGCTTTTTCCAACGCTGTGAATTATTTTCAGGACTGTATTAACATTTGGGAAACTACAAAACTTGAAGAGGAACAACTGACTCAATTTTCAGAAATTTATAATAGATTAGCTTTCTCTCAATCGATTATAGGAGAGAGAAAAGAAGCAGAAAATAATTTAAATAAAGCTTTAAAGTATTGCAGAAAAATTAAGGACAAAAATAATGAATCTTTGATATTAATGAGTATGGGAAATTTATATGGTAAAATAGGAAAATGGAACAAAGCTCTAAAATATTTTCAGGAAAGCCTATTAATTATAAAAAGTACAAATAATTTTCAAAGGAAAGCAAGAATATTAAAGAGTATAGGGTTAGCCTATCTATTTAAGGGTGACGCCTTTACCGGATATTCTTATCTTAAAGAGAGTTTAAAAATATGTAAAAAGATAAAAGACGAAGATATATATGCAATGGTTTTGAATAATATGGGAATATATTATGATATGATTGTTGAATTTAAAAATGCAGTATCTTATTATAAAAAAAGTTTATCTATTTATAAAAAACATAAAAATATAATTCAAATATCTAATACTTTGGGAAATCTTGGTTTCGCTAGCTCGTCCTTAAATAAATCTGACAAAGCAATTTATTATTTTAAAGAAAGTATTAAACTATCTGAAAAAATAGGAAACATTTATGATAAGGCAATAAATTTTGTTCATTTAGGTGAAGAATATCTTAAAAATGATAATTTTAATAGAACAAAATATTATATTAGTAAAGCTGAAGAGATATTTATAAAATTAGATGATAAATTGGGATTAGCAGATGTACTCAAACTAAAAGGAATGTTATTTAAAAAACAAAAGGAATGGGAAAGTAGTGATGAATATTTTAAGGAAGCTATTAAAATTTATTCTCAGCAGGGAGATAGGATTAATGAGGGAGAAAGTTATTATGAATGGGGAGATATGTTGATTCTTAAAAAAGATGTAGATTCAGCAAGAAAAAGATTAACTAAATCTAAAAAGATAATGGAAAGCATTGGAACAAAAAAGTATCTTAGGGAAATTGAAGAAAAATTGGAAAAATTAAAAGATGCTAAATATGTATAATCTATATTTGAATGTTAGCCTAAGCTTTAGCGATGCAATTAGAAAAAAGTTTATTATATTTTTCTTAATATGTATTCTCTCTTGTAGGGGTCTGATTAATTTAACCCGTGTTGTTCGACGGGTTCGATGAATCGAACCTACATTCACATAGACAGGCGAGACGCCTATCCTACGGGAGAAATAGAGATATACTCGATACTATCTTAAATTTTTCTTTTCTTTTTTTCTTGACTCGATACTATATACTCGATACTCGACACTTTATTTTTATTGGTTTATTTGCATTTTGAATTATTTGCTATATAATATAAGCGGGGGATGGTAAAGAGGAGTTTAAATTTCTAAAGTAAACTCCCGATAATAGCAAATCAATCGAAAGGTTGAGACGCAAAGTCACAGACCTAAGGCTATTAAGTTAGCTAAGGTAGCTGGGCCACCGAAGGAGATGATGAAAATGAAGAAAAGAGTATATTTAAAACTTCTATCTGTTCTCTTTGTGATAGCGTTAGTCTTATTAGCTCTATCTGCTTTTGCTTTTTCTGCTAAAAAAGAAAAGGTTGAAGAATTGATAGGCGTAGGAGGAGGCTCTATCACTCTTGAAGACGTTACCATTACTTTTGGTTCAGACATTTTGACCAAGGACACTAAAATATTCATTATATATTTTGGTGATGGCGTTTATCAATTTGGTCCTAAAATAAAAGTTAATGGTACATTTACCTTATATTTTGATGGTGCACCACCAGGTGAATCATCAGTAATGACTTTTAAACAAGGTGAATGGGTAGAATTAAGTTGTATTGACGGATATGTAGAAACTGACCATTTTTCACGATATCATGGAGCTTGGTAAGTTTCTAAAAACATAAGACCATCCCCCCCCCATAAAAAAATTTAATATTAGAATAAAGATAACTCCAGATTAATTCTGGGGTTATTTTTGTGTTAGATACTAATTATTTTCTCACCATAGCTTTTCCCTCTTTAATTTACGTTCCTTTTCTGTCATTCCCGCAAAAGCGGGAATCCAGGAATGGCGGCTAACTATACTTATACACTCAATACTGTTTTACCATATTTGATTAATTGACGCTTCTCTGGTAGCTATGTTAAAATCAGTAAGATAATATATGTAATATTTGTCTTGCCTGGAATTGCAGCGCAACAAAAACGGTGCTCGCAATGACAGAGGGAAGGATAGCATAAAAATATGGAGAGTGAATTGTATGTCTGAAGAAAATAAAGACCCATATGGTAAATTGAAAAAGCAGATGTATTTAGCTAAAATAATATTTCATATACCCAATTTTATTAAATTGTCCTTAAGATTGCTTAAAGACAGAAAGGTACCGTTTTATTTAAAATTATTGGTATACGGAGCAATTGCCTATGTATTATCACCTTATGATTTGATCCCTGATTTTTTAGTTCCGTTTTTTGGATTTTTTGAAGATATTATTATCGGAATTTTATGTCTAATTGGTTTAGTTAAGGGTAGCCCGCCTGAAATTGTAGAGAGATACGTAAAAGAAATAGATGCGGAAAATAAACAGAGATATAGATTCTTTAGATAAGAATTAGCGGATAGCGTACAGCGTGGAGCGTGGAGTTAGGGAAGAAGAAGAAAAAATGCAGGAGCCAGATGTAGGCTATAAGCTATATTATGAAAGGAAAAAAATCATATATTATGCAAATTGGTATTAAATCTTTAGGGTGTCCTAAAAACTTTGTAGATACCGAAGTAATTTGTGGAGAGTTAAGAGAGAGCGGATATCAAATAAGTGAGAAGATTGATAATTCAGATATAGTGATTATAAATACCTGCAGTTTTATAAGAGATGCCGTGGAAGAATCCATTGAAGAAATTCTTAATCTGGTAAAATTAAAGAAAGAAGGAAAGATAAAACACATAATAGTAACCGGATGTCTTCCTCAGAGATATAAAGATGACAATCTCAATCAGGAACTCCCCGAAGTTGATGCTTTTTTAGGAGTCGGAGATTTATTAGATATTGATGATGTAATAAAAAGTGTTTCGCAAGGCAAACAAATTTATAAAGTATCTCCCAAACCTGAATTTCTTTATAACCATAATACCCCTCGAACTATTTTAACCCCTAAACATTACGCCTATATTAAAATCTCCGAAGGCTGTCAAAATAACTGTTCCTATTGCCTGATACCTCAACTCAGAGGAAATTATCGCAGCAGAAAGATGGAAGATATAATTGACGAAGTAAAAATACTTTCTGAAAAACAAAATCTTTCCGAGATTATTTTAATCGGCCAGGATACAACTTTATACGGAATCGACCTCTATGGAAAATATAAATTAGCTGAATTACTAAAGAAACTCTCTCTTCTTAAATTAAATAATTTAAAATGGATAAGACTCCTATATACCCATCCTGCTCATTATAATGAAGAATTAATCGAAGTTATAGCCAGTTATCCTAAAATATGTCCCTATCTGGATTTACCTTTACAGCATATAAGTGATAAAATACTAAAAAGAATGAATAGGCCTGTTAAAAAAAGATATATTGTTTCATTAATTAACAAATTAAGAGATAAGATTTCGAATTTAACTTTGCGCACTACTTTTATGGTGGGCTTTCCCGGTGAAACTGCTAAGGAATTTGAGGAACTACTGAATTTTGTGAAGGAATTTCGATTTGAAAGGTTAGGAACTTTTATTTTTTCCCGAGAAGAGGGAATTCCGGCGCATGACTTCCCTCAACAAATTCCTATGAGAATTAAGAAAGAGCGCTTAAAAGAATTAATGTTAACTCAACAGTCGATCTCAAAAGAAATAAATAGTGCTTATATGGGAAAAGAAATAGAGGTACTAATTGATGAAATACAATCGGATAAGCCGGAAATTGCTATGGGACGAACCCTGGCAGATGCTCCTGAGATAGATGGAAAAGTTATAATAAGGGGAAATAAGGCTCAAGTTGGAAAATTCATAAAAGTAAAAGTGACAGAAGCTCTCGAATATGATTTAGTAGGAGAGATTAGTAAATTATGAAAAATATAGTACTAGTCGGATTAAAAGGAACAAATAAGGAAGAAATCGGAAGAAATTTAGCGCATAGATTAAAGATGAAGCTCATAGATACTGATGATATGATGAAAAAAGAAAGCGGATTAAACCTACCGGAGCTACTAAAAGAGACCGGAGAAAAACAATTTCGCTTTTTAGAAAATTCTATAATAGAAAAAATATCAAATTTTTCTAATTCGGTAATCGTAGCTGGCGGAGGCAGTGTTTTGAATGGGAAAAATATTAAAGCTTTGAAGAAAAATGGTTTGGTAGTTAACTTGATTACCAGTAAGTTAAATCTTAAAGTAAATAGATTTGGAGACGAAAAATCTCAGCTGCTCAACCAATGGAATCAAGTTTTTCAATCTGCAAAAAGTATCTTAAATTTTAAAACACCAAGTTTTCCAGCAGCAGATTATATTATTGATGTAACTGATCTACCTATTGAAGAGATAATCCAGAAAATTATTGGAAAGTATAAAGGGGGAGGGATTAATTTTGATTAAAAAGAGATTAAGAATATTTAGGGATAAAATAAAAAATGAAAACAAAGAAATCGAAGGATTCTTAGTTACTAACCTAAAAAACTTAAATTATTTAACCGGATTTTATGGAGAAGGATTTGCTTTGATTGGAGCTGGCGATAAAAATTTTTTGCTAACTGATTCACGTTATACAGAACAGGCTGAAAAGGAAAGTCCTGATTTTAAAATTATAACTGATGAACCAAAGAAAAAAGACGCACGCATATTAGCATTAAAAAAGATAATAGAGAAAAACAAGATAAAAAAAATTGCTTTTGAAAGCAGTAATTTAAGCTATACTGATTTTAAGAAATATTCTGAAAGCTTTGAATCCATAGAATTTCTTCCTACAGAAAACATTATCGAACAGATAAGAATGATAAAAGATAAAGAGGAAATCATTAAAATGAAGAAAGCTGCTCAGATAACCACGGAAAGCTTAAAGGATGTATTTGAAATAATAAAACCGGGCATAAGAGAGCTTGATATTGCCTCTGAGTTAGCTTATACTATGAGAAAAAAAGGAGCCCAGAAAGAGTCTTTCGATATAATTGTAGTTTCAGGTGAAAGATCATCTTTGGTTCACGGAAAACCTTCTGAAAAAAAGATTGTCGAAGGAGAACTTATAATTATTGATGTGGGAGCAAATTATCATAATTATAATTCTGACATAACCCGTACTATAATTATGGGAAAGGAAAACGAAAAACAAAAAGAGATATTTTCTATTGTCTCGGAAGCACAAAAGAAAGCCCTTGAATTTTTAAAGAAGGGCGTAAGGTGCAAAGAAGTGGATTCTGTAGCAAGAAATATAATTGCAAAGAAGGGTTATGGAGAATATTTTGGCCATGGTTTGGGTCATGGAGTTGGGTTAGATATTCACGAATTACCTCGAGTTTCTTTCAGTGATGACACAGTTTTATTACCCGGAATGGTAATTACCATTGAACCCGGCATATATCTGCCTGAAGTTGGCGGAGTTAGGATAGAAGATTCGGTTCTGATAACAGAAGAAAGCTATGAAATATTAACCTGGTTTCCAAAAATATTGAATCTTTAAAGATAGAATTAATAAATTTTTAGAGTAATTGCGAGCGACCGAAAGGAGCGCGGCAATCTCGACGAGATTGCTTCGTCGTTACAATCCTTGCAATTACAGATTAAAAGGAGGAGAAAATGAGTAATTTAAAGAAAGTAGATGCAGAAATATTCGAAGCAATAAAAAATGAAGAGAATCGTCAAAAATACACCATAGAATTAATTGCCTCAGAAAATTTTGTTTCCCCGGAAGTACTGGAAGCACAAGGTTCGGTTTTGACTAATAAGTATGCTGAAGGTTATCCGGGAAAGAAATACTATGGTGGATGCAAATACATCGATGTAGTAGAAAATTTAGCTATAGACAGGGCTAAAGAAATATTTAAGGCCGAACATGCCAACGTTCAACCTCATTCCGGTTCACAGGCAAATATGGCGGTTTATTTTAGTGTTTTAGAAGTAGGAGACACTATCTTAGCTATGAATCTTTCTCACGGAGGCCATCTTACTCACGGGAGCCCGGTAAATTTTTCTGGTAGATTCTTTAATATTATTCCATACGGTGTTGGAAAAGATACAGGACGAATAGATTATGATAATTTAAGAGAATTAGCTATAAAAAATAAACCAAAATTAATTATTGCCGGAGCGAGTGCCTATCCGCGGGAGATAGATTTCGAAGCATTTAGGTCTATTGCTGATGAAGTCGGAGCCTATTTAATGGCTGACATTGCTCATATAGCCGGTTTGATTATAGCAGGTCTCCATCAAAGTGCTGTACCTCATTGCCATTTTGTTACTACAACTACTCATAAAACCTTAAGAGGACCCAGGGGCGGCTTAATTTTGTGTAAAGAAGAGTATGGTCACGCAATCGACAAAACTATATTCCCGGGGATTCAAGGTGGCCCACTGATGCACGTTATAGCAGCCAAAGCGGTCTGTTTTAAGCAAGCAATGACACCGGAATTTATGAACTATCAGAAACAAATAGTTAAAAATGCTAAAACCCTGGCTGATAAATTAGTAGAATTAGGTTATAATTTAGTATCCGGTGGAACTGATAATCACTTAATGCTAGTAGATTTAAGAAATAAAGGAATTACCGGAAAACAGGCAGAGAAAGCTTTAGAAGAAGCCGGGATTACTGTTAATAAGAATATGGTTCCCTTTGACCCTCAAAAGCCTTGGGTTGCCAGTGGAATAAGAATCGGTACTCCTGCAGTGACTACCCGGGGGATGAAAGAGAAGGATATGGAAGTAATAGCCGAGATGATTAATAGAGTCCTGAGCGATATAGAAAATCAGAAAATAAAAGACGAAGTAAGGGAAGAGGTAGAAAGTTTTTGCAAGAAATTTGTATAGAAAGAATATTTGAGTAGACAGAATCCAGGAGCCTAATTCGTATCTCGTATCTCGTTGATAAATGAGTATCGAGATAGTTATCAAATTAACCAATTTACCTATTTACCAATTGCCCAATTAAAGATATGAGTTGTAAGTTACGGATTTCAAGTTTTAAAAAAAGTAGTGGCGTATTGCATACGCCCTCAAAGATTAATATAAAACCGTAGGACAGGCGTCTCGCCTGTCTAAGACAATAAAACAGGAAGGGAACAATTCAATGTACCCTTACAGTGATTGATTAACTAAATAACATAGAAAAAAATAGGGAAATAGAGATTCAAGTGAAAAGGGAGGCTTTGTTTTGATTTCAACCAGCAATTTTAAAAGAGGTTTAACTATCGAATTAAATGGTGAAATATATAGCATTGTGGATTTTCAGCACGTAAAACCCGGTAAGGGTGGTGCTTTTGTAAGGACCAAACTTAAGAATTTAAAAAGCGGTCTTGTTTTAGACAAAACATTCAGAGCAGGAGAAAAAATGGAGCAAGCCATAATTGACAAAAAAACCATGCAATACCTATATAGTGACGGTAGTGATTATTGTTTTATGAACAAGGAAAATTATGAGCAAATTTCTTTATCTAAAGAACAGATAAGTGAAATAGTTGATTTATTAAAAGAAGGTAATGATGTAGATGTTGCATTCTGTAAAGGAGAACTGGTTGGTGCAGAACTACCTAATTTTATGAGTTTAAAAGTTATTAAAACTATGCCTGGTGTAAAGGGAAATACCGTGTCCGGTGCCCTTAAACCGGCCACTTTAGAGACCGGAGCAATAATTCAAGTTCCTTTGTTTATAAAAGAAGGGGATGTAATTAAGATAGACACCAGGGAGAAGAAATACATAGAGAGGGAATAAAATCGTATCTCGTGAATCGTGAATCGTATCTCGTAGAGAAGAAAACAAATTAGGATATTAAAGATTTAAATATTTAAAATTTGTTTCTCTAACGAGATACTAGATACGAGAGTGGGGTGAAAAAAATTAATGCAGACTGTTAAAACTGAGCTGGGAGAAATAAATATTACCAATGAAAGCATCAGGAGTATAGTTAGTTTGACTTTAGCTGACGTTAAAGGTGTAGTCGGAAACAGAAAGTCAATCATAAAAGAGATAGCCGATATGTTAAGGGGAGACATTAGCGAAAATGAAACAGAAGAAGCTGTCCGTACTATAAAAGTAGAGATAAAAGATAATAAACCCTTGATAAATTTGTATATTATCATAAAGTATGGTGTAAGGATACCCGATATAGCCTGGGATATCCAGAGTAGAGCTAAAGAAAGTTTACTAAAAAAGTTAGGTATAGAGATTAATGAAATAGATATTCATGTTCAAGGGATACAGTTTCCTAAGAAAAGACAAAGTAGAAAAGATTTGGTCGCCTCAAATTTGTTTGTAGAAGTTTTTTAAAAGCATATTTGATTTTAATTCAAGTAGATACACACACGAATGGGGTCAGGTCTCAACATTTGGCATAACTTATTTTTTTTCATTCTTTAGGAATAAGTTATGTCAAATGTTGAGACCTGACCCCATATAAACGGAGGAGTAATGGGAGGAAGAAGGTTATCCCGAGAAATGGCCTTAAAAACGTTATTTCAGATTGATTTAGTTAATGCTAATATAGAAGAAACACTAAAATATACCTTTAAAAATGGTGATTTTTCAGATGAAGTTAAGGAATTTACTCTAATATTGGTTAAAGGAGTGATGAGTAATTTATATGAAATAGATAAGACAATTAACAATTATACTAACAATTGGTCTTTAGAAAGAATCACTAATATTGATAGAAATATTCTTCGGATGGCAATTTATGAAATATTATACTTAAAAAATATACCCAAAAGCGTTTCCATTAACGAAGCAGTTGAATTAGCCAAGAAATATGGGACAAAAAGTTCTTTCAGTTTTGTAAATGGAGTTTTAGGAAAAATTGATAAAATAGATAGAATATTAAAGAAAATAAATTAAAGGATTATGAATAATTATATAGAATCAAAAATATACACAGTTTCCAAGCTTAATAAATATATAAAAAAGCTTTTTGAAGATGATTTTAATCTGCAGGATATATGGATATTGGGAGAGATATCCAATTTTAAACTGCATTCTTCAGGACATATGTATTTTGTAATTAAAGACAAAGAAAGCCAAATAAAATGTGTAATGTTTAGAGGGAACAATTATAATTTACGATTTATGCCCGGGGATGGAATGAAGGTTAAGGCACGAGGGGATGTCAGCGTTTATGAAAAAAGAGGAGAATATCAACTGTATGTAAAGGAAATAATAGAGGCCGGGAAGGGTGAACTTTATTTAGCTTTTGAGAGATTAAAAGTAAAGCTTAAAGATGAAGGGCTTTTTTCAGAAGAAATTAAAAAGAAATTACCGCTCATTCCGCAAAATATTGCAGTTTTAACTTCTCCTACCGGAGCAGCAATTAGAGATGTTATAAGTATTTCATTGAGAAGATTTCCTAATCTTTCAATTTTAGTTGTTCCTTCCCTGGTACAAGGGGCATCTGCTGCTCAGGAAATTGCTAAAAAGATAGATTTTTTAAATAAGTATTTTAAATATTTAGATTTTATTATAATTGGACGAGGTGGAGGTTCATTAGAAGAATTGTGGGCTTTTAATGAAGAAATTTTAGCTCGTAGTATCTATAATTCTAAAATTCCTATAGTTTCTGCAGTAGGTCACGAAACCGATTTTACTATTTCAGATTTTGTAGCTGACCTGCGTGTTCCTACTCCTTCTGCTGCAGCAGAAATGACTATACCGGATAAAAATAATCTGATAAATAATCTAAGTTTATTAAAAAGTAAAATAACCAGAGCAGTTAAAAGAAACTTTGAATTAAAAACTGAAAATTTAAATTCTATAAGTAGAAGCCTTAAATATCAGGGACCGGAAAACAAAATTAATCAATATTACCAATATATCGATGAATTTAGTACTCATTTAAATTCAAGTATTAAGCATAAAGTAGAATTATATGAAGAAAGATTAAAAAAAGATTCCCAAAGACTGGATTCATTAAGCCCTTGGGCGGTAATCGAAAGAGGATATAGTATCTGCAGAAAAATGCCCGGTAGAGAAATTATTAAAAAATTGGAGCAAATTGAAGTCGGCACAAAAATTGAAGTTATCATAAGTGATGGTAAAATATTAAGCAAAGTAGAAAAAAAGGAGGCTGTTTCAAATTGAAAAACAAGAAAAAAGTAGAAGATATTCCTTTTGAAGAATATTTAAGAAAATTAGAAAAAATCGTGCATAAATTAGAAGAAGGTGAATTAACTTTAGACGAATCAGTAAAGGTCTATGAAGAAGGAATGAATATATCTAAAATATGTTTAGATAAATTGAATAAAACTAAAAAGAAAATAGAACAATTGGTAATCGAAAGTGAAGAGAACTATTCAACTAAAGCTTTTTCTGAAAAAGAAGGAGAAGATACAATTAATGAACTTTAAAAAATATCTGGAAAATAAAAAAAATATCATAGATAAGGCTTTAGACGAATATTTGCCATCGGAAGAAAAATCACCTTCGATTATTCACAAAGCAATGCGCTATAGTGTTTTTGGCGGAGGGAAGAGAATTAGGCCAATTTTAACTTTAGCAACAGCTGAATTGTTGGGAAAAGATAGTGAAAGTGTAATAAAGGCAGCTTGCGGAATTGAATTAATTCATACTTTTTCACTGATACATGATGATTTACCTTCTATAGATAATGATGACTTTAGGCGGGGGAAGCCAAGCAATCACAAAGTATTTGGAGAGGCAATAGCTTTATTAGCAGGGGACGCTCTTTTAGTTTCCGGATTTGACTTAATTATTAAAAATTCAGAAGTTAAAGAAATAAAAAAACAATCTATTCTAAAAATAATAAAAGAAACATCCTTTTATATTGGAACTGAAAACATGTTGGGAGGACAAGTAGAAGACGTAACCTTGAAGAATGAAGATGTCACAAAAGAAGACTTAATTAATCTATACATAAAAAAAACTGCTGCTTTAATTTGTCTTTCTATTAGAGCAGGCGCAATACTATCCGAAGCAAAAAAAAGACAACTTAAAGCTTTAACCAAATATGGTGAAAATATAGGATTAGCTTTTCAAATTGTTGACGATATGCTTGATATAATGCAAGACCAAAGGGATACGGGAAAACCTACTTATGCTAATAAATTTGGGATGAAAGAATCAAATAGCGAATCCGAAAGATTAATTAAAGAAGCAAAAGATGCTTTAAAAATATTCAATCATAAAGCGGAAACATTGAGAAATATAGCTGATTATTTGATAACAAGAAAAAAATAAAAGAAGTATATTGTATATCGTATGTCGTATATCGTTAAGAAGAAAGAAACCAGGAACCAGATTAGTATATAGCATATAACATATAGCAAGATAGTGGTTGCAATAAGGGATTAGATGATTTGGAAATTTAAATATTTGTATCTTGTTTTTCTGGCGAAATACGAAATACAATATACGACATACTAAAATATTGGAGGGGAAATGTTTAGATCAAACAATAGAAAATATAATGAAGTAAGACCTATAAAAATTACCAGAAATTACGTAAAATATGCAGAAGGATCTACCCTTATGGAGATGGGAGATACTAAAATAATATGTACCGCTTCGGTTGAAGATAAAGTCCCTTTATTCTTAAGAGGGAAAAAACAGGGTTGGATTTCAGCCGAATACTCTATGATTCCCCGAGCAAATCAAATTAGAAATATCAGGGACTCAGTTAAAGGTAAAATAAGCGGAAGGTCTTCTGAAATTCAAAGATTAATAGGGAGATCTTTAAGATCGGTAGTAAATTTAATGGAATTAGGAGAGAGAACTGTATGGATAGATTGTGATGTAGTTCAAGCCGATGGTGGGACCAGAACCTCAGCTATTATTGGTTCTTTTATTGCTCTATTTGATGCCTTAAATTATCTAAAGGCTGAAGGACAAATAATTGATATTCCTATAAAAGATTATGTTGGAGCAATCAGCGCAGGAATAGTCGACGGAGAAATGTTATTAGATTTAAATTATGAAGAAGATTCTCGTGCTCAAGTCGATCTAAACATGGTAATGACTGAAAAAGGAGAGGTAATAGAAATTCAAGGAACGGCTGAAGGCAAACCTTATTCTAAAAGAAATTTACAGGAATTGATTAAATTAGCAGAGACAGGAATAAAACAGATAATCGAAAAGGAAAAGAATATATTAGGAAAGATATGTTAGAAATACTCATTGCTACAAACAATTTAGGTAAAGTTAAAGAAATAAAAGATATTTTAGATGGTCGTAAAATAAAGATTTTAACTATGAAAGGTTTTCCTCATCTTCCAAAGATAGAGGAAGATGGTAAAACTTATCAAGAGAATTCTTTTAAGAAAGCCAGAAAAATTTCAGAATATACCGGTAAAATATGCCTGGCAGATGATTCGGGGCTAGAAATAGATTATTTAAAAGGAAAGCCGGGGATATACTCTTCAAGATGGGGAAATAGTGATGAAGAGCGCATAAATAAAGTACTTAAATTATTAGAAAATGTTCCTATAAATAAAAGAAATGCAAAATTTGTTTGTGCTGCAGTACTTGTTTTTCCGGATGGAAAAACATATATGGTTAAGGAAGAATGTAATGGTATTATAGAATTTAAGCCAAAAGGTGAGCATGGTTTTGGCTATGACCCCATCTTTTTGATTCCTGAATATAATAAAACTTTTGCAGAATTAGGAGATAAGATTAAGAACCAGATAAGTCATAGGGCTAAAGCCATGAGAAAGATGGTTGATATAATAAGCGAAGTAGTTAGCTAGTTAGTTGGTTACCTGGTTAACTAGTTAAGGAAGTAGAAAATAGAATAGGAAATAGCGTAGAGGATATTAGTTATCCAGTTACCCGGTTAACCAGTTTTACACGTTCATAAATATAATCCCATTACTCATTACTGTATTTTAACTCGATACTCAATACTATATACTCGATAGGATTTTTTTAGTGCAAACTTTAGTGGTGTAGTAAGATAAAAGGAAAGAAGAAT
>Ga0307429_1000709_pt1 | contig 18254 bp, 15 predicted proteins | sample SalMarWE160230MG_FD_202151 | JGI IMG/M metagenome (GOLD analysis project Ga0307429, IMG submission 202151) | Salt marsh sediment microbial communities from the Plum Island Ecosystem LTER, Massachusetts, United States - WE1603-230 | ecosystem: Environmental > Aquatic > Marine > Intertidal zone >... | reverse complement strand
CATGCTTACGAAGGGAGTAGCATCGTAGAACTGAGCTGTTTTCCCCTCCGTGGCATAAGTTCTCACTACCGACCAGTCAAAACCAGCCGCTCCTGAGGGACCGTATTGCTTAAGTATGTCGGCATAGGCTTTCACCGAGGCGATCGCCTCCGGGCTGTCCAGGACCGGCTTCATATTCTCATCGAAAAACTTGCCGCCGTATCCCCACAGCCAGCTGGTCCAGGTATAGACATTTAGTCCACCGCCCCTTAATCCCCTCATGATGATTCCATAAAGGTTGGGTTTTTCGGTGAGTTTTTTGGCAGCATTCCAGATGTCCTCCACGGAACGAGTTTCAGTTAGACCGGCTTGGGCGAAAAGGTCCTTTCGATAAAAATGAAAGCTGCTTTCCGCATAGAAGGGAAGTCCGTACAGCTTGCCCCCATAACTATTAACCTCCAGCGCTCTCGGAATGTAATCGTCTAGCTTGATTCTGTCCAGATAGGCTGTTTCCTCATTATCCACGAATTTGTTGAGAGGCATAAGCATGTTGCCCTCAGCGTAAGGAGTCACATACATCAGACCAAACATAATTGCATCGTAGATGCCCGTTCCAAAAGCCAAGTCAGCTGTAGTTTTCTCCCGGAGTGTTTTCTCCGGCAGTATCTCAATATTGACCTTTATACCCGTTTCCTTTTCGAACTCACCCACGTGCGCCAGTACCTCGGGAATTCCAGGAACCGAAATCACAGCCAGGTAGATCGTTTTCCCTCTGAGAGATGCAGCACTGGGGCCGGAGCCTGCTCCCAAAGCAAACGATGGAATGGATACTGCCAATAAGGCTATCCCTAACCCAATAATTACCCGGTTTTTAAAGATTCTTCTACTCATGATTATCAACCCCCCGTATAGACTTGATTTATTTTTCTCTGAAAAACTTCCCAAAAGAAATTTAATTATTTAACGTTTTTCTCTTTTAGAAAGCTTTCCTTTTCCCAGCTAACGACCCATTTACCCTCTCACCTCCTCCTGACCCTATTTTTAGCTCTTCCTTTTTCGCCAAAGATCTAACTTCATACTGAATTTAATATATTTATTCCTTTTGTCAAATGCGTGACCTAATTCACCAGATAGTGTATCCACCGTCCATTGCCAGCACACTTCCGGTTACAAAACTGGATGCTCTGGAAGCTAAAAACAAAGCAGAACCCTTTATTTCGGAGGGATCCCCGATTCTTCCCATGGGGGTTAAAAAAGACCAATCTTTCTCATATTTCGGAAGCACTTCATCCACAAGGGGTGTTCTCATATATCCCGGGGCAATAGCATTGACTCTTATATTGCATTTTCGCCATTCCGAAGCCAAAGACTTCGTAATCATAATGACCCCGGCCTTGGAGGCATTGTAGGAAATTTGTGGTTGAGGTCTGTTGACAATTAACGCCGACATGGAAGATATATTGATTATATTACCCTTTTTCTGTTTGATCATTTCCCTTCCCACCGCCTGAGCGCAGAGGAAAACTCCGGTCAGGTTAACTTCGATGACCCTATCCCATTCCTCTTTACCCATCTTCTCAGCAGGTACATTGATACCAATCCCGGCGTTGTTAATTAAAATGTCAATTTTGCCGAACCTATCTTTGACCATTTTTACCATATTTTCCACATCGGCAACCTTCGTCACATCAGCCTTTATAGCGATGGAGTCTCTACCAATATTTCTAATACGATCAGTTACTCTGTGGGCTGCATCTATGTTTACATCTACCACTGCCACATCTGCTCCAGCTTCTGCCAGTGCCAGAGCCATTTGCTCCCCCAGCCCCCGGACCGCACCGGTCACAATTGCCTTTTCACCGCTTAAATCGAACATCTCCTTTATAGTCATCTAATTCTCCCTTCTCTCTCTACTTTTTTCACTACCGTCATTCACTTAAAATTTCTGCTTAGACTTTGTCTCGCCTCTCCAACAAAAGATCATTCCCCGTGAGTGTTCATTAACATTTAGTAAAAAATGTGGCTTCTTGCAATTTTTTTCCCTCATTCTTTTCCTTGATACTGCCTTAATTTTAGCCACATAGCCTCCAGAGCCAGAGATTGATTGACGTTGCACTTAAGATAACCTTTTGTTCTTTCCACCGTCTCTATAGCCTCTTTTATATCACCATAAGAGTAGATCTCTTTCTCACTTTTTAATTCCTCGATGCGGTCATAGTTAACTACCAGCCTGCTTATTCCCTGTTTTAAGATTAAGAGATCCCGAAACCAGAAGATGATAATATCAAGAATTCTCTCCAGCTCAGTAGTTCCATAATCTTTGCATTTGCTCACCCATTGGAAAATATCTTCCAGACTTATTTTTTTACTCAGAATATCCAGGACAGTGGTCCTGGTCTTTAATACATTCTCATCTTCTATCAAGCTCAATACTTCCCCTACTCTTCCTCGGGCCAATTTTTTTATAAGATTAGCCTTGGGAGAGTCTGGAGGCAAATAACCGGCTATAATCGAATCTAAGGCTTCAGAAGAAAGAGGAAAGAAACGAATAATTTCGCAGCGAGAAAGGATGGTAGGAAGCAGTCTTTCTTGAGTTTCGCTAATTAATATAAAAACAGTGTCTGGGGGAGGCTCCTCCAGTATCTTAAGCAGGGAATTAGCCGCCTCTAGAGTGAGCTTATCTGCCTCTTTTATAATCCAAACCTTTTTCTTTCCCTCAAAGAGCTTATATCCTGTCTGTCTTTTTAAGTCTCTAATCTGCTCGATCTTTATGGAGCCTTCTTCCGGGATTATAACTCGCACATCTGGATGATTCAGATGATCGATCTTTCGACAAGAGGAACAACGGTCACAGCTATCTAGCCCACCGATTTTGCAATTCAATGCCTTAGTAAAGGTTAAAGCAGTGAGCGCCTTCCCAACCCCGGTGGGGCCCACAAACAAATAGGCTCCGGAGAAAGATGAAGTAGCTATCTCTTTCTGCAGAATTTTTATAGCCCGAGCTTGACCCTTTATCTCTTCAAAAGACATAAATTCTCTCTTAACTTTTATAGATATTTTAATATTATCTTTCTTATTGCCAAATGGATTTCTTTAGGACTGCCTTCCCCGTTCATTGTCTTTATTCTCTCAGGATGCAATTTAGCCAGCTCAAGATACCCTTGACGTACCCGGTGATGAAAATCCATCTCTTCTCTTTCAATTCTATCCTTCTTTTTTGCACGCTGTCTGGCTAGGTCAGGATTAATATCGAGAAGGAAAGTTACCTCAGGCAGAATACCCTGGGTTGCCTTTTCATTCAAGGCCTCTATCCAGGCTATATCTAATCCTCTCCCGTATCCCTGATAGGCCACGGTGGCGTCGCTAAAACGATCCGAGATTACAATTTTCCCGGCCTCTAAAGCGAGCTTGATTACTTGTCTCACGTGTTCTGCCCGATCAGCTAAATAAAGGAAAAACTCGCTGATGCCACTTATCCGATATGAAGGCCGAAGGAGAATGAGCTTGATCTTTTGCCCCACCCGAGTTCCTCCCGGCTCACAGGTCCTGACCACCTCATAGTTCATTTTTTCAAGATACTCAGCCAGAAGCTTAACCTGACTACTTTTTCCACTTTTATCTATCCCTTCAAAGCTGATGAACAATGGTTCCTCCATTTACACTGATTATTTTGAGAGCTTTTCCATATATACCAGTCTCAGAAAGGCGTGTCAAATGGGGTAAGCTTGACTGGAGCAATATCATCGCCTCCTTTCCGCCTGGTCACTTGACAATGTCCAAGGGGAAACATAGGATAACGCAATGTTAAAATAATTGATGCTCCCACCCTATTCAGGAGACAAGAAATTTGAAATGTGATAAAAAATAAAGCTGAAAACTAGCAAATATTGAAAGAAAATGATTATCCTTTTGGTGATTGGATTGGCGGTTGTGGTATTCATAGCATCAAAATTCTGGACCGTTTTCATCGGTGCTGGATGGAGTCCCACCCCCTTACCTACTGTGAGAAGAATGCTCTCCTTAGCCGAGGTCAAGCCTGAAGACATCGTCTATGATCTGGGATGTGGGGACGGAAGGATTATAATCATGGCCACCAGAGAATACGGCGCTAGATCCATAGGCATAGAAGCCGATCCTTTCCGATGCCTTTATACCTGGGTGAGGATAATGATTTCAGGGTTAAGCAAAAAAACGGGCCTCATCTGGGGGAATTTTTTTCGCAGGGATTTAAGCGAAGCGACTATAATTACTCTTTTTTTGTCTCAGGCCGCCAATAATAATTTAAAGAAAAAGTTAATTCAGGAACTTAAGCCTGGAAGCCGCATAGTTTCCTACTACTGGACTTTTAAGGGTTGGAGACCCAAAAAGGTGGATAGAAAATTCGGGGTATATCTCTATAAAATTGGCAGTGAAACTGACACCTGAATCGGGAGCTTCGGTATTGATTTTTGGGTCATTCCGAACAAAAATGATCGGACGCACTTGACGCCAATTTCTCACCCGATATACTATAATTAAATCTAATTTATTAAACCTAAGTCTAATAAATTAGACAAATCTATGACTAGCCATTTATATTCAATATTTACTGAAACCAACACTTTAAAGATTCTGGGATATGTTATAGAAAATCCTGGCAGGGAATTTATTGAGAAGGAAATCCAAAAAGCAACCGGCATCAGCAAAGCAGGAGTTAATTTAGCCTTAAGGAGGCTGGCTCAAAAGAAGCTCGTTGAAAGGAAACGAAGAGGAAGGATGTATTTTTACACAACCCAAGTTAACAATCCTCTTATTAAACAGTTAAAGATTCTCAAGAATATCGCTCGATTATCGCCTTTGGTAAAAAAACTAAAAGATCTAAGCCAAAAAATAATTCTTTTTGGCAGTTGGAGCAGGGGAGAGAATCTAAAAGACAGCGACATCGACCTTTGTCTCCTCACCAACTCAGCCGAAGAAGTTCAGCAAATTGTAAAAAAAAGTAGTCTGAGGAATAAACTCCAGCTAATCATCCGAACTCCCACAGGCTTTGCTGAGCTAGAAAAGAAAGACCCTGTCTTCTTTAAAGAAATAGACAGGGGCATAGTACTCTTTTCTAAAGAAAGCTATGAATCCTGAGTTTGAAAAGTGTTTGAAAAGAGGGAAAATCAGGGTTTTTTCAAGAGGAAAAGCTCTGGTTGATAAAGAGATACGCACGGCTCGCTCTGATTTAGAGGAGGCTCAAGAGAGCTTCAGAAGAGTTAAATACAAATGGTCAACTGTCCAGTCCTACTATTCAATGTTTCACAGCGCAAGGGCTCTCGTTTATAATAAAAATTATCGGGAAAGAAGCCACTACTGTTTAATAGTGGCCCTGAAAGCTCTTTACGTGCAGACTAAACAACTGAGCTTCTCCTTAGTTGAGGCTTTACAAAAAGGCAAAACTTTAAGAGAACAGGGAGATTACTACGGTGATTTTTCTAAAACCACCGCTTATGAACTTCTGGAAAGTACTGAAGAATTTCTTAATAAAGCAAGTGAAATTTTGAAACAGAGAACATAAACTCCTTCCAAAATCTTTCCCTGGAGGGAGTGGGTCAAGGGCTTGACAAATGAAAATATTTTATTATAATAAATTTGACAATTGAAAATATTATTTGATAATAAATTTTAATATGTCAAATATTTTGAAGCGCGACGGAGGGTTAAGATGGGAGAAGAGGTCAAAGGATACGTTAATCAGGTGATTGCTCTCCTACCGGACCTGGAAAAGGCCTTCCACACGGATAAACCTCAGAAAGTTCTCCATATGGATATAAGCTTTCCTGAGATCTTTGTTCTTGGACAGCTCTCTTCAAACGAGAAGCCTAGCATGTCAGAGTTAGGTAGAAGCATTTCTATGGATCTAAGCAGTCTCACTCGCACAGTGGATAAATTGGTAAAAAAAGAGTTTGTGGCTCGAAAGCGTGATCCAGAAGATAGGCGAATGGTAAGAGTAGCTCTAACAGCTAAGGGGAAAAAGATAATAAGGAGGTTCGAGGAGGCGAGAAAGAAACACATAGAATCTATCCTAAGGCAAATGACTTCACAGGAGAGAAGGGATCTCTTAAACATACTTAAGACCCTCCATACTAGAATTTACGGGAAGACAGGATAAGAGTCCGCTCATGAAAAAGCGTTTCCAAGGAGTGACGGAAAGGGTGAGAGCCCATGAAAAAGGAGGAATTAAAAAGAATGCGTAATTACAGGGCAGGGAAGTGGAGCATATTCCTTCTCTCTTTGATCTTGTGCCTGGTTACCTTCCCTGGCTGGGGTAGAGCAGAATCCCTTACTTTAGAGGAGGCTATAAGAGTAGCCCTGGCTAATAACAGAGAGATTCTCGTAGCCAAGGAAAAGATCGAAGAAGCAAAACAAAGAATAAAAGAGGCTAAGGCGGGGTATTTTCCTACCATAAATTTAGGTAGTACGTATACCCACTTGAATGAAGCCCCTTCAGAGACGGGAAAAGCGGACAATTATCTGTCTGAGTTTTCCATTAATCAGCCACTTTACACCAGTGGTCGTCTAAGCTATGCCAATAAGCAAGTGGATCTTGGCTACCAAAAGGCTCAGGAAGACCTAAAGAATACCCAAAGTAAGATTACTTGTGAGGTTAAGAAGGCTTTTTATGCAGTTCTTTTAGCTCAGGAGAATGTGGAGGTAACCGAAAAGGCTCTGGACCAGGCCAAAAGGCATCTAGATGTGGTAGAGGATTTCTTTAAAGTAGGCGTGGTCTCGAGATTCGATCTTTTAAGAACCCGGGTGGAGGCAGCCAATTTGAAGCCGGATTTGATCCAGGCAAGGAATAACTTACGTTTATCCCAGGAGAGTCTGGCTAATTTGCTCTCTTTTCCCTCGGCTTCACTCGAAATGGAAGGTGAACTCTCCTTTGAACCGCGGAGAATAACTTTAGAAGAAACCATAGATAAAGCTTTAAAGGAGAGAAGCGATCTAAAGAGCTTGAAGCTCCAGAAAGAGACCTCCGAGGTAGCTCTCCAGCTAGCTGAGGTTCAGAATAAACCTAATTTAGCCCTGGTGGGTAATTATCAGTATCAAAACCCCTCGGGGGGAGAAGATGAATGGGGAGAGGAGTGGAACCTTAATCTGGTGTTATCTATACCCCTCTTCGATGGATGGGTAAATCGGGCAAGAGTTGCCCAAAGAAGGTCCCAGGTTAAACAAATTAACCTCTCTCTTGAGCAACTGGAGGCGGGAATAGACCTGGAAATCAAGAAAGCTTTTTGGGATCTGGAGGCGTCTGAGGAAAGAATCTATGCCCAAAAAAAGAACATTGAGCAGGCAGAGGAGGCTCTTTCCATTGCCGAGGTTCGTTACAAAAGCGGAGCCATTACCAATCTGGAAGTTCTGGATGCTCAACTGGCCCTAACCAGGGTGAGACTTGGCTATCTCAAGGCTTTATATGATCATAATGTGGCTATGGCAGAGCTAGAGAAAGCAATGAAATAAAGAAGGAGGTTCTTAATGTACCGTAAAATAGTTTTTGTAGGGATGTTAGCTGTCATGATGTTTTGTCTTCTGGGAATATCCTATTCTCAGGAGAAGAAAGGAATTTCGGTTCCGGTAAAAGTTACGGCTGTAAAAAGGGGACAAATCAGCCAAGAACTGTCCCTCACAGCAGATGTAGGTCCTCAAAGTAGCGTGACTATAGTTCCCAAAGTAGGTGGAACCTTGGAAGAGATAAAGGTTAAATTGGGTGATAGGGTGAAGGAGGGAGAAGCTATAGCCAAAATCGAGAGCAGAGAGTTTTTGTTAGGAGTAAAGCAAGCAGAGGCAGCCTTCGGTGCTACCCAAAGTCAGTGGAATCTGGTAAAAGCGACAGCTGAAACTGAATTTTTCAGTAATCTGCAGCAGGTTGAAGCTGCTCTAAAGATAGCTCAGGCAAACCTTGACAAGATCAGAAAAGGGGCCAGAGAAGAGGAAATAGAGACGGTAGATGCAGCTTATCAACAGGCTCTGGCAAATGCGCAGACTATGGAGAAAGATCTAAATCGGGCCAGGGACAATTATGAAAAGGGAGCCATCTCCGATCAGCAATTTGACGGGGCACAGCTTCAATTCAAAGTGGCCCAGGCTCAACTAGAATCAGCCAAAGCAAATTTGGATTTAATAAAGAAAGGAGCTAGGGAAGAAGATATAAAGGTGGTGGAAGCACAGGTAGAACAGACTCAAGCCAGCCTAAAGAGCCTGGAAAGCCTTAAGGAAGCAAAAAGTTGGGAGGCAAAAATAAAAGGTGCTCAAGCTCAAGCTGAACAGGCTGAAGTTGCTCTGGGATTAGCTAAAATTCGTCTAGAAGATTGCACCATAAAAGCTCCTATTTCGGGAATCATCAGCAAGCGTTTTGTTGATTCAGGAGCAATGGTTGGTCCTACCCAGCCTCTGGTGAGTATTGTAGATATTGACACAGTGAAGCTCTTAACCCATGTGAGCGATGAGGACATTGACCTGGTGAAATTAACTCAGAGGGTAGGCGTAAAAGTCGACACCTATTTGGATAAAGTCTTCGAGGTAAAGGAGATTAACATTAGCCCGGTTATGGACCCCTTAAGCAGAAAAATAGAGGTGGCAATAAAGGTCCCCAATCCCGACTATCTCATGAAACCAGGGATGTTTCCCCGAGTTAGATTGTTGGTTCAGCGTGAAAATACCCTTCTCATTCCGCAACAGGCCGTCGTAGAGCAGAGGGGACAAAAAGAGGTTTTCGTCGTTCAGGATGCTAGAGTTCATCTTCAAAAAATCAGTACTGGTTTAGAAAGAGATAACTTGGTCGAAGTGCTGAGCGGTCTCGAAGAGGGGGAGACAGTGGTTGTTGCTGGTCCCTCGGACCTCAAGGGTGGGGATAAGGTACGAGTTCAGGAAGGGGATGAGGGATGAGCCTTTCCCATATAGCTATCAGACGCCCCATAACCACTTTTATGGTCTTCCTGGCCATTTTGGTCCTGGGAGGATTCTCGCTAACAAGAATAGCTATCGACCTTTACCCTGATATTACTTTCCCGGTCATTATGGTGATGACGAACTATGAGGGAGCAGCTCCTCTTGAGGTGGAAAAGATGGTCACCGAGCCGTTGGAGAAGACGGTAAGTACCGTTAATAATATAGAAGAGGTCAACTCAGTATCTTCGGACGGTAGCTCATTCATCACCGTGAGTTTTGACTGGGGTACTGATATGGATGAGGCAGCCAACGATGTGCGCGAGAAGGTTTCCTTAGTCAAGGGAGCGTTGCCCGAGGGAGCTGATGATCCGCTCATATTCAAGTTTGATCCCTCTCTGATGCCTCTTATGGTACTGAGCCTATCTGGCGATCAGGATCTGTCGGAGCTGCGTCACCTGGCCGATGAGGATATAAGATACCAGCTCGAGCAGTTGGAAGGGGTAGCTTCCGTTGAAGTTTCGGGAGGAAAGGAGAGGGAGATTCAGGTCCAGGTGGACCGCACTCGACTGGCCTCGGTAGGGCTATCTTTGAGTCAACTCGTCAATACCCTGCGAGCTGAGAACCTCAATCTTCCTGGGGGCTACCTTGAGAGCGGCGAGAAGGAGTTCTTCGTCAGGACTATGGGTGAGTTTACTCAGGTGTCTCAGATAGAGAAGGTAGTCATAGCTACCAAGGGCGGAGCCCCCATCTACCTAGGAGATGTAGCCCAGATCAAAGATGCCTTTAAGGAACGGCGAGGTGAAGTTCGGGTGAACGGGAAGCCGGGCATCATCCTGGTTGTACGTAAGCAGTCCGGAACTAACACGGTCAGAGTTGCCGATAGGGTTCATAAGAAACTCACGCAAATAGAAAAGGATTTGCCCCAGGATGTCGAGGTGGGGACCGTCTTCGATACCTCGCAATTTATCAAGGATTCCATTCTTCAACTTGAGCAAGTAGCTATTCTCGGGGCCATAATAGCTATCATCATTATCTTCCTCTTCCTGGCCAATATCCCCAGCAGTCTCATCGTCTTCACCGCTATTCCACTTTCCATCATGGTGGCCTTTATTCTCATGAATGTCACACATCTCACCCTGAACATAATGACGTTGGGTGGGCTAGCCCTGGGGATAGGGATGATGGTGGACAGTGCCATAGTGGTTTTGGAGAGCATCTTCCGTCACCGAGAAGAGGGAAAGTCAATTGAAGAGGCGGCTGTGGTAGGCACTGATGAGGTGGGAATGGCCATCACTGCCTCGATCCTGACCACTCTGGTGGTTTTTCTTTCCCTGCTCTTCGCTACAGGCATTGCCAGTATTTTCTTTAAGCACCTTGCCTACACGGTGGTATTTGCTCTTTTGTCCTCGCTTCTCGTAGCTCTGACCCTTATTCCGGTTCTGTGTTCCAAGTACCTCTCCGTGAAGTCGCATGGAGAAGGTGAAGAAGAGAAAGGCTCTTTCAGGGCGAGATTTCGCTATGTGGAGGAGCGGTATCAGGGGGTGCTCGCCTGGGCCTTGGGACATCGAAAAATAGTAATCATTAGCTCGGTGGCGATCCTGGCGGCGAGCTTTCTGCTAGCACCCCGCATAGGAACAAGGTTTTTCCCCGAGACGGACGAAGGAAGATTCTCTGTAGATGTGGAGATGCCCGTAGGTACCAAATTGGCCTTAACTGATGAGATTAGCAGGGAGGTCGAAGAGAAACTCAGAGAAAATACTCCAGAATTGGAGAGTCTTCTGGCTCAGGTAGGTTCTGCTGGTGGAATGTGGGGGTTTGGTGGTGGTGCATCCCATAAAGCCTCTCTGACGGTTAAGCTAGTGGATCTATCTCAAAGAAAGCGTTCTAGTAGGGAGGTTATGGACAGTCTTCGTGGGAGAATCGAGATGGATGAGGCTACGGTAAGGTTCAGTGGGGGCGATCCCGGTGAAGAGATGCTATTTGGTGGAAGTCCCATTGCCCTGGATATAAAAGGTTATGACTTAACGGAAGGGAAAAAACTCGCTCAAGAGGTCTTGGATTTGGTAGGGAAGGCAAAAGGAGTGGTGGAGCCGAAGATGAGCTTCGAGGAAGGGCAGCCAGAGCTTCAGGTAAGGATTGATAGAGATAAAGCCTCGTCCCTCGGGCTTAACTTCTCCCAAATCGCCCAGACAATCCGTACTGCCAATGCCGGCACTGTAGCCTCCTGGTTCCGTGAGGGTGGAGATGAATACAACATTCTGGTGAGATTGCAGGCTGAAGATCGGGAGAGTCCAGCTGATCTCGGAGAAATCTTCGTCACCTCCCCCTTGGGTAGACAGATATCCCTTGACAGTATAGCCCGGGTTGAGGAAGGAATCGGTCCGGTGAGAATTGAGAGGAAGGGACAGGAGCGAGTCATTACCATTTCCGGAGGAATCAAGGGAAGGGATCTCGGCAGTATAACCAGGGACATAGAGGAAGCTCTGGCCAATACTAGTATACCTGAGGGCTTTTCCGTGGAATTCGGGGGGGAGCAGCAGGAGATGGGGGAATCCTTTCGCAGTCTCTTCTTTGCTCTTATCTTAGCCGTTGTGCTTGTCTATATGGTTATGGCCTCTCAATTTGAGTCTCTACGTTATCCTTTTGTAATTATGCTGGCCCTGCCCTTTGCCGCTATAGGGGTTATCTTAGTGTTGTTTTTGAGCGGGACTGTGTTCACAATCGTCGTCTACATGGGACTCATTATGTTGGCTGGGATCGTTGTAAATAACGGTATTGTTATGATAAGTTACATCAACATTCTAAGGGAAAGGGGCCTCACGCTATCAGAAGCCGTAAGGGTGGGAGCGAGAAGAAGGCTTCGTCCCATCTTGATGACCACCTTTACTACCATTTTTGCCATGCTGCCTATGGCCCTGGGTTTCGGTGCAGGAGCGGAGATGTGGGCTCCTATGGCCAGGACGGTGATAGGCGGCCTATCGACTTCATTCATCTTCACCCTCATCTTAGTTCCTACCCTCTACACCATTTTCGCCGGAAAGAAAAGATAGAAGTATATGTAAGGATTTTTATTAAATCCGCCCCGAATTCCACCTTTGGTTGACTTAAATTTATTTTCTGTTATAATGATTTTGACTGAATAGTCAGACAGAAATTGAAGGTTTTTCAAAGTTTAGAAGGTTAAGGAGACTAATAGTGCTTAAGGTAATGAATAGGAGAAAGCTAAGACAAAAAAACCATGCCGCCCAGATTCTAGAAGCGGGGGAAAAACTCTTCGCCAAAAAGGGGTTTTATCCTACCACTATGGAGGAGGTCGCTAGAGCGGCGGGGTTAGCTAAGGGAACGATCTATCTTCACTTTGATGACAAAAGGGACCTATTTTTCTCTATTATAGAGAAAAAGCTAGACATTCTTCTAGAGAAGATTGAAAAGGAGATGAGAAAGAATGAGTTCCCCTCGCAGAGAATTAAACTAGCCATAGGGATCCACTTGAGGTTCCTGGAAGAGAATAGGGATTTCTTTAAAATCATGCAGGCTCTTCCTGAGTCGCTCAAGCAAGAGATGGAAAGGAGGTTGAAGGGAAGAGTGATAGAAAAGCAATCGCACTATGTAGAGATTCTCGATCAACTGATCCAAAAAGGAATTAGAAACCAGGAGATTAAGTCCCTGGATGCAAGGAAATTGGCCGTGATCTTAGTGGGGATGGTGCATAGTCTCACCATTTATTGGATTTCCCGGAAGGAAAAAGGTTCGCTCTCCCAGGATGACTCTCTAGTCTGGCAGGTGCTCTGGGAAGGGATTAAGAAAAAGACTTAGTCACTGCTTGACTCTATTTTTTAGTCTATTAAAATGAATTTCACCCATAAAGGAGGGCAAAATGGCTGAACCGCTGGCAACGAGGTTAAAGAAAAAAATCCTTGAACGAGAGATCTACCACTACCTAACCAGACTGGCTAAGACTGAGAATGAGAAAGATTACTATGAGGAATTCAGCCTCATATTAACAGGATTGTACAAGTTGGCCGGTCCTAATAGAACAGCCATGGAAAATGTGCGCCAGGCCTTTCAGAGACGACATCCCCTAGCGGATCTCAGCAGATTGATTCTTCAGGATAGGTTGTCTAAGGTGAGCAGGGAAAGACTAGCCAAGAACTTTTTCTGTGACTGGGTCATGGAGGCTAAGAAAAGGGAAAAGCTGGAGGAAGAGGGCTTTAAAGCTCCCTGGTTTTTTGTTATTTCTCCCACCAACGCCTGCAATCTTAATTGCTACGGCTGTTATGCTCACGAATATCCACGAGGACAGGGTCTATCTTACGCAACTCTGGATAGAATTTTAAGAGAGGCCAAAAATCTGGGCATCCGTTTTTTGACCATCTCGGGTGGAGAACCCTTCTATTATAAGGATAAAGAAACGGGAAAGGATCTGTTGGACTTAGCCAAAGAGCACAATGATATGTATTTCCAGGTTTATACTAATGGGACATTGCTAGATGAAGAGAGGATAGAAAAACTAGGCAGATTAGGTAATGTAGCTCCCGCTATTAGCCTGGAGGGATTTAAAAAGGAAACTGATGAGAGAAGAGGTAAGGGCGTCTGGGAAAAAATAAACAAAGCAAGAGAGAATCTCTACCGGGCGGGTGTCCTGCAAGGATTTTCCGTGACTGTAACCAGAGAAAATACAGAAATAGTTTGCAGTGATGAATTTATAGATGGCCTTATTGACCAACATATCTCCTTTGGCTGGTATTTTATTTATATTCCCATAGGGAAAAAACCGGCCACCGAACTCATGCCTACTCCTGAGCAGAGAGATAAACTTCGTCAGAAGGTGTGGGAGTGGAGATCAAAGAAGCCTATTTTTGTGGGAGACTTCTGGAATGACGGACCCTGGACTGGCGGATGTATAGCCGGGGGAAGAAAATACTTTCATATCAATTCCCAAGGAGATATTGAGCCCTGCGTTTTTGTTCACTTTGCTGTGGATAACATCTTTGATTTATGGAAAAGCGGTAAGGGGCTGCGAGAAGCGATTGTTTCTCCCTTTTTTCTTTCCATAAGAAAGAAACAACTGGAGAAGAATGATAATTGGCTAACCCCCTGCACCATTATAGACAAACCCGAGATCCTGAGGGAGGTAGTTAAAGAATTTGGCGCCTACCCAACTCATAAAGGAGCAGAGACCATTATCAATGGTGAGATTGCAGAATTTCTTGATAATTATGCCAGACATCTGGATGAAATCACTAGACCAGAGTTTGAGAAAATGCTCGCCGGAGAATACGATTCTTCTGTAGTAAAGTTAAGCCAGGTCATAAAGAATAACCAAAAGAAAAATAGACGCGAAGTAGAAATTCAGAGTAAAGGAAAAAATCTGCCTGAAAAGTAACTATATAACCACAGATGAACACAGATAGGTTTAAACACAAAGAGATCACAGATATTATTCTTAGAAGTTTTTATGAAGTTTATAATTAAAAGAAAAATATCAGCGTAAATCTGCGGCTGAATAACAATATAAGGAAGGAAGATGAAAATAATCTTAATTTCTCCTACCTGGAAAATCCAGGCTAAAGAAAAGAGAATGGAGAGAGGAAAGGTTTTTAAGTTTCCTCAACTATCTCTTTTGGCGGTAGCAGCAGTAACTCCTCCTGAGGTGGAGATAGAGCTAATTGATGAAAATGTGGAAGAGATTGATTTTAACAAAGAAGCGGATCTGGTAGGAATAACTTCCATGACTGCCACTGCCCCCCGGGCCTATGAAATAGCAAATAGGTTCAGAGAAAAGGGGATCTCGGTGGTATTAGGAGGAATGCATCCTAGTGCTTTACCTCAAGAAGCCATTCAGCACGCTGATGCAGTGGTAATAGGGGAGGCGGAGCCCACCTGGCCCAGACTAATTGAGGATTTTAAAAGAGGAGGAGAAGAAACACTTAAGCCATTCTATCAAGATGAACGGCGAGTCGACCTTTCCCAAATTTGCCCTCCTCGAAGATCTCTCCTTAAGAAAAATAGATACATCATCACCCGGGTACTGCAGGTAAGCCGAGGTTGTCCCTTTGATTGCTCTTTTTGTTCAGTGAGTAAGTTCTTCGGTAAAAAATATCGTCTTCGTCCCATAAAAGATGTAGTTGTCGAGATTAAAAGTTTAGTAGGCAAGTCTCTTTATAGTCGTTTTATTGCCTTTCTAGATGATAATATTATGGGAAATATGAAATATGCCAAGGAACTATTTCGAGCCTTAATTCCGTATAAGTTAGTTTGGGTGGGCCAAGCTTCCGTCAACGTTGCTCAGGAGCCGGAACTCTTGGAACTTGCAGCAAAATCCGGCTGTAAGGGCCTTTTTGTTGGCTTTGAATCTATTTCTCCTTCCTCCTTGAGAGAAGCAGATAAACCACAAAATAAGATAAGTTTTTATAAGAAAGCCATTGAGAGATTTCATCGGTTTGGCATCTCTCTAGAGGGGGCCTTTATCTTCGGGTTTGATAATGATGATAAAAGTATCTTTAAAAAAACAGTCAATTTTATAAAAAAAATGAAGCTAGATGCAGTGCAATTTGGAATTCTTACACCTTTTCCAGGTACCCGGCTGTCTAGTAAACTCTCCCGCGAAGGAAGGATCATCGACCATGACTGGTCCAACTACGACATAGCCAACGTGGTCTTCAAACCTAAGCTGATGACTGCCCAGGAATTAAAGGAGGGATTCACCTGGGCCTACCAACACGTTTATAGCTTTCCCGGTATTTTCAGGAGACTGTCCGGTATGATCTCCGGGAGAAGATGGAGATATTTCGGTCCTCTGCTTACCGTAAATTTAGCCTACAGACGCATATTTAAGGGAGCAAAAAAGGCAAAAGATCCAGCTAAGGGATAGGCTATGGATCTAAGCTACTTAATAGAATTCTTTCTAAAAAACCGGGTCAATCGAGAGATTTTTTCTCTTCTCTCCAAAAAAGACCGAGAAGGGAAAAGCATACTGGAGGATATATTTTCTGTTTATACCGATAGCAAATTCTTGAAATGGGGAAGGAAATTTGAGTTCCTTCCCTTTTATCTTTTCTTTGAGTTGGGAAGGTCAGTCTTTGGGCAAACCCGAGAGGAGATAAAAGAGAAACTTTCCGATCCTCTCTTCCAACACGGCATAGCCCTCACTATGAGATCGGTAGCCCAATACGGGCTTCGGCATCCCCAAATTTTTGCTGCTCCTCCGGTAGTAGTCTGGAACTTCACCAACGCCTGTAACCTGAAATGTAAACATTGCTATCAGGAGGCAGGTAGGAAGTTAAAAGAGGAGCTAGACCTTGCTGCTCGTCTGGATGTAGTGGATCAGCTAGCCGACGAAGATGTTTTTTCTATTGCTTTTTCTGGAGGGGAACCCTTGATGGACCAGGATCTATGGAAGGTACTGGAATACACTCACAAAAGAAACCTTTATGCATCCATTGCTACCAATGGAACTTTGGTTACTAAAGAGGTAGCGCAAAAGATAGCCGATTGTAGGGTAAATTACGTGGAGATCAGCCTGGATAGCACTAAACCAAAGACACACGATGAGTTCAGGGGCGTCCCCGGATTCTGGGAAAAGGCTGTACGCGGGATTGAAAATGCTGTGGCTCAAGAAGGCTTTGAAGTCGGGGTTGCCTCCACTATAACTCAAATAAACATTGAGGAGTTGGAAAATTTGATCCAGTTGGCCAAGAATTTGGGAGCAGATAAGTTCTATGCTTTTAACTTCATTCCCACGGGAAGAGGAAAAAAGATGGTGGATCTGGATTTGACCCCACAGCAACGGGAACAAATGTTAAACATCCTTTATCAACATTATATGATGGGAGATATAGTCTGTATGACTACCTGTCCTCAATATGCTCGTGTATGTATGATGAATAGTGAGAATCAACTAGTTCCCACTTCCCACTATACTGCCATGAAAGGGAAAAAGGCAAAAACGTTAGCCGAATTCATCGGGGGCTGTGGGGTTGGTAGAGCTTATTGTGCCATTCAGCCTGATGGAATAGTGACTCCTTGTGTCTTTATGCCCCTCCCAGTGGGAGATCTCAAGAAGGAAAAATTTATCGACATCTGGAACCACTCACCTATCCTGGCAGACATTAGGGTAAGGGACGATTTAAAGGGTCACTGTGGACAGTGTGAATTTAGATCAGCCTGTGGAGGCTGCCGGGCCAGAGCCTATGCCTACTTTGGCGACTACAAGGCACCTGATCCGGGCTGCATAAATAATGAAGAGGCCTACTTTCAACTAAAAGAAAGTCTGAGGATGAGGTAAATTATGCAATACTGTATTGAGTGTGGAGGAATGCTTGAGACTAAAGAAATCGACAGTCGCACTAGGCTGATTTGCCGACAGTGCGGTAGGATTCACTATCAAAATCCCCTTCCCGTAGTAGTAGGAGTCTTATCCAGAGATGATGGGGAGATACTGTTGATACGGAGGGCTATTGATCCTGGCAAGGGGGAATGGGCCTTACCAGGAGGATTCATGGAAGAAGATGAATCACCGCAAGAAGCGGTCCTAAGAGAAATAGAGGAGGAAATAGGAATAAAAGGAGAACTAGCCGGATTGATAGGGGTGTACAGAAGTAAATCAGAACTCTATGGGTCAGTAATTATCATTGGATATAAGATGATGGTTCAATCAGGAAGTTACTGTCCGGGAAAGGAAGTAAGCGAGATTAAGTCTTTTCTTAAGAGCGACCTTCCTCCCCTTGCATTTTCTTCTCATAAGGAAATTATAAGTGATTCCTTTCGAACTTTCCGTAACCCTGTTCCTACGGTGGATACCATAGTTGAGATGGACAAAGGAATTGTCTTGATAAATAGAAAGAATCCACCCTTTGGGTGGGCTTTACCGGGAGGATTTGTAAATTACGGGGAATCTCTAGAAGAGGCTGCCCGGCGAGAAACCAAGGAAGAGACAAACCTGGACATAAAGGGACTGCGGCAGTTTCGTGCCTATTCCAGTCCCCAAAGAGACCCACGCTGTCACACGATTACCACTGTTTTTACTGCCAGACCTCAAGGAAAAATGAAAGCTAGAGATGATGCCAAAAAAATAAAAGTTTTTAGAAGAGAAGAACTTCCTCAAGATCTAGCCTTTGATCACCGGCAGATTTTAGAAGACTATTTTACCTCAAAAGAGTAAGAGATGAACCAATCTTCTACTACACCCAGGATTGCCATTTACCCAGGAAGCTTTGATCCCGTTACCAATGGGCACCTGGATATCCTGAAAAGGAGTAAATATTTATTTGATAAGATAATTATAGCCGTTAACGACAATCCTTCAAAGGAATTTCTATTCACGGCAAAAGAGAGAGTCAAGTTGATCCATGAGATTCTTAAAG
>Ga0307429_1000708_pt1 | contig 18255 bp, 14 predicted proteins | sample SalMarWE160230MG_FD_202151 | JGI IMG/M metagenome (GOLD analysis project Ga0307429, IMG submission 202151) | Salt marsh sediment microbial communities from the Plum Island Ecosystem LTER, Massachusetts, United States - WE1603-230 | ecosystem: Environmental > Aquatic > Marine > Intertidal zone >... | reverse complement strand
GCTGGCGCTGCCGGGATTCGGCGAGCGGCTGGCCATGAACCTGGCCCTGCTCGTCTACTTCCGCGTGCTGGCCGAGTACGGCACGGCGGCCGTCGCCGCCTACACCGTCGGGATCCGCATCCTGTCGTTCTCCTGGCTGCCGGGGTCCGGCCTGGGCGTCGCCAGCTCGACGCTGGTGGGCCAGGCGCTGGGGGCCGGCGCGCCGCAGGCCGCGGTGCGCGCAGGCCGGCGCGCCACGCGCCTCGCCATCGGCGTGGCGCTGCTGCTGGGGGCGCCGTGCGCGCTGGCTCGCACGCCGCTGGCCCGGCTCTTCGTCGACGATGCGGCCACCCTCGCGGCGCTCGAGCCCTTCCTGCTGTGCCTCGCGCTGAGCCAACCCTTCCTCCAGGCGCACTTCGCGCTGGGCGGCGTCCACCGCGGCGCCGGCGACACCTGGACGCCGTTTCTCGCCGCCGCCGCCGGCAACTGGCTGCTGCGCGTCCCGCTGGCCTGCCTGTTCGCCTTCGGCCTCGATCTCCCCCTCGTCTGGGTCTGGTACGCGCTGCTGCTCGACCACCTGACGCGCACGGCGTGGCTGGCCTGGTCGTTCCGGCGCGGTGCCTGGCGAAGCGCGCGTGCCTGAGACGGCTAGCGGCTGCTGGCGAGCGGATTCTCCTCGGGGGGGGTGGCCTGCTGGCCGCGCGCCTGCATCTCCACCTCGGCGCGCCGCAGCGCGACGCCGATCTCTGCGTGGAGCGCCGTGCCCGGCTCCAGCCGCTCCAGCAGCCGCTGGTACCACCAGACGGCGCGCCCGTACTCGCCGGCGGCCGCGTAGCGTTCGGCCAGCCAGCCGTAGGGAGTCGGGAAGTCGGGCTGGAGGGTCAGCGCCTGGTGCGCCTGCACGACGGCCTCGGGCCAGCGGCCGAGATGCGCGTAGGCCTGGGCCAGGCGCAGGTGGGTGGGCGCCAGCGAGGGCCGGGCCGCAGCGGCGCGCTCGAGCCAGACCGCGGCTGCCGCGAAGTCTCCGCGCTCGAACTCCACGTAGCCGAGGTGCAGCATCGCTTGCGGATCCTCGGGGTTGGACGCCAGGATCTCCTCCACCAGCGCCTTGGCGGCATCCAGCTCGAGCCCGGCCTGCCGTTCTCGCTCCGCGATCTGCTCGGGCGTCGCGCCCGGCGGGATCTGGCGGATGCTCCGGGCCCGCGATCGATGCGCCAGCGCCTGCTGCTGGCGCAGCACGTCCTCGACCCGCGCCGCCGGCAGGCTCGCGTCGTAGGGGTCACCGTCGCCGGCGGAGACCGCGTAGCCGAGCGCCTCGAGCAGCTCGCCCTCCCCCGCGCCGACCTCGTGGCTGCTGGCCCAGCCGGGACCCGCCTGGCGCTCCCGCAGCTCGGCGAGCTGGCGCTGCAGCGCGGCCAGCTGCTCCGGCTCGCTGCGCGCCAGGTCCCGCTCCTCGCTCGGGCGCTCGTCCAGCGCATACAGCTGCGGCGGCTGGCTCTGCACCAGCTTCCAGCGCCCGCTCACCACGCCGTCGAGCGCGCGCAGCCGGTGCTCGTAGTAGGGCGCCTGCGTCTCCAGGTAGACCGGCGCCTCGGCGGGCGGCGGCTGCGGTCGGCCGTCGGCGCCGACCAGCGGCGCCAGCCGCACCGCCGGCAGCAGCACCTCGGGCGCCAGCCCCGCCAGCGCCAGCAGCGTCGGAGCCAGCGCCGCCGTCGAGACGTTCTCCGCCACCCGCGTCCCGGCCGAGCGCGCCAGCGGTCCGCCGGCCATCACCAACGGCACCCGCAGCGTCGACTGGTACAGGAACGTCCCGTGCGTCTCCTCGCCGTGCTCCCCGAGACCCTCGCCGTGGTCCGCCGTCACGATCGTCACCAGCTCGCGGTCCAGGCCGCGCTCCCGCAGGAAGCCCAGCAGCCGACCGATCTGCTGGTCGCAGTAGGCGATCTCCGCGTCGTAGGCGTCCGCCGCCCGGCCCTGCCAGCCCGGCGGAGGCTCGTGCGGACCGTGCGGCTCCCACAGATGAAGCCACACGAAGAAACGCTCGCCCGGCGCGAGCCCCCCCAGCCACTCCAGCGCGTCGCTCACCACCGCGTCGGCCGGGCGCGTACCGCCCCCTTCCAGGTAGTCGCTCGCCCCGACGTCGGAGTAGACCTCGAAGCCCTGGCTCAGGCCCAGCCTGGCCACCAGTGGCAGCGCCGCGACGAAGGCCGCCGTGCGCCAGCCCTGCTCGCGCAGCGCCTCGGAGACCAGCCGCGCCTGCGGCTCCAGCACGAACAGCGCGTTCGACTGCACGCCGTGCCCGACCGGGTAGAGCCCGGTCAGGATCGACGTGTGCGAGGGCAGCGTGGTCGGCGCCGGCGCCAGCGCCTGCTCGAACAGGATCCCCTGGCGCGCCAGCCCGTCGATCACGGGCGTCTGCGCCGACGCGTGGCCGTAGGCCCCGATGCGGTCCGCCCGGGTGGTGTCCAGCGTGATCAGCAGCAGGCTCGGCGGACCGCCCGCGTCGCCGCAGCCAGCCGCCCACAGCAGCGCCAGCGCGCACAGACCGCGCAGGCGCCCGGCGCCGCACGGGCGCTTCGACCGCTCACACACCGGGCGAGTCTAGACGAGCGGTTGCAGCGCCTCCAACCAGCTCGCCGGCCGCTGCGGGTCCAGCACCCCCGCTCAGTCCCGGGTGCGGAAGACCAGCCGCTCGCCGTCGAGGTCGGCGCTCACGTGGCCTCCCCTGGCGAGCGAGCCGAACAGCACGTCCTCGGCCAGGCGATCCTTGAGCTCCGTCTGGATCACGCGCGCCAGCGGGCGCGCCCCGAACTCGGGGTCGTAGCCCCGCTCGCCGAGCCAGGCCCGCGCGCGCGGCGTCAGCTCCAGCTCGATCCTGCGCTCGGCCAGCTGGTCCTGCACCTCGCGCACGAACTTGTCGACGACCAGACCCATCACCTCGGGCGAGAGCGGCGCGAAGCGCACGGTCTCGTCCAGGCGGTTGCGGAACTCCGGGCTGAACAAACGCTCGATCTCCTTGGTCCCATCGCCGCGGCTACCGCCGCCGAAGCCGATCGCCTTCTGGCCCATCTCGCGCACGCCGGCGTTGGAGGTCATGATCAGCACCACGTGCCGGAAATCGGCCTCGCGCCCCTGGTTGTCGGTCAGGGTGGCGTGGTCCATCACCTGGAGCAGGATGTCGAAGAGATCCTGGTGCGCCTTCTCGATCTCATCGAGCAGCAGCACGGTGTAGGGCTGCTTGCGGACCCGCTCCACCAGCAGCCCCCCCTGGTCGTAGCCGACGTAGCCCGGCGGCGCGCCGATCAGCCGCGCCACCGCGTGCTTCTCCATGTACTCGCTCATGTCGAAGCGCAGGAAGGGGACACCCAGCGTCTTCGCCAGCTGCTTCGCCAGCTCCGTCTTGCCCACCCCGGTGGGGCCGACGAAGAGGAACGAGGCGATCGGTCGCTCCACCCCGCCGAGTCCGGCGCGCGCGCGCTTGACCGCCCGCACCACGCTGCCGATCGCAGCATCCTGGCCGTAGACGACCCGCTTGAGGTCTCCCTCGAGGTGCTCGAGACGCTGGAGATCGGACGCGTGGGCGCGCGCGGTGGGGATGTTGGCCATGCGCGCGATCACCTCTTCGACGTCGCGCACCCCCACGGTCTTGCGGCGCTTCGAGGCCGGACGCAGGCGCACGGCTGCGCCGGTCTCGTCCATCACGTCGATGGCCTTGTCCGGCAGGAAGCGGTCGTTGAGGTGGCGCGCCGAGAGATCCACCGCCGCGCGCAGGGACGGCGCCGTGTAGCGCACGCCGTGGTGCTCCTCGTAGCGGGGCGCCAGGCCCTGGAGGATGCGCAGCGCCTCGTCGGGCGAGGGCTCCACCACGTCCACGCGCTGGAAGCGCCGCGAGAGCGCGCGATCGCGCTCGAAGTGGCGGTACTCCTGGTAGGTGGTGGAGCCCATGCAGCGCAGCTCCCCGGACTGGAGCAGCGGCTTCAGCATGTTCGAGGCGTCGACGGTGGCGCCCTGCGCCGAGCCCGCGCCCAGGATGGTGTGGATCTCGTCGATGAAGAGGATCGGCTTCTCGCGCTCCCGGATCGCGGCGACCAGCGCCTTGAAGCGCGCCTCGAAGTCGCCGCGATAGCGCGTCCCGGCCAGCAGCGCGCCGATGTCGAGCGCGAAGATCTCCGCACCCCGGAGATCGTCCGTGACGCGCCCCTCGTGGATGCGCAGCGCCAGGCCCTCGGCGAGCGCCGTCTTGCCGACGCCGGTCTCGCCGACCAGGATCGGATTGTTCTTCCGCCGCCGCGCCAGGATGTGCACGATGCGGTCGAGCTCGCGGCCGCGGCCGATCAGGGGATCCAGCTTGCCGTCGGCGGCGCGCGCGGTCAGGTCGCTGCAGAAGGCCTCCAGCGGATCGGCCGGCAGCTCACCGGGCTCGATGCCGGGCTCGAAGCCGGTCGGGGCGCGCTCGGGCCCCTCCGGCGCGGGACCGCCGGTGAGCTTCGAGATGCCGTGCGAGATGTACTGGAGCACGTCGAGGCGCGTGACGCCCTGACCGAGCAGCAGGGTCACCGCGTAGGAGTCCGGCTCCTGGAAGATCGAGGCGATCAGGTCGCCGGTGTCGACCTCCTCCTTCTCCGCGCCCTCGCAGTGGCTCACCGCGCCCTGGAGCACGCGGTGGAAGGCGAGCGTCTGGTGGGCCTCGAAGGGCTCGTCCCCGGGCACGCACTCGAGATCCTCGGCGAAGTAGCGCTCGAGCGCGGCCTTGAGCTCGCGCAGCCGACCGCCGGCGTGCTGCAGGATCTCCGCGCCGCCCTGGTCGTGCAGCACCGCGTACAGCAGGTGCTCGACGGTCACGAAGGCGTGGCGCCGGATCACGGCCTCCCGGAAGGCGGCCTGCAGCGTCAGCTGGAGCTCCCGCGAGACGCGGCTCATTCCTTCTCCGTACCCGCCCGCAGCGGATAGCCCCGCGCCTCGGCCGCGGCGTGGACCTGGCTCACCTTGGTCTCGGCCACCTCCAGAACGTAGACCCCCGCCACCCCGAGTCCAGTCTTGTGGATCGCCAGCATGATGGCGGTGGCCTCCGAGGGCCCCTTGCCGAAGAGCTTCTCCAGGATCGCCACCACGAACTCCATCGGCGTGTAGTCGTCGTTGTAGAGGATCACCTTGTACTTCGGCGGACGCGCCACCTGCTTGCGCGTCGCGGTGGCGACGCCGCCCTCCCGACGCGGATCGCCCGGCGGGGGGGCGCCTCCCGCCGGCCCGGCGCGTCCATCCGGCCGCTGCGCCATGCCGGAAGCATAGCCAGCTATGCTCGAAGCCGTGCGCATCGAGCTGCTCGAGGGCGTCGCGCAGGTGGAGCGCGAGGGCTGGAACGCGCTGGTCGGCGACGCATCACCCTTCCTCGAGTGGGAGTGGCTGGCCTCGCTCGAGCAGGCCGGCTGCGTCGGGGCGGATACCCGCTGGCAGCCCCGCCCGCTGGTGGCGCACGAGAACGGCCGGCTGCTGGCGGCCTGTCCCCTCTACGTGAAGGGGGACTCGGAGGGGGAGTTCGTCTTCGACTGGTCGTGGGCGGACGCCGCCGAGCGGGCCGGCATCCGCTACTACCCGAAGCTGCTGGTGGGGGTGCCCTTCACCCCGGTGACCGGAGCGCGGCTGCTCGTCGCGCCGGGCGAGGAGCGCGGCGTCTGGAGCGGGCGCCTGGCCGCCGCCCTGCGCGAGCTGTGCACCAGCCGCTCGCTCTCGAGCGTGCACGTCAACTTCTGCGAGGAGCAGGAGGCGGCGCCGCTGGCGGAGCACGGCTTCCTGCTGCGCCTGGGCATCCAGTACCACTGGCACAACCATGGCTACCGCAGCTTCGACGACTACCTGGCCGCATTCCGCAGCAAGCGCCGCAATCAGATCAAGCGCGAGCGGCGCTGGCTGCGCGAGCAGGGCATCACGGTCCAGGCGCTGGCGGGCGACGCCATCGACGACTCGCTCTTCCCGGCGCTGTTCGCCTGCTACCTCTCCACCGTCCAGTCGTACAGCTGGGGCCGCCAGTACCTGAATCGGCGCTTCTTCGAGCTGCTGCGCGAGCGCTTCCGCCACCGGCTCTGCTTCGTGGTGGCCCGCCGCGGCGACGAGATCCTGGCCGGCACCACCAACGTGGTCAAGGCGGACGCCTTCTACGGGCGCTACTGGGGAGCGCTACGGCCCCTGCGCTACCTGCACTTCGAGGTCTGCTACTACGCCGCGATCGAGTTCTGCATCGAGCAGGGACTGACGCGCTTCGAGCCGGGTGCGGGCGGCGACTACAAGTGGCTGCGCGGCTTCGACGCGACTCCCACCCGCAGCCTCCACTTCCTGGCGGAGCCGCGTCTCGGAGAGGCGGTCGCGCGCTTCCTCGAGAGGGAGCGCGGCGAGGCGCATCGCGTGATCGACGAGCTCGAGCGTCTCAGTCCGCTGCGCCGAAGGCCTCGCGCAGGAAATCCACCACGGCCTCGTTGAACGCGTCGTTGCGGTCGCCCGCCACCATGTGACCCGCCTCCGAGACGTCGACGAAGCGCGCGTGGGGGGCGGCCTCCAGGAACTCGCGCACCCCCTCCGGACCCACGACGTCGCTCTGGCGCCCGCGCACCAGCAGCGTCGGCACCGTCAGCCGACGCGCCGCCGCGAGCAGCCGCTCGGGATCGTCGAAGCGCCCGGTGGTGCGCGGATCGAGCTGACCGCCGAGACCCCGGATGCGGTCGCGGTTCATGAACTTCGGGTCCCAGTGCCAGCGCCAGCGTCCGTCCTCGCCGTGCCGCAGGTTCTTGCGCAGGCCGGCGAGGTCGCGGGGACGGCCCCGGTGGCGACGGTAGGCCGCGACCGCATCCGCCGCCTCCTCGAGCGACGCGAAGCCCTCGGGGCGCGCGAGCATGAAGTCGATGATGCGCGCCACGCCGCGGGCCTCGACGCGCGGCGTGACATCGACCAGCACGATGCCGGCGCTGACCGGCGCCTCGCTCTCGCCTTCGGCCAGCAGCGCCGTCATGCCGCCGAGCGAGGCGCCCACCACTACCGGCGGGCGGCCCAGGGCGTGCACCACGGCCAGCAGGTCGCCCACGAAGTGCTGCGGCAGGTAGCGGGCCCGCGGGCACCAGTCGCTCTCGCCGTGGCCGCGCAGATCGAGCGCCACGGCGTACCAGCCCGCCTGGGCCAGCCGGCGGCCGGCGCCGGCCCAGGCATGGCGGGTCTGACCGCCCCCGTGCAGCAGCAGCACCGGACGCGCCCTGGGATCGCCCCAGGCGTCCCCGCGCAGCCACAGCTCGCCGTCTCCGCGAAAGCGCACCGGCCGCGGCTCGCGGCCCCCGATCCCGCTCGGCTGGGCCATGGAATCCGATCTCCGCTCCCGGTCCCCCCGCGGGGATCCAGGGCCTGCTGCCGCCAGCATACCGGATCCTTGAAACCGGGCGCGTCGTGCCGCGTCCAAGTACGCGACCCGTACGCGACGGAGGTCCGATGTCGCTCGGCTGGCGCCTCGCCGCCCTGCTGCTGCTGCTGCCGCTGCCCGCCGCCGGCGAGCGTTTCGACGAGACGCTCTGGCGGGAGATCCTGGCGCGCCACACGCAGGCGGTCTCGGATCCGGCGGGCACGCGGGTCGACTACGCCGGCCTGACGCGCTCGAGCGCCTGGCAGCGTCTGCTGCGCAACGTCTCGGCGACGCAGCCCGCCACGCTCGGCTCGCGCTCCGAGCGCCTCGCCTACTGGATCAACCTGTACAACGTGCTCGCCATCGACGTCGTCGTCCGACACTACCCGGTGGAGAGCATCCGGGATGCGGGCGGCCTCTTCACGCCGGTCTGGAGGCAGGAGGCGGGGCGCGTCGGCGCTGAGAGCGTCACGCTGCAGCGGATCGAGCACGAGATCCTGCGCCCGATGGGCGATCCGCGCATCCATGCCGCGATCGTCTGCGCCTCGACCTCCTGTCCGAGTCTGCGGCGCGAGCCCTACACCGCGACGCGCATCGACGCACAGCTCGACGACGCCGTGCGCCGCTTTCTCGCCGACCGCCGCAAGGGCCTGAGCTGGGAACGCGCTTCCGCCCGGATGCGTCTGTCGAGGATCTTCGACTGGTTCGCGGAGGACTTCGACGGCGAGGGCGGGGTGCTGGCCTTCGTCGCGCGCCACGCGCCGCCGGACGCCCGAGCGTGGCTCGAGCGCAACGCGGGGCGCGCGAAGATCGGGTACCTGCCCTACGACTGGCGCCTGAACGACCTCGCCACCGCCCCGTCGGGAAGCTAACGTCGCGCCCCATGGCCGGGGCCCTGTCCGACGCCCTCGACGGGAGCGTGGCCGTCGTCACCGGCGGGGCCTCGGGGATCGGCCGGGCCACGGCGGAGCTGCTCGGCGAGGCGGGTGCGCGCGTCTTCGTCGCCGATCTTCACGAGGCCGCGGGCTTCGAGTCGATCCGCACCGACGTGACGGACGACGCGGCGATCCTCCAGCTGGCGGAGACGGTGCGGGTGCGGGCCGGCGCGCCCCACGTGCTGGTCAACGCCGCCGGCTGGGACGAGAGCCGACCCTTCGTCGAGAACGACGTCGCGTTCATCGAACGCGTCGTTCGCATCAACCTGCTCGGCTGCGTCAAGGTGACGCGCGCCTTCCTGCCCGGCATGATCGAGGCGGGCCGCGGCAAGCTGGTGAACGTGGCCAGCGATGCGGGGCGGGTGGGAAGCAGCGGCGAGAGCGTCTATGCGGGCGCCAAGGGCGGGGTCATCGCCTTCACCAAGTCCGTGGCGCGGGAGCTGGCGCGCGTTCCCATCCACGCGAACTGCGTGTCGCCGGGGCCCACCGACACGCCTCTCTTCGCGTCGATGCCCGAGAAGCTGCGCGCCGCGCTGCTGCGCGCCATTCCCTTCGGACGCCTGGCCCGTCCCGAGGAGGTGGCCCAGGCGATCGTCTTCTTCGCGGGTCGGCGCTCGGACTACCTCACCGGACAGACGCTCAGCGTGAGCGGCGGCCTGACCATGGCGGGCTGAGAGGAGCGATCGATGGACTACCAGGACGTGCTGTACCAGGTGGAGGAGCCGAACGCGATCCTCACCATCAATCGCCCGGAGCGCCTGAACGCCTTTCGCGGCCGCACCATCGGAGAGCTGCTCCACGCCTTCAAGTCCGCCTGGGCCGACCGTCGCGTGGCCTGCGTGATCCTGACCGGAGCCGGCGACCGCGCCTTCTGTGCGGGGGGCGACCAGAAGGAGTACGCGGAGACGGGCAGCTACGGCACCAGCGACAACGGGCTCTGGGAGCTCGAGGAGCTGCAGGCGACGATCCGCAACATCCCCAAGCCCGTGATCGCTGCGGTGAACGGCTTCGCGATCGGCGGCGGCCACGTGCTGCACGTGCTCTGCGACGTGACCCTCGCGGCCGAGCACGCGAAGTTCGGGCAGGCCGGCCCGCGCGTGGCCTCCTTCGATGCCGGCTTCGGGACGGCCTACCTGGCTCGGGTGGTGGGCGAGAAGCGCGCCCGCGAGATCTGGTTCTTCTGCCGCCAGTACGATGCGCAGACGGCGCTCGGCTGGGGCCTCGTCAACAAGGTGGTTCCCGGGGAGCAGCTGCTGGAGGAAGCGCGCAGCTGGGGGCGCGAGGTGGCCGCGCTCTCGCCCACCGCGATCCGCTTCCTCAAGGCCTCGTTCAACGCGGACAGCGACCAGATCTTCGGCCAGGGCAAGCTCGCCTTCGCGGGGCTCGAGGCCTTCTCGGGCAGCCCCGAAGCCGAGGAGGGCCACCGCGCCTTCGCCGAGAAGCGCGCGCCCGAGTTCTCGCGCTTCCGCTGAGGCCTTGGCCCGCGACCTCGTCGCGGAAGCGCGAGGCCTGGCCCTCCTCAAGAGGGCGGGGCCGCCTGCCGATTCCAGCCGGAGTGACGGCTCCCTCGATCAAGGGTACGACGTTCCAGAAGGTGGTGGACGACCTGCTCGAGCTCGTCGAGCGGCGACGTCTCACCCGCCGGCAGATCGAGGCGCGCCTCGAGACCGAGGATCTCGCCTATCTCGACGAGAAGGTCAGCCCGGCGGCCTGGATCCCGATCGGCACCTACGCGCGCGCCATCGAGCTGCTGGCGGAGCGGCACGCTCCGAGCCAGCGTCAGGCCTATCTCGTCGAGCGCGGGGTGCAGGCCGCGGAGCGGCTGGCGTCGCTCGGCATCTACTCGCAGCTGGAGGCGACGACCGAGAACCTGGGCCCGCGCATCGGGCACATGATCGTATCGCTGGCCGGCGCCATCTTCAGCTTCGGCCGCTGGCGCTACGAGCCGGGCGAGAACGGAGGCTTCAGCATCCGGGTCGAGGACGCCGCCGCGCTGCCCGAGGTGGCGCGCTTCACCGTGCAGGGCTTCGTGCAGCACGTCGCGAGCCGCGCGTCGGGCCTCCCGATGCGCGTGCTGAGCGACCGCCCGAGCCCGGACGTCGTCGTGTATCGCGGCCTTCGGGCGCTCTGATCCCCTCGGAATTTCCTTGACCGCGGCTCCGCTGCGCGCGAGTCTGCGGGCATGGCGATCACAGAGGGCCGCAAGGCCCCGGCGTTCGAGCTCGAGGACGCGGAGGGCAACCCCGTGACTCTCGAGGACTTCGCCGGGCGCAACGTGATCCTCTACTTCTACCCCCGGGACGATACGCCCGGCTGCACCAAGGAGGCCTGCGGCTTCCGCGATCTCTGGCGGCAGATCCAGAAGCAGGATGCCGTGGTGCTCGGCGTCTCGCCCGACACGGGCGAGTCGCATCGCCGCTTCGCGAAGAAGTACAAGCTGCCCTTCACGCTGCTCTCCGACCCGAACCGCAAGACGCTGGAGAAGTACGGCGCCTGGGGAGAGAAGCTGCTCTACGGCCGCAAGACCCGGGGCGTGATCCGCTCGACCACCTGGATCGGTCCCGACGGCAGGGTGAAGAAGCACTGGAAGCGCGTGGCGAAGGCCGCGGACCACCCGGCCCAGGTGCTGGAGGCGCTGCGGGAAGAGGCCTGAGCGCCGCGCTCACGAGCCGCCGCCCGACGCGAGCGCGAGCGGCGTGTCCGCCGGTAGCGGCTCGATGCGCTCCACCCAGGCGCCCCGCGAAGAGACCCGCAGCTCGAGGCGGATCTTGTCGCCGCGTTCCAGTCCCTGCGCGATCTGCGGGTCGCGCACCGCGAAGCTCATCTGCATGGCGTCCATGAAGCCGGGAATCGCCTCGTGGTCGATGGCCAGCTCGCGGCCGCCGTCGAAGACGCGCACCACCTGTGCGCGCACGGAGTAGACGTGCGGCTCGGCCGGCTCGCCACAGGCCGCCAGCCACAGCACCGCGAACATCACCGACGCCCATGCGCTCGACCGCACCGGCGCCACGATAGCAGCTCGGCGGGGCGGCGCTGCGCTACGCATCGATCGGGATCGCGGTGGTGTACTTCACCTGGGTGATCGCGATGCGCGAGTGCACCTCCGCCACCGCGGGCAGCTGGGTGAGGTGCTCGCGCAGGAAGACCTCGTAGGCCTGGATGTCGTGGGTGACGACGCGCAGCAGGTAGTCGACGCCCCCGCTCACCGTGTAGCACTCCATCACCTCGGGATACTCCTTGATCGCGGCCTCGAACTCCGGCAGCGCCTGGCGCCCGTGGGCCGAGAGCTTGACGCTCGCGAACACCACGATGCCGAGGCCGAGTCGCTCGGGGTCGAGCAGCGCGACACGACCGCGGATCACCCCGGCCTGCTCGAGCTGCTGGATGCGGCGCCAGCACGGCGACGCCGAGAGGCCCACCCGAGCGGCGATCTCGGCGCTCGGAAGCGAGCAGTCGCGCTGCAGGATCTCCAGGATCCGGCGATCGATCTCGTCCAGCTCGATGGAAGATTTTTTCATATTCTGTATTCCAGACGAAATGTTTTTGCACAAAATCCCGAATAGAGGAGAGGATTGCAAGGACTTTTCCCCGGGGGTGACCCATCCTCTTGGAGTGGCACCCCGCCGCGGAGGCGTCGTCATGGACCTCGCGCGCGTGTCCCTGGAGGACAAGTACCGGGCCGTCGCGGGCCCGATCTTCCTGACCGGCATCCAGGCGCTGGTGCGCCTGCCGATCGTCCAGCAGCTGCGCGACCGGCGCGCCGGGCTGCACACCGCGGGCTTCGTCTCCGGCTACCGCGGCTCGCCGCTCGGTGGGCTCGACCAGCAGCTGTGGCGCGCTCGCGCGCATCTCGAACGACACGGCGTGCGCTTCCAGCCCGGCCTGAACGAGGACCTCGCCGCCACTGCCGTCGCCGGCACCCAGCAGCTCGCGGCCCTGCCGGGCGCCCGCTACGACGGCGTCTACGCGCTGTGGTACGGCAAGGCGCCCGGGGTCGATCGCTCCGGCGACGCGCTGCGCCACGGCAACGCCGCCGGCAGCGCCCGCCACGGCGGCGTGCTGCTGGTCGCCGGCGACGACCACGCGTGCAAGTCCTCGACGCTGCCCAGCCAGAGCGAACACGCCTTCGTGGACTGGGGCATCCCGGTGCTGAATCCCTCCGGCGTCCAGGAGGTGCTCGACTTCGGCCTGGTCGGCTGGGCGCTCTCCCGCTACTCGGGCTGCTACGTGGGCATGATCGCGTTGGCCGACACCATGGACAGCTCGGCCACCGTCTCGGCCGATCTCGACCGCCTGACGCTCCAGCTGCCCGGAGACTTCACGCTGCCTCCCGAGGGCGTCAACTTCCGCGTCGGGCTCTCGCCCCTCGAGCAGGAGGAGCTGCTGCATCGCCACCGCCTCTACGCAGCGCTCGCCTTCGCTCGTGCCAACGGCCTCGATCGGACGGTGATCGAGAGCCCCCGCGCGCGCCTCGGCATCATCAGCGTCGGCAAGGCCTATCTCGACGTCCGCCAGGCGCTCCACGACCTCGGTATCGACGACCGCCGCGCCGCCGAGCTCGGCATCCGGCTCTACAAGGTGGGCATGCCCTGGCCGCTCGACCGCCTGGGCGTGCGCCGCTTCGCCCGGGGTCTGGAGGAGATCCTGGTCGTCGAGGAGAAGCGCGCGCTGATCGAGAACCAGGTGAAGGAGCAGCTCTACCACGACTCGGATGCGCGACCCCGGGTGGTCGGAAAGTTCGACGAGCACGGCGCCTGGCTGCTGCCCTCGACGGGCGACCTCTCGCCCGGCCAGATCGCCCGCGCCATCGCCGAGCGCCTGCGGCCCGACCAGCGGGACGGGCGGGTGCGCGCGCGCCTCGAGGCAATCGAGGCCAGCGAGCGAGCGCTCGCCGCCGCGGGACCCGGCAAGACGCGCACGCCCTTCTTCTGCTCCGGCTGCCCGCACAACGTCTCGACCCGCCTGCCCGAGGGGAGCCACGGCATGGCGGGCATCGGCTGCCACTACATGGTGCGCTGGATGGACCGCCACACCGATCTCTTCTCGCAGATGGGCGCCGAAGGGGTGCACTGGATCGGTCAGGCGCCGTTCACCAGCGAGCCGCACGTATTCGCGAACCTGGGCGACGGCACGTACTTCCACTCGGGCATCCTCGCCATCCGCGCCGCCGTCGCCGCCGGCGTCAACATCACCTACAAGATCCTCTACAACGACGCGGTGGCCATGACGGGCGGGCAGAAGCTCGATGGCTCGCTCGACGTCGCACGGCTCAGCCGGCAGCTCGCCGCCGAGGGCGTACGGCGCATCGCGGTGGTCGGCGACACGGCGGAGCCCGAGGGCGACTTCGCTCCGGGAACCAGCTTCCACCGGCGCAAGGAGCTCGACGCGCTGCAGCGCGAGCTGCGCGCCACGCCGGGCTGTACGGCGCTGATCTACGATCAGACCTGCGCGGCGGAGCTGCGGCGGCGGCGCAAGCGCGGCCTCGCCCCCGACCCGGCGCTGCGGGTCTTCATCCACGACGGCGTCTGCGAGGGCTGCGGCGACTGTAGCGAGCGGTCGAACTGCGCCTCGGTGGAGCCGATCGAGACCGAGTTCGGGCGCAAGCGCGCGATCAACCAGTCCAGCTGCAACAAGGACTTCTCCTGTCTCGAGGGCCTGTGCCCGGCCTTCGTGACGCTGCGGGGGGCCGAGCTGCGCCGGGGGGCGCGGGCCGACGGCTCGGAGCTGGAGCGGGCCGTGGGCGAGCTGCCGCTGCCGCCCGCCCGCCCTCTCGACGAGCCCTGGAACGTGATCGTGACCGGCGTGGGCGGCACCGGCGTCGTCACCATCGGCGCCCTGCTCGGGATGGCGGCGCACCTGGAGGGCAAGGGCAGTCGCGTGCTGGACATGACCGGTCTCGCGCAGAAGGGCGGCGCGGTGATCTCCCACGTGCGCATCGGCGCGCAGCCGGATGCCATCCACACCCCGCGCATCCCGACCGGCAGCGCGGATCTGCTGCTGGCCTGCGACCTGATCGTGGCGGCCGGCCGCGACGCGGTGACCAAGCTGGGGGCCGGCCGCACCCACAGCGTGGTCAACACGCACCTGGCGCCGACCGCGGAGTTCGTGCTCGACAACGAGGTCCGCTACGAGCCGTCCGAGTTCCTGGCGCTGCTCCACGAGGCCTCGCGCTCGATGGACCGCGTCGACGCCACCTCGCTGGCCACGGCGCTGCTCGGCGATGCCATCGCCGCCAATCTCTTCCTGCTCGGCTACGCCTTCCAGCGCGGGCTGGTGCCGCTCGGGCTCGAGGCGCTCGAGCGGGCCATCGCGCTCAACGGGGTGGCCGTCGAGGCCAACCGCCAGGCATTCGCCTGGGGCCGGCTCGCGGCGAGCGACCCCGCCCGGGTCGAGGCGATCGCCGAGCGCAGCGCGCCGCACCGCCGCGAGCGCCTCTCCCGCAACCTCGCGGAGCTGGTCGAGCGCCGCAGCCGGCACCTGGTCGCCTACCAGGGGGCGGCGCTGGCCGAGCGCTACCGCGCGCTCGTCGAGCAGGTGCGCGCGGCGGAGGCGTGCGTCCTGCCCGGCAGCCAGGCGCTGGCCAGCGCGGTGGCGCGCAGCTACCACCGGCTGCTGGCCTACAAGGACGAGTACGAGGTCGCGCGGCTCTACACCGACGGCAGCTTCCGGCGCCAGCTCGAAGCCCAGTTCGAGGGCGAGTTCCGCGTCGAGCTGCAGCTGGCTCCGCCGCTCTTCGCGAGGCGGGATCCGCTGACCGGGCGCCCGCGCAAGCGCGCCTACGGGCCCTGGATCTTCCCGGTGCTGCGGCTGCTGGCCCGCTGCAAGGGCCTGCGGGGCAGCCCCTTCGATCCCTTCGGCTACACGCGCGAGAGACGCATGGAGCGGGCCCTGATCCGCGAGTACGAAGCCAGTGTGCGCGTGCTGCTCGCAGGGCTGAGCCAGCAGAATCACGAGCTGGCGCTGCGCATCGCGGCGCTGCCCGAGCAGATCCGCGGCTTCGCGGAGGTGAAGCAGCGCAACCGCGAGCGGGTGCGACGCGCGGAGCGGGAGCTGCTCGACCGCTTCCTGAAGCACGAGCACCTGCCGTGGCCCGACGAGCCCGAGGCCGGCGCTCACTCGGCGTAGCCCAGCTGCTCGAGCGCCTCGCGGACCTCGGCCGGCAGCGGCGCGGCGGGCTGCTCGGCCAGCGGGCCGGGCGCGTGGGCCGGCAGCACCAGGAAGCCCAGCTCCGGATCGCCCGCCTGGAGCAGCGGCGGCTGCGCGCCGCCGGCGAAGGCGGCGGCCGCGCCGGCGCTGCGCGCCTCCAGCACCCGCGCGCCCGCCATCAGGCGGGCCGCCAGCCCACGCGGATCCGCGGGGTCGCCCGCGGGCTGCACGTAGAGCGCCGGCGGCAGAGGCTCCGACGCGCGCGCCTCGATGCGCAGCCGCCCGCCCTCGAGCCGCGGCCGGGCCCAGCCGCCCTGCTCGCGCGGATCGTCCGCCGTCCAGACGCGGGTGAAGCCGGCCGGATGGCTCAGCTCGAAGCGCGCCTGTGCGGCTTCGGGGGCGCGCAGCACCACGCGCCAGACGCGCTCGACGTCGCGCCCCAGCGCGGCGGCGAGCGCCGCCGGATAGCGCTCGAGATCGGCCCCCGGGTCGGCCGCCAGGTCGCGCGTCTCGCCCGGATCCTGCTCGAGGTCGAAGAGCAGCTGGCGACCGCCGCGGCTCGACCACTTGCGGCTGCCGAGGCGCACGCCCCAGCCGTCGCCGCCGTAGAGCGGCCGCCCGAAGGCCTCGGGCCGCTGCGCCAGCGCCTGCCGAGCCGAGGCGTCACCGCGGGCCAGCGCCACCAGCGAGCGGCCGTCGAGGCCCGCGGGCTCGAGGCCGACCAGCTCGAGCAGGGTCGGAGCCACGTCCAGCAGCGAGACCGGCACGCGATGCCGCCCTGGCGGCAGCCGCGCGTCGCGCACGAGCAGCGGAACCCGCAGCAGCTCCTCGAAGAAGCCGTGGCCGTGCTCCACGCCGCCGTGCTCCCAGAACTCCTCGCCGTGATCGGAGAAGACCACCACGGTGGCTCCGGGCCCCACCGCCTCGAGCAGGCGCGCGAGCTGGTCGTCCAGGTAGCGGATGTTCTGGTCGTAGCGGTCGATCACGTCCTGGCGGCGCCGCGCGAAGCCCGCAGCCGCCGGGTCGAGCGCCAGCAGGTCCGCGCGCCGGTACGCCTCGTCGCCCCCCGCTCCGCGCGCCGCCCAGCGGTGCCGGTAGGAGGCCGGCTCCCGGTAGGGGAGGTGCGGGTCCATGAAGTGCACCAGCAGCAGCACGTCCCGATCCGCGCGAGCCCGCAGCAGCCCGAGCGCGCGGTCGACGACCGCCTCGGCGGGCTGCTTGTTGCGCGCCTCGTATTCGGACCAGCCGCGCTGCATGTCGAAGGCCGGACCGAGGAAGGCGTTGGAGACGACGCCGAGCGTCGCGAAGCCGGCCTGCGCCAGGCGTTCGGGAAGGTTCGGCGCCTCGCGCCAGTGCTCCGGGTGCCGCCCCGAGAGGGCGGCGCGCGCCGAGGGCAGCGTCCACGGCGCGGGCGCCCGCACCGCCTCGAACACCGCCGCCCGGCGCGCCAGCCGGTCGAGCGTCGGCGAGGTGTCCCGGGGGTAGCCGTACAGGCCGAGGTGATCCGCGCGCAGCGTGTCGACGAAGACCAGCAGCAGGCGGCGCGGCTGCGGGCTCGGTACGAAGAGCGCGGGCTCCTGCACCAGGACCTCGCCGCCCCCGTCCGCGGCGCGCAGACGCAGCCAGCGCGCGGCCCCGGACCCGGCCGCCAGAGCGACGCGCTGCGGCTCGAAGCGGCCCGACGGGGCCTCGGCGCGTCGCAGCTCGACCCAGGCCCGGCCGTCCGCGCTGGCCTCGAGCCACAGGGCGCTCGGCGCCGCCGAGCCCGTCGAGGCGGCGAAGCCGAGCACCGCGCCGGCCGGCAGCTCCAGGCGCCAGGCGGCGGACGAGCCCGCCGGCAGACGCAGCCCGAAGCGCGCCGTAGCGCCCTCGCGAAACGACCCGAAGCCGGGCGTGCCGGACTCCGACGCGGCGAGCTCGGCCGCGTCCGGACGCCGCGCCAGCAGCACGCAGGCCGCCGGCGCGGGCGGCGGCTCGGCGGACCCGCAGCCGGCCATGGCCAGCCACGCCGCGAGCCATGCCAGGCGCCGTGAGCGCGCTCCCCCCACGGCGCCGAGTGTATCCAGCGCGACCGAGCCTCGCGCTGTCGCCGCGACTCCCCCGGAAATGCAAGGCGCCCCGGACCGCCGGGGTCCGGGGCGCCTGCTGGAGCGCTTGGCTCGGGCGCAGAGCCCTACTTGCGGCTGCGGCGCCCGGCGGCCACCAGGCCGAGCAGGCCCAGGCCGAGCAGCGCGGCCGTGCCCGGCTCGGGCACGATGTTCAGCGTCGCGCTGTTGAACAGCGGCGTGTACTGGACGCCGAACTTGTCCGACGTGCCGTCCACACCGTCGTTGAACTGGCCGGAGTAGAACTTGGTCGTGCCGTTCCCCCCGAGCGAATCGAAGGTAACCGTGCCGATCGTGATCGTGCCGGACGAGTTCAGCGAGCTGAAGCCCACGTTCTCGAACGTGTAGGCCTTGCCCTGCACCGCCGCGGTGCTCTGCGAGAAGACCGACAGGTTGCCCGGGTTGGCCGCCGACAGCGGCGGGTGGGGCGTAATCTTGGTGAAGCCCGTGGCGTTGAGCAGCGGCGTGCCGCCCACGTCCGCCGGCCGGTCCCACTCCATCGAGGTGCCGTAGCCCACCGTGCCGGTGTCCGAGCCGCCGGCGGCGTCCATCGTGAACAGCAGGTTGACGACGATTCCCGTCGTGCCGGGCGCCACCGTGCAGGTGAGGCTGCCGGCGGTGCAGCCAGCAGTGCCCGCGAACTCGACCGTGATCGAGCCGGCGTGCGCGCTCAGGGGCAGCGCCAGCAGACCCGCGGCCACAACGAATCGGA
>Ga0307429_1000707_pt1 | contig 18261 bp, 23 predicted proteins | sample SalMarWE160230MG_FD_202151 | JGI IMG/M metagenome (GOLD analysis project Ga0307429, IMG submission 202151) | Salt marsh sediment microbial communities from the Plum Island Ecosystem LTER, Massachusetts, United States - WE1603-230 | ecosystem: Environmental > Aquatic > Marine > Intertidal zone >... | reverse complement strand
AAAATTAGCTGTAATTAGAGGTTTTAATCGTTTTTAATGAAGAAAAAAACTCTTCCTTCCCCCGCGAGAAGGTAGGGGAAAAAGCTAGGTAAAAGCAGGGGACAATTTTGAAAATTGACATAAAAGAATTGATTATAGACCAATTAAGTCTTTAATCTGGTGGTAAAGCGGTGGAGAAGACAATAAAAGTTGTAAACAAAATTCAAAAAGAAGGATTGATCAAAAAATATGCTATGGGTGGTGGAATAGCAACGATATTCTATGTTGAGCCAATTTTGACTTACGATTTAGATATTTTCTTTATTCCTTCAAAAAAAGAAAGAACTTTAACAATACTTTCACCAATTTACAAATGGCTTAAAGAAAAAGGTTATAAAACATACAAGGAACATATTGTTATAGAAGGTATTCCTGTTCAATTTATTCCGGTTTATAATGAATTGATAGAAGATGCTGTTAAAGAGGCAGTGGAAATAAAATATAAAAATACAAAAACCTTGGTTATCAGAGCAGAACACTTGATAGCAATAATGCTGCAAACATTCAGACCAAAGGATAAGGAACGAATAATAAAAATTCTAGATGAAGCAGAAATAAATATGAACCATCTTATGGAAATTTTACAAAAATATAATTTAAAAGAGAGATTCGAGCACTTCCGCGGGTGGTACTATGGAGAATAGAAATTTATCCAGAGAAGAAATTGAAAAATTGTTTAAAGCTAAAGATTTATTCCATAGAGAACTTTCAAAAATATCCTTTGATGAAAAAATAAAAATACTTATTCAATTACAAAAAATTGCAAATGGCGTTAGGCCATCTTTAAAAAGAGATCAAAGAGTTTGGAAATTTTAGAAGGTCAATATGGTAGGAGTGTTGTTTCAAAAGTCCCGGGCCATGTTTCAAAAACAAAGTTCGGCAACTTATGGCCCGCTGGCTAACTACAATTAGAGGTGGAAGATGAGTAAGAGCTATTTTGAAAAAGGAGATATGTACCTGGATATGTATGATGCTCACGGAAGAAATCCGGTCGTTTTTGAGAGCGCCATTGAGAACTATAGAAAAGGCCTGCAGCTAAATCCCGACAATACTCTGTATCATTACCGCCTTGGCTACGCCTACCATCTGATGAGGAGATTAATGGAAGCAGGTGGTGAATATGAAGTGGTGTTAAAATTAGACCCTCCCCGCAGCGCATCAGAGGATGATCTGAAACTGGCAAATAAGTATGCTCCAAGGCTGTTTGTAAACCCAGAGGAATTTTTCGGCCTCAAGGATCTAGTAGCAGTAATCCATCCGGAAAGGCCGATTGTTGCTTATAATCTTTTCTGGGACGATGATATTGACCACCCAGGAGACAATGATCCCTCGGATCATGAAGTGGTATGGATAGAATTTGACCAAAATAGCTGGAAAGTAACCGGGGTATATACATATTTTCATAGAGCTGTGTTTTTTACAGAAGAAGCGGTCAAGGATGCTAACCTGCATCATCAAAGGGCAAGAATAAGTGTTCAATGGGGTGGACATGGGTCCTTACCCTTAGGATGGGAGAGGCTAAAGCCGGAAGCTGTGTATGAAAAAATTGGAGAAAAACTTAAAGTAAAAGATATGCCTGAAAGATACCAAGAATTAAGTAAAAGCACTAAAAATCCAGGCCATCCCCTTGCTCAAAATTGGCCTAAGAGATTTGAAGGAAGCTACAAAGATTTTATTAATTTTTCCCAATATGCGGATTCGCGTAAGTGGTTGAAAAAGAAAAGAATGGTAATAATTAGTAGATGGCCTAATGCTGTAATTAACCAGTATTTTCTTGCTTATAATTATTTTCCAAAAAAGCAGTGGCCAAAATAGCACGGCTGCCTGAACTAAAAATTCCCCAAAAACATGAAAAACGATTATTTTAAAGATAAATCGAGTATGAATACTGTGTCGCTCCAGGCACTGAGACGCGAGCTTAAGGGAAAAATCGTCCTTCTGGGAGTTGGTAATAGGATAAGAGGAGATGACGCAGCCGGCCCTGAATTAATCGAGATTTTAAAAAAGAGGCTGCCAGATGTAGGAAAGCGCATTTTCTTATTCGATGGGGAAGAGGTACCGGAAAATTACCTCATCCCCATTGCCAACCTGAAACCAAATTTAGTAATCATTGTGGATGTGGTCGATTTTGGCAGCCGTCCAGGGACCATAAAGCTCTTTCCCATCCGGCAAATTCCTCAGGGTGGCTTTTCTACTCACCGTCTTTCCTTGAGATTTCTTAGCTCCTATTTAGAGAAAGAAACACAAGCTAAGATTTACCTGCTTGGCATCCAACCAAAATCTATCAAATTGGAGGAAAAATTAAGCCTTGAGGTAAAAAAGGCTTTAAGCGATCTGGCTGATTTCTTCCAGAAAAATGCCTTTAAAAATGAATAGGATTTTGACTGAAAGAAAGAAAAGACTGAAGAAGCCCAAGTCAAAGAGACTTTTCATACATATTACGGGAATAGTGCAAGGAGTAGGCTTTCGACCTTTTATTTATTCTCTGGCTACTAGATTTTCCCTATCTGGTTTTGTCTTAAATGATACATCCGGAGTCAAAATAGAGGTAGAGGGGGAAGAAAAAAAGACTGCTGATTTTTTAGAGCATGTAACTCTCGATGCTCCTCCTTTAGCTTTAATCGAGAAAATAGACTGCCGCAGGCTTCCCCCCATAGGCTATCATCATTTTGAGATAAAAAAAAGCAAAAAGGAAAAAGAAAAATTTACCCTTATCTCACCTGATATTTCAGTCTGCCCTGATTGCCTGCGTGAGCTTTTTGATAAAGCCGATCGGAGGTACCAGTACCCCTTCATTAACTGTACCAATTGCGGACCACGTTTTTCTATTATTGAGAACATCCCTTATGATAGGGCCCGCACTACCATGAGGGAGTTTAAGTTATGTCCGGAATGTCAGTCAGAATATGATGATCCCCTTAATCGAAGGTTCCATGCTCAGCCCAATGCCTGTAGAGTTTGTGGTCCCCGGGTTAGCTTATTTGATAATAAAGGAAGGAAAATTCATAGTTTCGATCCCATAAAAACCTCAGCCAGCCTACTCAAAAAGGGATATATTATGGCTGTCAAGGGATTAGGAGGTTTTCATCTTGCCTGCGATGCGGCTAATAAGACTTCGGTTGAAACTTTGCGAAAAAGAAAATATCGGGAAGACAAGCCATTTGCCCTTATGGCTGTGGACATGGAGAAAATAAAAGAGTTTTGTCGGGTCAATGAATACGAGCAAAGACTCCTCCTGTTACCTCGAAGACCTATCCTTATCCTGAGAAAGAGAAAGGACTGTCGGCTGCCGGAGGAAATAGCGCCCAACAATAAATGCCTGGGGATGATGCTCCCTTATACGCCTCTTCATTATCTTTTATTGCGGGAGGCTGGCATGGTTTTGGTTATGACCAGTGGTAATATCTCGGATGAGCCTATAGCTTATAAGAATAAAGATGCCTTCAAAAAACTGGGTGGGATAGCCGATTATTTTCTTATCCACAACCGAAAAATCCAGACGAGAATTGATGACTCCGTAACCAGAATCTTTAATAATCAGGAGATGATCATTCGACGCAGCAGGGGATATGTGCCCCAGCCTATAAAAATGAACTTTTTTTTTGAAGAGCCGGTCCTGGCTGTGGGAGGGGAGCTGAAGAATACCTTTTGTCTGGCGACCCGAAATTATGCCTTCTTCAGCCATCACATCGGGGATCTGGAAAATCTTTCTGCCCTTACTTCCTTTGAAGAGGGAATAGAGCATTTTTTGAGTATATTTCATGCTTCACCCCGAATAGTTGCCTGCGACTTACATCCTGATTATCTCTCCACCAAATTCGCCCAAGAATATTGCCAGAATACATCTTTTAAGCCTGAGCTTATTCCTGTCCAGCACCATCATGCCCATATTGTAAGCTGCCTGGTAGACAACCACTCCGAAAGCAAGGTAATTGGGGTAGCTTTTGATGGGGTTGGTCTGGGGACCGATCGGCGAATCTGGGGAGGGGAGTTCTTGGTGGCCGATTTAACAAACTTCACCCGGGTAGCTCAGCTAAAATACCTGCCCCTGCCGGGGAGTGAGATGACTATCAAAGAACCCTGGAGAATGGCGGTGACCTACCTCAACGAGGTCTATGGACGGGATTTTCTAAACCTTCCCCTTCCTTTTCTCGAAACTTTAAAGAAAGATAAAATAATTCTCCTTCTGAAGATCATAAAAAAAAGAGTTAACTCACCTCTTACCTCATCTATGGGTAGATTATTTGATGCTGTCTCTGCCTTGACAGGCCTCAGAGATAGGGTAAATTACGAGGGTCAGGCGGCCATTGAGCTGGAGATGTTGGTGGAGGAGAAAGAAAAGGGTAGCTACCCTTTTGAAATTAGCTCTCAAGAAAAAATTATCCTCATTGATCCGAAAGCTATTATCGCATCCGTAGTCTCTGATTTAATAAATCATGAAAGGAAAGAAATTATCGCTGCTCGCTTCCACAATACCATAGCCAGGATCATCCTGCAAACCTGTAAGAAAATTCGGGAAAAACAGAGTTTGAAGGAAGTCGCCTTGAGTGGAGGAGTTTTTCAAAATGTCTACCTTTTGGAAAAAACCTGTGATCTTTTGACCAAAGCTGAATTCTCAGTCTATACTCATCATCAGGTCCCTCCAAACGATGGGGGGATCTCTTTAGGCCAGGCAGTAATCGCTCACACCAGGAGTAGAAAATGTGCATAGCTATCCCGGTAAAAATAATAGAAATTAAGGGTAAATTAGGAATTGGAGAGGTAGGGGGAGTAAAAAGGAAGGTGAGTCTCCTCCTTTTAGATGAGGTAAAAGTGGGAGATTATGTCTTATTGCATGCGGGGTTTGCCATAAGCAAAGTTAAGAAAGAAGAGGCGGAAGAGCTCCTTGAGATGCTAGCCTCTCTTGACGTGTAAAGACTCAAGAAATGAAGTATCTTAATGAATTTCGGCAAAAAGAACTAGTAGACAAACTGGCCAAAGGAATTGGCTACTTAATGGCTGATATTGATAGAAAGGTTACCCTGATGGAGGTTTGTGGCACCCACACTATGGCGGCCTTCAGATATGGAATTAAGGATCTATTTCCCCCCAATCTTCATCTTCTATCTGGGCCTGGCTGTCCGGTATGCGTGACAGCCAATGACTATCTGGACAAGGCTATAGCTTATGCCCGCAAAGAAGGAGTGATTGTGGCTACCTTTGGAGACATGGTGAAGGTTCCTGGATCAAGATCAACTCTGGCTGAAGAGGCCTCTAATGGGGCCGAGATAAGAGTAGTTTATTCCAGTCTGGAAGCACTCAAGATAGCTCAGGAGAATCGGGAAAGGAAAGTCATCTTTCTTGGTATCGGATTTGAGACAACCGCTCCCACTGTAGCCTCTTCCATCCTCACGGCCGGCGAAGATAAACTTTCCAACTACTTTGTCTTGAGCGGTCATAAAATAATGCCTCCCATAATGCGTGCCTTAGCCCAGGATCATGAGCTAAAAATAGATGGCTTCATTTGCCCCGGGCATGTAAGTACTATCACCGGGAGTAAAATATATGAATTTTTATCTCGTGATTACGGGATTCCTTGCGTGGTAGCCGGGTTTGAGCCGATTGATATATTGCAAAGTATCTATTTGATTCTTTCCCAGATCAGATCGGGTCAGGCTAAGGTGGAAAATGAATATGATCGAGCCGTAACCTGGGAGGGAAATCTGAAAGCCCAGGCATTGATGGCAGAGGTATTTAAGCCGGAAAGTTCCAATTGGCGAGGAATTGGAGAAATTGAGCAGAGCGGACTTAAAATCAGGGAAAAATATGAAAGTTTCGATGTCGAGAAAAAATATCCCGTAAGTGTCGAAAAATCCCGAGATAATCCTGGATGTATCTGCGGAGATATCCTTCGAGGTCTAAAAACTCCCCTGGACTGCCGCCTTTTTAGAAAAGTCTGCCATCTCTCCCATCCTGTGGGAGCCTGCATGGTTTCAGCCGAGGGAACCTGCGCCGCCTACTATAAATATTCATCAGCCTAGGATTTTCGTTTTTCCAAACTTCCCTCTTTACTCTATCAGTCTTATCTGAACAAAAAATAAAGCTTGACAAAGAAGCTCAAAGACTATAATCTTTCTATAAAAATATCAAGAAGGATGAATGAAAGAAAAGATCCTCTTAGCCCATGGAAGTGGGGGAAAATTATCCCACGATCTTATAAGAGAGGTTTTCCTGCCCGCATTCGATAATAAATTCTTAAGAGAATTAACGGATTCTGCTGTATTTAATCGCCAGGGATCCAGGTGGGCATTCACTACTGATTCCTATGTCATCAGACCCCTCTTTTTCCCGGGGGGGGACATTGGAAAATTAGCCGTAAGCGGAACCATAAATGATCTAGCCGTCGTGGGGGCAAAGCCGATTTTTCTTTCCTGTAGCCTTATTATCGAGGAGGGACTGAGTCTTTCTACTTTAAAAAGGGTTATCTCTTCTATGAGGCAAACAGCGGATGATGCTGGGGTCGAAATCATTACCGGGGATACCAAAGTGGTCGAGCATGGAAGTGCTGATGGGTTGTTTATCAATACCAGCGGGATCGGACTCCTCTCTGCTAAGAGTGAAAACTCCTCGCCCAGAATTAAAGCAGGAGATAAGATCATCATCAATGGGAGCATAGGAGATCATTCCATTGCCACTCTCTCCTGGCGGGAAGAATTTGATTTTCGTACCCAGGTGAAGAGCGATTGTGCTCCCTTAAATGATTTAATTGGGAAGGTCTTGAGTCAATCCTCCGGGGTAAAGCTAATGCGTGATCCAACTCGCGGTGGGGTGGCGACTATACTAAATGAGATAGCTATGGAGCAAGAGTTTGGCATTGAAATATGGGAGGAAAGAATTCCCTTTAAACAAGAAACTATAGCTATCTCCGAGATGCTTGGTCTTGATCCTCTCTATTTGGCTAACGAAGGGAAGGTTATATTTATTGTGGAGGATGAAGAAGCTAAAAAGATCATCAAAGTATTACGATCTCATCCTTTGGGGAAGCAGAGTGAGATCATTGGTAGGGTGATCCTGGAACCCAGAGGAAAAGTGTATCTAAAAACCTGTATCGGTACCACCAGGGTACTGGATATGCTTTCTGGGGACCAACTTCCCCGGATCTGCTGAAGGAAAATTTTGAGGGAAAAGAATGCCCAGATTTAAAGTGCCAGAGGTGACTATAGAACGACTCTCCATTTATCTTAGAGCCATCAAGGACCTAGAGGGGGATAAGATTCTTTCTTCTCAGGAATTGGCTGATCTGGTGGGAACTTCTGATGGACAGGTAAGAAAGGATCTTGCCTATTTTGGGGAGTTCGGTGTTCCTGGTCAGGGCTATAGAATAGCAAAACTCAAACAGGAAATTCGCCATATTCTGGGACTCGATTCAACCTGGGGAATAGCCATAGTGGGAATAGGAAATCTAGGAGCAGCACTTCTCACCTATCCCGGTTTTAAAAGAGAGGAATTTGAGATAAGAGCAGCCTTTGATAGGGATGAATCAAAAATTGAGAAGGTATGGCGGGGAATAAAGGTTCAGCATGTAGATAGGATTCCAAAGGTTCTATCAGAGAAGCAAATAAAGATAGGTGTCATTACTACTCCGGCCGCGGCTGCCCAGGAGGTAGCTGATAAATTAGCAAAAGGCGGTGTAAAAGGAATCTTAAACTTTGCTCCGGTGAGAATATTCGTTCCTAAAGAGATAAGACTGAAGAACGTAGACTTGAGTATGCAACTGGAAACTCTATCTTATTTTCTGAGAAAATCGACCTGAATTAATCAGTCATGGAAAAAGATAAAGTTACTCAAAGAATCCTCATCCTCTCTTCTTCTCCACACATCCGGGACAGGCTTACCGTAGCCAGACTGATGTGGGGAGTAATAATAGCCCTTAGTCCAGCTGTGGCGGCTAGTATTTTCTTTTTTGGCCTCCAGGCAGTAAAGTTAATTGGCGTTTGTAGTCTGGCTAGCCTGGCTGCAGAATATATTTTCCTGTGGCTCAGAGGCAAGAGTTTTCCCAGAGAACCGAGCGCTATCCTTAGCGGGCTTCTTTTAGCTTTGGTTCTCCCCCCTACTTTACCTTTATGGAGCGCCGCCTTAGGAGCGGTCTTTGCTATTATTGTGGGTAAACAGATATTCGGGGGACTGGGGTACAATATATTCAATCCTGCCCTCATTGGGAGAGCCTTTCTGGCCGCTACCTTCCCTGTCCTCATGACTACCTGGATAAAGCCTTTTAGCCTGGCAGCCATAACTACAGCTACCCCACTGGGACTCATGAGGTTTGAATCCCAGTCAACTTCTCTTATTAAACTTTTCTATGGCCATGTGGGAGGTTCATTAGGAGAAACCTCAGCTCTGGCTCTTCTTATAGGAGGAGCCTATTTACTCATTAGAAGATATATTGATTGGAGGACTCCCCTTTCCTATCTGGGTACTGTAGCCCTATTAAGCGGAGTGTTTTATTTAATTAGTCCCCATGGACATGGAACTCCCCTCTTTAGTCTTTTGGCGGGAGGGCTAGTGCTGGGGGCCTTCTTCATGGCCACCGATCCGGTTACCACACCGGTTACCAAGCTTGGTAGATGGATCTTTGGCCTGGGAGCGGGGGTTGTGGTGGTAGTCATTCGTAATTGGGGAGGATATCCGGAAGGAGTAATGTTTTCCATTCTCCTTATGAATGCCTTTACCCCTTTATTAGATAGGTATATAAAGCCAAAGGTTTTCGGGAGCAAGGAGCTTTGAGAAAATCGGTTCAGATGGTACTGGTTTTGTCCGTAGTAGGCGTTGTGTCTGGAGGAGCTCTGGTGGGAATATACCGGTATGCCCAACCCCGAATAGAGGTGAATAGGGAAAGGGCCCTCAGGGTAGCTATCTTCGAGGTATTACCTGGGACGGAGAGTCACGAGACTATAGCGAAAGAAGGTAAAACGATTTATAAAGGATTCGATTCTTCAGGAAGGCTTATTGGATATGCCTTTACGGGAAATGGACCGGGGTATCAGGGTACCATTGAAGTGATGATTGGCGTGGATCCTGAGCTCGAAAAAACTACAGGAATAGAGATTCTGGAATCGGTGGAAACCCCAGGCCTGGGAGCAAAGATCACTGAAAGGCTCTTCCGGGATAAATTCAGGGGTCTCGTAATCAGGCCCCTCATTGAACTCATTAAGGGCAAATCCCCCGAAGAGCCTAATCAAGTCCAGGCCATAACCGGGGCTACTATTAGCTCTCAGGCCATAGTTGACATTTTAAATAAGACCATAAAAGAGGTAAGGGGAATATTGAAATAGATTGTTAGCTGGTGCGCTCCAGGGGAGTCTGTTGTCTTGAGAATAGGTGAATTTCAATTCGTTATTCCAAAACTTGCCTTGACTTTCCCTCCGAAGATAAATTTCTACTCAAGCAGGACTTCCTCCTCCATTTTATCTTAGATTTCCCTTCTTCCTAATGGGACAAGCTAAGGTGCTCTCTTAAACCAGTTCCTGGTAGCAAGGCATATCTTTACCAACATAAGCATTATGGGAACCTGGGCAATACTCATCTTATCCGGCCAAATGGAAAATGAGGGAAATGCCCTTCCTATAAAAATTCCCACAATGATACACAGAGCTACCCATCCGGTCAGGTATTTCTCAAATATACTAAGCTTTTTCTCTTGAACTTTTCTTTCAGAAGCTATTTTTTTCACTCGTTCTTACCTTTAGTGAGGAAGAGGACAATGTCCGGGTTCTCCTCTTCTGGAGATAAGCTGCTCTATAAGGATTTTTTCTCTGGTGAGATACTCTTTTTCATCTATTTTGTTCACCATGGCTTGAACAATTTCCCACAATACCTTATCCATTGTACCCCTGGCCAGAGAGTAAAATATCCATTTTCCCTCTCTTTTTGCCTCTATTATCCCTGTATTTCTCAGGATTCTTAGATGGTTGGAGATGCGGGACTGACTCATTCTAAGAGCTTCCATAAGCTCGCATACGCAAAGCTCATTCTCTGCTAAAAGAGATACTATCTTTAGCCTTATCTCATCAGATAAGATTTTTAAAGCCTGCAGGATTTTTTGCACTTATACCACCATATCATGTTACAATGATATATTATACCTAAAATAGACTCTGCTGTCAACTTTTATGTGAGTTATTATCTATAAACAATTTTGGGCAGTGCTTCAGCTATCCAAGACGTTGACAAGCTACATGAATGAAGTATATTTACATTAAGGATAAAAGTTTATTGTAGGAGCTTAGATTGCAGAAAGAAAAGGAAGGAGAGTGGGGATCGGTTACTGCTGTTTCTCCTGGAAAGGCAAAGGTGAGACTCAAGCGAAAATCATTATGTGAGAAATGTGGGATTTGCATGGGGTGGGGAAAAGATTTTATGTTGATGGAAGTGGATAACTTGAAGGGAGCCAGGGTAGGGGATAAAGTTAGAATTGAGACCCTGCCCGGCAAGATCCTTAAAATATCCTTTATTGTATTTATGGTACCCTTGCTTGGTCTGTTATTCGGGATTTTCTTAGGACAGCTACTCTCCGGGTGGCTGGGTCTACGGTCTTTGTGGCAGGCTGGGTTGGGCATCACTTTCTTCCTTCTTGCTTTTCTTGGGGTTCGCTGGTACGATAAAAAGGCTCAGAGAGGTGAAGGTTATCGCCCCCACATAGTTCAAATCGAGGAGGAGGAGCAAGACATTGGTTGAGATTTATTCGACAGTCGATCTTCTAATGGCGCGGTTGATTAAATCCCTGCTCGGGGATAACGGAATAAAATGTATCCTGGCTGATGAGAACATGGCTTTGATCTATGGTACTTCCATTCCTTTTGGAGGAATCAAAATTCTGGTCGAGGAATCAGAAGAAGAAAAAGCCCGAATGCTCATTTCCTCAATTAAACCCTTGCCTGGAGAGAAATGAGAAAAACCAGATCTGGGCGAATTATGGATAAGAGGATGCCTGGGGAGCTATCATTTGAAAATAAGAATTGATCTACTCAAGATAATGAGAAAAATCAGACATAAAGGGAGAACAGAACAAGTGTTTACCAGCAGGAGGACTTATGGTCGTCAAAGAGACAAAAAGAAATGGGAAAAATTGCCATGATCAGCCTGTGGATTGAAGCGTTTGTTTGAAAATCAGCCATCTCAATTAAGGAGGTTACCCGATGTGGTTTGGGATAGTACTGGTCATTGTGGGGATTCTTCTTCTATTAAAGACTTTGGGAATTCCCATAGCCGGAAATCTCTGGGGAATTTTTTGGGCATTAGTCCTGGTCGCAATTGGAGTCAGTATCGTCACCCACCGAACCAAGTGGGGTCAACGGTGGGATTTTCTCTCGTGGTCTCAGCAGCATCGCCGTCAAAAGGAAGCAGTGGAGGCTCTTAAGAGACGTTACGCCCGGGGAGAGATCACCAAAGAGGAATTTGAAAGAATGAAGCAGGATCTTTCTGAAGAATAGAGAGGATCTAAGTTCGAAAACCAGTTTTAAAATCGTAAAAGAATCAACTCTTAGGAAGAATTTGAAAAAAGGCCTTTTAGCCTATAGGTCTTTCAAGAAAACCCTTAAGCTAAGGGCCTCACCAGCATTACAGGATACAGAAAAGGAGGATTATCATGGCTAATGGCATTCCTGAACTAAGAAGGAGGAAAGAGACTGATCGCCGACTCTCTTTCGGGATTTACCTGGTAATTATTTTGATCTTAGTGGGTCTAATGATTGCCATAGCTGCCTCAATGGGAGTCTACTGGGCCAATCGCATGCCCTGGAGGGCTCAGTATCCGTTTGGTCTCCATCCTTACTTTCGTCCCCCTTCCTACTTCGATCCCTGGTTCCCACCTTACCTGGCTGGATGGATCATAGCTATGGTGGCAATTGGAATTGCTCTGTCCATCGTCAACTGGTGGTACCAGTGGCAACTATACAGTAGACGAAATGACCACATCGAGCGGGCCAAGCGGCTCAAAATGAGTGTTTCCCGCTGGCTGAGAGAAAAACACCAGGTTGATCTGGCTGACTGGACCAGCTCCGACATGCAACTGAGTCTCCGGGAACAACTTCGCAGCACTGGTTTTTTCGTTCTCTGGGTCATTTTCAGTTATGTCTTCGGCCTGGTGGGATTCATCCTGACTCTGGTCTGCTGGTACTGGCTTACTCTCGATTATGCTGTTCACGAGCGAGGAGAGCTGGAGTTCTTTCGGCGCGTATCCCAAAAACTAAAGGAAAAAGGGATTTCCTTTGATCCTGAGATTCTACATCCGCTGATCCCCCGAAATATGGCCTTGTACATTGTTTTGATGATTATTCCTGGGGTCAATATTGTCTGGGGTATCTGGTGGTGCTATGTGCTCTTCCGCGATCCAAACCTTCATTTTGAAACCCATGAACACTGGGAGTTTCAACTGGAAAAGATTACTGGTGAGCCGGGTCCTTCAGTCATGGCTGAATCACCTTTGCAGATCCTCAAAGGCCGTTACGCCCGGGGGGAGATTACCAAGGAAGATTTCGAGAGAATGAAGAAAGACCTTTCCGCTGGGTAAGGAAAATGCGGGTCCTCAAAAAGGCTTTTTTGACACCGGGCCACTTTTTTTATAAAATATAACTGACCCAAAACTCACAAAGGAGGAACGCAATGAACAAGGCAGAACTAGTAGAGGAAGTAGCCGACCAGACAGGATTAACAAAGAGGGTATCTAGGGAGGCGATTGATGTAATCACCTCAGCTATAGCCGACTCCCTGGCTAGAGAAGAAAGAGTTACTCTAGTCGGCTTCGGTACTTTTCAGGTCATGGAGAGAAAGGCAAGGAGGGGAAGGAACCCTCAGACGGGAAAAGAATTACAGATTCCGGCAAAGAAGGTCCCGAAATTTAAAGCAGGAAGAGGTTTAAGAGAAGCTGTGGAGTAAAATACCAAGGTATATAACAAAAAAATATTATTAACCTCTAAGCTTTTAAAATAGGGATATGTATGGAGGTGATGATAAAGTAGATCATTTTTGCTGTAGAAGCAAAATTAGAGTGGATTAGGAGGTGGAGGGTCATCTTTCCCTCTCCTTAGGGCGGTTTTGACAGAAGATGCTCTATGAGCTTGAAGGCATTTTGGCTGGCCCAATCTCTGGCTCCCAAGGCCTTGCCTACTATTCTTCCCTCTGGATCAAGGAGATAAGTGGTGGGGATAGCCCTGATTCCATAAGTATTTGCTACTGCACCCATGGAATCTAAAAGTACGGGGAAAGTATAACCATTTGTTTTCACAAAGGAGTTTATCTTCTCTTTTCTTTCCCTAAGATCCACAGCCAGAATCACAAAGTCCTCCTGCTTAAATTTTTGCCATAGTTTCTCCATGGCTGGCATTTCTACACGACAAGGAGGACACCAGGTAGCCCAGAAGTTGAGGAAAACGACTTTTCCTTGAAAATCCTTCAGGCTCACCGCAGATACTTCCAGATCCTCCAGAGTAAAATCCTTTGCTTTTACCGGTGGATTAATCTTTTGAATACCCAGAGATGAAAAGAAACCCTTGTATCTCTCTTCCTCCACTTTCTTCATTTTCACAGACAATGTGTAAAGATAGAGAGAAATAAGGGAAACAGCCACTAGCAAAATGACTCCTACTATGATCCATTTTCTCAGCTTCATCGCCTTCTCTTTCCATCAAGTTTCAGATCGTCCAACTTAGCCTGATCCCTTAAAAACTGAATCTACTCAAAAAGGGGAACCACCGATTAAGGCTAGCCGTTAAAATGAAGAAATAATTGGTCAACAAGAGAATTCCTACCCCTATGAGAAAAATACCGCTTATGGTGGAAATTAATCGCAGGTGTTTCTTTAGTTTCCCATAACGCTCTAGGAAAGCCTCCAATCCCAAAGAAACTAAAAAAAAGGGTAGGGCAAAGCCTGCTGAGTAAACTCCCAAAAGAGCTATGCCCGACCACATAGAATTAGTGAGGGAGGCATAAAAGAGGATGGAGGCAAGAATAGGGCCTATGCAAGGGGTCCACCCAGCAGCAAAGGCTACTCCTACTAGGGAAGAACCAAGATAGCCCATTGGTTTTTCCTTAAGATGGAATTTTCTCTCCTTTTGAAGAAAATTTAGATTAATCAGCCCGGTAAATTGGATACCCAGGAGAATAATAAAGGCTCCTCCTATTCTGGCTATCCATCCCTGGTATTCAATGAGGATCCTTCCGGCCAGAGAAGCCGAGGCTCCCAGGAGAATAAAAATAAGGGAGAACCCAAGAATAAACATTAAAGAGTGAATTATGGTAGCCTTTCTTATCTTGGGATTGCTTCCCTCTCTAATCAGCTCATCCAGAGAGATTCCGGTAATAAAGGAAAGATAAGAAGGAAGGAGAGGAAGAACACAAGGGGAAAGGAAGGAAAGGATTCCTGCTCCTAAAGCAATAAGCAAAGATACATTTTCCATTTTACGATTGGATACAGGGGTAAATATTCAGTGAAGGACGTTCTATGTTGTTGACTGCAAAGAGTTAGAGCGGGTAGCCGCACCCTTTAGGGTGCGCATAAACGCAGGCTAAGGTTTTACGCAGGCTGAAGCCTGCGGCTACCGAGATTGCTTCCTTCGCGATGACGGGATTCACTGAGTATTTACCCAATCACATTTTGTAGTCTTGAATACCAAGTTAGACGTTACCGTAACTTCTTAATTTGTCAACCCTTTTCTTTTAAATGATCGAAGCTATTATAGCAGTGAGCCTCCTTTCAATTTAATTTACCGAGCAAATGAACCATAGTCGAAATTTAGCCTCCAGGGAATCTGATAGCCGACTAAATTTCCTTGATAAGTTCCCACTGATTCCTGGTGATAGGGGCCAAGATAGGCTCTCGCTTCAATATAGTGTCCTCTTCCGGTATACGTCCAGGAGACAGCCTGTTCATATCCGGGGTAAAGATTCAACTCCATTCCGTTAATATTTACCAATACGTACCAATTGGTAGCATTTCTCACCGTGACAATAGTGGTAGAAACGGAAGGAGTGTAAGTAGGCTGTGGTGAAGGAACATAGACATAACGGGGAGGAGGCGGGGAAACGTAGGCCACCTCTCGGGGGCGCTTACCTGCCTCCGAAATGGCTTTGGTCAAAAAATAAATTCCCCCGATGACTATTAGTCTGTCGATATCTTTGTCGGTGAATCTTATTCTTATTGTCTTCTTTGGTCTGGGCCTACGGTATCTGTAATCGCGGTGGTACTGCCATTTGTCTTCCCTCCGGGTACGCGCTGAGGCTACCGGGGCGGCCACAATCACTGAGGAAATTAAGATCGAGACCACCATAATACCTACCAAAACCAAGGCTGTTCTTCTTTTTCCCATAAACATCTGGATACCTCCTTTGGGTACAACTTTTTCCCCTGTACCCCTCTCTAACTTTTTACTTGGATATGATTTCAAACTTGTTTATTCTTGTAATTTGCTTAAGGATCGTCTCTTTGATCTCCTATTTTATCTGGTGCAGCTTTACCACCATTTTATTAGACTCTCAAAAACAGCCAATGTTCCATATAACCTGGACATTCCTCAAAATTTCATGTCGTTTCTCCCAAGACAATGAATTAAAAAGGAACTCTGAAGATAATAAAGTGAAAAAGGACTTTTTACGTGACAAAGCTTAAGATTTTAGATAGAATTGGGGGAAACTCTCATTAGATTGGAAAAGAGGACTTTATTTCCTGAGGTCCGTATTTCCTTTCTTGGAAGGGAAGGAGTTTAAGAGATGGTAGCCATAATCCTTTCTGGGGGAGATAATAGGAGAATGCTTTGTAATAAAGCCTTCCTTCAGATCGGGCAAAAAACCATAATTGAAAGAGAGATCGAGGTACTATCGGCTCTTTTCTCTAGAATTATTGTGGTGACTAATACCCCAGAAAGTCATGAGCATCTAAGGGTGAGCTTAGTTTTCGATATTATTCTTGGCAAAGGCCCCTTGGGTGGTATCTATTCCGGCCTCATTGCCTCAAAAGATAAGTATAATTTTGTCGTGGGTTGTGACCTACCTTTTCTTAATGCAGGCCTGATCTCCTATATGGTCGAGCTAATAGATGGACACGATATAGTTGTTCCCAAGCTTAATGGATTCGTGGAACCTTTACATGCTATTTATTCCAGGCATTGTTTGATCCCGATTAAGAGGCAACTGGATAGAAATGAGTTAAGGATTCAGTCCTTCTTCAGCGAGGTGAAGGTGAGGTATGTCAGAAAGAACGACATTGAAAGATACGATCCCAATCACACTGCCTTTTTTAACGTCAACAGTGAAGAGGACCTAAAGAAGGCAAGATTAATTGCTGAAAATTAAAAATAATGGGGAGATTCTTGACGAAATTTATTATGTTTATAATATGAACCACCTCAAGAGAATATTTGACGAAAATGTTACCTGTGTATAACATCAAGAAAACACCAGACACGAAGAGGCAAGTTAGAAATGTTTGAACGCTTAAAAGAAGATATAAAAGTCGCCTTTGACCGGGATCCAGCCGCCAAGAATATCTGGGAGATCATATTTTGCTACCCTGGTTTACATGCCTTTTGGCTTCACCGTCTGGCCCATTTTTTCTGGGTACGTCGCTTTAAGTTTTTGGGCAGATTGACTTCCCATATTAGTCGCTTCTTAACAGGAATTGAAATTCATCCAGGAGCTAGAATTGGCAGAAGATTCTTTATTGATCATGGTATGGGGGTAGTGATTGGAGAAACATCTGAGATCGGAGATGATGTCTTGCTTTATCAAGGAGTAGTCTTGGGCGGAACTACCCTGGAGAAGAAAAAACGCCACCCTACCGTGGGTAACTATGTAGTTATTGGCGCCGGGGCCACTATCCTCGGACCGATAAAGATAGGGGACGGTGCTAGGATTGGATCTGGTTCAGTGGTGGTAAAACCGGTTCCACCTAGAGCTACCGTAGTAGGGGTCCCAGGTAGAGTAGTGGAAGCTAAAAAACCTCCGGTAAAGCCATTAATCGACCTAGAACATGGTAAACTGCCCGATCCGATAGTTGAGGCAGTCAATATCCTGGTGAAGAGGATAAGAAAGGTGGAGGAAAAACTGGAAAAATTAGAAGAAAGGCAAGGTCTTATCTTTGCTGATGAAAATAAGTCCCAGGCCAAGCCCAGAAATCAGCCATGGTTTTCCCAGGGCGAGGGTATTTAAGCTTATATTGTCTATACCGATTCAGTGAAAGTTTCATAGGAACCCAGGATAATAAGCATTTTCTGAAGGTGGGACAATGAGGCAGATAGCCCTTATTTTTCTCATCAGTGGTTTCACTTTGGTTATCAGTCAACCAGGATTGGCCAAAGGAAAATGGGAGGTGGGTCTTCATTATGGTGGCTGGAACGTGAGTTTCTTAGAGTCTTATTTGGAAGGTGTGGTAGAGGATACGCTCGGAGATGAGCTCAAAGAAGCAATTATAGATGAACATCCAGACAAGTCAGGATTGGAGAGAGACTACCGCCAGAACCTTGGTTTAGATTCTGCTGGATATAATTTTGGAGTTGAAATTAGATTCTATCCTGCAGAAAGAGAAGGTGGTTTCAGTCTGGGATTATCGCTAGAAAAGACTGAAATGAGGCTTAATTTGGAAGGGTCAGCCACGGACGACTTTAGCGACGGGAGTTATTTTGAAGGCTTGGGCAGCGGTAAATTATTGATAGACCCGATTTCATATCATTTAAGTTTTCGGTGGGATATCAAGCCCTTAGGAAGATTCCATCCTTATTTTAGCCTTGGCTTCGGTCTGGCTTCTCTACGTGGATATTTTTCTTATGAGGCTAACGGTGATTTTTATGATGGTGCTACCAGAGAATTTGAGTCTGAAACCTACTCCGATAGGATAGACCTAGGGATTCTGGACCATATTAAGCCTAAGATCACGCCGGTTATTGTTCAGCTTAATATTGGTTTGAAATATAAAATAACCGATGATTTTCATTTCTTAATAGATGCGGGAATCTGGAATGGTTTTTTACTGAGAGGAGGGGTTGCTTTTAGACTCTAGAATACTTACAAATAGAAAAACGATGCTGAAAAAGATTATCTTTCTCGCTGGTCTCCTCATCGGGTGTGGGGCTTTTTTCGGAAATGAGGCCTGTTTAGGCTGGTCATTTGGGCTAGATGAACCCATTGAGCTGGCATACGCATTTCCTGAAAGAACTAACGAGAATGGGGATTTCGACCTTGTACAGGAGGCTCATT
>Ga0307429_1000704_pt1 | contig 18329 bp, 8 predicted proteins | sample SalMarWE160230MG_FD_202151 | JGI IMG/M metagenome (GOLD analysis project Ga0307429, IMG submission 202151) | Salt marsh sediment microbial communities from the Plum Island Ecosystem LTER, Massachusetts, United States - WE1603-230 | ecosystem: Environmental > Aquatic > Marine > Intertidal zone >... | reverse complement strand
ACTGGACCGCTGCGTTTAGGTCGCCTGCAGCCAGGGTAGTGGTTACCAGGCCATCGCAGCAGGCATCATTATCAATGACCAAGGCATCAAACTCGAAGTCCTTGCAGTCCTGCCCGGACAAGCCCAGGCCAAGGATTTCGGTGTCAGTAGGGCAGTGCCGCGAGCCATCGCTGGCAAGGAGAGACGGGTATGTTGGGTCAGGAGCATCGCCGAACTCCAGTGGCTGCTCCATCCAGTTCCCCCCGAAGCAATTGTTATCCTCATCACTCTCGGCAACATCATCGTAGTTGTCGGCGCAAACCTCAATCCACACCTCGGTACCGCCCGGGCACTTTAACGGCCCGACGCTATCGCTGTACCACTCATCGGGCAGCAGCGGCGGGCAAAAGGCAGTTGCCACGGGGGTCGGGTCATAGTCAGCGTAAATGCACGTCGTGCTACTACCAGCAGGTGCGTTACCATTGTTGTACACCACGTAGTTTACCCAGTAGTCGCAGCCCTCAACTATCTCAAACTTCTCTACGACTATGAGGTCAGGGAGGTCCCCAGACGACTCTATCGTTATCTCATAGTCCTCGGTCTCACCGTAGTCGAACGGCCACAGTACTGTGCCATCCCACCCAGCGCCAATCGGCGTCCTGGTCAGGGTAAGTCTGAGGTATGTTACACCGGGGGTTGCCCCCACGGTTGAGAATGTCGAAGAGGGAAAGGTCAACTCGAAAGGACCAGGAGGCATTGCTTGATTTACAACCACGTGCTCTGATTGACCGCCGATATTGTCACTCCAGTCGCCATCCCCATTCAGGTCAATCAGGATATTAACCAAGAGGGGAGGGAATCCCTGCACGAAGTCGGTCACCTCAAACGTGACAAATGCCGCCGGATTACCGGCCGCTATGAACCAGGGTCCTCCCGCTGGTACCAGGCCGTCGTCGAGGAGATCGGCATCAGGGACATTGGCATCAGGCTCGTAGTCCTTCCAATCACCAAAACTGCCCAGGCCAAGTATTTCGGTCTCACTGGGCCAATGACACACGCCACCGCTGGCAAAGCGAGACGGGTATGTTCCAAATGGTGGGGCATCAGGGGCATCGCCATACTCAAGCCAGTCCTGAGCCTGAACAGCTAAACCGCCGCTCATCGGCATTACCGCCATCAGGAGCACGATAACACCGATAATAAATCCCACTTTTTTCATAAATTCCAGTTTTTTCATTTCAACCTCCTTAAATCATTTGCTAAATTTCGCTTTTGTAAAAATAACAGAGGTACTATACCTTCCTAATTATTAATGAAATTCCGCTTCCTTTATCATTTCAATGTCCACCTCCTTCTGTCACTGGGGAGCACCCCCACCGAGAAATCCTAAGCTCTAAGCACTAAATCCTAAACAAATCCCAATATCTAAATTCAAAGGTCAAAACCGTTTAGGTCATTGGGATTTTGGTCATTTGATATTGTTTAGCATTTCGGATTTAGAATTTTGTTTCCCGGGATTGCCGCGCTTCGCTCGCAATGACAATAAAAAGGGGCAACCCCAACTAAAAAGGGGGGGCAATCCGCTCCCTCTTCTCATCACGAGCACACCTCCTTCGGTCATTCGACCGAATTAATCTCATGTCCTGCGGCGCCTGACCAGGAGAACCGCAGCCACGATAACAGCTATAGCAACGACGATGCCAACTATCCACCACACACCTATACCGCCACCTCCTCCAACGACCTCTACTTCAGAACCGCCGGTTATGTCTTCCGAGTAAGGTCCTTCTTCGCCAACATAATATTCCACAGAGCCATCGAAGGCATAAATTCCTGCCGAGGCATCGTCAGGCACAGTTACCTTATATAACGCAGTAAATGAAATATCTTTGTCAAAGCCGACATCAAGCTCACCAAACCAGCTAATCTCAGCCTTATCGCCGGTAGCTAAAACAGCGTCGGCATTCGGGGTGCACCATGCTTCATCAACGGTCACATCCCAGCCATCGGGAGCAAGGTCGGTTAGACCAACAGCATTGAATTTATCAACGGGGGCGGTGAAGCTCACGGTGACATCAAATGTCTCCCCGCTGTGCACCGCGTCGGGCACAACCCTGCCGGGACTGGCTTCCTGCCCTAAGGCTATACCCAGAGGCATGAGGGCAATAAGCATCAATGCCACTATGGTAACAAATAATGTACGCAATCTCATAAGGTCAACAATGCCCGGATAAACTCACCTTCCATTATATTTGTCTCCTTGTTGTTCCCATAATCACCTCCTCACCCTTAATGCGTATAATAGAATATATCTCCACGTTTCCCAAAGTTATTGAACGGCATGTTGTAATCGTGACCCTCTATCCATTCGTCGCGATAGAAATCACATTTCCATAACTCCTTTGTCGCCCACCCGTCAGGATCCGATATGTTCCTGGCACCAAAGTTATTGAACGGCCCGTTGTAATCATGACCTTCACACCAATCATCATCGTTGTAATCTGTCTCGATAGGCGTACCAAAGTTAACGGAGGTAACATTACCTGCAGTGAAATCTTTTCCATATGCCATCTTGCTCAGGCTGGTCCAGTTCTTAATCCCGATATCATAGGTGCCAACTGCAATATCCCCAATGGTGAAATTGCCATAGGCATCGGTGGTGATATTTATTGGTGACCAACCCATCTCGACCTTAGTGCTATTATCGAAGAACCTCACCACCAGTGGGGTCTCCCAGGTAGGACCTCCTTTAGCTTCCTTCCGGTAAAAGTCGACCTGCCCCTGCAGGGTGCTTTTGTCTGTGATATGCAAGATAACGGTAACGTTATGGGGAGAATTGTTCGCTTCGACAGAGAACAATATATCAGTAGCGTTGATAGTTATATTAGCGGAATAATCGGCAACAGCTGATGGCATACCTGATGTGTTAACCGACAGTTGCACAGGAACAGACACATTGGTGCAGTTGCCACTTGTGCGGTTTTCGCTGAGCCAGTCATGACCCAGATAGTCAGCATCGTCGGTTAGCGACCAGTTAAGCGGGTTAAGCGGGCAGGGAGTTGAACTCCACAGCTCGAGAGTCTCGTTTGCCGGGTTTTGCCCAGGGGCAGCATAGAACTCAATGCTCGGCGTAGAGCAAATGGCTGGCGGAATAACCTGTACTTGAGGATTTCCTCCTATCGCTTCGTTTATCTCGTCGTAGGGGGTAGTATTGGGCCAGATATAATAATACAGCACGCCGGTAAAGGTATGATACCCAGAGGCATCACAGGGAACGGTAACCTGGTACAACACGGTAAAGTTAGTGTTATTACAATAGGTGTCATCGTGACAGGAGCCACCCATCCACAGGACACTGAGCACATTGTTTGCAGCGATCGGTATTGCTGATGGCTGGCAGTACACTGTAGTAGGGGTCACATTCCAACCGGCAGGGGCAATGTCGTTGAGGCTGACCCCGGTGAAGTTATCGACGGCGGTGAAGGTAATGGTGACATTGAACGTCCCTCCTCTTTCCACCGTGGCAGGCAAAACCCTGACCGGATTGATTTGTTGCCCCAAGGCCATGCCCACAGGGACGAGAACAATCGCCGCCAATACCAAAAGAATAACAACCAACCTCGATAATCTCATTTCTTTAATTATAACACCAACCCCCTTCCGATTGGAAGGGGGTTGGTTGGTTTATCAGCCTTACTACCTAACTTCAGGGAGTAGGATGATAAGGATTTTGCCAGGACATAACCGACCGTACGGCTTTCCACTGACTAAGACCATACGATTCGATAGCCGTGACAACCCCGTTATGGATATCGTACACGGGGGCGGGCGAGAACACATACAGGTTGACGCTCTTCATGGCATACGACATCGTACATGACTGAGGGACAAGCCCGTAGTCACCTTCGAAGTCAAGGTCAGCCACGTTCATGCCGTCAACAACGTGGTATGAATTCGCTAGCAGATCTGCTGTTGACCAGTCTATGTCCGCGGTGTGGTTCGCATTGTGAATAGGATGTCCTCCTATCTCAAGCGTCTCCACAGTGTAGTAGGCATCCTTGATACCCTTCAGCCAGTACACTCCGGTGTTACGGCATTCTATGCTGTAATCCGGAGTACTTGCATCCGAGCCTGCCCAGCCACCATTTTCCAGCACAACCGTTGTGTCAGGTAACGGGTTGGCGTTAACGTCGCGGGTCTCTCCCGTTGCGTAGCCGGGAACCGTTATCATCATCTGGTACTCATCCGTTACGTTCGATGTATATGGTCCAGCCATGCCTTCGTAGTATTCGACCCACGCCTTGGAACCGTCGTTAAGCGGCCACTCGTTGATTCCTGGATTGGCGGTTTCGGGAACGGTCACCTGATACTTGGCACTAAAGTTGGTGTCCACGGCAAAGCCAACGTTCGGGTCACCCCACCAGGTAACCTCCACCTTATTGCCCGTAGCCTTAACGTAGCTAGCATTAGTGCCATCCGCAGTGCAATTGGCTGCGTCAACGGCAACCTCCCAACCATCAGGGGCAAGGTCGGTGAGAGAAATGGCGTTCATCTGATTGAACGGCGCAGTGAAGTTCACGTAGACATCAAACGTGTCACCGGGCCATGTCTGGTTCAGCTCCATCGCGTTGCCAGGCAGATTTCTCATAACGTTGGTAGTGGTTGCCGGCAAAACTTCCAGAGTAACGTTAACAGTCTCGTCACTTCCGCTTATAGTGAACGTGGTATTATACTCTCCCACAGCAAGTCCTGCCGAATAAACCGTCGCAGTTAGTGGTTCACTCTCACCTGTAGCAAGGGAGCCAGTTAAAGGATCTATCCTCAGCCAGGCAGGTGGCGACATGTCTACCAGCGACCTGATGTACGGCGGTGGAGCGTCATACGTGCCACCATCCACATCCAGCACAAAGTTCTTGGCGTCATCCGACCAATATACTTCCTTGAATGCAGTATAAGTCGGTAGTGCTACATGGCCTATCACCCAGCAAGTAAAGTCCCCCATAGGCGTAGAAACAACTTGAGTGCCAGTCACAACGGCCATACATGTCGTAGTGTCCGTCATGCCGGGGACGGGGAAGCCCCCTGCTAGTATGGTTTTCGTCACGTTGTAAAACCAGATCTTACCCGGATAATAAGGCCAACCATGTACCTGAGGGCCATAAGGCGAAGGAGCGTAGTCCCACTCCACCAGGGCCTGGACATCGGTATAATCCGGCGGCGAACCCATCTTGATCTTCATGTTCGCCAGCTGCTCGACATTGTCCAGCGTAGCTTTGTCAACCTTTACGGTCGCGTTGTACATGGTAGCAACAAGGCCACCCTCTACACTGCGCTGAGCATCGTAAACAAAGTCGACAATCCCTGTGTAGTTTGAACCACTCTCACCCGTCACAGCCATGACCACGGGAGTGTCATTCACCCCCCAACCGGCTGTCCAGTTCGGATTTGGATAAGGAGTTCCGTCGGGAAGCATGGAATAGAACTCCATCCAGGTCCACGTGTCATTTACCGCCCATGTTGGCGCTGAGCCTCCTTGACGGCTGGCTGTCCAGTTGAGCAGTCCTCCACCAGTGTTCGATATTACAACCGTGTCATTGGCAGTATTATCTCCCTGCCTGAGTCCGTTACCACCTGTGAAGTCAAGGTCGTTCGTGGAGACAGCAATCTCCGGTGGCTTCTCAACAAAGTTGGCAGTTACGTTGTTCCAAAAATCAGTAATGTTTACGTAGCTGGAGGCATCACCGGCCGGGCCAGTAATGTCGCCGGTCCAGTTATGGAACTCCCAGCCAGCGTCTGGATTCGCTAGCAGACTTACACTGTCATCCCAGCTCTGGTTAGTGGTGTTGGGATACGAAGTTGGAGTCCCCACTCCACCTATGGTCACAGTCCCGTTACCAACTACATCCACCTTCAGCTTGGGAATACCAATGTTCACCGTCATGTTCTGGAACGCACTCCAGTCTTGCACCTCGCCGCTCGGATCCGAAATATAACAATACTCACCACCATACTCACCTGCATCGTGCGAGAACCTAACTGTGGCATTTCCTTCAGTATTAGCAGCTGTAAAGTTTATAGTGCAGTGGGTAATGGTACCAGTTTGGTAAGTGCCCGGCGTCAGTTGCCCTGCTTGCATAGTGAAGTTATCAGTAGCGGTATTCCAGGGTTGGGGCCACTTAAGGCCCGCCGGGTATAAAGTCCAATCACCATCTGTAACGTCATTTAAACTAAGTAAAGCGTCATCCCATTCCATAACTAGTGCCGCCCAGGTCATGCACAGCGAATGGGGATTATAGATGGTGACATCCACAAGGAAGGTGGCACCCGGGTCTACGTTTTTCACTGCGGGCATCTGGAAGGCTGCTTTACCTGCTCCAGGGTCCGCAGCAGAAACGGAAACCCCCATCGCAGGCACCAGCAACAGCCCCAGACACACCGCTACCGTCAAGATTACACTGATAAATTTACTTTTCATTATTTATTACTTACCTCCTCTCATTACTTTCCTCTATCGTTTCCATATAACGTCATTTTCATCACCCCATAAATAACCTCCTTCCATCATTTTCCTCTATCGTTTCCATTAACATTGCTTTCATCATTCCATAAATAACCTCCCACTCTTAATGCGTATAATAGAATATATCTCCACGTTTCCCAAAGTTATTGAACGGCTGGTTGTAATCGTGACCCTCTATCCATCCGTCCTTATAGAAATCACATTTCCATAACTCCTTTGCCGCCCACCCGTCAGGATCCGATATGACCCTGGCACCAAAGTTATTGAACACCTTGCCGTAATCTTTACCTTCGCACCAATCATTATTGTCTCCGTCTGTCTCGATAGGCGTACCAAAGTTAATCACAGCAGTACTGTTGATAGCTATTCCATATACCATCTTACTCAGGCAGGTATAGTTCTTAATCCCGATATCATAGGTGCCATTCCCAACATTCGGAATGGTGAAATTGCCCTGGTTATTAGTGGTGACACACTTTTCAAGCATCGGGGCCTTAGTAGCATTGTCGAAGAACTTCACCACAAGCGGAGTTACCCAGGTAGAACCTCCTTTAGGTTCCTTCCGGTCAAAGTCAACCTTTCCTTCCAGGGTACCTGTTCCCCCGGTAACAGTGAAGGCGTCATCCTTTACCCCAGACATGTAAGGGTCAGTACCGCTACCGCTTGCATAGCCAAAGCAGGAAGTCACAGTGACATCTCTTGGGCCAGCACAGATGGTAGAATTAATGGTGATGTTCGCCGTTATCTGCTCGGCGCTGTCTACGGTGTAGTTGTTCACCGTTATGCCGCAGCAGCTAAAGCTCACCGAACCGCTACTGGGGTCCCCACCGGACTTTTCACCATCCGCCCTCAGGAAGTATTTCCCGTTGATGGTCACATTCAAGGTCTGTCCCGGATTGCCATTGTTGGGGGCGATTGCAGTCACCACGGGGTGGGGATACAAGGCGTACGATTTGTCAACTGAGAACTGCGTCGAATTACCTACCGACGACTCGATGCCGATATGGGCCAGGGCAAAGGTCTCTGCTCCGGCGTAACAGTCAGTGGACTTAAGATGCATTCCAAACGGATACCAGGTATATCCATCCTGCTCAAAGAAATCCCCGACATCCAATTCCTGGTAGGGCAGGTAAAGAGCCAGGTAATAATATGCGTGACCATACGTGCTACCATCGTCCCCCGTGACCGCATAGGTATCGTCTATGTGCAGCATGCACACCTCCGACGCCTCAATGTGCACCCAATTCTCCCCCGCATTCACTTCCAGATACAGAGCACCGTTCCTGGTAAGGTCCATATCGCCGCCTGAACCCAGGGGACCCCCGGTTACAGTCTTTATCGGGTCCTTTCCCCAGTGGATTTCCTCAAAGCCAGTAGCCACGTCGGTCGAAGTGACCTCAGGACCATCCTGGGTGAAGTTCAGCAAGACCACCGGGGTGTGGTTAATGTCGTCTGTGAGTTCTTGCATAACACCCCCCTCAACGGTAACATTGCCCCGGTTGTAGACCTCGTTGGGGGGATAGTTTCTCAGGTGCAAATCCCAGGTATAATTACTACCGCTCTTTACAACGTCAAAGTCTCCAATTATCTTGTGCCTCTCCTCCACAGGGTTAGTCATATTGCCAAAAATGCCATTCTCCTCGACACTCACCATGAACCCCTTCCCCTTGGCATTGGTCAGAGTTTCATCACTATCGAAATCGAGGATAAAAACGAAGGTGAAGTTATCATTGGGGTTAGTACCGTAAAAATGCCCTCTCCCCGACATCCAGCCAAAATTGGTGCCATTGGCGGCTGTGGTATTATATGTCAGAGTAGTATTCGGATATGTCTGATTAAATTTAAAGGTGAGCCAGGCCAGCGACATCGTTCCGACCAGGTCTCCAGCTGCATTTCCCGAGCCGGTGGTATAGTTGCGGAATTCGCAGCCAGAAAGCGTTGCGTTTAACAACACGTATTCTCGGGTGTATTGTTCCAGAGTAAGACCCAACCCTTGTATACCCCCAGAACCGGCCGTGAAACTATGCCAGCCACCGCCGGCGGCTTCAGTGAACGAGAAATTTGCATTGACCGCCTGCGTGACATTCTCCACCGGGTCCCAACATTGGGCCTGAACAGCATTTCCCCCGGGGAGCAGTATCGCTGCAGGAGCAAGAAGTATTAGAAGTGCAAAAACAACAACAATGGAAAACAACGACCAGCTTTTAGACATTACCCGCCTCCTTTATTTAGTATTTTATTACCTGCACATGTCAGTACTAGCCTATTAGTACTGGTACTTTAGTTTAAATACTACCACCCGCCCCCAATCTTGTCAACTTTCATTTAGTTACCGTTAGTTACATTTAGTTACAAAAATTTCGTTTTTTTCGGTTTTTTTTCGACAAAAAACGCCCCTTTTGTCAGCCCTCCTTATCATTGCCGCCTTTTATTATTGTCATTGCGAGCCCTTTTATTATTGTCATTGCGAGCGTAGCGTGGCAATCCCGGCGGGGTGAGATTGCTTCGTCGCTAGCGCTCCTCGCAACGACAGAAGAGGGATGTCATTGCGAGCGTAGCGTGGCAATCCCGGCGGGGTGAGATTGCTTCGTCGCTAACGCTCCTCGCAACGACAGAAGAGGGGCGCGCCTCGCAATGACAAGGGGGGCCTCACAGTGACGTAAGGTGGAGGTGGAAATACGAATGGGATCTCGGCAAATTTTTCTTCCCTGCTTTAGATTAAGTGTGTATAATATTGTAAACAATGCTGAATGGATAAGGAGGAAAAGTGAAGCGTATCATTATTACTGCTGAATTGATAGAAGAGGAAGAAGGTGGCTATACAGTCTACTGTCCAGAACTGGATATTTATACTCAAGGGGATGACATAGAAGATGCTATCAGTAATCTCAAAGAAGCTGCCGAACTCCATATAGAAGAGCTGGGAATTGAGAACCTCAGGTTCAAAGAAATAAAGCGTAGAGAGATACAACTGGTAGTGTAAGATGCCCAAATTGCCCAGGATAACAGGAAGGGAGCTGGTGAAGGCATTGCACAAGGAAAGTTTCGAGATCACACGGCGAAAGGGAAGCCATGTGCAATTGAGGAAGTATGTTGGCGGCAAAAAATTAACCTTCCCGGTTCCTGTGCATACCGCCAAGATCATTAAGCAAGGCACATTAAAGGGGATATTGAGAAAAGCAAATATCTCTGTGGAGAGATTGCTAGAGTTACTCAGATGATAGAAGTTTTTGCCCCATGTTTAAAATCCTGAATACTAAACAAAAAGAGCAGTCAGTGGTCAGTAATTGGTAATTAGTAATTGGTAATTGGTAATCAGCGGTCAGGTAATGGCTAAAGGCTGATGGCTGAAAGCTACTAAATTGTCATTGTAAGCTGCTTCGCCTCCGGACTTTGTAGTTGCCTGGTGAATCAGGCACAATTGCCCAATAAATTGGGCAACTACATTGCCGAAAACTCAAAGTGCAAAAATGAGGAAGCTTTTTGCATTTTATAGTATCCCGCATAACTTCGTATAAAAATCCCTCTAAATCCCCCTTTATCTAAAGGGGGAGTAAGGGGGATTTGACATTCCAGGAAAGCAAGTGAGATTATAAATAGTTTTGTGCCTAACTATAATTTGTTCCGTTAGCCAACGGTTTGACTTTTTATGTTTAATTTTTGATATTGTTTAGGGTTTAGTGCTTCGAGTTTAGGATTTCCCGGCAATGACAATAAAGGAAAGGGCGGCCAAGAACCGCCCTTCATACTACATAACAGCTTAATTTACTCCGGTCTCCTCGTTCTTCTCATTATCAACGCCAGCACCACGATAAGTGCGATAACAACAACCACAATAGCTATTATGCCACCGGTACCCAACCCACCACCAGACCAACCGCCACTCACTACCTCAAACTGTCCGCTCTCGCCCGCCACGGAAACGTCATAAACACCTGCCTCCGATTTGCTCACCGTGAATATCACATTTTTGCTTGTCCCCGGGGCAACAGACACCGTCTGGCTATCCTCAACCACACCGTTGATATACAGAATCCCATTATAGCTGCCAGTCTCCCCGCCGGTGTTAGCGACATTGATCGAGATTGTCACCTCCTCGCCAGGCTCAACCTGCTGCGGCATGATACTGAGTGCAGAGGCAGACAACTGTGCTGGCCCCACCGGTATTGCCGACTCTATATGCAAGCTCACCGGGACTTCCACCGCAGCAGACCCGGTAATGGCGATTGTTGCGCTGTAGTCTCCGGCTTCCATGCCGGTGACATCAACTGACACCGTTACGTCCTCACACACACCTTCATCAAGGCTGCCGCTCGTGGAACTTTCACTAAGCCAGGCAGTATCACCATCAGTTAGCGACCAGTCCAGTGTGCCGGCTCCCGAGTGGCATACCTCAAGCATTTGGTTCGGAGGATTCGCTCCTCCCACATTCCCACTGAAGCTGAGGCTGGACGGGTTAACTGTTAGTTTGGGAGCACCAATTTTCACGGTCATGTTCCGAAACGAACTCCAGTCTTGCACCTCGCCGCTCGGATCCAAAATATAAGTATACATGTCACCATACGGACCTGCATCCTGCACGAACCTAACTGTGGTGACCCCATCCGTATTAGCAGCTGTAAAGTTTATAGTGCAATGGGTAATGGTAGTAGTTTGGTAAGTGCCCGGCGTCAGTTGCCCTGCTTGCATAGTGAAGTTATCAGTAGCGGTATTCCAGGGTTGGGGCCACATAAGGCCCGCCGGGTATAAAGGCCAATCGCCATCTGTAACGTCATTTAAACTAAGTAAAGCAGCGTCATCCCATCCAATAACTAGTGCCGCCCAGGTCATGTACACCGAATGGGGATTATAGATGGTGACATTCACAAGAAAGGTCTCACCTGGCAATACCTCGACCTCTGCGGGCATGCGGAAGGCTGCTTTACCCGATGCAGGCTCCGGCGGGTCACCAGCACCGGCGGAAACCCCCACCACAGCAGGCACCAGCAGCAGCCCCAGACACACCGCAAGGACAATCGACATTGAGAGGAATCTCCAGACCTTAATCATTATTACTTCCAGGACAAACGTTTGACTGATTATTATATCACTACACTAATTTTGTCAATAGATTGTAATCACTGATATGATGTGAAAAAGCGGTCAGCGGTCAGTGGTCAGTAATCAGTAATTGGTAATTGGTAATTGGTAATTAGTAATCAGCGGTTAGCTAATGGCTGATAGCTACCAAACTGAGCTTTGAACTTATAGTATCCCGCATAACTTCGTATAAAAATCCCTCTAAATCCCCCTTTAGAAAAGGGGGACTAAGGGGGATTTGACATTCCAGGAAAGCAAAACTCAAAAATCAAAATGCAAAATGACAGAGCAAAGTTTAAAAATGTAGTGCGAGGCTTTAGCCTCGTGCGCACGACCCTGAAGGGTCGCACTACAAGATTTGGCGGTGAAGGATTTCCTGGATAATCAAGACAAACCTGGATCCAAAGCTAGAATGAATGTAAGCAACCTAAAATGACAAACCAAAGTTTAAAAATGTAGGTTTTTGATTTTTGAATTGTGGCTAGACTGAATTTGCTCCTGCCGCCAATCCCAACGCTAAAGTCACCGCCAGTGGCAAGATTATACTGGCAAATTTACTTCCTGCCTATAGCCACTCGCTTCCCTTAAAAGTGTCCATACGCATCTCCCATTTCCCTGAAGTTGTAAGAGAACATAGCGTAGTCACCCATGTCGATGTAGCCACTGCGATCAAGGTCTGCGTTAGCATTCCACTTCACATCGGTCGGTGACGTCCGGAAAGCATAACTGAAATCAGCGTAGTCTCCCATGTCAACATAATCGGTGGGATCAACATCACCCTCACGAATGGTAAAATTAACCACCTCAGTCTCACCAGCAGTCAACGTTACGCTACTGTCCAGCTCGCTCAGGCAGGTAGCATTCTTAATCCCGATGTCATAGGTGTCAGGGTCAATATCGGGAATAGTGAACACCCCGGTATCGTTCGTGGTAGCATTACCGGTCCACATCACATGACTGAGATTACCATGCTCGAATAACTTCACCAAAAATGGCTCTACTAAACCACCTACCCTTGCCATTGGGAAGCTAACATGCCCCTCCAAGGTTGCACCGATCCCCCCAGCGAAGTTGGCGCAGATAGAGTAGTCTCCCGTCATGGTGATGAAGGTAGACGAAGCATTGACATCCCCAATTGTGCCCACATCGCCCGTCCAGTTCACAAACCCGTAGTCAGTATACTTGGTTGCCACTAGAGTCACGCTCTCTCCCTCGGCGCAGCGGAATATCCCCACTCCAGGCTCCGTGACAGTGCCGCCAGTGGTGTTGGTGACAGTTAAGTTATATCTGGTAAAGTGAGCAACCACGCTCTTAGTTGAATTCATAGTTATGTTGGTGGGGTTATCACTCCCGGTCAAGTCCCCGCTCCAGTGGTCGAAGGTCCAGTTCGCTACTGTGGCAGTGGCATTAAGCTCTACCACCTCATTCCAGGTCCGGGTAGTGATGTTGGGATACAAAGTTGGAGTTATTGTGTTATTTATGGTGACGGTTCCCTTGCCCGCAGGGCTTACATTCACCGTCAAATTGGGAGTACCAATTTTCACGGTCATGTTCTGGAACGCACTCCAGTCTTGCACCTCGCCGCCCGGATCCGTAATATAACAATACTCGCCACCATACTCACCTGCATCGTGCGAGAACCTAACTGTGGTGACCCCATCCGTATTAGCAGCTGTAAAGTTTATAGCGCAGTGGGTAATGGTACCAGTTTGGTAAGTGCCCGGCGTCAGTTGCCCTGCTTGCATAGTGAAGTTATCAGTAGCGTCACTCCAGGGTTGGGGCCACTTAAGGCCCACCGGGTTTAAAGGCCAATCGCCCTCGGCAACGTCATTTAAACTAAGTAAACTGGCGCTATCCCATTCTATAACTAGTGCCGCCCAGGTCATGCACACCGAATTGGGATTATAGATGGTGACATTCACAAGAAAGGTCTCACCTGGCAATACCTCGACCTCTGCGGGCATGCGGAAGGCTGCTTTACCCGATGCAGGCTCCGGTGGGTCACCAACACCGGCGGAAACTCCCACCACAGCAGGCACCAGCAGCAGCCCCAGACACACCGCAAGGACAATCGAAACTGAGAGGAATCTCCAGAGTTTAATCATTTTTACCTCCAGGATAAACGCCTATTCATTATTATATTACTGCACTAAATTATTATATTAACACATTAACTTTGTCAATAAGTTGTAGTTACTTATCACCCTCTCCTTATTCCTCTCCCGTCGAGGGAGAGGAATGAAAAAGCAATCAGCAGTTACCTGATGGCTGAAGGCTAATAACCGATAGCTAGTAAACTGAGCTTTGAATTTAGAGTATCCCGCATAACTTCGTATAAAAATCCCTCTAAATCCCCCTTTAGAAAAGGGGGACTAAGGGGAATTTGACATTCCAGAAAAGCAAAACTCAAAAATCAAAGGGCAGAATGAGGAAGCTTTTTACATTTTAATTTGTCATTTTGACTTTTTATGTTTAATTTTTGCATTTCCCCAAGGTTTACACCCTTCGCGTTCGGAAGACAAGCACCAGAATCACCAGCCACACCACAGCAGCAAGGGCAATAATCACCCATAACCATGATGCAGTAGTTGGTGCCGGCGGCACAACTCCCTCCGCACCTGTGGTGAAGGTTCCCGTAGCCTCACCAAACACCGTAGTGTCCTTCAACGCCTTTACCGTCCACAAGTAAGCAGTGTCATAGTCAAGCGTGCCAGTATAGGTGTAAGTCGTCCCTGATACTGCAGTCGCTGATACAACATCGGTACCAGTCGCAGCATTCACCAGGCTGAACTCATAGTCAGTGGAATCAGCAACGGCATCCCAGGTGAACGGAATATTGCTCACCGCCACACCAACGGCGCCATTGCCGGGATTGGTCAACGTTACCGCAGCTGAAGGGCCAACGGCAACGGTGAAGCTGCGTACCTCAGACCACCAGCTGTGAATTATCTCACCAGTCTCAGCATCGGCAGACCTCACCCTCCAGTAGAATTTGGTGCCGCAGCTGCCAGTGCCCAGTGCCATATTCTCAACAACATAGCTCGGTTTGGAGCCACTGGATGGCTCGTAGTCTATCTCGGTGCAATCAGTAGTATCCTTGCCACTGATGTCGAAGTCAATTACCACCTCGTTGAAGTCCTCGTCATAGGCTATCTGCAGGTTGTAGGAGCAGGCATCGCACTGCCTGTCCCACTTCAACGTGAAGGCATCGTTCCAGCAGTAGCATGGGTCGGCATCTACCACCACATCAGCTGCCGGTGAAAGAAGCGCCGGACCTGCCTTGGCATAGCAGTCCTCGTAGGTCCACAGACGACCCAGGGTAGCGATGTAGCGGGGGTCTTCCTTAACGACAGTGCCGTTGTAGTACAGGACATCTGACCACGGACTGTGAATTATCTCACCATCAATGGCCCACAGCTTACTGTTGGTATCAGGGCTAAGGCAGCCACATATCTTCAAGCTGGAAGGCTCAACCGTGAACGCTCCATGATACTCATTCACCTCCTCAATGAGGTAATCCCACATTGCTTCGCCGCAGGCTACCTCCTCAGCAGGATTGAGACAGCGTGCCACACCGGTCACATTGCCGTCGGCATCAAAGAAGGTGGCATACAGAACGCCGCCGGTGGTGGCATCGGTCTCAGGATTGCCCTCAGCGTAACTGAGGACTATGCCGTAGTAGCCAACTTCAACCGGGGTACACGAAGGACCCAGGCCAAGTTGAGTCTCTGTTGGCGTAGCAGTACCAGCACATTCACCAAGGTCTGTAAACGCAGTGCTCTCGTCAATGACCCAGCGGTAAATGCCGTTGTCGTCGTCGTTGACCGGAATGTCGTAGCCGCAGCCAGTATCGACAACGCTTACCGCAGCGTAAACGACGCTGTTGGTGTCGAAGTAGCTATCAAAGGCAACATGCACCCGGCCATCGCCGATGTCATCCAGCTTGGTGAAGCTGGCCTCACCATCAAGGAACGTGGCCAGGTCAGATTTGGAGTAGCTCACCTTGCCATCAGCGCCGCCAACGAGGACATTCCCCTCACCATGCACGGCAATGGTATGACCAGTGTCAACCTTGCTGCCCATGGTGTTGCTCCAGGAAGCACCATACCCATGGTCATCGTTAACAGCCACACCAGCATCGTAGCCAAGAGCATAGATGGTAGCTTCGTCCTGGACAGCCAAATCGGAAATCTCGTCAACGGTCGAGCTTCCTTTTTCCCAGCAGCCCAGACCCTTGTTGCTATCGTAGTAAACGGTGTCGCTGCCGCGGTCAACGAAGTAAACGGTGTCTATCCTGTCGGTCTCCTCAGGAGCTAGCCTGATGAGGCCAATCTGGGGAGTATCAGCACCGTTAACCTCCGTGTTATTTGTGAGCATCCCGTTCCACACCCGGAACCACGTGTCGTCGTAGCCTCGAGCGTAAATAATATCCTTAGTAAGGTCATTCGCCTTGAAGAAAACGCTATCGCACTCACCGCAATCGATGTAGGCAGAACGTCCTTTTGGTGCTTTTCGCTCTCCGGTTAGATTGATGTTCATACTGGCGAGATAGGTCGTGTTGCAGTCGGGCGACTGAGCAACATCGGTAAGGTAATCCATATCGGTGTCAATTAACCCAATCTGATTCCAGGTATCGCCATCATCGAAGCTCACCGAAAAGGCCCCTTCATCATACTTATCCCACATATGGCAATTCTTGGTTGGGCTGGAGGGGATGACCGGGTTCATGCCTATCGTGAGTGCTGTGGTAACGCAATAAACCTTGGTGCCACCGGGCGGGGCAATAATAGACAAAGCAGCGCCATGCCCGGTCGGCGGCTTGCACGCCTCCTGCCACGCCTGACAGCAGATGTCCATATCCGAGATGCCATCGTTGCGGTAAACCTGAACACCCTCGCAGCACTCCGTTCTAAGTTGAAGGCCCATCATTATACTTGTAAGAATACCAGTGACATGACCATTACCTAACACCCCGGCAACAGCCTTACCTTCGTCTATCATTCCAAAGTAGAAAACCATCGCCAGCCAGGGGCGCCCCGGGATTTGCTGTGCAACCTCATCTTTATTACCATTGACCACACGGTAAATAGTGCCTGTAGTGTGTTGGTCGTCAGGAATACCTTCGTTAACAGTGTTTAAAGTTACCCAGGCATACCTCAAATTCTTGTCCCTGCCATCATAGTCAAGGGGCAGTCCTATCCCCGACGTTGAACCTTTGATGACCCACCACGGAGCTGGGTCGGTGGATAAAAGCGCTGCCTCTCCACGCGAAGCTGCCTCGTTCCAGTTCACATTACTCCCGCTCCAGGTCCCCGTCTGCAAATAGGTTTGATTGCCAGTGTGAGGAAAACAATCGATACCACGCAGACCAATCACATCGACCTTGGTGTTATGGGTAACAGCCACAATAGTATGGTCATCGGCGAACATACCCGAGAAATACACCCAGGTAACCGCGGTACAGTTAATCCAGCCAGGCTTGCCGGTAGCGGCATCCTCCCATCCACCCCTAAGACCGCCGGTCCGGTAGCGATAGACGCGGCCTTCCTCGTCGCCACTTGGTATCCCCGGATTCACAGTACTGCGGTTAGGGTCTTCAATGCCGCATACGGCGATGTTGCGCACTCCATCAATGTCGGGGCCGATGTTTATGCCGTAAATATCGGTAAGACTGGTGCCTGCCGAGGTATCCTGCATAGGATAAGGCAGGAGCTCGAACTCCTCACCACCATCGGTGGAAACGAGCACCACCTGCTGCCAGTTATCCGGGTCGGTAATATTGCCCAGCTGGGCGCCAATGGCTATAAAGTTGGAATCGTATATAGCCGCGGTATTGAAGTTGAACCAGGCAACCATATCGGTCCAGGGAATCGTCTCATCAGAACCGTAAACTTCGTCGCAAATTTCCTTCATGACGTTCTTGGTTATGTCATCCCAGGTAGCCCCGCCGTCCTCAGTCTTCCACAGTCGCGCCGTTTCCTCGCTATAATTTATCCACCCATCCCCATTTTTATCCTCCCACATCGTGCCGATAATATAGATTCTCTGACCATCAATGCCCAGGGAAGGTACGTAGAGATCGGACCCCGTAGCAATCTTCCAATCATCCATACTGGGGGTGTCCACCTTGTCCCACTCGGCATTCACCTCAGCGGCGCTAACTGGCGGAGCGGTAGCTGGCACCAGAAGCAAGCCGAAAGTCATTACCACTGCAATGACGACGTAAAATAGTCTTCCAGACCACCCTTTTATTCTTTTATCCATCGGAAATCCCTCCTTCTTAGCTTCGGTGTCGATTATTCATTCTAATTATTTGAACAAGATTAACAACCTTCATCGAGAATTGCAATACATAGTATAAGAATTTATAAATCAATGGCAACCCCTTCCGCTGTCATTGCGAGCGCAGCGTGGCAATCCCGGCGGGGCATGAGATTGCTTCGGCACTAGCGTGCCTCGCAATGACAGGTGGGGGCGTCATTGCGAGCGCTTTTCTTAATTGTCATTGCGCCCCTTCTTTATTGTCATTGCGAGCGAAGCGCGGCAATCTCAGGAAAACCAAATTCTAAATACTAAATCCGAAATATTAAACAATGTAAAAGAGCGGTCAGCAGTCAGTAATCAGTAATTGGTAATTGGTAATTAGTAATCAGCGGTTAGCTAATGGCTGATAGCTACCAAACTGAGCTTTGAACTTATAGTATCCCGCATAACTTCGTATAAAAATCCCTCTAAATCCCCCTTTAGAAAA
>Ga0307429_1000703_pt1 | contig 18374 bp, 16 predicted proteins | sample SalMarWE160230MG_FD_202151 | JGI IMG/M metagenome (GOLD analysis project Ga0307429, IMG submission 202151) | Salt marsh sediment microbial communities from the Plum Island Ecosystem LTER, Massachusetts, United States - WE1603-230 | ecosystem: Environmental > Aquatic > Marine > Intertidal zone >... | reverse complement strand
GGTTAATTGATCTAATTGCTGAATTAGTTAAATTAGGGCTGATAGATAAAAGTGGCAAGCTTATAGATAGGGAAGAATGTGACCCCAATTTAAGCGAAGAGATTAAAAATAGAATTATCGATGGACAAAAAGGTAATAAATTTCTTATAGTAAAGGGAAAGGAAACAGAAAGCGGGAATTCTATTTATCTTACCCAGAGAGACATTAGAGAAGTGCAATTAGCTAAAGCAGCAATATTTGCAGGAATAAAAATACTTCTAAAAGAGATAAATATTTCTCAAGAGGATATTCAAAAAATATTATTAGCCGGAGCGTTTGGTAATTTTATTGATAAGAAAAGTGCAATAAGAATAGGGTTAATCCCTTATTTGCCTTTAGAGAAAATAGAATCAGTCGGTAATGCAGCCGGAAGAGGGGCAGAGATAACTTTGCTCTCTGAAAAAACGAGGGAAATATGTGAAAAGATATCCAAAGATGTTAAATATATAGAGTTATCTTCAAGGGTTGATTTTCAAGAAGAATTTGTGGAGGCTATGTTTTTTAAAAGTTGAATAATTAACTAAGAAAGAATTTATATGAAAATAATAAAAAATATTAAACTAAAAATAGATGAAGAAGAAGTTTTAAGATACCAAGGTTATCACCATTATAAAGCAAAGAAAGCCAACGAGATGATCATGCAAATCACCCGAGAAGAAATTGAACAAAGTTATCATCTTTTTGAACCTCAAGGAATTTATTCTAAGGTAATGATTAAAAATATAAATTCAGAAGGAAGAATTAATTTAGAAAATGGATTACATTTAGAAATAAATAATTCTATGCTTAATTTATTAAGAGGAACGAGTTACTTAGCTTTTGGATTATCAACTATAGGTAATCATTTAGAGGGAAAAGTGGTTGAATTATTTGCTAAGAACGAATATCCTAAGGCCATCGCTCTTGATGCTGTGGGGACAGTAGCATCTAAATTTTTAAGTAATTATATTCAAAGTGTAATTTGCCAGGAGGCAAAAGAACAAAAATTTCAAACTACTGGATATTTTAATCCTGGTTCCGGCGATTGGGATATAAGCCAACAGAAGAATATTTTTGAAATTATCCCGGCTGATGAAATTGGGGTAAGATTAACCGAGTCTTATATGATGATTCCTAAAAAATCATTATCCTGGGTAATAGGAATAGGAAAAGAAATTATCATAACATCTAAAGGAAATGATTCTTGTAAAATTTGTTTGGCGGAGAATTGTCAATTTAGAAAAACTTTTTGATTAATTTTTTATTGCTTTGTTAAATCTATTATTTATTGATAATATTTTAGCACTTCTTTGTTAACCAGGTTTAATGGTCTTCCTCCTTCTAACACTCTTTTTACTTCCTGAGCAGCTGATTTTCTTAGATCTTTTTCTGCTTCGACTGAATTCCAGGCAACATGGGGAGTGTATATTATATTATCAGTATCAATTATATCAGTTAATGATGGTGGATCTTTTTCTAATACATCTAATGCTGCTCTCGCAATTTTCCCATCTTTCAAACCTTTATATAATGCCTTCTGATTAATAATCTCTCCTCGACTGGTATTAATTATAAAAACCCCTTTTTTCATCATTTCAATTTCCTTAAAGTCAATTAGGTGTTTAGTAAATTTATTCAAAGGACAATGCAGAGAAATATAATCTGATTCATGTAAGAGGGTTTTTAATCCTACTTTTTTTCCTCCATATTTAGATATTAATACATTATTTACTAGAGGATCATAAACAAGAATAGTTAGTTCAAAGGGACGAATTTTTTCTGCAACTCTTTTTCCCATATTACCAAAACCTATAATTCCGAAAATTTTGTTCTCTGTTCTAAAAATTGGATCTCCCATCAGAGGATCCCAGAATCCTTTTTTTACCGATTGATCATATTTTGATATTTTTCTCACTAAATTTAACCATAAAGCAAGGGTATGAGTAGACACTTCTTCTACGCAATATTGAGGTACATTTGCCACATATATTCCTTTTTGGGTTGCTGCCTCTAAATCGACATTATTTACTCCTACCGCATATTTTACTATTACTTTGCACTTATGTAGATTTTGTATTACTTTTTTTCCAATAGGAACATAAGAAACTAGCAAGCCATCCATTTCTGATCCAAGTCTAATTACATCTTCTTCAGTCTTACAATGGCTAATAATTACTTCTGCATTGATTTCTGCAAGAATTTCTTTTTCTATATGAAAATTCTGATGATAAGGATCAGTTATCAATACCTTAAATTTCGAATTCATTTTTACTCACATTCCAATAATTATTTTAGTAAATAAAATTTTAACTCGATTATCAAACCAAAAAATTTTCTTGACATGGAGTAATGATAGTTATATTATATTTTTAGAACAGCGTTCAATAAAATATTTAACTGTGTTCTTTATTTTACCATAAATTGTTGATTAATAGAAAGTATTGGGATTTTTTTATTATCTCTCTATTGATATCAGGGATTTAAGGTGATAGAGATAAATTTATAATAAAATAAATATTTTAAATAGAGGGCGAGAACAATGGAAGAAAAAATAAATAAATCTATAGACAGAGCATTGCAAATTCTAGAGTTATTTAGCATGGAAAAACATGCTTGGGGAATAACCGAAATAAGTAAAGCTCTAAATATTTATAAAAGTAATGTACATAATGTTTTATCAACCTTAGCAGAAAGAGGTTTTATAAAAAAAGACCCTAATACAGAAAAATATAGTTTGAGTATAAAATATTTCGAATTAGGAAGTATAGTAATTAAAAATATGGATTTAAGAAAAATAGCTCTTCCCTATATAGAAAAATTATCCCGAGAATTCAACGAAACAGTTCACTTAGGTGTTTTAGACAAAGAAAGAGTAGTTTCTATAGAACGTGAAGAATCCAAGCAAGGTTTGTACTCCCATATTGAAATAGGTAAAAGTGCTCCCTTACATTGTACAGCGGTAGGTAAAGCCATAATGGCGTATCTTCCCTCAGATGAAGTTAATTCATTAATAAAAGAAAAGGGATTAAAAAAATATACAGATAACACCATTACTAACAAGGAGGATTTGATAAAAGAATTAGAAAAGATTCAAAAACAGGGATATGCAATAGATAATATCGAGCATGAAGAAGGAGTTCGTTGTGTGGCTAGTCCAATTATAGATTATAGAGGGGAAGTTATTGCTTCATTAAGCATATCTGGTCCTGCATTCCGAATAGATAATAAGGATATTATGTATATTGCTAGAAAAATTAAGGAATACTGTAATTATATTTCGGAAGAAATTGGCTATACAAAATAAATAAATAACAAAATAATTAGTAAGATAGAATAATGAAAATAATTATTTAAAAATTAGGAGGATTTGTAATGTTTAATAAAGAGAAATACGGAAAAATACTAACCCCAATGGTAACTCCATTCAAAGAGGACCAAAGCGTGGATTATGAAGCTGCAGCATCAATTGCTAAAAAATTAGTTGAAGATAAGATGGCAGATACTATAGTAATCGGGGGAACCACTGGAGAATTTTTTACTATGAATTTTGAAGAAAGAGTAAAACTTTTCCAAGTAGTAGAAGAAGCCGTAGGTGATAAAATACCTTTAATTCCAGGGGTTGGTGCAACCTCTACCAAGGAAACAATTGAATTGGCGAAAAAAGCTGAGGAATTAGGATTTGATGCAGTGATGGTGGTTTCACCCTATTATACCAAACCTAACCAAAGCCAACTTTATAACCATTTTAAAAAAGTAGCAGAATCAGTGAATATCAATATTATGGTTTATAATATTCCAATATTCGCCGGGGTTAACGTGAATCCTGAAACACTATCTAAACTTGCAAAAATAGAAAATATCGTTGCCGTCAAGGAAGAGGCGGAACTCTATCCTAAGCAGATGACTGAATTTATTAATTCTACTCCTGATGATTTTATCATTTATTGTGGAGATGATTCGATGGTTTTGGAAGCTTATGCTCAAGGAGGTACAAAGCGGATAGGGGGCATTATTAGTGGCGCATCTCATATTATCGGTATTCAGCTTCGAAAGATGATTGAAATGTTTAATGAAGGCAATGTTCAAGAAGCGGCAAAAATACAACAAAAATATTTACCACTATTTAGAATAATGGGACAGAATGGTCGCTTTAATCCTTGTGCTCTTATAAAAGAAGCTATGAAAATTATGGGTTATAAAGCGGGTATTCCTCGTTTGCCATTAACTCCCGGTACGGAAGAAGAGATTGAAGAAGTTAAGAGGCTAATGAAAGAATTGAAGGTCATTTAATATAGTATATATTCATTAGTTATTATGCTTTATAAAATAAAAGAAATAAATCGGAGGTAACTTTAGTGGAACAGAAAATCCAAGGAGTTATAGCAGTTCCATTAACTCCTTTTGATCAAGATGGGAATATTGATTATACTGCTATGGAAAAAATAATTGAATTTATGGTTGGTAAGGGAATACATGGTGTGTTTTCATGTGGTTCAATAAGTTTAGGACCTCTCATGAAACCGGAAGAAAGAAAACAAGTACTAGAATTTATTGTTAAAGTTAATCGGGAACGTGTTCCCATTATTGCTCAGATTGGTGCTGCTGATACTCGAACAGCTGTGGATTTAGCTCGTCATGCCCAATCGCTTGGAGTGGACGCGGTAGCTAGTATACCGCCATTTTATATTCCTACTGATGAAGAAGATATGTATGAACATTTTAAGGAAATTAAAGAAGCTGTTGAAATACCTGTTTACGCCTATAATAATCTTTGGACAGGTAAAATTATCTCACCTCGTTTATTTAAGAGGTTAGTTGATTTAGGATATCAAGGAATGAAAGATGCTGGTGAGAATATATTACTTCATTATAATTATTTACGTTTAGCCCCACCGTCTTTTAATTTATTAATGGGAAATGAAACATTAGCATTACCTGCTTTAACAATGGGTGTAAATGGTTTTACCAGTGGAACTGTTAATGCATTCCCAGAGCTGAATCTGGAATTATATCGATCATTTAAAAAAGGTGAATTAGAAAAAGCTGCAAAATTACAACAGAAAATTTTACAATTAACTGAGATATTATCAATTGCTCCTGCCATTTCCAACATGTATGCCTGTATAAATTTGAGAGGGATTAAATTTGGTCAACCTAGGAGACCATTGCGATCAGTTAGTAAGGAATTGCAGGAGGAAATGAAAGAAAAAATAAGCCAACTAGGATTATTAGAAGAACCTTATTATTAAAATAGTAGGGTTATTGTTTTAATTTATTTAAGTAAAATTTCCACTCTACATTTTTAGTTCTTTCCATACGGAATATTATAAAATTATTCCAATTTAGATTCCAATTTAGATTGACAGAATTTTCGAATTGTAATATAATGTAAACGTTAACATATGTAAACGATTACATTTACTTAAATTACTTTTGCTGCAAGGAATTGAATATGAAAATAAATATTAAAGATGTAGCCAATAAAGCTGGGGTATCTACGGCAACTGTTTCCAGAGTTTTAGGAGATTTTCCCGGGGTCAGGGATAAAACTAGAAAAAAAGTTCTTGAAGCTATTTCGGAATTAAATTATGAAATAAACGCTGTTGCCAGAAGCCTGAGGCAGAAAAAGACCAATTCTATCGGAGTAATTGTAGGGAATGTTCTTTCTCAGTTTTATTCAGTTATCGCTAAATCTGTGGAAGATACTGCTAATAAATTTGGTTATCATACCATTTTATGTAATGGAGATGAAAATTCCCAAAAAGAGCTCGAATATTTAAGAATATTAAAATCTAATAGAGTAGATGGAATAATACTCACTCCTACAGGTAAGAATTCAGAATATGTTCAGCACCTGATAAATTCAAGAACCAAAGTTGTGCTTTTAGACAGGTTGATAAAGGGAGTAGATTGCGACGCGGTTTTGGTTGATAATACTAATGGCGCCTATAAGGCAGTAAAACATCTAATAGATCAAGGTTATAAAAAAATTGGAATAGTGGATGGCTACTTAGACCGGACTACCGGTGCAGAAAGACTAAAGGGATATTTGCAAGCGATAGAAGAAGCCGGTATAGCCAAAGATGATAACCTGATTAAAATTGGTAATTTTAAAAAAGAGAGTGGCAAGAGATTAACTCGAGAGTTATTAAAACAATCCAATAGACCGGAAGCAATTTTTACTACTAATATAGATATGTCTATGGGTGCATTAATTGCTATCAAAGAGATGGATCTTACCATACCCGATGATATAGGTATTGTTTGTTTTGATGATTCAGATTGGGCCTTAATATTAGATCCTTCTATAACTGTAATAAGACAACCTGTGTATCAACTTGGTTCCACAGCGGCAGAATTGTTGATAAAGAAGATAGAAGATAATAAAAATAGTCTAAATCAAATGCCTTCCATAGTAACTCTAAACACGGAACTGATCATTCGAGAATCTACAAAGAAGAAGATATAAAACAAATTATTATAAATATTTTTTAATTTGCCAAACATTGAAATGTATAAAAGAATATTAAGAGATAATTTTGTACTTAATGTGTTTCTAAAAAATCCTGAGATAGATAGAATTTATACTAATGGTGAAAAAGAACATTTTTCTTGTTTAAAAATATAAAAAGAGTTCATTTTAGTGTGCTAGAAAATAGAAAAGGAGAAAGGTTTAAATTTTATCATCGAGCTTCCCATTCATATTTCATAGTAGCTAGTAGTGAGCAAGCTTTATACGCAATATTATTTTAAAAAAAGGAGTAGTTAAGTAAAATTCAAAAGAATTATTGGCAAAAAAATATTCTTTTGTTTTAATTTTCTCAATCTATATTAAATTTTATCTTTAATAATTAAAGTATTTTAAGAATACAGGAGGATAATATTGTGCCAAACATCCAAAATAGATTATGCGGAAGCCTTCCCAAGGTAGGTATTCGTCCAATTATTGATGGACGCAGAAAAGGGATTAGAGAATCTTTGGAAGGACAAACTATGCAAATGGCCCAAGCTGCCGCCCAATTAATATCTAAAAACCTGAAGCACTCTAATGGCTTACCGGTAAAATGTATTATAGCCGATACGACAATCGGTGGTGTCGCAGAAGCAGCAAAATGTGCTGATAAATTTGCCAGAGAAGGGGTAGGAGTTTCTCTTACCGTAACCCCATGTTGGTGTTACGGGATGGAGACCATAGATATGGATCCTCTTATACCCAAAGCCATCTGGGGATTCAACGGAACCGAGAGACCGGGGGCAGTATATCTATCTGCAGCACTGGCAGGTCATGACCAGATGGGCTTACCTGCTTTTGGGATATACGGTAAAGATGTTCAGGATCAAGATGATAAGACTATCCCTAAAGATGTAAAAGAGAAACTCTTACAATTTACCAAAGCCGGATTGGCCCTTGCAACTATGAAAGGAAAATCTTATCTTTCTATAGGTAGTGTTTCTATGGGAATAGCTGGTTCCCAAGTTAATCCCTCATTTTTCCAAGATTATCTGGGAATGAGAAATGAATATGTAGACATGTCTGAGATGACCAGAAGAATAGAAGAAGAAATTTACGATAAAGAAGAATATAAAAAAGCCCTTTTATGGGTTAAGGAAAATTGTCCGGAAGGAGAAGATCGTAATAAAAAAGAGATAAAACATTCCCGTACACAAAAGGATGTTGAATGGGAAATGGTGGTCAAAATGACATTAATAGCCCGGGATTTAATGGTGGGTAATAAAAAGTTAATCAATCTGGGCTATACCGAAGAAGCAGAAGGACATAACGCCATTGCCGCTGGATTCCAAGGTCAGAGACAATGGACCGATTATCTTCCTAATGGTGATTTTATGGAGACGATTTTAAATACCTCCTTTGACTGGAATGGGATAAGAGAGCCCTTTATTTTTGCTACCGAAAACGATAGCCTAAACGGAATATCCATGTTATTTAATCATCTTCTTACCAATCGTGCCCAGATCTTTTCTGATATTAGAACTTACTGGAGCCCCCAGGCAGTAAAAAGAGTAACAGGTACAGAATTAACCGGTCTTGCTCAAAACGGATTTATTCACCTTATCAATTCCGGCTCTACTACCCTGGACGCTACCGGAGATCAAAAAGTGAATGGCAAATCAGTGATGAAACCTTTCTGGGAGATTTCCGAAGAAGAAGTAAAAAAATGTCTGGAAAATACGAAATGGTCTCCTGCAAACCTGGAATATTTTCGAGGAGGTGGATATTCATCTACTTTCTACACCAAAGGAGTTATGCCGGTAACCATGGTGAGGATAAATATCATTAAGGGATTAGGACCGGTCATTCAAATTGCTGAAGGTTATACTATAGATCTCCCTCCTAAAGTTCATCATATTTTAGATGAACGCACTGACCCCACCTGGCCCACCACCTGGTTTGCTCCCATCTTAACCGGTAAAGGGACCTTCAGAGATGTCTATTCTGTGATGAATAACTGGGGAGCTAACCATGGGGCGATAAGTTATGGGCATATCGGAAAAGACCTTATTACCCTAGCTTCGATGCTCAGAATACCAGTAGCTATGCACAACGTATCTGATGAGAAGATTTTTAGACCAAAGACCTGGGCATCTTTTGGTACTTCCTGTTTAGAAGGAGCAGACTTTAGGGCATGTGCTAATTTTGGGCCTTTATATGGTAGAAAATAGAAGGAGGACTATTAAAAATAAATATGCCCTGGGCTTAAACTTTGGTTCCTTAAACAGAAGAGCAGTATTAGTTAGTGCAAAAGAAGATAGTTAAATTTAAATATTTTAGAAGGACCGAGGAAATGAATAGGGAAATAAAGAAGTTACTAAAAATTGTTGAAGAAAAGAAAAGAATAGATCCCCAAGGAAAGGATAGAATCGCTGATATTTTAGAAAATAGAGAAGTAGATGTTTTACCTTTAATTTTTTGGAGACCTCAAAATACTTCTGTTCCTGGAAAGACTTATAATATGGAAGAGCAGTTTTATGATAAAGAAAAAATGCTTTACGGGCATTTAGAAGAAATAGTGGATTGCGCTCAAAATGCTTTTGATGCGCCTATATGTATACGCCCTAATTTTGGTACGATATTTATTCCTGCTATGTTTGGATTAAAATATAAAGTGCCTAAAGATACATTTCCCTGGATAACCTCCCATCTTACCAAAGATGAGATTAGAAAATTTAAAATTCCATATTTAAGTGAAGTAGATATGATGAAAAAGGCTATTGAATATCTTCAATTTTTTAAGGAAGAATTACCAGAATGGATTCACGTATATTTACCAGATACACTTGGTCCTTTTGAAATTGCTCATTCAGTTTACGGGGATAATATTTTCTATGAAATTTATGATGACCCCAATTTCATTCACTATCTTTTAGATCTATGCACTGAATTATATATTCAGGTTACTGATAAATTAAAAAAAATTATAGGCGAAGAGAGGGAAAGTTGTTATCATGGGCACGCTTTGGTTCGAGGAATTTATATGAGAAATGGTGGTACTCGAATCTCTGAGGATAGTGCTACACTTCTATCTCCTGAGCATATTGATGAATTTGTCATTCCTTATGATAGAAGGGCGTTAGAAGTCTTTGGAGGAGGGTTTGTTCATTATTGTGGGAAACATGATTACTTGTTAGAATCTTATTTACAATTAGAGAAAGTGCGGGCAGTTAATTTGGGTAATCCTGAAATGTATGAATTTGATTCTACAATGCAGAAGTTTTTGAATTATGAAAAATGCTATTTTGGTTTATGGCCCAAAGAAGACGAAGAAACTTTAGAGGAATATATCTATAGGATGAAACAAGCTACAGGAGGAGGCAGAGGAGACCTTATACTTCATTTCGACGAGGCTATTTTTCCAGAATATTCTTGTCAAGATATTTCACAAAAATGGAAAGAAATAATGAGAAGTTCAAACTAATAGATAAAAAATAAATAAAATTAATATAATTTTATAAATATTTATTAAAAAAAGGTTTTTTTAAAATTATATCGTATAAAAGCAATAGAAAAACATATTATATCTTTTTTACCTGAAGATTATAGTTATTTTGTAAATATTATATTTCGAAACATTCTATGGCAAGATTAATTTATATAAAAATAACTTTTTTGCTTAATAATAGCCTTGGCAAATAATTATACTAGGATGAGTAAATCTTACATCGAATAGGCTATAAAGGAGGTGTTGAAGCGGGTATTAAGAAATTTCTATTAGAAAGTGCGAGAAATAGAAAGTAATTTTAACTTGAAAAAAATATAAAAGGAGGATTTTAAAATGAAATTCAGAAAGCTAGAAATTATTTTGGTTGTCTTTGTTTTGGTTTTGGCTTTTAGCTGTGTAAATGTTTCTGCTGCTGATGTTAAACTTACTTGGTCCTCAATAAGTGTACCCGGAGATGCTCATACTGAAGCAATGAATGTCTTCAAAGAGGAAGTAGAAAGTCTTTCAGCGGGACACATAACCGTAGACCTTTTTATTGCTGGTGCAATCTATACCCAGGAAGGAGAGCTAGCTGCCGTTCGAGAAGGAACTTTGGATATGGCTTATTATGGTGCAAACTGGTTAGCAGAATTCATACCTTACATGTCTATGTTTGGTGCAGTCTACACCTTTAGCGGTTATGAGCATATGAACAAAGTTATGAATGGTGAGATAGGAAAGAGAGTTTTTGAAGAAGTGGCTCAGACAATTGGTGTACGTCCTCTGGGCGCTTTCTATTTAGGGACAAGAGAGCTTAATGTGGTAGAAAAAGTGGGTCCGGTTAGAACCCCTGAGGATATGAAAGGTGTAAAATTGAGAACACCTGCCAGCCCTGCCTGGATAGCTCTGGGTAAAGCTTTAGGTGGTAATCCTACTCCTATGAGCTTTGGAGAGGTTTATATGGGACTGAAAACAGGGGCTGTTGAAGGTCAAGATAATCCACTTCCTACAGATAAGAATGCTAAATTTTACGAAGTAACTAAATACATAATTCTCACTGACCATGTAGTGAATGCTGTATTACCAACTATAAATGAAAAAAAATGGCAGTCCTTAAGTGATATAGATAAATTAATAATAAGAAAAGCAATAGAGAAGGCGCGAAAATTCTGCGCTGAGACTAATCTGAAAGCTGAAGCAGAATTACTAGATTTCTTTAGAGAAAAGGGATTGATTATTATCGAAGATCCCGATAAAGAAGCATTTGCAGCTTACGCTAAGAATTCTTATGCTACAGAAAGTATAGACATTTCCAAAGATTGGGATATGGAACTCTATGCGGAGATTCAGGCATTAAAATAATCAATAGAATGGGTGAGTAATTTTACCGGAATAGAACAAGGGGGTCTCATTAATAATGATGAGACCCTCGTTTATAAAGGAGACAAAATAGCAATGGGAAAAATGAAACTCTGGGAGAAAATAGGGTCTTTTATCCTCAATTTTTTTGAAATTTATTTATCTTCAACTGTTTTTATATTATTATTCATTGTTTTTCTTTTACAGATTTTTTACCGATATTTTTTAGTTCCTCTTACCTGGCCTTTAGAATTTACACTTATGGCTTTTATTTGGGTAACCCTGTTGGGAGCCTGTTTTGCACAGCGAGACTATTCTCACGTAAAATTTGCTCTTATTTATGATAGGGAGAAGCCCAGAACTCAAACCTGGATGAGAATAATTGGAAATGCATTAGTATTTATTGCATTTTCTATCGCTCTTTATCCCAGCTACCGATATGTAAGCTTTATGTCCTTTAAGAAATCTAATGTTCTTAAGGTTCCGATGAATATAGCCTTTTCGCCTTTTATTATTTTTCTGATTATTATGATTGGACGGTTGGGTTATGATCTATATATCGATATTAAAAAGCTATTGAGAGGAGAACTTTAGTATGAGTTTCCCACTGTTTGTTTTTTTATTTTGTTTTGTTCTGACCTTTATTTTAAGGATACCGATTGCCCTGGGTATGCTAATGAGTTCGATCTACTATTTTGCCTTTGCTACTGGTCCGGCTACGGGGATACAAATGGCTGCTACCCAACTCCTTACCCAGCTTAATGTAAAGTTTATACTTATTGCTGTTCCTCTTTTTGTTTTTACTGCCAAGGTGATGAATACAGGAGCAATTACTGAAATGGTTTTCAGGTTTGCCAACATTCTGGTGGGAAGGTGGAAAGGTGGAATGGGGCACGTCAATGTTGTTGCTTCCATAATCTTTTCCGGGATGACCGGTTCCGCGGTAGCTGATGCCTCCGGTTTAGGAATTATGGAAATAGAAGCTATGAGAAAGCATCACTATGATGATGGTTTCAGTTGTGCCATTACTGCCGCCTCTGCAACTATTGGACCTATTTTTCCACCCAGCATTCCTATGGTTTTTTATGCTATGTTCTCTGGTGCTTCTATTGGTAATCTTTTCTTGGGAGGCATGGCTCCAGGAATTTTGATTGGTATAGCTTTAATGATTTATATTGCTTATATAGCTAAAAAAAGAAATTATCCCAAAGGTGAAATTTATCCTTTTAAAGAATTTATTAAAATAACTATTATTGCATTTCCAGCCCTTTTGACTCCGGTAATCTTACTGGGAGGTATTTATAGTGGAATCGTAACTCCTACCGAAGCAGGGGCTTTAGCCGCATTCTATGCTATTATTATTTCATTTTTTATTTACCGAACTATGGGTTTAAAACAGCTGCTTAGTGTTATTGTTGACACGGTAAAAACAACTGGTACTCTCTCTCTTATTGTCGGTGCTGCCTTTACCTTTTCCTATATTGTGGCTATAGAACATATTCCTGATATGATAGCCGGTATTTTTTTTGGATTTACAAATAATAAGTATTTAATGCTCTTAATTATAAATATAATATTTCTTATTTTAGGAATGTTTGTTGACACTTCATGTATTCAGGTAGTATTTGTACCTATGGTATTACCCCTGGTTAAGGCAATGGGAATTGATCTGGTTCATTTTGGAGTAGTGATTGTTCTAAATATGATGATAGGTCTTTCTACTCCCCCATTTGGAATGCTTCTTTTTATTGTATCTGGCATTTCCGGTACTCCCCTTAGAACAGTAATTAAAGAGATTTTTCCTATGATTTTAGTACTGATAATTGTTCTTTTAATGGTTACCTATATTCCAGATATTGTGTTATTTATTCCTCGTTCTATTGGGTGGTAAGTTTAATTTATTAAATATAAAAAAGAGTTAATTGGACTAGAAAGGTTAAAACAAACTATGAAATTAGTCATAATAATATGATATTTAAAATTAAAAGAAGGAATTATTAATGAGTATATTAAAATTAAGAAATCACATTCCAATAAGTGGTCCCGCAAGAAGAGAACCTGCTGATGGAACAGAATCTGATATGAGAGTTTCCTTGGGTTTTGAGCCAGGTTGGTTTTATCAACGATGTGGTGTTGATTTTATAAAAAGATGGCATCAGGATCCTTTTTATCGCTATGATAGCCTGGTTAAAATGAAAAAAGAACTTTGTAAAGCTTTTCCTTCGATTTCTTACTGGAGTGAAGATTATAAAGATGATTTAGCAACTATTTCTGGATCTTATGGGGCGTATGTTATTCCCAAAGTATTTGGGTTTCCTTTACTATATAAAAAGGATAGATGGCCAGAAATTGGTAAAAGTAAAGAGAAATTCTCTATTAAAGAAATCGAAAAGTTGGATATTGATAAAATTCTTTCTAGCTCCTTCGTAGAAGAAATTTTTCATCAAATGGATATTATCGAAGCAGAATGGGGGAAAATACATGGATATTTAAACTGGCAGGGTGTTCTCAATAATGCTTTTCATTTGAGGGGTGAGAATATTTTTACTGATTTTTATGATAAACCAGATCTTGTACATCATTTTTTATCAGTAATTACTGATGTGATAATTAGATTAAGCCAAAAAGTTCAAAAAAGACAACGGAAGTCTGGATTTTATGTCAATCATTTTTGCGTAAGTAATTGTACGGTTAATATGGTATCTCCACAAATTTATCGAGAATTTCTATTACCTCATGATAAGAAGATTTCAGAGAGTGGTTTTGAAAGGTTTGGTATGCATACTTGTAACTGGAATGTTACTCCCTATTTAGAAGAAATAAAAAAATTACCCAAAGTTGGCTATCTGGATATGGGGATAATGTCTGATATGAAGAAAGTTAAAAAGATGTTTCCTGAAGCAAGGAGGGCGGTAATGTATTCACCGGTCCGACTACAGGAGGCGAGTTTAAATGAAATTAAGAAAGATATGGAAAAAATATATAATGATTTATCCCCGTGCGATATTGTGATGGCTGATATTCAAGCTACAACTAATGATGAAAGAGTAAATGAACTATTACAGATATGCAGAGATTTGGAAATGCATAAGAAATAATAAAAATTAAATAAAACTAAATATAAATTATTGCAAATAAACTAAAAAAGTAAGTAAATTTTTCCAGGGAAAAGAAAGCTTATGATTATTGAAAAAATTGTATATATTTTGAGTAATAATTAAAATTAGATTTTATTTAGACTTTAAATTCTTGCTTTTGAACAGAGAGGAGTTAGTGGATGTTAAGAGAGAAAATAGGAAAAGATATAGGATATGCAACCATAGAACCGAACAAGCCGGTAATTGTTGGGGCACCACAAACATGGACAATAACTTATTATGTAGGAAAAAGAGGAATAAAAAAGGGAGGTTCTATTCGTATTACTATTCCTCACACCTTTATGTCTCCCCAAATTAATGAATTTTACAAAGATGGTTTTACAACTGCTGAATGTTCTAAAAAAGAAATATCATTATCAATGCATCTTGAATCAAGAATTTTTTGTGCTTATCGCCCAGAATTATCTCATAGCGGTGCTTTTGGTAAAAGTATATTTATTCTGATAAATAATGGAGAATTAATTAAGGGTGATTTTATTAAAATCATATATGGTAATACATCTTATTATGGTGAAGAAAAGTGGGGACCAAAACCGCCTAAAGCATCATATGTGTCAGGAAAATATGAATTTACTATTGCTGTAGATCCAGACGGGACAAAATCAGCTCCAGTAACCGGTTTTTTTCTCTTAAAAAAGTCACCCATTGTTACAATTCTTCCCGGTAAATTAAAAGAAATAATTCCTATTGCCCCTTCGAATATAGAATTAGGACAAAAAATTCCTATATATATTATTAGTGTAGATAAATATTTAAATCCCATTAAGTATAAAGATAGTGCATTTACTGTTAGGTGCGGACCCAAGAAAAAAATTTATTATAGTAATAAGGGAATGCTTAGGCTTGATTTGATGCCTTCTAATAAAAAATATACAACTTATAATATTAGTCAATCAGAGAAGAGGAAAGTTTTTAATAACACTAATCCTATCAAATTGGGAAGATATATGAATGAGAATAATTTGTACTGGGGAGATATTCATGCCCACACAAAATATTCCGATGGTATGGGAACCCCAGAAGAGGCTATTTCTTTTGCTCGAGATATTGCCAGACTTGATTTCGCGGCGATAACCGATCATGATGATATTGGCCCTTACCTTTCAGATGAAGAATGGAAGGATACCAAAAAGGTTATCGCCAGATTCAATGTGCCGAATAAATTTGTAACTTTTTTAGGATATGAATACAGATCGGATTTAGCAGATATGAACATTTATTACCCTAATAATGAAGGAAAATTGATGTGTGGTAAGAAAAAGGAATGGAATAAAGCTTCAAAATTAATTCCCGTTATTGCTCAAAAGGGAGGAATGATAATTCCCCATATGCATTTTGGTAGTGATTGGAGTGGATATATTCCAACAATTTACAGAGTAATGGAAATTTATTCTCAACATGGAAATGCTGAATACATTGGTTGTCCCAGGCAGATACCTTATTTAAACAATCAACTCCAAAAAGGAAATGAAGGAAATATAAACACTACTTTTCAAGAAATATTATCAATTGGAATGAAGATGGGTGTTACTGCCGGTTCAGATAGTCATGCAGGGAGGCCGGGTCTTTCTAATTGGTCGAGAGTTACCCGTACTTATAATGGAGGAATAACTGCTGTTTTTGCAAAAGAAAAGACCCGGGAAAGTATTTGGAAAGCTATATATGCAAGACATTGCTATGCTACGACTGGGACTCGAATATATTTAGAGTTTTCTATAAATGGTTATCCTATGGGGAGTGAGTTGAATACAAATAAAAGGAAATTAGATATATATTGTATAGGAACTTATTTTGCATTTCAAATTGAGGTAATTAAAAATAATAGAATCATACATAGGACTGAAAGTAACTCACTTGAATGCAGCTTTTCTTTTGATGATATTTCAGAAAGAGAGGAGGATTTTTACTATATTAGAATAATTCAACAAGATAAAGAAATGGCTTGGAGTTCTCCTATATGGGTTAGAAAATAATAGAATGAAAAACTATTCTATTTACTAAGAATCAGGAGGTTAAATTAATGATAAATTTTATCGGAAAGAAAAAATTAGAAGGTATCATTCCTGCATTAATTTTACCTGTAAATGAGAAGGGAAAAATTAATTTTATACTTTTAGAGAAGCAGATTACTTATCTTATTTTGGCAGGTGTAAACGGTCTTTTTATTAATGGAACAACAGGTGAAGGGGCTTGGTTAACTACAGACGAAAAAGTAGAAGCATTTAAGGTGGTAAAAGAAATAAGTGAAGGAAAAGTATTTCTTTGTGCGGCATGCATTCAACCATCTACAGAAATGGTTATTAATGAAATTAAAGCTTTTGAGAAACTTGAACCAGATTATATTGTTGCTGTGACTCCATATTATTATAGTGTTTCACAAAATGTAATTATAGAGCATTTTAAAAAAATTGCTCAATGTAGTTCAATACCTTTAATTATATATAATATCCCCCAGTGTACCCATAATGAAATAGAGCTAAGTACGGTATTAAGGCTTGCTCAAGAAGAAAATATTGCTGGCGTAAAAGATAGTTCTGGAGATTTTATATCTTTTACGCGAGGAGTGTATACTTCAGTACCTGAATCTTTTTCCTGGATTCAAGGTGAGGACTATCTTGATGGGCCTGCTTTTAATTGCGGAGCCAATGGAATAGTTACCGGATTAGGAAATGTGTTTATAGAGCCTTATATTCAAATGTATGGAGAAGCTAAAAAAGGAAATGCCACTAAAGTTAATGAGATGCAAAAGAAGATTAATGAACTGTATGAAATAATTCAAGTCACTGGAGGTAAAGTGATTCCCGCCATTAAAGCAGCAACAGAGTCATTGGGGAGAAGTACTAAATGGACGAAAATGAGTTCCCTAACTTTAGGTGACGAAGATATAGAGAAAGTAAAAAGAGTGATTATAAAACTCGGTTTACTCAGCGAGAAATAGAAGATAAAAAGGATTATAAATTAGAAAAGTTATTTTAAAAAATAGTATAGTATGTCCTTGAAAACTTATATTGGAAATTTGACAAGATATTATATTAATGTTATATTTTAGTCAGATAAAATTTTAAAAACCGAATTATTGAAACTCGTATAAACTCTTGAATATGGCAAGGGTGTTTCTACCAGGTGACCGTAAATCACGACAGGCTACGAGTGGAAGTGCACCTTAGGGAATCGCTTATTTTAAGTTAATTTATATTTGTAAATATTATATTACACTTAGATAAGATTAGAACCAAGTGGTGCAAAGTATATTTATTTTTATACTACACCGGAGGGTTAAAATCCCAGGCGGAGAGGTTCCACTCTAATTGATGGAATTTTTGTTGCTTGGGATTTTTTATTTGTTATAAAGTTATTATTGAATATATAAAATTTAGGGAATTAAGGAGAGAGGATATGGATGGTAAAGTAGCGATAATAATGGGAAGTATATCAGATAGAGAAACTATGAAAAAAGCAGCTGAAGTATTAGATGAATTAGGTATTTCTTATGAAATGAAGGTACTCTCGGCTCATCGGACTCCTGATTTACTCTTTGAATATATTGCAAAAGTAGAAGAAAAAGGATTTAAGGTTATAATTGCCGGTGCAGGAGGGGCAGCTCATCTTGCCGGAGTAATTGCCGCTAAAACACTTTTACCGGTTATCGGAGTACCTATAGAGACAAAAGCCCTGGGAGGGCTTGATTCTTTATTGTCTATGGTTCAAATGCCTGGTGGTATTCCAGTGGCTACAGTAGGAATAGGAAATGCTAAAAATGCTGGGTTAATGGCAGCACATATATTGGCTATTGAAAATTCTAAAATTAGAGAAAGACTTAAAAATTATAGAAAAGCTATGGTTCAGAAGATAAAAGATATTAAAATATAGCGTATAGCGTTTAGCGTGTAGCGGATAGGAT
>Ga0307429_1000702_pt1 | contig 18396 bp, 20 predicted proteins | sample SalMarWE160230MG_FD_202151 | JGI IMG/M metagenome (GOLD analysis project Ga0307429, IMG submission 202151) | Salt marsh sediment microbial communities from the Plum Island Ecosystem LTER, Massachusetts, United States - WE1603-230 | ecosystem: Environmental > Aquatic > Marine > Intertidal zone >... | reverse complement strand
CCATTTTACACAAATAAGTCAATTGTAAGTTGAATATGAGATGAATGGAAGGGAAAGATGAGCTTTAAGGAAGTATTTATTATCATCGATATAATAGCCTTGGGTATTCTTATTACCCTTGGAGTTGAGGAAATTAGATTTAGATCGACGAAGAGAGCTCTTACGACCGAGGTTAAGACCCTCTAGGAAACGAATCAGGTGCTGCAGACCAAAAATGCCGATCTTATGGAACAGATAAGGACTCTGAAAGCTCAACTTGAGGCAAGAACACAGGAATATGAAAGAAGAATTTCTCAATTGGAAGAAGAGGTGCAAAGAGACGAGACAGCCAATAAAAACACAGAAGCTCTTACAACCGAGGTCAAAACCCTCCAGAAAAAGAATCAGAACCTACAGGCCAAAAATGCTGATCTTATCGAACAGATAAAGGCTCTCAAAGCTGAACTGGAAACAGAAGGGCAGGAATACGAAGAAAAAATGGTAATTTGATCCATTCTTACAAGTAACGTAGTGTCAGGTGGATTACGGCAGATAGACAGAGCAACAGAAAGGACGCAAAAGATGAATAAAGCTGAATTAGTAGAGGAATTAGCGAATCAGACCGGACTAACAAAGAATGTCTCTAGGGAAACGGTTGATGCAATAACCTCAGCTATAACCGACTCCCTGGTCAGAGAGGAGAAAGTTACTTTAGTCAGCTTTGGCACTTTTCAGGTAATGGAAAGAAAGGCAAGGAAAGGAAAGGGGTTAATCCTCAAACAAGAGAAACTATTCAGATCCCGGCAAAAAAGGTACCTAAGTTTAAACCCGGAAAGAGTTTAAGGGAGAAAATAAAAAAGAGGTGAAGAGAAATGATTGCATGGATATAGGTACTTATCCCTTTGTTTGGAATCCTTTGCGGAATGCTAGCTATTTATACAGAACACAGGCAAAAAATGGCCATGATTGAAAAAGGAATAAAGCCAGAAGACTTACGACGGGTTGAAGCTCATAAGCCGGAAGATATGTTAATTGGTGGGTTGGTAGTAATAGGAATCGGCCTTGCTTTCTTAGTAACACAGATTGTAGGAGGATTGATTAAATGGTTAATGCTTCCGGGTTTTATTCTTCTATTTATTGGGATAGCTCTCACGGTTAGTTACTATTTGACTAGAAAATTGAAAAAAGAACCGTAGAACAAGCACAAGAGAAGTATGTTCTTTTCTCATTTGATATCAAGTTTTTCCTCGTATAAGTGTCCCAGGGGGAAATTGGAGAGAGTGACAAGTGATCGGGAAAAAATTGCAAATTAGCAAAAAGAATTTCCTCTCCCTGATAATAGGATAATTTGAATGAGGAGGAAAAATCTATGAAAAAGAAGAAAAAGGGCTATGTATTGTTGCTTATACTTACGATTCTATTTACACTGGCAGCCATTTCAACAGTTATTCCTCAGCCATCTGCAAGTAAAGAGTGTTTTCTGGGATACAAGGCACACTGTACTTTCACCCCGATAGGCACATTAATATGTATTATAGCTGCTGGAATAATTTGCTCTATAAGGAAAAGGAAATTTGTGGAGAAAGGTTGATTGTTAATCAGTGAGAAGCCACTATGCTGATTTTCTTTTTATAAATTATCTAATAGGAACCACCTTCACAGTTCATTGCCCGACTCGACCAATTCGCCGGTAAGAGCAGGCTTTTCACAGGAAACAATGTTTTTTGAGGTCCAAATAGTTTTGGTCTTTCTTCCTTTGGCAATTTTGGACCTGAGTCAAGGGACGAGAGTACAATTAAGAATAATAAGTCAGGGGCAAAATTTCACTCCTGACAGGAAGTTCGGAGACATGAGATAAAGTTAACTCACAGGACTTAGTATATTTTCAAAACTCAAGGGGAATGAACCAAAGTAAAGACTACAGTTCAGGAAGGAAGTGAGGCAGATGATTCTCGGTGTTGTGGGCAGTCCTCGCAAAGGACGCTGTAAAGGCCTACAACATCCTGTATTTTTGAAACTCTGGGATAAATAAAAGTAGTCTAATCGAGAATTTATGCTGATTGAAAAGAAAAAAGGATCTCTACATAAGCTCATAGAGGCACTTTTTCAAGGCAAGTCAACCTGTTGACCTAGGTGAAATTAAAGTTCCTCTATCAAGAGAATTTTATCAAGCCGATTGCGGGATAGAGGGAATTTTGGGGAAAGAAGTAGGCAGACTCTCTCTTATTTTGTTAAAACTCTAGTTACCAGGAGAGTTAGAAATTAAGGGTAGAGGACTAATAGCTGCTTTTCTGGCGGCTGCAGATCTTTGTTTTTTTCTTCTTTTGTGTGCATGGACCTGCGTAGGCATCAGTGCTTCTTACACCGAGACCTTGTTCCAAGAAGACTTCAACGATGGAATTGCTCAGGGTTTTGGAAATGAGGCGGGAAGCTGGACGGTAGTAGATGGCCGATATACTGCCACAACGGGAGTTTTTCGGTTTTCTACAGTAGCTGAGTCAATAGGTTGTGACGATTATAGCGTGGAGGCTGATTTCATCAACGCAAAAGATGGTGGTTTCATAGTTAGAGCAGAGGGTCGTAACAACGGCATTGCCTTGATAGTCCGCCCTACTCATAATGATATCTATTGGGCTGAGATCTGTTGGGCAACGGGGAAAGGAAGAGGTTGGGGAGCTAGACACGAAGTCGGAATATTAGGTCATGGGCCTGCGGAAGATTTGCATTTAAAGGTTGAGATAAGAGGTGATGAATTCAAAGCCTATGTGAATGGCGAACTAAAGACGATCTTTAAATCCGGGGAATTTCCAGAACCAAAAATCGCTCTCTATCTCTACCGTCAACCAGGCCAGTATTGGGACAATGTGGTAGTGCGTAGTCTAACTGCTCTTCCCATTGAGGGAAAAGGAAACTACTGAAATGTTACCGGGATTGCTCAATAGAAAATGAAGGTGGAAGAAAAAAAACGGACAAGGCAGAATTGATAGGTAAGATAGCAGGTCAAGCCCGGAAAACTAAAAAGTATGTAGCTAAAGTGGCTAATGCTGGAAAGGTCAAAGAAGGGAAAAGATAAAGATGAACTCCAGGGAGAGATTGTTGAAGACCCTCAATCATGAGGAGCCGGACAGAGTACCTGTAGACTTGGGAGGTATCGTAACCGGCATAACCAAGGTAGCCCATCGAAGGCTAAGAGAGCATCTGGGTGTTGAGGGCAGGGAGCAAATTATTGACAGAATTCAGCAACTGGTCAAGCCGGACGAAAAAATCTTGGAAAGGCTTGAAGTGGATACCCGGTATGTTTACCTACGGGCTTCGAGAGATTTCCAGGACAAGGAGTTTCCCGGGGATGTTTACGAAGACGAATGGGGAGTAAGAAGAAAGAGGGTTAGCTTTTATTATGACATAGTTCATCATCCGTTGAAGGATGCGACTATACAAGATCTGGAAAGGATGAGGTGGCCCGACCCTCATGCAGTATCCCGGTACGAGGGTATCGCTGAAGAAGTTAGGTATCTGCATAAAAATACTGACTATGCGGTCATTCTGAATGCAATTGGTTCTATATTTGAGTTCAGTTGGTATCTCCGGGGGTATGAGCAGTTTATGATGAATCTCCTTATTAACCGAGGCTTTGCGGTTGCCTTAATGGAGAAGATGCTTCAGTTTCAAATTGGTATGTTTGAGGAAATCCTGGACAGAGTAGGTGATTATGTTCAGGTCGTCCTTTGTGGTGACGATCTTGCTATTCAGACAGGTCCTGCCATCTCCCTGAACCTCTACCGAAAATTAGTAAAGCCTCTTCAAAGGCAGCTATTTGAGTCAATAAAAAAGAGAACCCGAGCCAAGCTTTTCTATCACTCTTGCGGATCTGTATACCAATTTATTGGTGATTTATTGGAAATCGGGATAGACATACTGAATCCTATCCAGGTCTCGGCGCAGGATATGGACACGAAAAGACTAAAGAAGGAATTTGGAGAAGAGCTAACCTTCTGGGGTGGATGTGATACCCAGAGAGTCTTACCCTTTGGTACACCGGATGAGGTGAAGGATGAGGTCAAGAAGAGGATTGACGATCTGGCAGAAGAGGGAGGCTTCGTATTGAATTCCGTGCACAACATTCAGGCTGATGTCCCTCCGGAGAACATTGTGGCTATGTTTGATATGGCACGTGATTACGGAAAGTACTCCTAGCATCCCCTGCGGGAACGCAACGAAGTTAGAACTTTTTTCGAGACCGCTACGGATGGGATAGAGATTCCCATTTATGGTTTCCCAGCTTAGCTAAGACTAAAAGAAGTACTAGAAATCATATATCGTCGCACAACTTCGGGTGGTATTTGGTGTTATCTGTGGTGCGCCGAAGACTAGACTCCAGTCAACCTTAAACCTCTGAGATTCAAGCCATTTGGCCTTCTTGGATGGCAAAAGTTTTGACCTGGGTCTTACGGGAATAAATGAAGCAAATGTCAGTTATTGTCAATCTGTCCGGTGGTGGCGGAAGGTACAAAAACCGTTTCCTTGGACCATCCATTGATAAAGACTGCCCATTCGGTGGAAACCTGCTTTGGAGATTGATTACTCGCTTTTATGCATTCTCAGAATTATTTCTCCTATTCGTGGTTTTCCAAGGCTTCTTTTAAGAGACCAGATGTTCATCCGGTAACCATGGAAGGTCCCTCTTTCACATCTTCTCAGTCAAACAGGGGAAGGCACTTTCCAATAACGTCGATATCAGATCTCAATTTTCAACAAAGGCGTCGATGAAATAATATAAGTCCATTGGCACCAAATTCTTTATTTTCTTCAAAACACCACTGACCAGTTGGTCGGTGTCAAGAAGTTGACTTTCTTTCTGAAGTAGTAATAATGATAATCGCAGCTGGAAGGGTCAATGGAACAGGTAAGATCCATAAGATATGCATGAAATAAGACGAGGAGGTCACTATGAAATACAACCTGGAAAAAACGCTTCTCACGATGCTCGTGATTGTTTTACCCTTGGCGTGGACAGCACCATCGAAAGCAGTCATTTTCCCAAAACCTCTTGAGGGCATCAGTGAGGTAAGGATCGTCATCGATAAGCTCCCTCCCGATGCTTTCACTCTCAACATAACGGAAAAAGCTCTTAAGGATACCGTCCTTACTCTCCTTAACCGAAATCTTCCCGAACTCAAGCTAACAGATTCGGCTCCGGTAGATCTCAATGTATCCCTGGCTCTCATTCGGGCTACTTCCAAAACTGGTTCCTATCTTGGTTACTACTCCCACTTATTAGTGAGGTTGGTAGAGTATGTCCGAGTTCCCTACCCTTCTGTTGAAGCTCCTGAATTCTACCGTTTCGCCAGAGCTCTTCTCTGGGAAAGAGGAGTACTTTTTGGTGGTTCCTCAGAAGATGCTTGGGGACAGCTAGAGAATATCCTCACCGAAACTATGGAGAGATTCGCCGCTGACTATTGTTATGACAACCCTGGGTGTAGAGAAGGAGAGTAAGAGCCATAGAAGGTCTTTGCTCCAGGATTTAGCTTATTTTTCTCTTGATGATAGAGGTCTGATAGTTTTCGCACTGGGTAGATTAGCTTTTGCCCGGGATGTCCACGGAATGGTCTCTTTTGCTGAAAAGAGATTGAGGGAAAATAAAAATAGGGCTCCCATGACCAATTTTGGATAGAACGAATGGCTATCATGTGTCCCATAGCTAAACGTCAGTAAGATGTTTCCCTGTTTGAATTTGGCAGTATTGTGAAATGTGATTGTGGAGCAAGAATAAAGCTTGATCCAGGAAAGGGCATAATTTTAGAAGAAAGTCTTCCGAAGAGAGTAGAAAAAAAAGGTGAATGCCATAGAAGGGACGTAGTTTCATCTTCCGGCTAATGAATGACGGGAAAGTGCCAAATAAATGCGTGGTAGGAAGAAGACTGGTTCTAGTCTTTCTTTTATTCCTAATCGTATGGTTTAGTGGCTGCGAGAAAGGCCCTGATCCTGTTATTTTTCCCTCACCAGAGGTTTTTGTTGCCTACTTCTCTCCCCAAGATTCTCTTTCTCCTCATCTTATCTACTTAATAGATGAAGCCAAAGAGAGTATCTACGCTGCCTTCTATAAGATAGAACTTGAAGGGCTCTCCCGTGCTCTCCTGCAAGCTCACCAAAGAGGCGTCGAGGTAAAGATATTCACCGATGATTTAACCTCTTGGGACACGGACTCCCAGTCCGACTATCTTGCTAAATTTGGCCTCATAAAAAAAGATCGAGACCCCGAGAGTCTTATGCACCATAAGTTTTGTGTGATCGATGAAAGAATTGTCTGGACGGGGTCTTTCAATCCTACAAGGTCAGGAGCCTACCGGGAGAACAACAACGTCGTAGTTATTAAATCTTCCCGGGCTGCGGCAGATTTTATCCAGGAGTTTAAAAGACTATGGCAGGAACCACTGTCTTCTTCTAGATCGGCTTTTTCTCCTCCTAAGCTTGATGACAGTTTGGTTGAAACCTATTTCTCTTCTCAAGATAATTTAGAAGAAGCGGTCATCAGAGAGCTAAAAAGGGCCAAGAAAAGTATCTACTTTGCTCTTTTTACTTTCACTTCCAAAAAAATCGCCCAGGTTCTGGTGCATAAATATGCCGAGAATCTGGAGGTGAGAGGAATAATGGAGAAGTATCAGGACGACCCCTTTTCTCAATATCAGTCTCTAAAACGGCTCCGAATGAAGATAATCTGGGACAGAAACTTTTATTTCATGCACCATAAGTTCTTCGTAGTCGATGATTGTTTAGTGATCACCGGCTCTTTTAACCCCACCTGGCGTGCTACCTATCAGAACAAGGAAAACCTTGTCATCATCCACAGTCCCTCCTTGGCCAAAAAGTACCAGGCAGAATTTGACAGACTGTGGAAGGATTGGTATTAGCAAAGCCTCTTTGGTGGACAAATTGACAAGACGGGACTTTATGATAGAATTAGTCTAGATTTTACATAAAGATCCCAAGGGGAGTTAAAAAATGAGCGTGGGTTTGATTATGGCTGGGGGGCTGGGAAAGAGGCTCTGGCCAGAAAGCAGCGTAACTCATCCCAAGCATCTTTTAAATTTAGTAGGGAGGGAGAGCTTCCTTCAGGCAGCTTACCGCAGAGCCTCCCATCTTTTTGGACGGGAGAATACCTTTCTGGTGATTAGAGAGGAGTTAAAGGAGGCGGTTGTCTCTCAACTTCCAAAGCTTCCTGCGGATAGTATAATAGCTGAACCGCAAGGAAAAGATACTGCTCCTTGCATTGGGTTTGCCAGTGTTTGGGTAAGAAGGAGAAAGGGCGATGATTCCATGGTTGTGCTTCCCGCTGATCATATAATAAGGGATGAGGAAAGATTCGCTGAAATCATTTCCGTGGCAGCCAAGCAAGCAAAGAAGGGCCTCCTGATAACTATCGGCATCAAGCCGACCCGTGCCGAGACCGGCTATGGATACCTCGAGATAGGAAACAAATTAGGGGATCTTGATGGGATTCCTCTTTTTGAGGTGGAAAGATTTACCGAAAAACCTTCCCATAAAAAGGCTAAAGAGTTCTTTGAACAAGGTAGTTTCCTCTGGAATGCGGGGATCTTCGCCTGGACACCGACCGCGATTCTGGAGCAAATGGAATTACATCTGCCCGAACTTTATCAGGGATTAATTAGGATTGAAGAGGCCCTGGGAACAAAAGATGAGCAAAGGGTAATAAGGGAGGTCTATCCAACCTTGCCCAAAATCTCTATTGACTATGGGATAATGGAGAAGGCCTCTTCAGTAGCGGCCGTACCGGGGGATTTCTTCTGGGATGACATAGGTGACTGGAAAGCCTTGGAAAGAGTCCTTTCCAAAGATAAGGCGGGAAATATTATCAGGGGATTGGTTGAGGAGAGGGAAAGTAGTAACTGCATACTTATTAACCGTGAAAATAAAATTCTTGGGGCAATCGGGCTTTCCGATGTCATCATCATAAATACAGAAAAAGGCGTTCTGGTGGTAAGAAAGGAAGAGGCTCAGAAGGTAAAGGAGCTTGTTAACGAACTACTAAAAGATGAGAAACTAAAAAAATATCTCCAATGAACCCCATAGACTCTCGCTTATCTCGGCTGCAGAAAAAGCTGAAGGAAAAGAAGCTAGATGCTTTTTTAAACTGGGAGCCTCATAATGTGGAGTATCTTACCGGAAGCAGTGTGGAAGGCAAGCTCCTGATTACGGGGAAGAAAAAGTTCTTTATGACTACTCCTCTTTTTGCTGAAGAGGCAAAGAAGACTCTTGCCGACTGGCAGATAGTTATCCAGCGAGATTCCTTTCCGGCCGCCTTATCTCGGGTATGCAGAGAATTTCCTGGAAGAACCATAGGTTTTGAGGCTTCTCATCTTTCTTATGGGGAGCATTGCAGGCTAAGTAGAATTAGAGAGGTGGGGTTTGTTCCCTGCCATCAATTAGTGGAGACCTTGAGGGCGGTAAAAGATGATCACGAATTATCCTTAATAAAAGAGGCTCATGCCCTAACTGAGGCTGCATTTGATCATGCGCAGGCTCTTCTTGAATCGCGAATAACCGAAAGAGAGCTCTCTGCCGAGATGGTCTATTTCTTAAGGAAATCTGCCGAGAGCGAAGCCTTCCCTCCCATAGTTCTCTTTGGGGAAAGAACCTCCTTACCTCACGGTAGACCAACCCAAAGGAAATTAAGAGAGAACGAGCTGGTTCTTCTTGACCTGGGAGCTAAAGTAGGAGGGTATTGTTCTGATATCACCAGGACTATTTTTTTTGGTGAAGTAGACCCCAAGTGGTATCAGATTCGTGATTTAATAAGCAGGATACAAAAAGAAGCGGTGGGTAAAATAACTCCTGGAGTATCCTGTTCCCAGATAGACAGGCTGGTAAGGAAGAGGCTAAAAGAAGCTGGCTATCTAAGTGCTTTTCTTCATAATACCGGACATGGGGTGGGATTGGAGGTTCACGAGCAGCCAGTTATTGGTCCTAAATCCAAAGAGATTCTAAAAACAGGCATGGTGATTACCCTGGAGCCGGGGATTTATTTCCCTGGAGAAGGAGGAATGAGAAGAGAACTAATGGTTGCGGTAACCAATAAAGGAGGTAAGATTCTAAGGTGATTACGGCGAACGATCTCCGGATTGGAATGACCATAGACATAGAGGGGGAGCTTTATGAAGTTGAGGAATTTCAACACGTAAAAAGGGGCAGAGGAGGGGCTTTTGTGCGCACCAAACTGAGAGGTCTCCAGACCCTTCAGAGTATAAAGAGAGTTTTTCAGCCTGAGCAAAGAATAAAAGATGCCTTTATTGAGGAAAGATCTGCCCAGTACCTTTACCAGGATGGGGAAGACTTTCATTTTATGGATTCGGAAACTTTCGAGGAAAGAGTGTTGTCTAAAGACGTTCTGGGAAAGAAAGTAAACTTTGTCCGAGAGAATATAGAGGTGAAAATTCGCCTTTATGAGGGAAAACTTGTAGGGATAGAACTTCCCGTCTTTGTTGAACTTCGGGTAAAAAAGGCGGATCCCGGAGTTAAAGGAGATACAGTGGGCTCAGCCACTAAGTTGGTGATTTTGGAGTCTGGTTACAGCCTCCGGGTTCCTCTTTTCATAAAAGAGGGGGACATAATCCGCTTGGATACAAGATCCGGGGAGTATGTGAGTAAAAAATGACAGTCACGGAGATGTGGGGGGTAAAGAATGGATCTCAAACAACTACAAAAAGTAATTGAGATCTTTGAGTCCTCTTCTCTGGCTGAATTAGAGATAGAGGAGGCCGGCATGAGGTTCCGGTTGGCCAAACAGCCGAAGGGGTCGTCTGCCAGGGCTATGGCAAAATCCGAGGTTGTATCTCAGTCTAAGGAAGTGCAAGAGGCGAAACCAAGAAAAAAACCACTAAAAGAGAAAAGACCACTAATTTCTGTTCGCTCACCTCTGGTGGGGACCTTCTATAGCGCTCCTTCTCCAGAAGAGAAGCCTTATGTAGAAGTAGGAGATGAGGTGGTGGTAGGGCAAGGTCTTTGTGTTATAGAGGCTATGAAAGTGATGAATGAGATAACCTCGGAGGTGGAGGGAAGGATTAAGGAAATTTTGGTTAAGAATGGACATCCGGTGGAATATGACCAGGAGCTATTTTTGATAGAGGGGGAATAGTGTTTGCCAAGATCCTCATTGCCAATCGGGGTGAGATTGCTCTTCGTATAGTAAGAGCTTGTAAAGAGCTAGGGATTGAGACAGTGGTCGTTTTTTCCAAGGAAGATGAGCACTCTTTGCCGGTGAGGTTTGCTGATGAGGCTATCTGTATTGGTCCACGCGAGCCGGCAGAAAGTTATCTTAATGTCCCTCGGATAATTAGTGCGGCTGAAGTAGCTGGAGCGGACGCCATTCATCCTGGATATGGGTTTCTGGCTGAAAATGAGCAGTTTGCAGAAATTTGTCGTAGCTCAGGAGTGGAGTTCATCGGGCCCCATGCCGAGCTAATTAAAAAACTGGGCAATAAAGTGGAAGCACGAAATACTGTGGCCAGGGCAGGCTTCCCCATAATTCCTGGCTCGGAAAAGATCATCAGAAACAAGAGAGAAGCGGCTCAAGTAATCTCCCAAATTGGTTATCCTGTGATGTTGAAGGCGGCTTTGGGTGGAGGGGGTCGAGGGATGAGGGTAGTGCGGGAAGAAAAAGATTTAGGGGTTCTTTTCGATTTGGCCGGGCAGGAGGCTAAGGCTTCCTTTGGAAAACCGGATCTTTATGTGGAGAAATATATGGAGAGAGCTACCCACATTGAATTTCAGATACTGGCCGATGAATCTGGGAAGGTCCTTTATTTTGGAGAAAGAAACTGTTCCATTCAGAGAAGATATCAAAAACTGATGGAAGAGTCTCCTTCTTTGGTTCTGGATGAGTCTTTGCGCCAGGAGATGGGGCAGGTTGCTGTAAAGGTAACCAGAGAGCTAGGATATGTAGGAGCAGGAACAGTCGAATTTTTATTGGATGAGGATAAAGAGTATTATTGCATGGAGATGAACACCCGCCTTCAAGTAGAACATCCGGTGACCGAGATGGTTACGGGTAAGGATCTGGTTAAAGATCAGATTGTCATTGCGGCAGGAGATAACTTACCCTATGGACAGGAGGATATAAAACTCCAGGGCGCTGCCATAGAGTGTCGAATTAATGCCGAAGATGCAGAAAAAAATTTCGCTTCCTCTCCCGGTAAAATCACGGCCTTCCACCTCCCGGGAGGACCGGGAATCAGGATAGATACTCATATCTATTCCGGCTACAATATTCCTTCGGCTTACGATTCTTTGCTGGCCAAGCTCATCACCTGGGGGGAAAGTAGAGAAGAAGCCAGGGTCCGTATGAAACGGGCTCTGGAGGAATTTATCATCGAAGGAATAAAGACAACTATCCCCTTTCATCAGCGCATTATAGAAAATGAACATTTTAGAAAGGGTGAGTTTTACATCAATTTCGTTGAGGACCAGCTCATGAAGTCAGAGGTGTAAAGGAGAATATGGTGACTGAAGCCGAAGGATATGAGGTCGACAAAAAGGTTACGTTGGGGCTAATCAAAAAAGCAGTTGGACAAGTGGAGGGAGTTCATAGTATTAAGAGAAGCCTATTCAAGGAAGGAATCAAAGTAAAGAAATTAGAAGAGGGGCTCGCAATTTCTTTAGAGCTACTGATATGCGAGGGAGGCTTTGTCCCTCAGATTGTGGAAGAGGTCCAGAAGAAGGTCAATGAAGAGGTAGAAAAGACTCTAGGCACCAAGGTAGCAAAGGTGGATATAAAAATAAGAGGAATTAAATCTTCCTCATAAATCGTTTCCAAGGAGGCAAAGATGAGATTTTATCAGAAAGTCTTATGGGGGGTAGGAGTTTGTGCTCTAGCTCTTCTTTCTTTAGGAGGATTTCTGGTAGTCGTGGGGCTGTTTGATAGATTTGTTGTCCATGGATGGCTTACTTTTGTTGAGCAGACGCTATTGACCAGATCGATTATTCTGGTCATTTTTGGTTTCTTATTTGGACTGAGCCTATATCTTCCTTTTTTGACCAGGGCCAAGGCCGAACGGGCAGTTATTCCCTTAAAGAATCCCCTGGGTGCAGTAGAAGTCTCTCAGAAGGCAATCAGCGAGTTCATTCAGCGGATTGGTAAAGAAGTTGAGGGAGTTGAAGATATCAAGGCAGCTATAAAATCAAGTGACGAGGGAGTGGATGTTTATCTTACTCTCTCGGCACAGACTCAAGGAGAGGTTCCTCGACTGATAGACGAGCTACAGACAGTAGTGAAGACCTATCTCAATAAGACGGTAGGTATTGAAAATGTACGGGAGATAAAGGTAAGGGTAGTCAAGCTCATCTGACCCTAGGACTATGTTTTCCGGATGCTAGGGAGACTAAGATTGAAAGGGATTTTTTGGAGAAAGGGGTGGTTTGTACCCCTTTTTTTCTTTTTCATACTCCTTCCCAAAATTACTTTGGCAGAGTTTAATCATCCCGAGCTACGTTGGAAAGTCATAGAAACCCCTCATTTCCTCATCCACTATCACCAGGGAGAGGAAATTTTCGCTTATGCCTCGGCCAGAATCGCCGAGGAGATCTATCCTTGCATTACTTCTGATTTAGGCTACCAGCCACTTCAGAAAACTCCCATCATTATCGAAAACTACAACGATACCACTGGGGGATATACCTCTACCTTGACTGGAAAGATCGTCATTCAGGCTCAATCAGATCCTACTCGAGGCTCCGGGAACCTCTCCTGGATAAGAGAGGTCATTGCTCATGAATTTACCCATGTGGTCACCTTCGCTGCTATTCAGGAATCGGTCTTTCCTTTACGGCGGTTGATAGCCAATTTAGTTCTCCCTATGTGGTTCATAGAGGGATTGGCTCAATATGAGGGAGAAGAACTTCATTCCTTAAAGAGGATGGTGGTGGGGGATGAGGCTCGCCAGACCACCCTTATGTCAGAGGCAGATTTAGCTGCTTTTTATTTCTTTGAGGGCTGGGGAAGAACTTCCGGTTACTATCAATCAGACAGTTTCGTCCGCTATATTTTTCAAACTTATGGAAAGGATAAGATAGCCGGGATTTTGACTCATCTTCGTGATCAGCCCATTTACCAGTTCCTGGGCCAGATTAGCCTCACCACCGGGGAGGTGGCTCTCTATCCTCTGCCTCGTTTTCTAAATTTTGATGAAGCTCTAAAGACGGTAGTGGGTAAGGATTCCTCCACCCTTTACATCGAATGGCAAAATTGGATCATGGATAAATATAGCAAGGAAAAAGAAGATACACCTGATCCATGGCTCACCCCAGAGTCACTCTTAACCTCTCAGGGGAGGAAAAATATGCATCCCGTGTTCTCTCCCTCGGAAGATAAAATTGCTTTTACCTCTGATCGAGGATATGACTATGGTATTTTTGACCTTTACCTTATGAATCTAGGCACGAAGGCGGTCAAGAGGCTTGATAAGAAGGTTAATCCCGGTATCTCTTTTTCCCCGGATGGAAGTAAGATCGTTTATTCGAAGACGCAGTTTTTTGCTCCTGAGAGAGCTTTTTTGAGTGATCTCTATCTTGTTGATGTGAAGACCAAAAGAAAAAGTAGGCTAACCTACGGCCTACGAGCAGGTCAGCCAGTTTTTTCCCCCAAGGGGGACCGCATAGTGTTTGTGAGGCAGGAGGGGGGAAACTCCAATCTTTATCTTCTGGAGATTAAAACCGGTAAAGTTTTTTCTCTCACCAACCATCACGATGGACTAACCCAGAATTTCTCCCCCTCTTTTTCGCCCGATGGAGAAAAGATAGCCTTTGCTTCTTTTCTCCAGGGAAAAAGGGATATTTATCTTTTGGATTTAAAGAACAGGATTACCTCTCCTCTTACTCTAGATGATGCCGATGATCGCTGCCCAGTCTTTTCTCCCGGTGGGGGGAAAGTTTACTTTATTTCTAATCGAAAAGACGGGGTATTTAACCTTTATTCAGTTGATCTTTTGACAGAAAGACTCAAGCAGTATACCCGGGTGAGAGGCGGGGTCTTCGAGCCGGCCATCTCCTCTGATGAAAAGAGAGTGGTGGTGTCTGCCTATCAGGCACAGAGGTTTTCTCTTTATCTTCTTTCCCTCAAGCCTTTAAATGAGGAGGAATTGACTCCTTTTGAGCTTGAAAGGAGCTCTAGGATCATTGCCGAATATTCACCAACCCAAGAGGATAGGGTAGCTCATCTTGGCCTCGCTTGCCGCCCTTATCGACCTCGCTTGCGACTTCACTATATCCTTCCTTGGGTTTCCGTGAGTCCTGATGGTTCTTATATTTCTCTGGATGCCTATGCTTCTGATACTCTGGAAAAGCATAATCTTTACCTGTCTACTCTGCTAACGGAGGGGTTTCAGTATGATCTAGCCTATGTCAACCAGGAGTTTGGACCCACGCTCTGGGGGGAAGTTTATAAGCTCAGAGGTTCGAGTGGAGCTCTGGCAGGCTTAAGCTATTCTCTCACCGATAAACAAACCCTGGATCTTTTGTTTCATACAGAGTCTGGGGAAAGTGGACTTTTCCTCTCACCAGAATCCTGGCGTGGCAGAATGAACAGAATTAAGGGAATCTGGCAATTTGCTAACCTCACTCCTACCTGTGATCCTGGCCTTGAGCGGTCGGGAAGGTTGTTTCATCTGGGGGCAGAATACTCGGGACCCGATATAGGTAGTGAGCTAAATTATACTGCTTATGAGGCAGGAGGTGCAGGTTATAGACGCTTTGAGAATAATCGGAGTTTCGCCTTAAGGCTGCTTGGCCGCAAGATAGAAAACCGAGAAGAGAAAGTGAAGGTCTTAGCCCCTCTGGGAGGAGCAAATTCTCTCCGAGGTTATCCCCAAGACTGCCTGGAAGGGGAAAACCTTCTTCTTTCTTCCCTGGAATATAGATTTTTATGGTTTAAAAGAATCGGGGGCTCTCCAAACCTTTATCTTGATCGACTGGGAGCCGCTCTTTTCTATGATGCCGGGGATGCCTGGAATGAAAAGTTCAAGCTGAAACGTAGTTGGGGGGGTGAGCTTCGCCTGAGACTTCTTCCCTTTGGTAAATATTCTTTAATCGTGAGGTTGGGTATAGCCTGGCCCCTTGATTGGGAAAAGAAAAAGATGAGATTATTCCTCGCCCTTGGGGGAGTATTTTAAAATTAGGATTATGGGCTCGGTTTGACAACGCCCCATTTTTTACTATATTTTAAAGGGGAGGAGATAAGAGGGAAGAAAATGCTTGTGGGAAAATAATCACGTCTCCATTTTACCGTTACCATTTTACCGAACGAAGTGAGGTTTATTTTCAATGGAAATGGGCTCTCTAAGACAGACTCTGAGAGAAAAGACCTCCCAGGTCTTAAGACAAAAACAGATTGGAAGGATAAAGCTGGGTCAGCTCTTTTCCCTTCCCGAGCCAGAGTTTAGAAAATTAATTAAAGAATTGGAAAATGATTCTCTATTTAAGGAATTAGTCCGTAAGTGGAAAGTCGTAAGTTACCGAAAATTTGCGGGGATCCGGCCTCCTTTATCTGTTGAGCTTAAGGAAGAGACTATTTTTTCCTCGAGATATTTTGATCTGGAAGGCTTGCTTCACCAGAATCCCAAAACTGTACCTCTCCTTCAAAAAATTGGGCAGCTAATAGGAGAAGATCGCTTTAATAAGCTTTTACATGGCGGGATAAGCGTTAGGCAAATTGAGCGTGAGTGTCGGTTGACTCCCAAGCAAACAGTAATTTTCAAAGACTTCTTAAATGGGTTTGAATTAGAAAAGCTTACCAGTGGTGGTTCAGCTTCTTCCACTACCGAAAGTATCCCTTCTCGGCCTGCCAGAACTTTCAGGATAGCCTCTATCGAAAGAGAAGGAGATGAGCTCGTAATCTATCCTTATCTGAAAGAAGATTATTTGGTTAAAGGCAAATACTCTATTAACTATGAGCAATATGAAGAACTTTATCAAAAGAGAAATCTTGCCCCGGAAAGACTTAACCGGATCTCTAAGATTTTTAAAATGTTAAATCTGGTCAATCGAAGAACCACCACCATTTACCAGATTATTTACTACATAAAAGAGACTCAGTCTGATTATCTTTACTCGGGAGACCCTGGCAGGCTCCGGCCTCTGACGAGACGAGAGCTGGCTAGAAGAATAGGAGTACATCCCAGCTCAATTACTAGAGTTATGGCTGATAAAAGTATTAGTACTCCTCAGAGAAAAGAACTACCTCTTAAGTTTTTCTTTCCTTCCCAGAAAGAGATTACCAAAAATTACCTTCAGGATTTAATGGAAGAAGAAAAGATCCTCCTTCAGGACCACCGCCTTCCCCGTCCCTATAGCGATGAGGTAATAAAGGCAAGGCTTTACCGAGATTACCGTGTTGCCATCTCCCGCCGGGCTGTGGCAAAATATAGAAAAGAGCTAAAAATACCAGCATCGAGTCGGAGGCGAAAAGAGATCCTTTTAGCCAATGAGATATAGATGTTAGATTTTACCGGAGGTATGGTAGTAGGGGGGTTAATTTTGTCCTTGAAAACTGTAAAATCTCTCTCTAAAGTTAACCACGCTTATGGACAGAGAAAAACTTCTCTCGGTGATCCTTAAAACCATAATGGAGTCTTTCAGGTTAGATAAAACAGGAATTCTTCTTTGGTTCTTTGACCTGATGGGTTGTGAAGAGAAAGCTAGGGTGGATGATAAAAGTCAAGAGAGCCTGATTCTTTGGAGAAGTAGGCCAATTCAACTAACTTCATTTTCCTCTGACAAATTGGACAACGAAGGGGATCTTTTCCGGTGAAGCTGGTTATGCGTTCTCTCGTAAATATTCAGATTTCCTAAGTTTGTCAAGTCCCTTTGCTCCAGGCTTACCGGGAAAACAGGAGGATTTTGTGACTAAAGCTGTCTTTCTGGATCGAGATGGGATAATCTGCAAAGATAGGGATGATTACGTCAAGTCCTGGGATGAGTTTGTTTGGATTCCGGGGGCGAGGAAGGCACTGAAGCGTTTAAGTGGCAATTATCGTATGGTGATTGTTATAACCAACCAGTCTGCGGTAGGTAGAGGTCTTGTATCCCGGCTCTCGGTGGAGGATATCCATCAGAGAATGATGAGGGGTGTGCATCAAGCAGGGGGAAGGATTGAGAAGGTTTATTACTGTCCCCATAGACCCGAGGATGATTGTATCTGTAGAAAGCCAAAGCCTGGACTTTTACTGAAAGCAGCCAAGGATTTTGCTCTCGATCTTAAAAGCTCGTATCTGGTGGGAGACAGCCTTAGCGATGTGGAAGCAGGACGCCATGTGGGATGCACCACTATAATGGTCAGGAATGACAAGAAGGCTGGCAGCGTAAGGAATCTACTTACGGACAAAACCCGTCCAGACTATATCGTCTCAGATTTGTCCGCAGCAGTTAACCTGATATTAAAACTGGACTCTGCTGAGAGGTAATTACCAAAAGCATTAACTATGAAAGTTGTTTGAAGTGCAAGTAGGTGCTAGCAGTAGTTCCATGGTGCCTCGCTTGAGTGATGAAACCTTCCCAGTCGATCTTCTCCTTTAACAGATTGAGTATTTGCCGACGAGCCTCATCATCAAACTTGCTTCGCGTACAACAAAGCAAAAAGTCTTTCACTAGAAGAAAAATTTAAAAGCATTGAACCACCCTATTATAATTCCAAGCAACAAAAGCTGTATGTCTTTTCCATTAATCCGCATGATTTGATAACTTGACAATTATATTCCTAAAGTGTGATATGCCAAGGATTGGACAGATTTTGGGGTTGACTTTCTCAGTGAATGTATTAAGGTGCAATACAATAAAAGAGCTGGGAGGAAGAAATGCCGCTTCTTATATGGAAAGATGAGGAGAAAGACAAGACAGGATAAAGTCGCTAGCAAGGTAAGAAGAGAAACCGGCTTTACCCTGTTGGAGCTTTTGATAGTGGTGGCAGTTATTGCAGTTTTATCGACGGTTGCCACCATCAACTTCCTTCAGGCTACCGGAAGAGCAAAAAGAGCCGCCGCCAAGTCCTTCATTGCCGAGTTAGAGGCAGCCATAAGCATGTATAAAATTGACACCGGACATTATCCTCCTGATGAGAGGGGTTCTGCTTCTTTAAGAGAGGCTCTCTCGCCTGATCCTGAGGATCCTGTCTGGAAGGATCCGGAATGGACCGGACCTTACCTGGAGTTCAAAAAAAGTGAGGTGAATGAGGCTGGTGAGCTTCTCGATCCCTGGCATAAAGGGAGAAATGACCGGGTTCATATCTATTTATATGCGGCTGATCTTGATGGAATTCCTTCCACTTCCCCTCCCTTCCATAACAAAAGTAGTTACGATATCTATTCTAAGGGATCCGATGGAAAGACCGGGACCAATGGCGTTGACGGTGATGAGTTT
>Ga0307429_1000696_pt1 | contig 18480 bp, 22 predicted proteins | sample SalMarWE160230MG_FD_202151 | JGI IMG/M metagenome (GOLD analysis project Ga0307429, IMG submission 202151) | Salt marsh sediment microbial communities from the Plum Island Ecosystem LTER, Massachusetts, United States - WE1603-230 | ecosystem: Environmental > Aquatic > Marine > Intertidal zone >... | reverse complement strand
AACCTTTGTGCTATTGTCCACAACTGTCCTACAGAGCCTTATCAATCAAACGATGAGGAAGTAGTGAAAGGCTGGGTGAAGAGTCACCAGCAAGTTCTGGATGAGGCAAAGAAGCGATTTGGTACCGTTATCCCCTTAGGTTTTGATGTCATAATCAAACCCAAGAATGAGGCTACTTCTCCTGACCAGGTGGTGAGGGATTGGCTTAAGGAAGATTATGACAAACTTTGCACTGTGATGGAAAAGATTCAAGGCAAGGACGAGTATGGAGTGCAAATCTCCTGTGATCCCAAAGTAATAAGTGAGTTTATCGCTCAGCAAAGCGAAGAGGTAAGGAAGATTAAAGAGGAGATGGCTACCAGACCGGCAGGCATGGCATATATGTATAAGCAGAAGCTGGAAAAAGTAGTAAAGTCTAAGATGGAGAAGCTTGCTGATAAGTGGTTCAAAGACTTCTATGAGAAGATTAAGAGGCACACAGGTGATATCGTGGTGGAGAAGACCAAGAAACTGAACAGGAGTAAGGTTATATTGCTTAATCTCTCCTGCCTGGTAGCTAAAGATAAGGTTGAGAGCTTGGGTCAAGAATTGGAGGAAATCAACAATATGGAGGGTTTCTCTGTTCGCTTTTCCGGCCCCTGGCCACCCTATAGCTTTGTGGCTAAACCAGCTATAACTGCTCCCGATGTGAAGGAAGTGTCCAATGCTACATAAGTGCGCTTTTTGTCAAGGGACAGGAAAGGTATTCCGTTCCCCAAAGTTGATTTCTAGCACCTGTCAGGTGTGTTCCGGAAGGGGAACGGTTTATGTGGCAGAGCCTGTCACCATCTGTGCCTTCTGCGGAGGGACAGGCTTAGAGCCCAACACTTATCCTTATGCCCTGCTTACTTGCGCTGCCTGTACAGGCAAAGGCGTCATTACTTTAAAGGAGCCAAATATCCTGTGTCCGGATTGTTCAGGAAGAGGAAGAGTTGTTGATAGCAAAGTTTATTGCCTCACCTGTAAGGGTAAAGGAAAGGTAGAAGTAAAAGAGGGATAAGCTATGAGATTAGTGCCTGTAACTTTATTATTGGTGGCAATATTGGAGATTTCATGATATGGAGCCAACTCGAGATACCCAGGCGACCCTGGTAGACCTTTTAGATAGGGTGTTGGATAAGGGGCTCGTTCTTAATGCTGACCTTATTATCCATGTGGCTGGCATTCCTTTGTTAGGAGTCAACCTGAGGGCTTGTCTTGCGGGGATGGAAACAATGCTCAAGTATGGCATCTGGCGGGACTGGGATGAAGCCCAGCGAGCAGTAACCATCGAAGAGCAACGGCGAAAGAAGCAGGTACCTCTGGCAGCAGGGGAGAAAGTCCTGCTAAGAATATTTGCTTCTCAGTGGGTAAACAATGGCAATCACCATAACTGGAGACGGGGACATCTCTATGTTACCGACAAAAGAGTGCTTTTATGGAGAAAAGAACCAGCCGAAGTACTGTTTCAGGTCCCATATGAGGAAATAAAAGGTGTTAGCACTGGAGGGAAAACCAATGATGATGAAGAGACAGATTACCTTTATCTATCGCTCAGATCAGGGAAGGTAGCTCAGCTACGCCCAAGCGATGCCTCAGTACTCAAGGATACCATAGTAGAGAGGATGAGGACTCTAGGACTAGAGGAAAACCTCTCTGTTCCTATTCCTCAATGAAGCAGCAGTGAAACTCTTATCTGAGGTGGACATCTGCAATAATTACCTAAGGAAGCTTGTTCAATCTGCGGCTGGGTATAAACCCCAGAATAAGAAAGAGAGGAGGTAAAAGTTGGAAATGAACGCTGATGAGATAATTAAAAAGGCGCGGGAGGACTTTGCCAAGCTTAGCAAAATATCGGTTGACGGGGTTATCGGTCTGTCTAAGACGAAGGAGGGGTGGGTAGTCTCGCTGGAGGCGCTGCAGAGAAGCGCTATCCCCGATAGTATGGATGTGTTAGGACTGTTTGAAGTGCATCTGGACAACAAGGGTAACCTTCTTGCCTTTGAGAGGAAGAAGCTGCGTAAGCGTGGTGACATAAAGGAAGAGTAAAGGCAAGAAATAATAAGATGAGACTTGGCTTAAAAAATAAAAAATAGGATATAAAGTCAGGATTTGCTTTTGGGGGACAGAATAAAGATAGGGGTAGCTATTATTCGCTTCCTGCCCAAAATAAGGCTCCCAGGTATGTCCCTCCTTGCCTGCTTCCCAAAGCAACCCGCAGTATACTTTTTGCAAAGTAAATATTAGTAACCAGCGAAACCCCTTGACAAAAAGAAAATATTTTATATAATTTATGGTGCGATGCAAAATAACAAAATATACTTAACAGAGAAAAACCAAGGGTTGAGGTATGTTAGAAGATAATAGTGCATTAACTTTAAGAGTGGCAGAGGCAGGGTCAAGAGATGTGGGCCGAGCAATAGCCAGGATAGATCCTCAGGATATGGACAAAATAGGGGTGGAAGTGGGAGATATAGTTAAGATTGAAGGTAAAAGAGAGACGGTAGCTAAGATTATGCCCACCTATATGGAGGATCGAGGGAAAGGAATCATCCAAATGGACGGTTTGATAAGAGAGAATGCTCAAATTGGCCTGGATGAAAGGGTCTTTCTTCAAAAGACTTCTCACAAACCAGCTGAGAGAATCACACTCTCTCCCTTGACCCTAATGAGAGGTATGCACCAGGACAGGGATAGAAGATATATCGGGAGCTTGCTAGAAGGTCTTCCTTTAACAGAAGGGGATAGGATAAGAGCCAATCTCTTTGGAACTCGTAGCCAGGATTTTACAGTGGTATCCACTTCCCCTAAAGGGGTAGTTTTAATTCACCCCCAGACTGTTATTAGAATGAAGGAAGAAAAGGAGGGAATAGAAAGAAGAGCTAAGATATCCTATGAAGATATTGGGGGATTGAATAGGGAAATCCAAAGAGTCAGGGAGATGATTGAGCTCCCTTTAAAATATCCTCAGGTCTTTGAGAGGTTAGGCATTGAAGCTCCCAAAGGGGTACTTCTGCACGGTCCTCCGGGATGTGGGAAGACTTTGATCGCCCGGGCGGTAGCCAATGAGACCCATGCCTATTTCAACCATATAACTGGTCCGGAAATCATGGGAAAATTCTATGGAGAAAGTGAGGCTCGTCTTCGCGGTGTATTTGAAGATGCTCAAAGAAATGCACCAGCCATTGTATTTATTGATGAGATTGATGCTATTGCTCCTAAGCGGGAAGAAATGGGAGGGGAAAAACAGGTAGAACGAAGAGTGGTTGCTCAACTCCTTGCTTTAATGGATGGACTGGAGTCTCGAGGGCAGATAATCGTCATCGCCGCTACCAATATCCCCAATGTAATTGATCCTGCTCTAAGAAGACCAGGAAGATTTGATCGAGAGATTGAGATAGGTATTCCGGATAAAAATGGCAGATTAAAGGTACTTCAAATTCATACTCGGGGAATGCCTTTAGCAGAGAATGTAGATTTGGAAAGACTTTCCCAAATTACTCATGGATTTGTGGGAGCAGATTTAGAGGCTTTATGCAGGGAGGCAGCTATGACTGCTCTTAGAGGCATTTTTCCCAGTATCGACTTTGAACTGGAGGAAATTCCCTATGAGACTCTGCTTAAACTTGAAGTAACTATGGATGATTTTATGGAAGCTTTAAAAGAGGTGGAGCCTTCAGCTATTAGAGAAGTATTTACCGAGATTCCCGATGTAAAATGGGATGATGTGGGTGGCCTGGAAGAGGTAAAAGGGGTGTTAACAGAGACAATTGAGTGGCCACTGGAACATCCAGATTTATTTGAGCATGCCAAGACCAATCCACCCAAAGGAATATTGCTGTACGGACCTCCTGGAACCGGAAAAACTTTACTGGCTAAGGCAGTGGCCAGTGAATCTGAGGTAAATTTTATCTCCATTAAAGGACCAGAACTGATGAGTAAGTTCGTAGGTGAATCAGAACGAGGGATCCGAGAGGTCTTTAAGAAAGCTAAACAAGCCTCTCCCTGTATTGTCTTCTTTGACGAGTTAGACAGCTTGGCTCCGGCTCGTGGCGCTGGTTTTGACTCTCACGTAACCGACCGCGTAATTAGCCAATTTCTTACCGAGATGGATGGTATAGAGGAGCTTAAGGGGGTGGTAGTTCTAGCAGCTACCAACAGGTTAGATATTGTTGATCCGGCTCTACTGCGTGCTGGCAGATTTGACTTCCTTCTAGAGCTACCCATTCCTGATGAGTCAGCGAGAATAAAGATATTTAAAGTTCATACTAAAGGTAAACCCTTAGCTTCCGATGTAAACCTTAAACTCCTGGCCCAAAATAGCGACGGCCTGGTGGGTGCTGATATAGAGTCTATCTGTAGGAAAGCATCTATGCTGGCCATAAGGGAATTTCTGGATAACCCAAAAGGCAAAAACGATAAGGATTATACCAGATTTAAAATTGCGGCTAAACACTTTAATCAGGCAATTAAAATGGTAAAAGAAAATAAAATAGTGAATAGTTCGTAGTTATGAGTTCATAGTTCATTGACTAAAATCTCCGAACAATGAACAACGAACTATGAATAATGTACAATGAAAAAGCTACTTTATGTACCTATCATCCACATGGAGGCGGATCTGGGAAGTGTGGGTGTTGTAGTTGACAAAAGCAGCAGTCAAATGTGTGGAAAAGAACGCTGGGACAAGCATAAAAAGGCAGTCTCGAAGTTCTGGGATTCTATTGCCAACTTCTTTAATCATCTAAGTGCCTCTAATCTAAAAATTTATCAGGATGGGCTGATGATAGATGGTGGATTAGGAAAGAAAATCGTTGAGGAAGGGGCGATGAAAGGAAGCAAAAATCACAAAATTATCCGTAAGTTAATGGAAAAGGGTGCAAAAATAATGAAAACAGAAGATCTCTCTCTTCTTAAAGAAGAATATAATAGCCTTATCAAGCTTTCCCAAACTCAATCTTTCTTAGAGAGAATGCTGGCATATATAGGATATAAACTGCGTAAAGACCCCCTGATGGAAAAAAGAGACAAATTCATCGCTGAGAGAATAAATGAGACTTTGCAGGATGAGGAAGTAGGGGTCCTTTTTATAGGAGTTTATCATAATGTGCTTCCCCGAATTTCCCAGGACATTATAGTCCATCAGGTGAAAGAGAGAAGTAAAGTAAAAGCCTATTTTGATGAACTTGTTCGAGGAAAAGATGAAAAAAGATTTAATGAGCTGGCCGAATATCTTACCTCTCCGGTTAAAATAGCTCATAGGTGATTGTTCATCGACAAAAAAACAATGAATAACAAAGGAGATGGTGAATTATGGCTTTTAGCTTTGCGCTATTAGCTGTGATAATTTATCCTAATACGCTACATGGTATAGGAGATAGGAACTATGAACTACGAACCATGAACCATGAACTATGGAGGTGGGTATGCCTCGCTTGATTAAAAAATATAACAATAGAAGGATGTATGATACCAAAACCAGTCAGCCAATCACGCTTTCCGAGCTTGCTGAGCTAATAAAGCAGGGAGAAGAAATTCAGGTGATAGGTCATCCCGCAGGCAAGGACCTTACCTCCATAACCTTGATTCAAGTCCTTCTAGGACAGGAGAAGGACAAAAAAGAGCTTTTCTCTGCCCTTTTGCGAGAGCTAATAAAGAAAAGAGGAAATTCTGTCTTAGAGCTGTACCCAACCAGCCTTTTTACTGCCTTGAATGGGGCTTCCTTCTCAGTAGAGAAAGCAAGGGGGATAGTTAGAGAATTGGTAAATAAAAAAAGGGTAAGCAAAACCGATGGGGAAAAACTTCTGGAAAGTCTTCTAACAAAGATACAAGAGAATAAGAAGACTTTAGAAAGGGAGATCGAGGATAAATTAAAAAAGAAGATAAAGGAGGTAAAGAACCTTTATCGAAGGCAAATTTTAGAGCTTAGGAAAAATGTGGAAAATCTCAGAGAGTTGCTTGGTCAGCGTCGAAGGCAAAAATCTCGTCAATCGTGAATGGTGAATCGTATTTCGTGAATAGTATTGCATTGTGTGTCTTAAGGTTTTTTACGAGATACCAAATACGAACAACGAGATACGAAAATAAAAGGAGGCTATAATGTCTGGTAAAGAAAAAAAAGAAGAAAAAAGAGAGGTTGAAATTGATTTTGGTTTAGGGAAAATCAGCTTGGGAGGGATATTTGAAGGGATTGGCAATTTAATTGATCTGGCATCTAAGTTATCTGAGGAAACCAAAGAAATTAAGAGAGAGGGAGAAATAAAGGGATTAGGTGGGAAAGCAAAGGGGGTATATGGTTTTAGCATTAGAACCCTAGTTGGAGGAAAACCAGTTGTGGAGACCTTTGGCAATATTAAACGCCAGAAAGAGGGACCGGTAATAGAAGAAGTTAGAGAACCCATGGTAGACGTTGTCGAAGAGAAAGATCTTGTTCGGGTAATAGCAGAGCTTCCCGGGGTGTCTAAAGAGGATGTAAAAATCAAAATAAATGAAGATATTCTCAATCTTTCTGCAGAAAGGGGAGAGAGAAAATATGCCAAAGAGGTCTTGCTTCCTTTTTCGGTAAAGCCAGATCCCGTAGAATTTTCCTTCAAAAATGGAATGCTGGAACTTAAACTGGGGAAAAAGGAGAGCTAAAAGAGAACCTGTAAGTTTGACTGGAAAGATTTTCCGAATGTCTAGTAAATCTTCCCTTTTTTACCACGGAGCCAAAAAGGTATGCTGTTTCATAAGGAAACTGCTCTGCCAGGACTACGGAAAGCTTTTTTGTCTCTTGCAGAGCCTTCATTCTTTGTAGTTCGCTCCTCTTCTCTTTTAGATCAAAAATTGTAGAAAATTTCATCTAGTCTCTTTTCTGTGCTAAGGCCACCTCTTTGTGACTCCAATTTTATTGGAGCAAAGAATAAAAAGGTGACAAGGAAGCGATGAGATCTGTAGATAGCAATGCTATTTTAGGAGGCTTAATGCTTCTTCAACCCTGCTTAATCCTTTGTCTATTTCTTCAATAGAGGCAGCATAAGAAAGACGTAGATAGTGGTCGGTGCCAAAGGCAATCCCGGGTACCACTGCCACCCCCACTTCCTCCAGGAGATACCTGGCTAAATCCAGGGAATTTTTTATGATCCAATGGTTATATCTTTTTCCAAAAAAGCTGGAAAAGTCAGGAAATACATAAAAAGCCCCTTGAGGAAAAAAGCAGCTCACTCCCTCTATTTTTTTTAATCTATCTACTATAAAATTTCGTCGTCTGACAAAGATTTTCCTTCGTTTTTCCACCTCGTCCTGGGGTCCTTTTAGAGCTAAAAGGGCAGCCATCTGGGCAATAGAGTTAGGGCAGGAAGTAGAGTGACTCTGTATTTTCTTCATCCCCTGGATAATTTTCTCTGGACCTCCCGCATAGCCAATGCGCCATCCGGTCATACTGTAGGTTTTGGACAGTCCATTGACAGTGATTGTTTTCTCCTCTATCTCTTTCCCAAGGGAGGCTATACTATAGTGTTTTCCCTCGTAAATGAGCTTTTCATATATTTCATCAAAGATAAGGTAAAGTTGGTGCGAGCAAATTACCTCGGCTATTTCGCTAAGATCCTCTCGATTGTAAACTGCTCCGGTTGGGTTACAGGGAGAATTCAGGATGAGGAGCTTTGTCTTGGAGGTTATTTTCTTTTTAAGCTCATTCTTTCCTATCCTGAATCCGGCCTCAGGGTAAGTAGAAACCAGAATGGGAGTTGCCCCGGCAAGCTTCACCTGCTCTGGATAGGATACCCAGAAGGGTTGAGCAATAATTACCTCATCGCCAGGGTTACAGAGGGCTAAAATGGCATTATATAGAGCTTGTTTTGCTCCCACACTGACTATGATCTGGGAGGGACCATAATCGAGTTGATTATCATTTTTGAATTTATTACATATGGCCTGGATTAGCTCCGGTATCCCCGCTGTAGGAGTATATTTAGTGAATCCATCCTTTATTGCCTTGAAGGCAGCCTCTTTTATGGACCAGGGGGTGTCAAAATCTGGCTCTCCCACAGAGAGGTCAATGATGCTTCTACCCTTCCTCTTCATCTCCTTACTCTTTGCACTTATGGCTAGAGTAGCAGAATCACTAACCTCATCCAGCCTTTTAGCTAAATTGATTGTTCCCATCTGACAAAGATCTTTATCTTTTAGAGATCTGGGGTCTTGCTCTGGCTCCTCTTAGTCCTGGTTTTTTTCTCTCCTTCACCCTGGGATTACGGGTTAAAAGACCGGCCTTCTTTAAAGGATTTCTAAGTTCTGGGTTAATCTTCAAGATGGCCCGGGAGAGGCCCAGTCTTATGGCTTCAGCCTGCCCGGTTAGACCCCCTCCTTCAACGTCAGCTTCTACATCAAACTTATCCAGAAAACCTACCTTTTCTAAAGGTTCCTTTACAATTTTACTGTAAGCCTTACGGGAAAAATAGTTTTCTAGATCCCTCTTATTCACAGTAAGATTTCCCTGGCCCGACTTTACCCTGACCTTAGCTGTTGCTTTTTTTCTTCTTCCCACAGCATAAAAACTTTCCTTCATTGGTCGCTCCTGAATTTTGTCTTAAATGGTATCACAATTTTTAACTCGGTCAAGAGTGCGCGTTAAATCATGTTAATGACTTAACAGCTATTGCTTCGGTTACCTAGTTAAACTGTCTCGATACGTCGTCTCCGGTAATCAGGCTTTTTGTGAAAAGGATAGCCAGATTGCTCTATGCATCGGCCCCCACCCTGGTGAAGATGTGAGTGGAAGATTATTAAACATTTCACTTTTTAAGGAAAGTAACTTTCGGGGCTAGTGAACAAAGACCCAGGCTATTTCATGAGCTGCATTAGGCCTTTTCTTACCATCATGACCCCAATTGCGGCTAGAAATAGACTAAATACTTTGGAAATGGCTTTTGATCCAGCTTTTCCCAGGACTTTCATTAGCAGCGGTTTCATCCCATCGGTCAAAGAAAGAAATATGGGAAGAACTCCAAAGGCATCAACAGCCACAAATATGGGAATGAACGAAAGAAGAAGAGATTTTAGAAACATATTTTCTCCTTATAACTACTTTTTCTTTCGGAAAAAACGGTATGAAATTCTGCGGAATATCTAGTACCCGTTTCATAGTTGACTCACTGCCACTACCCTTTCCCTTTGTGGGTAACTCGAACGATGAAAAAAGGAATCTGGATCAGCTGCGTTAAGGGAGGAATAGCGGCTAAGAGCCCAATTACTAGATTAGAAGCTCCGAGTTTCAAGGCAAGGGCAACCAAGAAGACGCCTCCCGTCAGTGTTGCCATCGTTTGAGAGGCTAAACCATCTTTTATAACGCTTCTAAGGCCGGATTGGACTTCTTCTTCCGTTAAAGTGTCTCTAACCAGAAACCCCATCTTAAATCCATTAAAACTGAGGAAGGACAGCATGAAGTCTTAAGGGAACGGGAGATCTCATCTAAGCCATCTCTCTCATTTCTGTAAAGCTGCCGTAGCAAATGAGGTTATCTCCAGCATGGAGCTTATGATTCCCCCTGGCAACCAAAATCCTTTCTTCGTCTCTTTCGATAGCTAAAACCAGGATTTTCTTTTTTCCCAAATCAGAGCTAGCCAGGGTCTTTCCCGCAACGATCACCAGGATAATTCCCCCCATTAGCTAAGCCTCCTAGGTTTACCTTTGAACTTTTTTTAAAACATATTCTTAAAGTTATTTCTCACCTTATTTCTCTTTTATAGCCACTTTTTTCTTCTAAAGTAAATCAACATTGAAATTCCTATAACTACCATTACCAATAAAACTAGAGGATAACCCCAAGGCCATGCAAGTTCTGGCATAAATTCAAAGTTCATACCATAAATGCCTGCTATAAAAGTCAAAGGCATAAATATTGTAGCAATAATCGTTAATACTTTCATAATTTGGTTCATTCTATTGCTGACGCTTGAAAGATAAATATCAAGCATCCCGGAAAGCATATCTCGCGAGGTCTCTATTGCATCAATCACCTGAATTGTGTGATCATAGACATCTCTCAGGTATATGCCGGTAGATTCATGAATAAGTGTGGATTCTCCTCTTTCCAGGCGATTGACTACCTCCCTTAAAGGCCAGACCGATTTACGCAAAAATATCATCTCTCTTTTTAAATGGTGAATAGCCTGTAGGGTTTCTGGCGTTGGATTGGTGACTAACTCTTCTTCTATAGATTCTATCTTTTCTCCAAGTTTTTCTAGGATTATAAAGTAGCTGTCAACGATGGTGTCTATTAGAGCATAGGCAAGATAATCGGCTCCCATTTTTCTTATGCGACCCTTCCCACTTCTAATTCTTTCTCTGATTGGGTTAAAAACATCCCCCTCCCTTTCCTGGAAGGAAATCACAAAATTTGAGCCCAGAATCAAACTCACTTGCTCCGCCTGAATTTCATCCTCTTTTTCATTGTAATAAAGCATTTTTAAAACGACAAAGATGTAATCCCCAAAATCCTCTATTTTCGGACGCTGTCCTGTATTTACAATGTCTTCCAGAATTAGCGGATGTAGGTCAAAGTGTTTTCCAATTTTTTCGATAATCTTTATATCGTGAATCCCATCAATGTTAATCCATGTTACCGTTGGTTTATTCTTAAAGGGAAAACATTCCTCAACCGTTTTTATTTCCTTCTCCTCAAAATTAGCTTCATCATAGTCAATAATGGTAATCCTTACCTTGTCGGTCTTTTTCTCTCCTATATGAACAAGAGTCCCTGGAGGAAGACCAACCTTTTTCGATCTTTTCTTAATGAATCTGGACATTACAATTCACCTCCCGCCGAGTAATATAGCAGATAACACTACGGGTGTAAAAGAAGTTCTGAATCAAGCCTCCAGTCAAATCGGCAGTAGTCCCGGCATTCAAGCCGTTCAAATAGTTTCAAACAACATTCAACAATGAATTTTCCCGTTTCCTCAGGCCCACCGGCGCCTCGGAACACATGGGGTAGATTCTTGTGACGAAGGAGATCTGCTTCTCTGAAAAGCTCACATATCTTCTTATAATCTTTTTCGTTGACCACGCGGATATAAAAGTTCATTTTCTTCCCCTCTCCCAAAACCCTTTCCATCCGAGGTGAACGACCAGAGAAAGAGCTACTCCTACCCCTAATAAATCAGTAACCCTGACCATCAAACTAAAAGCTAGAGCTCTATTCGGTCCTATTCCCACAAGCTTAAAGATTCCCACTTCTCCTAACTCAAAAATTCCCAGGGCCCCGGGAGTGAATTGCAAAGCAAGAACAAGGTGAGTCAAAGCAAAGAGAAGAGCAAGCTCCGATAGCCTAAACACTGTCTTGAGAAAATAAAAGAAAAGAGCCGGTTTAATAAATACGAGAAGCCCAGCACTAAGTTTTATGCAAAAAGCAAGCAAGGTCGTGGTTCGATGTTGATTAAAAGCAAGAGAAACATGATCTTCCAGTTTCGATATCTCAGGCTTTATTTTTCTCATAATCTTAGATAAGGGATTTATACGTTCTAATAGATTTGCCAGGAGAAAGTAAAGAGAAGTAAGATGAAAAGTGCATTGGCAATAAAAACAGCCGCTCCCAAAAGACCTATTTGACCTATCTCAAAGAAAACATTTTGAATACCAGCTAGATAAAATATCAAAGTCAGGACTGTTAGTCCGACTACCGTGGAGATGATGACAACAATTTTCCTCTTCATTATCCAAACACTACCTTCATGAACCTATCTAGGAGCTTCATCAGTCCCAGTCTTGGACACTTAGACCTCCAACCTGTGGTGGTTTTCTTCTAAATATTCTACAAGGCAGCTTATTTGCTGATTTTTTGAATCGTTTTCTCCCCCTTTATTTTGGATGGTTTCCCGATATTAAAGGGCCTTTTGGCGCATACGCTTTAGAGGTACTACTCTTACATTCCTCGATGATTAACTCATAAATGTCTAAAATTTTTTGGGTAATTATGTCCCAGGTAAACATCCGGGCTGTCTCTTTTCCCTTTTTGCCTATTTTTTCCCGAAACTCCCGGTCAGATAATAATTTTTCCACTGCCTTAGCAATCTGATCCGGTCTGCCATAGTCAATCAAAACCCCATTTTCGCCATCTTTAATAAAATAGGGAATTCCCCCTTGTCTTGTAGCTATAACTGGTTTTCCCATGGCCTGCGCCTCTAAGAGAACTATCCCCTGTGCTTCTTTTTTGCTGGGTAAGACCAGCATATCACTACAGGCGATAGCCTGTAATTTATCTTCGTCAGAGAGCTCTCCGGTAAAAATCACGTCTTTGTCCAGGTGAAGGTTTTGGGATAGCTCCATGAGCATCCTCTTTTTACCTCCGTCTGGTCCGACGATGAGAATCTTTACCCTATATTTTTTAAGAATTAACGGTGCCGCCGTTAGTAGATGCTCCACGCCTTTTTTCCCAATCACCCTGCCGAGATATAGGATTACCGGGATGCCTTCCAATCCGTATTTTTTCCTGAAGGGCAACGGGTCAATATTATTGTCAAAAATTTCTCCCGGTACTCCGTTGGGAATGATACAAATCCTTTCCCGATGGACTGCCTTAAGTACCCATGACTTCTCCGCAGGAGAAATTAGGATAATCCTGTCAAAAAACCTCAAGGTCCACCTTGTCACAATACTTGCCCAGATCCTTCTCCTTATATGCTCTTTATGAGCCGGATCACCGATCCCCAGGGCCCCGTGTGTGGTCGCAACGCTTGGGATTCCTTTTATCCTGGCGAACAAACCACACACGTCGCTATGGGGAAAGCCAATGCTATGAGCGTGAATTACGTCTGGCTGAAGTTGAAGAATTTCTCCTGCCAAGCCTCGCCAGATGCGAAGCCCTGCCCCAAGATCAAAAGTTTTGAACCTTTGAATATGTATTCCGTTAATCTCTTCTGAGCTTACTAATGGGGGGTAACTATTTGTAGGCATGCAATCCGAAGTTAACACAAAGACCTGGTGTCCTCTGTCCACCAAGTTTTTGGATAAGTGGAATACATGAGTCTCTGCTCCACCTATCACCGGATGAAAATAGCAAGGCAACATACATATTCTCATATAAGTCTAATCATCCTTCCTGGGAAGTTTTTTTAAGGTGTGGCAGCATTTGGTAAAATCTTAGGGCCGAGTAAAAAACTGATATTATACCTATTATGAGAAGCGCTAATTCCGGCCTTCCCAGTAAAGACAATACAAAAATAATAAATAATTGGTGACTTCGGTGGTTTAATCTAAATTTCATAAGTCTTTTTAAGTCCTTCCAGGATTTTTTCAGAACTTCCCTTCCCGCTCTGGCCCCTGCTAACTCGGTAAGATAGTTACCTCCTAAAAAGCCAATTATGCCAATTAGGCTAAATGCCCAACCCAAAACTGATCCTCTGGTATGCCAGACGCCGTATCCTATAGCTAGGCATAAAACTATTTCCACTACCCGATCTGAGAGAGAGTCAATAATTTCTCCATAAGGAGAACCGAGATGTTTAATTCTGGCAATTTCCCCATCAACGCCATCCACAATATTGACGAGCTGGACTAATATAGCCCCGGCGATAAAGTTTCCATAAATGTAAGCAAGGGCAGCCCCAATTGCTAGAAAGATAGTGGAAATGCTTACCTGATTGGGAGTGATATTTTTGTCGATTAAAAACCGGGTAATGAGGTGATAACAGGGGCTATTAATATATGCAGAAACAAATGCTGTTTCTTTATGTTGATGAGTCCTTTTGAGTGAATTCCACTCCTTTTTTGAGATCATAAGACTTTATCTTCTCTTTCGCTTATGGGGAGCCTCAACTAAATAATCGACTATCAGCTCTAACCAGTTTTCTATGCGCTTTACCCCTGCCGGGAAGTCATTTACTTCCAGGGCATAGTAACCATCTTCACTCTCTAGCAAATCCATCCCCCCTATCTCCATTTCCATCCTATGAAAACAGCCTAAAGCCCCTTTCATTATTTCATCTGAAAGGAATACCTCCCACGTCTTACCCTCATTAGGATGGAAAAAACTCTTAACAACCTTTCCTATCTTGTATATTCTGATTACGCTGTCAGTGTGGGGAATAAATTTCTGTAGATATATCCATTTTTTCCGTAAATTTTTTAGATTCTCTACAGATTTTGTATATATTATTCCTTTTGATCGCCCATATAAAGGTTTCACCAGAGCTGGAAACATATACCCGTCCACATTTTCTAAGATTTTTTCTTTTAAGGAAAACACTGTCCTCGGCACCTTCAAACCCGATTGTTTCATGATCTCATCGGAAATTAACTTATTACTACTCAGCGATAAAGCCTTGTGGGAGTTTATTAGCTTAATTCCCATCTCCTCAAGGTATTGGGCTAACCAGAGATACTGGCGCTCGAGAATTCTTACTATCACAACATCGTAGTTCCTTAACAAGAAAATATCAGGATTAATCCCCCAGGGACTGATTATTTGAGAACTTATACCTTTGCTTAGGAAGTAATTATTTAAAGATACAAGAGGCGATTGGGGTGAAGAGATCTTTTTTGAAGTAAGAAGTCCTACCTTCATAACTTATCCTGCCTAAGGTTCCCTGCTTTTGACATTGCCATTTCTGCCAATGTAACAGCAAGGACGAGTCTTTAGACTCGCCCTTTTAAAAAAATAATTCTTTATTTTAGCTACTTCCTCGACCTCAACTGGGGACCAATATGTTAAGTCCCCAGCTGATATCTTAGAGTGTGTTACTTCCCGTAGCCTTTCTTTCCCTTTTTCTTTTTCTTTTCCTTTTTGCCCTTTTCCTCTTTCTTTGCCATAATTGACTCACCTCCTCTCGGGAGATTCTTATTCTAAGATTTCTTGCACTCTCCTCAAGGTTCCAAAATAGATTTTCCAAAGGTCTCTACAGTGATGCTCAATAGTTTTCAATTTTTTTCAGCTCAGTATTCTGATGGATACCCTCCTGTTGGGACTTTCTCTTTCTTCTCGGGGATATCCGTTACCAGGGCTTCCGTAGTGAGAATCAAGCTCGCAATACTGGCGGCATTTTGAATCGTGGCTCTTACTACCTTAACGGGATCTATGACGCCCGCTTCGATCAAATTTTCATATTTTCCGGTTTCGGCATTGAATCCGTAGTTAACCTCTCTACTCATTACTCTTTCTACAACTATGCCTCCTTCTAAACCGGCATTTTCAGCAATTTTTCTTAAGGGTGCCTTAAGAGAGTTCTTGATTATATTGATGCCAATTTCTTCATCAGTATTTTTAGTTTTGAGTTTCTCGAGCGCAGGGATGGCCCTGAGAAGAGCTACTCCTCCGCCAGGCACGATTCCTTCCTCGATTGCAGCTCTCGTTGCTGCAACTGCATCTTCTATTCGAGCCTTATTGGTTTTCATCTCTGCTTCGGTGGCAGCTCCTACATTGATTACTGCTACTCCTCCGGCGAGTTTCGCCAGCCGCTCCTCCAGTTTTTCGCGATCGTAGTCAGAATCAGTTCCTTCTTTTTGGAGTTTTATCTGAGCGATCCTACCTTCAATTTTTTTACGGTCACCCTGACCTTCGATGATGGTGGTGTTCTCGTTATCAATTCTGACTCTCTTTGCCCTTCCCAGCATCGAAAGATCGACCTTCTCCAGCTTTAGTCCTAAGTCTTCTGCGATCACCTGTCCCCCGGTGAGGGCCACGATGTCCTCGAGCATCGCCTTTCTTCGATCGCCGAATCCGGGAGCTTTCACGGCCGCGCACTTTAAGGTGCCCCTGATTTTGTTTACCACCAGCGTTGCCAAAGCTTCTCCTTCTACATCTTCGGCGATAATGAGGAAAGACTTTCCGGTATTGGCAACTTTTTCTAAAAGCGGAAGGACATCTTTCACGCTACTGATCTTTTTGTCATGGAGAAGAATATAGGCATCTTCCAATACCACTTCCATCTTTTCGGCATTGGTCACAAAATAAGGAGACTGGTACCCCCGATCAAATTGCATTCCTTCTACCACCTCTAAAGTAGTTGTCGCCGTCTTTCCTTCCTCGATGGTAATGACACCATTTTCTCCCACCTTTTCCATGGCATCAGCGATCAGATCACCTACACTGGCGTCATTAGAGGCTGCAACGGTCGCCACTTGCCCGATTGATTTTTTGTCTTTGACCGTCTTACTCATTCTCCTGATCTCCTCGGTTACCGCATTCACTGCTTTTCCCATTCCCTTGCGAAGGTAGGTGGGATTAACTCCTGCCATAACGTGTTTGAGCCCCTCATGAACGATGTATTGAGTCAGGAGCGTCGCGGTCGTCGTACCGTCACCAGCTACGTCTTTGGTCTTCTCAGCCACTTCCTTTGCCAGTTGAGCTCCGATATTCTCATAGGGGTCTTTGAGTTGGATTTCCTTGGCTACCGTTACCCCATCGTCAGTGATGGTAGGAGAGCCAAAGCTTTCAGCTAAAGCGACATTCTGTCCTTTCGGACCGAGAGTAATAGTTACCGCATCCGCGAGTTGATCTACCCCTCTTACTAAAGCCTGTCGGGCTTGAGATTTAAATAAAAGTTGTTTAGGCATTCTCTATTCCCTCCACTTAAACTTATTTTTCTGCTAGTGCTAAAACGTCATCTGCGGCGAGGACAAGATACTCTTCATTCTCTACTTTTATTTCTGTTCCCCCGTATTTGGCGAAGATGACTGTATCTCCTTTTTTAACACCTTTAAAATCGGAACCAACTGCTATTACCTCACCCTGTTGAGGCTTATCCTTACTGGCAGTCTCGGGAAGATATATTCCTCCTTCCGTTTTTTCTTCTTGTTTGAGCGGCTTTACTACAATTCTTTCTCCCAGAGGTTTAATTTTCATTCTTTCTACTCCTTTGCCAATTTTTCTAACTTATCGTTCTTATGTTTTTCCCACACTTCTTTTATGCGACGGTCCCATTTTTCTCTTAGGTAGCGTTTCCCTTTTAGAGTGATCACAAAATTAGTGAGACTCTTCCGTATATATCCCCCCTTTTCTAGCTCTTTGCTTAAATGATGCATCTCTCTTAGCGAAACACCCAAATCGCTCATTGCCTCTTCAACTCTTTCACGTGATACTCCAGGAGGACCCGGAGCCTTTTTCGTATTGTCCGCATCAAAAAGAGCTTTCAGGAGGACATCTTTTTCATCTTGCCATTCCATATTCATACTTTTCTCCCTTTCCCCCTGCCTTTGGACAATGAATGTGTTCTCTACCCTTGTTTACTATATTTACTGTAAAAAGTGACCCGAGTTTCTTGCCCCCAAGTCACTTTGCAACCGATTAATTTACCAGTGTTTCTTTTCTTCTTTCCTTTAACCCTTTGGACTTTTCTTCGCTTCCATCTAACAAGATTTCTTTTTATGTTCTTCTTTGTGTTCAGCGGCTATGATCCCACGCAAAAAAGTCTGGGTAATAAGTTCTGCCTTATCCACAAAAGGTCCCTTTCTTTCATTTATTATCCATTGGGAAATAAAACCGATAATGACGCCGTGTAAGACATACGCTTGGTTTACTGAATTAAATGGTCGAAAAACTCCCTTTTTAATTCCATCATCGAGAGTATCGGCTAAAAAACTTATATATTTTTTGTAATCACTCTGCATCTTTCGTATGTATCGGTTTTCAAAATCTTGGTGGAGTGCTCCTCTTGTGAAAAAGAGAACATTGAACAGAGCCCTTTTTTTCTCAAAAAAAGTAAAGTGAGCACTGATCAGTTTTTTGATGAGCTCGTAAGGATCCTCGATTCCTGCTATTTCTTGCTTACAGTAATTCAGCAAGTCATCGATACTCTTTTTGGTTAAGCACGATATTAGGTCAGGCTTATTTCTAAAATGACAGTAGACAGTACCCTTTCCCACATCAGCCTCTTCGGTAATTTCATCAAGCGTAGCTCGAAAGAGACCTTTTTGAGAAAAAATTTTGTACGAAGCGCGAATCAGTTTCTTACGGGTATTGATTTTTCTTTTCGCGCTTCGGCTTAATGCTTCTGGCATTTTTCCTCCTCCGACCTCCAATTTAATAAAAGTATCCTTTTACCAGCCTGACTACCTAGTCAGGATTGACTGAATCGTCAGGTAATTATAAACATTTTTTAAGAAAAGTCAAGGGGGGGTGTTTCCTGAAACAGAAGGGATAATATCCAGAAGAGTTTTCTTAAATGAGGCAGGTAACCTCTTAAGGTTTCTTGGAGGAAGCTTTTTCTGGGGCAGCTTCAGGGGCCAGGTATTTAAAAAACTTAGAATCCAGGGGGACTACGATGAGCGTCTTTTTGGAAAGGGTTTCCCGGTAGGTTTCCAGGGTCTTTAAAAAGTTAAAAAAGTCAGGGTCTTGCTCATAGGCCTGGGCATAAATTTTGGTGGCCTCGGCATCAGCCTTTCCCTTTATCTCCTCGGCTTTCCTATAGGCCTCCGACCTTATCTGAGCCAGATCTTTTTCCATCTCTCCCAATATTTTGGCTTTTTCCCCCTCTCCTTCAGAGAGGT
>Ga0307429_1000694_pt1 | contig 18503 bp, 18 predicted proteins | sample SalMarWE160230MG_FD_202151 | JGI IMG/M metagenome (GOLD analysis project Ga0307429, IMG submission 202151) | Salt marsh sediment microbial communities from the Plum Island Ecosystem LTER, Massachusetts, United States - WE1603-230 | ecosystem: Environmental > Aquatic > Marine > Intertidal zone >... | reverse complement strand
CTTTTCAATGAACAGGTACCGGGCTTTTGATTCAAAGAACGTCATTACCTAAAAATACAAATTTTTCTTTTTCAACTGAAAGGATTTTTATTGAAGTTTCAAGACATTGTTTTTCACTGCGTGCCTGTTGGCAAACAGGGCTTCAATTGAAAAGAAAAAGGGTGGGTATTTTCTAAGGGAAAGAGCCCCGTTAGCAAAATTCCTCCATCCCTTCACCCTTTTGCTAACTCCCCTCGCCACCACACGGCCAAATTTATTTAACATAACAGCATCTTATAGGAGCCCGCTGATTTTTTCCCAAGTTAAACAAAAGGTCAGACAATGATTGGTTAGTTAAACAGCATAACAAACAATTAGGGCGGGTCCTATAAGGCTATTATGTTAAATAAACCCACCCCTGTACATTTCCACCTGTGATAGGATTGATTTGTGACGCAGTGCGTCATGTTTTTATTTGAGGATCATGGTAATAAAATCACAAAAAAAGTCAGTAAAGGTATGCGGGCTCCCCACATGCACTGTGGAATATTGACTCCGTCAATGCTTCGCATTCCACAGGGCAAGGCCCACCCACCATAAAAATGCAAGGATAATACAGAGCTCCGCTGCGCTCCGTCCTTGCATTTTTCCCACGCCCGCATGGGACAATGGCTTTCTTTTTTTGTCCTTTTTTTCTTTTAAGGGATGGTTTTCAATTGAAAAAAGAAAAGCCTTTGAACACACCTGTCCATAAACCCGGCTTAAGCAGCAAAAAAGCCTTCGGGTTGGAAGTGTCAAGGTTCCCGCGGGGACCCGCCGGCAGGCGGGCTTGACCTTGACTGTGCGTGAGGGAAGGCTTAAATTTGCTTAGGCCGGGTTTATGGCATTTCTGCCACTGCCGGTGGCAGATTTAACAGGGATCATTTCCTTGGTCAGCGTCGGTGCGTTTGGGTCTGGGTGGGCCGGCAGAGGGGCTATTTACACATAATGCCACATTATAAGACAGCTTTGGATGTGGGCTGGCCACGGCAGGGGCTGCTTTTATAATGTGCATTATGTTAATATAGCTTGGGGTTTTATTTTTTGGTCATGTCTTTTTGTCTGCAGGGTTGGGACGGCTCTTTGGATTTTGCTTTTTACCTTAAAAATTAATTTGATATCAAAAAGCAAAATACAATGTGCCGTATGAGCGACAGCCACAAAAAGCATGACAAAAAATAAAACAGAAGGGGCGGGCATGCGGAAGGGCAAAAAAGACAGGGGGAACTTTGCAAAATACCGCTTAATTATTTTAAAATCCATTTTGCAAAGTGGCTGGATTTTTTGCCCTGTGGGAGTGGCCTATGGGTCTTATTTCATTGGATGGAACAATTCAAGCTGCCTGGTCAGGTCGGTTAAATCGTGCTTCCTGTATTGTTCGGTGCTCCGGATGCTTTTATGACCTGCCATGTACTGGACTTGCCTGATATTGTCTGTTTTTAGTCAGTTCATGATCACGCTTGCCCGTATTTGCCGGCTGCCGGTTATGTCAGGGTGGAGCTTCCTGGCTTGCCGGAGGATCCTGCAGATCATATCGCTGTGTTTCCTGGCTGTAAACAGGTAAGCTGACGGCTCCTGGTTCTCCATCAATCCGGGGCGGGTTTTTTCAAGGTAGGTTTTTATCGGGATTACCTGGTTTGATTGCAGTTTTAAAGTCCTCGCGTTGCTTTTCCGCGTGGATGGAACGTATATTTTGCCTTCGGTTAAATGAATATGGTTGGTTTCCAGTTTGCCGGTCTCTCCACTCTCTAAGCCCTGGTAAACTAACAAGCCTAAGATTACGGTATTCCTTTGGTGCAAAAGCTTTGCCGTTTTCGTGCGGTGCTCCCAGGGGGGCAGGTTTGCAAAGTCCAGGTAGATATTATCGAGCTTTTCTGCCGGGAGCACCTCAGGAAGCATTTTCCTGCCTGCCTGCCTGATACGTACCCGCCTGATAATATTGTGCTTTACTAATCCCATTTCTAAAAGGTAATCAAAATAAATCCTGATCGAGTTGATCTCCCTTATAATACTCTGATTTAAAATACCCCGCTCCCGTTCGCTGTCAATAAATTGAAGTACCTGGCTATAAGTGATGGTTTCGGGATGAATGCTTTGATTTATGCACCAGCCCAGAAACCGGTTTATGTGGCTGTTTTGTACCCTGATGCTTTTTGCAGAGTAACCGCTTTTATACCGGTATACATCAAAGCTCATTGATTATATGGGTATAAATCTGGGTACTTTCCAAACTGGCATGTCCAAGGAACTTCTGTATCATTTCTATTTCCATACCTTGCTGAAGAAGGTGGGTTGCTATCGAGTGGCGCAGGGTGTGCAGGGTTGGTTTCTTGCCCTGCAAAATGCTGTTACCTGAGTTTTTTACAAGCTTACCGAGCCGTGCGGACAATGCCTGGTCACTGCAGGCTTCCCCGTACCGGTTGATAAAAAAATTCTCTTGTATGGTATCTTCAACAGACCTTTCAAGCAATATTTTCCTTCCACTTTTCAGGTACTCCGTGATGTACTTCAGGTTGTTTCCCGTTACCGGCACATGCCTTTCCCTGCTTCCTTTGCCCTTTCGCACATAGATGAGTTTTCTTTCGATAAAAATATCGTTTGCCTTTAAGCCTGCCCCCTCGCTTTTTCTAAGGCCACAGCCGTAATAGATCCCCAGCATGGCACGATCCCGTATCTGCACCGCCTCTTCCAGCGGCCGGTTCTTTGGCTTTACATTCGGGTTATGCTGACAGGTGGTCTCATAGAGCAGGCTGATTTCCTGCAAGGTCAGTATATTTTTTGGTTTGTAGTATCCTTTAACATGTTCCAGGTTGTCCGGTACTGTTGCCGTTCCTGTTTGCCGTAAGTACTCGAAAAACTTGTTTGCCGTGCTGATCCCTACATTTATGCTGGCATTCATTAAACCGGAACCGAACAGCTTGTTTTCCCTTCGTTTCAGGTATCGCACAAAGCGTTTTGCTTTATCATCGGTGTTTTGCCCGATGGTATTGATATTGCAGCGTTCCAGGTAAAGAAGAAATTCACGTATGTTGCGCTTGCGTGTGGCAATGGTGGCATCACTGTAATTGAGTGTCTGCAGCCATTTCAAAAAGCCTGATTCAAGTCTTATGAACTGCGGACTATGTAACTCTTTTGGGTTCATCTGAAAAGTTTCAGTTGAAAAAAATAAAAAACATGGCTGCTTGTCCCCCTTGTGAAGGTTGTGAAGGTAAAGTAAAAAAGCGCTGCAGGCTTTGCCATTACTTGGATTCCACTTTCACATTACCCTTTGTGAAGGTCGTGTGAAGGTTATGTGAAGGTTCTTTATTTTCCTCATTTTCGAGTCTTTCAAGCACAATATCCATAATATCCAGTCCGGATTTCAGCTCTTCAAAGTCATCCCATACTGCAACCCCATATTCATTCCCCGGTTTATTGCTGCGGTTAACGCACCTGACAAGCCCCCTTCGCTCCAGCTCATTAATATGCCGCTGCAGGGTCATCGGGTGCATCCTGAAGTACTTGCGCACATCCTTTGCATAGAAGGTCTTTACATTCCATTGCCTGATCAGCTCTTTTAATGACTCAAAAAAGGAACGGGTCTTGCTGCTGAGCTCATCGGACTTTCTAAGCAGGCTCTCACGGCTCAAGATATTGGCCCAGCGGACGTCCTCTATTGTACTTACCAGCACCGTGTTCCCGTCATTATCCTTAATGCGCTTTCTCTGCTTCTGGTTCCACAGCGTGATTGCTTTTATAAGTGTCAGGTAGTGGTTCTTGGTACGCATTTTCTTAAATACATGCGGGGGTAGCTCTAATTTCGGGGCAAAGGGGATCACCACCTCCATGGGCTCCAGCAGCAGCTGACAGGCCTTTAGCAGGTTGAGGTTCTTTTCATATTGTTTCACGTTTACCAGCCCTGCAGCTACCTTGCCCTGGTATTCCAGCACCTGCCTTTCATGGTGTGGATCCTCGCGGATCTGCAGCAAAAAGCTCCGGTTGGCATTATCTTCATAGACCCGCTCACGGGTGGTTGCCCCTGCCACACATACCGGGCCTTCCACGTGAAGGTATACCTGTTTGCTCTCCCCGGTGCGGCTGTTGGTCCTGGTGGAAAAACGGCTGATCTCCTGGTTACTCATCAGCTCACGAAGCGGTAACAGGGCATGGTAGGCACCGTCAAGGTCCTCCTGGAGCAGTATCTTGTGCTTTAAAAAGTCTTTCGGGGTATAATAAAGCGTGTTCTCACTCAATGAGGTGGTCACATGGATGTGCTGCCTTGGAACCGTGCCTGCCACTCCCTGCAACAGGTGGGTCTTTCCGCTCCCACTGCTGCCCATCACGATGGCATGCAGGGGATGAGTAAAAAACCGGGTAAGGAAAATGAAAAACAGCAGGGTGGCATGGTCGCCCTGGCCGATCATCCCCAGGTTGCAAAAAAAATCATGGGTGCGTTTTGTCAGTTCACTGCTTCGCAAAAAGTCCTTTGCCTCTTTGAACTGATCACTGCTAAAGCGGTCTATGGTCTCTATTTCTCGCTTCTGCTCGTTTTGCCGCTTTTCTTCACGTTTTGTCTGACGGTAATGCTCCAGTTCTTTCGTTAACCCTGCTATGGCATGGGTAACCATTAATGTGCTGACCTCCAGTTTTTCCGCTGCCTGCTTGATAAGCCGGTCAGTCTGGCTGTGGCTGTACAAGTCCGCCGTGTCCCTGAAGCTAATGTATTCATTGTCTTTCAGCTGTATATGCAGCGTTGCCCGGAGCCTGCTGACGGTATGGATCTCGATCCCGCCCCAGAGGGTGATCTGAAGTTGAGCGGTCTCGTATCTCATGTAATCTGCAGTTACCCTTAGCTTGTTTTCAGTTCCGTGATTTTTTGGGGTGGATACCTGGCTTTTTTCTTTTTCAATTGAGCTTTTTCGGTTTTGATTTTCTACTACAGGTTCCGATGAAAAAAGAAAAGGTGTACGGTTTTCTAAAAGTTGGGTAAATATTCCCGGTTCGTGGCCTTGTGCCAGGCTGTTCACGTCCTCGCCTTCGGGTGTTTCAACTACGGTAACAATAAGCTTATCATTGATTTGCTTTAATTCTGTTGCAATCTCCTTTACCGCTTCCGTTCCAGCTTCGTCGCCGTCAAAAAACAATATTACTTCTTTAAGTTCCTTTAATTCTGCAATAGTTTCCCGGTGTTCTTCGGTAAATCCGTTGGTCCCGTAAAGTGCAAGAATTGAAAAATCTCCGGTTATCTCAGGTAGTTGTAAAAGGGTTGCCGCATCTATGATCGCTTCGGTTAATATTAACCTGGTGGTTTCTTCTTTTGGATATCCCGGGTAAAGCCCTTTGTGTCCGCCTTCCAGATAGTGATGTCCGCTTTCTAAATGCCTGCCGTAAAAGCTTACTATGCTTCCCCACTTGTCAAGTAATGGAAAGATGATACAACCATTAAAACGGGTGTAAAAGCTGTTCCCCCTCCCGAACTTATCTGGTTTTAACAGCCCGGCCTGCAGGTAGAGCTGCTTTTGCTCGTCGGTGGTTCCCTTTCCCTTGTGAAGCGTTCCGGCATCGTAGCCGATCGATAGCACTTTGTAATCAAGCTTGCGACAGTCCAGGTAATCCATTACTTTCTTTGGCTTTGCATTCAGACTCCGGACAAAGTGGGTGAAGGATCCTGTTAAGATCTGCTGGCGTTGCTGCGGGGTGAGTAACTGAAAATCCTGTGGCTGTTTCGTTACCGCCAAAGGCCTTTGATTATACCCCAGCAGCTCACTGGCCTTAAGTATTGCTTCATGTTTCGAGATTCCCTCGTATTTCATGATAAAATCAACCTGGTCTCCGCTGCCGGCACTGCAGTTGCCGCTAAAGCAAGTCCAGGTCCCAGTCTTCGGATACACCTGAAAGCTGGGTATTTTGTCATCATGAAAGGGACATTTTAACCGGTTGTTCCGGTCGGGGGTTAGGCGGTAATGTTTCAAAACTGCATGGATGTTTAAGCGTTGCTTTATTTCCTGTATTTCCATATTCTACATTTTTTTTAAAAAATATTTCTGGAACTATTAGACGCAAATATAGATTATATTTCCAGGATATGAAAGAATTATTGGCTTTATTTTAGTCTTTTAATTCCGTATATTTGCATTTATACAGTATTATCAGACTCAAAACAGTACTATAATGAATAAAATTGCAGTTATTATAACGAACCTGAGAAAGGAAAAGAATTGGTCCCAGACCGATTTAGCCAATCAAAGCGGGGTATCCCGTGAGATGATTAGTAAATATGAAAGGGGTATTGCTATTCCTTCTGTTGATGCAGCTAAAAAAATTGCTGATGCTTTCGAAGTATCGCTCGATTACCTGGTAGGTGAAGGCATCAATGCCTCATTTGACAAACAAACATTAAAAAGGTTACAGGAAATTCAGGATATGAATCCTGATTTTAAGGTACACCTGTTTTCAATTATTGATTCGGTAATCCGTGATTACAAGACCCAAAAGGCTTACTCATCTTAAAATTGCATGATAATGAACTTACAATACATCTCTGACAGCAAAGGACAGACAACAGGAGTGTTTATTCCCATTAATGAATGGAATGACCTTAAAAACAAATACAAGGGGATAGAACAGGAAGAAATGGATATTCCCAATTGGCACAAGGATCTAGTAAAAAAACGCCTTGAAGACTACCGGGAAAATCCCGGTTCTGCTTTGGATTTTGATGCTGCAATGGACGATATTGAAAAAGAACTCTGATGTATAAGTCCATTATCTTACCCCTTGCGAAAGAAGATATCCGTGAAGCAGCTTTATGGTACAATAAACAAAGCAAAGGGCTTGGCAAAAGATTTACGGCTGAAGTCCGGGAAAAAGTTCGTTTTATCAGACAGAATCCACAAGCTTCCAACGTTCGTTATGAGGATGTAAGAACTGTCGTTCTAAACATCTTCCCGTTTATGATCCACTATACGATTGATGAAAGCAATAAAACCGTAATCATTTCTGCTGTATTCCATACAAGCCGTGACCCGGAGTTATGGAAAAAGAGATAAAAAAGCCCGGTCATCACCGGGCTTCTGTCAATCAAATGCTTTACCTGCGATCAAACCTACTGCTTCACAACCTGCCACCGGCTGGCTATCTCCCCAACCCTGATGACCAGGATGTAGTTGCCGGCCGGCTCTTGCGAGAGATCGATTTCCGAAGACTCCGGGATGTTCGTCTTCCTGCAGATGATTCTGGCATTCAGATCATAAACAGTAATGGAAGTTTTAACATCCTCCGGTCTGTTGTCAAAGCGGATGGACAATTTCCCGGTGGTGGGATTGGGAAAAATGTTGATGGACATTTCACCAAGGGTTTCCTGGAATATCTCTTCTTCGTTTTTATCTGTCTCCGCACTCTGAGAAACCGCACTCTTGAGCCCGCCGCCCATCACGATGGTGCGGGTTTCACGGTTGCCGGAGTCGTCATAAGTGTAGGAGACGGTTTGGGCTTTGCCTGCTACAATAAAACTGAGCATGGTTATTATTATGGAGATTCTACGGGGAGTTTTCATGTTTAATATTTTAATTGTTATCTAAAAATCAGATTTGCGAACAATTTGATTATTAATATTACTCTTTAATTTTCTTTGTTTTTTTGTAAAAAATTTATCTAAAATTGCAGTGGTGTGTAAAAGTCTTCGTTCAATAAATAAATCAATATCCTATTTTGATTGGTAAGAAATCCTTCCCCTTTAGTCCAATTGATAATAAATATGGCCTTTATTTATATCCGATTTAGGCATAGTCTAAGCTGAACGGAGAATTTAGTCATTATAAACTCGATATAAAATTAATCTCGATGATTTGTTTATTACAGGGATATTATAAACCAGAGCATATTTCCCAAAACTTTCATCAAATTCTATAAAAATACTGTTTAGTTGCTCACTCATATTATAATAAGTTGAAACTATAAAATCATTCTCAAATTCATTTTCCTCCCATGGTTCAATAGGTTCGCTTTCCCCGTTTCTATAATTATAACTGAACTTTCCGACAATATATCCTTCATTAGTATATTTTTTATTAATTTTTTTATTGAGTACATTTAATTCAAAGTACAATGTATCATATATTATCCCTATTGAATCAACTCCAGCAATTTTTAATGTTCTCAATTCATTGATAGATAGATTTTTATTTTCTTGGTAAATTGTATCAGATCGATTTAATATGTAAACTATCAGAATCGATTCCAATGTGTCAGAATTCAAATTATATATTTTTTTATCTATATTGTTTAAACTTAAGCCTTGAGGTAATATTATTGAATCTGAATCAAATTGCTTTTTCTTGTTATTATTAACCTTTTTCTCAGTAACAATTTGACAACTGCAAAAGAATATAGTAATTAAAAAAAATAAATACTTCATATTAAAAAATTTTAATTAAAACCATCTCAGACTTAAAAGTCTACTAATTGGATAAAGACTTATTCTAACAGAATTACTTTGATTACCTCCAAGTATTAATAAGTTATTTCCCTGACTTCCAATTACGAAGCCAACATGACCATGCATAGGATTTGTGCCTCTAGAAAAAATGGCTAGTTGTCCATATTGTGCTGTATTTCCACCAGGTGTTCCCCAATTTAACCAGCTTCTTGCCATTCCATATCCAGTACCCTGTATTCCAACATCACTGAAAACTCTATTTGCATATGCAGAGCACCACGGATCTGTATTATTAAGTCCTAAAGGTCGTTGAAATAAGTTATATATTGCATTACTGTTATCCGTTTCATTTAATCCGTAATAACCCATAGCAACATCCATATAACTAGTTGCATTTGATCGCAATTCACCAACTTCAATAGTGGGATTACCAGTTCGAATGTTTGGTTCAGATAACATGTTATCAGTTAGAAGTGTAGGAGGTTCAAGAGCAGGCAAGCTAAGCAATAATGGTTGGTGTTTAACTCCTGTTATTTTTCCTGTCCAGATATTTCTGTTAAATATTTGGTCAGATTTTGCCATATTATAACCAGACCAAGCTCCAGTAGCAAAACCTGAACCGGCAGCAAAAGCCCAATTATCAAAAAAATCATCACCATAAATTAAATTAGATATTCCATTGCCAAGAACATTTGTGCCTGCAGTCAATAATCCGTTAGTTATCATACCTGGAACTCCTATCATGCTTAACCCGGCATTGATAGTACCACTCAATAAACCTTTTCCTGCACCTTCCCAAAAATTACCTCCTGCTGCCATTGAGGAAAAGCCTCCTTGCATCCAAGCCATATCAAGGTTCAAAGCTGCTGGTAACAAGAACTGTGCACCTGGTATAACGGTACATAAAAATGTGAATATAAACTCCCCATCGGGGTCGGTATAGATGAGTGGATTATTGAGGCAATAGCCATACCTGTAAACCCTATTTTTACATCATGGTTTCGGCTTTTCAATGAACAGGTAACGGGCTTTTGATTCAAAGAACGTCATTACCTAAAAATACAAATTTTTCTTTTTCAACTGAAAGGATTTTCATTGAAGTTTCAAGACATTGTTTCAATTCACTGCGTGCCTGCCTGTCAGGGCTTCAATTGAAAAGAAAAAAATAACACCATTATTTTTTCAAAAGAAAAACCGAAAAAAGAAAGCCATCGAACAAGGAAGGCTGGAAGGGCTGTCAAGGCTTTTGCGATATTTTTTTGATACCTTTTAAAAATCAAAATACCTTATCAAAAAAATATTGCAAAACCCGCAGGGCTTGGCCTTTACTGCCTTGTAAGCCGACTTATCTTTGCTTTGCTTTTTTTGGTTTTCTTCTCTTTGGGATGGTGGCCGGGGTTGCCGGAAGATAGAACAACTTCGACAAGTGCAATAAAAAACAATTGGGTCTGGCACGTGTGTAAGCTTGATTTTTATTGCTCTTGTTACCACTTCTAAGGCAGCAGACAGCTCTTCCCTGTTTTGTTTTACCTTTTAAAGTCCATTTATTTCAAAACAAATTCGGGATGTGCCGTTTGCCGGGACTGGCGTGTGATGGGGTTGTGGGGCAATTTAACATAATAACCCTTATAGCTGACAGCTTTGGACTGGTCGGGGCTTCGAGCGGCTGTTCCTATAAGGTTTATTATGTTACTTTGTCTTTGGGCAGCGGATTTTTTGGCGTGTTTTTTTGCCTCGCGGGGTACATCGGCATACTGCAAAAAACATGACAAAAAATCTGCTGCAGAAGGGCTGGCACAGGGTTGGCCATGGGATTATTTCAGCCGTTTCTCGACTTCTACTATCTCCCGTTCCCTTTCTATCTCTTTACGTAGTTCTTCTTCTGTTGGAAGGTACAGTTTATATTTCGATGCAAAGATTTGTTTGCTGCTGTTCAAAAGGCTGTATTTCACAAGCGCTTTATTCTTTTCTAAACAAAGTATCAGTCCAATACTCGGATTATCATCTTCCTGTCTTACTTTATCTTCAAAATACCGTACGTACATATCCATTTGTCCAATATCCTGGTGCGTGAGCTTTCCGGTTTTCAAATCAATGAGCAGGAAGCATTTTAAAATGTAATTGTAAAAAACCAGGTCAACATAAAAATGCTCATCTTCAGCGCTTATCCGGTATTGCCTCTTAACAAATGAAAAGCCTTTGCCCAGTTCCAGTAAAAATTCCTGTAACTTGTCTATCAATGCCTGTTCCAGCTTTTTTTCATAAAATGCCTGGTTGGCCTTCAGCTCTAAAAATTCTAAAACATAAGGGTCTTTAATGATGTGTTCCGGCAACATGATTTCTTTTTTGCTTTCCGCTTCCTCTTTTACGGCCGGCCTGTGTTCTTTTCCACTCATTAAAGTTCGCTCGTAATACAAGCTATTGATTTGGCGTTCCAATGTCCTTGTACTCCAGTTGCCCTCAATAGCTTCTTTCAGGTAATATTCCCTTGCAGTTTCTTTTTCCACTTTCAGCAATAAACGGTAATGTGTCCAGGTCAATTCGGAACGCACCGCGTTCCATTTTGGGAACACCCTGTAAAACTGGCGCATGTAGCGTAAATTGCGGTTGCTAAAACTTTTACCATATCGTTCGGCCAACCGTTCTGCCAGGCCTTCAAGTAATGCTTTGCCATATTCCGCCCTTTCTTTGCCTTGTTGTTCTTCTTCCACGATTTCCCTGCCTATCTCCCAATAAGCCTGTACCATTTCAAAATTGGCAGCCCGGTAAACTTTGTTCCTGGCATTTTCAATAATTGCACATATTCGCTGGTATATTCTTTCAATGTCTTGCGTTAATTCTTTGCCCATAGTTTTTAGTTTAATCTTCAAAAGTAACATTTCAAAAACCGGATATCGCAAATTGCGATACCCAATTTATCTATCTCAATGGATAATATTTCTCAACTTGTGCCACCAGATCGCTTAAATCCTTGTTTTTATAAGCTTCGGTACTTCTTATCTTTTTATGCCCTGCCATGTACTGTACTTGCCGGATATTGTATTCTTTAAGCCAGTTCATGATCACGCTCTGGCGCATCTGCCGGCTGCTTTGCAGTTCCGGCAATACATGCTTTGCCTGTTTGATCACCCGGCTTACTAAATCAGTCGGCTTCCTGCAGGGGAACATGGGCCCTTTTTCTATCTGGCTGATATATTCCTGCAAGGGTAATATCTGGCTTGCCTGTAGCTTCAAGGTTCTTGCATCGCTTTTTCGTGTCGATGGGATGTATATTTTACCATCTTTCAGGTTTACATGGCCCGTTTCCAGTTTTGCCAGTTCCCCGGTGGTGATGCCCTGGTAAACCATCAGCCCCAAAACAACCTGGTTCCGTTGGTGCAGCTTCTTTTCCCTGGTTGTCCTGAAGCTCCAGCCCGGCTGGTTGCAATAATTGTTGTACAGCTTTTCCAGTTGTTCCGGTTTCAGTAGTTGTTTAAACACTTTCTTTCCCGTATTGCGTACCCGTATTTGCCGGATGATGTTTTGCTTTGTCTCTCCTGATGTTACCAGCCAGTCGTAATAAATACTTGCTGCATTCAACCGGTTGTTGATGGATTGTTCTTTTGCCCCTCTTGTCTTTTCTTCCCGGACGTATTGCAATAGCTGGTCGAAGCTGATGGTTTTGTAATTGATTTTGTTTTTATTGCACCAGCCTGTAAACTTTTCAATGTGGTAATCATGGCTTTTGATGCTCTTCTCGGAGTAGCCTGTTTTTTGCCTGTATTCTTTAAAGTTTCCCGCCTTGCGGGATTTCGCTCCGCTCAGCATTCTGATTCGTTTAATATGTGAGTATAAACCTGTGTGCTTTCCAATGATTGATGTCCTAAGAACTTCTGTATCATCTCTATTTGCATGCCTTGTTGCAAAAGGTGCGTGGCTATCGAGTGACGCAGGCTGTGCAGGGTCGGCTTTTTGTTTGTGATGGATGCTTCCCCGGTTTCCTGTACCAGTGATTCCAGCCTGTTGGTCAGGGTTTGCCCGCTTGCCGCCTGCCCGTATTGGTTAATAAAAAAGCTTTCCGCTCCGGTATTTCCCTGTTCTAAAAGCCATTTGCGGCCGTATTCCTTGTATTCTTTAATGTATTGTAAATTGAGTCCGGTAATTGGAACATACCGTTCTTTGCTTCCTTTTCCTTTTCGTACATACAACAGCTTGCGTTCCGGTAAGATATCATTGGACTGAAGGTTTGTACCTTCACTTTTACGCAGGCCACAGCCATAATAAACAGCCAGCATTGCCCTGTCACGTTGCCCGAACGCCAGAGGGTTGGCTGACTTGTCTTTTTCTATGTACGTGGCATCAAATAAGGATCGTATTTCTTCCAATGTGAGGACTGTCCGGCTTTTGTGGTTGTTTTCGATGTAGGCAAGTCTGGTAATGTGACTGGTCTGGTATTTCCCGGACTTCTGCATGTATTCAAAAAAGAGGTTTACACCGGCAATGGCCGTGTTTATGCTGCTGTTGCTCAGGCCTGCGCCAAAGACTTTGTTTCTTCTTCGTTTCAGGTATTTTACAAAGTGTTTTAACCTGTGGTTGGTAGTTTGTTCTATGGTGGTTGTCTTATTGTGTTCCAGGAAAAGTAAAAATTCATAGATGTTCCGATGCCTGGTCTTAATGGTCTCCGGGGAGTAGGAAAGGGTTTGCAACCAGTCTGTAAAGTCTTGCAATAATTGCTTAAACTGTGGTAAGTAGATTTTTTGTGTTGTCATTTTATTTCTCAGTTGAAAAAAAACATTGTCTCCTTGCACTTCCCTGATTGCTTGTGAAGGTTGCTTTAATTTCGCCTGTATTTCTTTGCTGCTTTGAGTTTGCAGTTTCACAAAGGGCATTGTGAAGCTGATGTGAACACGTGTGAAGGTATGTGAAGCTAAACATTATCAATTAGTTGTCATTTTTAATCTTTCATCTTCACTTTTCAATTTCCACAAGACGGTATCCAAAATATCAATGACCCGTTTCAGGTTCTCGTAGTCGTTCCAAACCATTATTTCGTATTCATGTCCGTTCTTTTGGCTTCTGTTCCGGCATTTGATATACCCCCGGCCTTCCAGCTCATCCAGAAAGCGTTTTAACTGCATGGGGTGCAAACGGAAGTGTTTGCGGGCATCTTTGGCGTAAAAACTGTTCTGTTGTTTGCTTTCCTGGTTTAACAGTTCCTTTAAAGATTCAAAAAAGTTCCTCGTTTTTCCGCCCAGCTCGTCCGACTTTCTGAGCAATGCATCTTTGCATAAAAAGTTTGCCCATTCCACATCTTCAAGTGTACTGGTTAAATATTGTTTGCCATCTTTTCCGGTGGTGGTTTTTCGTTGCTTCTGGTTCCACAGGGTAATGGATTTTATCAGGGTCAGGTAATGGTTGATTGTCCGTAATTTCTTAAATACTGTAGGCGGCAGTTGCAACCGTGGTGCAAAGGGTATGATTACCCCGTAAGGCTTTAGCTGTATTTGACAGGCTTTTAAAAGGTTAATAGTGTTTTCCAACCCTGCAAAATCAACCAACCCGGCTGCAACCCTTCCCTGGTAAGCTAAAATCTCGTTTTCCTGCTGTGGGGTTTCCTCGATCTGGATCAGGAATGAACGGCTTGCATTGTCCTCATAAATTTTATTGCGCGTGGTTGCCCCGGCAACGCATACCGGGCCTTCTACCTGCAAATACACTTGCTGGCTGTCACCCGTGCGGTTATTGGTCCTGGTACTAAATCGGCTTATCGATTGGTTGCTCATCAGTTCCCTCAGCGGTAACAGGGCATGGTAGGCCCCGTCCAGATCTTCCTGCAGGAGTATCTTGTTTTTTAAAAAATTTTTAGGCGTGTAATACAAAGTATTTTCGCTTAATGAAGTGGTAAAATGTATCTGTTGGCGGGGAACAGCGTCTGCAACGCCTTTTAACAGGTGGGTCTTTCCGCTTCCGCTACTGCCCAACACGATGGCATGGAGCGGGTTTTTAAACAGCCTGGTTAAAAAAATAAAGAACAATAAAAAAACGTTTTTCTGCTGGCCGATTAAACCTAGTTTGCCGAACAGTTCAAAGGTTTTCCCGGTAAGTTCCGGTGCAAGTAAAAAGTTGCCAGCCTGTTGCAATTGTTCTTTGGTAAACGTGTCACGGTTTTGTTCCTGCAATTGTTTTTCCTGCTGCCGCTTTTCTTCGCGTTTTTGCTGACGGTAATTTTCAAGTTTTCCGGTCAGTTCGGTGATGGCTTTGCTTACAAAGATGCTGCTGATTTCCAGTTTTTCGGATGACTGGCGGGTTAACCGTTCTGTCTGGCTGTGGCTGTATAAATCCACCGTATCCCTGAACTCTGCATATACATTTTTTTTTAGTCGTATATGCAGGGTTGTGCGCAGCCTGTTTATTTGATGAAGCTCGATGCCGCCCCAAAGGGTAATGGTCAATTCCCGGTTGTCAAAAACAAGGCAATCGGGGTTGGTAGTGTCAAGGTAGCCTGGTGGTTCCGGCAACTGGGCATTTTTATTTTCAATTGATGCTACTCCCTTCGGTCGTAAGACCGCTTCGCTAAGTTCAGTTGAATATGAAAAAAATCGTTCATCAATCAGTCGTTTTATCGCTTTTTCATCATAGTTCACGTACAGGCTGTTTATATCCTCGTTATCCGGTGTGTTTACATGGCTTAGTTTGGTTTGGGGCAATAGTTTCTTGAAGGTCTCAAAGTGTTTTTTTATGGCTGCCCTTCCGCTTTCATCGCCATCGAAAAAGAAAACGATCTCTTTCAGGTTTGTAAGTATTGTTATGGCTTTGGTGTGTTCTTCAATTAGCCCGTTGGTGCCGTATAGGGCAATAACAGCAGTAGTGTTTTCTAAAATGTTTAGTTGGTATAAAGTTGCTGCATCGATAATGCTTTCGCTTTTAAAATGGCTGCATGCTTGGTAATCCCCTCTTTCTTCTGTATAAACTCTATCTGGTCTCCGCTCCCTGCGCTGCAATTGCTGCTGAAGCATGTCCAGGTGTTTGTTTTTGGGTATACTTGAAAGCTTGGTGTCTTGTCGTTGTGAAAAGGGCAGCGTAAACGATTGGTGTGGTCCGGTACCAGGTTGTAATGTGCCAGTACTTTTAAAATGGTTAAGCGTTGTTTAATTTCCTGTATTTCCATTTGGCTCTGTTTTTATTGGTTGGATTACTAATAGCCTTTCCCTTGCCGTGATATTTACCCTGTCTCCAATGTTAAATCCCAATTCCTCGAACCAGACACCGGTTAATCGAAGTTCCGGAACTCTCCTGTTGGTTTTTTGGTTGCTGCAAATCCTGATTTGTCTTTCATCTTGTTTTGCCATAAAAAAATGTTTAAAAAAACTTTTCCGATAAATCATTCACAAAACTAACCAATCCTTCTTATTTAAACAAGCATTAAAACAATTGTTTTTGATATTTTATTCACTTATTTTTGTGAAAAACTTCATTTTATACTCATAAATCTGACTAATAATGACGTTCGGAGAGAGAATAACATACGCGAGAAAACAGAAAAAAATGACCCAAAACGCTTTGGGAAAAGCTGTTGGAACTTCCGGTGATATTATTGGAAAATATGAACGTAACGAGATAAAACCTTCTATTGATACGGCCGCTAGAATAGCCGATGCGTTAAGCGTTACGATTGATTACCTGGTTAAAGATGGCGAGTACCAAAATATTGATAACGAGACACTAAAACGCATGAAGGAACTGCAAAAGCTTTCCAGGGAAGATAAAGGGCATGTGTTTGCCATGCTTGATGCATTTTTTGCCAAGGCAAAGCTGCAAAGCATTTTGTAATAAAAAGCCCCGGTTCCCAGGGGCTTTACTGATTATATCAAGGGCGTACAGCCCCCCCTACTGCTTCACAACCTGCCACCGGCTGACCTGCTCCCCAACCCTGATGACCAGGATGTAGTTGCCTGCCGGCTCTTGCGAAAGATCGATTTCCGAAGTTTCCGGGATGTTGGTCTTCCTGCAGATGATTTTAGCATTCAGATCATAAACAGTAACGGAAGTTTTAACATCCCCCGGCTTATTGTCAAAGCGGACGGACAACTTCCCGGTGGTGGGGTTCGGGTAGATCGTGAGGGTCATTTCCCCAAGGGTTTCCTGGAAGATCTCCTCTTCGTCTTTATCCATCTCCTCATTCTGAGAAACCTCGCTTTTGAGCCCGCCACCCATCACGATGGTGCGGGTTTCACGGTTGCCGGAAGCGTCGTAGGTGTAGGAGACGGTCTGGGCTTTACCTGAGATAAAAATGCACAGGACAAACATTAAAATGGCAATATCAGGGATAATTTTCATTATATTTTTCTATTATATTATGAATTAAATAGTTTTTTCATTCTATTTTACTTCCCGGAAGAATAATAAATTGATTCTACCTTTAGAGGGATTATGCATCTAGCTGGATGTCCAAAGTTCATTGCTGGCCTAAAAAAAGTCAACTTTTTAATTTTTTCTGACATATATTCGAACAAAAACTTGCATTCACCTTCAATTAATTCAACTTCTAAAACGCTTCCATTAGTATCTATTAATAAACTCATAATTATTTTGGAATCAGTGCACCCAAACAATTTTAAAGAATCAGAATTAAAAATATCCAATAAATCACTTTGCAGGTTTTGACTACCTTTAAATAGGATTGGAAGTTCTTCAGGAATTCCGGGTATTTCATTTATTGTATCAATCTGAGCATAGCCAGAAAATATTACAAGACATGTAATTAATGTTATTTTTATTTTTTTCACCATCTTCTTGGAATTTTATAGATAATATGCCACCACTTTTTTGTGAAGGGAGTATAGTTATAACCAAGCACATCTAAGTAGTATTTTTCAGCATTTGAGATTGAAGCTAAATCATTTAGTAGAGAACCAGGATATAATCCCTGATTTTTATATGCATGAATATGACCAAGTCTATCTTCAGGTACATACTTTAAATTACCATCAATTTTATCAATTTTAGCCCAATTCCCATAACGTGGTGTATGAAAACTTTCTTTCGTATAAGCGTGCTTTAATGTTGAATAATTTTCAAAAGCATCAGGTCCAAAGATGATTTTACCTTCTGAATTTTTTGCAGGATTATCGATCAAAGATGGATCATATACTCCTTCGCCCTTAAAATAATATTCAATTATTGCTTGTCTATCCATTCCTCGATTTACCAAATTATTGTATACGTTTTCATTGGTAAGAAATCCTTCCTCCTTAGCCCAGTTGCTTAAATTTTCAGATGTCAGGGTTGTGATAGCTGCTCCGCCGGCAGCTCCCCAAAGCATACTTTTACCAATATCATTTCCCCATAAAGCAGCATCCAGGCCACCGGTAATCGCACCCTCTGCTGTTCCATATAAAAGATTTTGCGCAAATGGCATGCCAGCACCACCAATCATTGACAAACCACCTCCAACGGCACCAACCACAGCACCTCTCCATGCACCGTATAAAAAGCTTTCACCTTGTGATACAGATCTCATACCTCCCGTCATCCACCCTATATCTGTACTTATGGCAACAGGTAAAAGGAATTGTGCTCCTGGAATAACGGTACATAAAATTGTAAATATAAACTCTCCATCGGGGTCGGTATAGACCAGTGGATTATTGAGGCAATAGCCATACCTGTTAAAACTCTGTGTATAGTCAGGCCACTGGATATAGTTGTCTGGGCTCAGGAAACGGCCTAATACCGGATCATACACACGGCCGGTCATGTTGATCAGGCCGAAATTGTCCATGTGTTCATGGCCTGTGAATCCACGGACTAACATAAAATTTGATGGCAACCCGTCATATTCCCTCCAATCGTCCGGATCACGCCTGCGGCCCCAGGGATCGAAACTGTACTCTTCCACTACCTGCCCTGAATTATCAGCCAAAGCCGTAATAGAACCCAGGTGATCCTTAAGTATGAAATAACCGCTCGTGCTGCCACCGTTTACAATAACGTAAACCGCTACCAGGCCATCAGGGGAATGGATGTAATGATATTCTATTACTGTTTCATCCTCAAAAACCAGTTTTTCGTAATTATCCGAATAATATCG
>Ga0307429_1000693_pt1 | contig 18531 bp, 21 predicted proteins | sample SalMarWE160230MG_FD_202151 | JGI IMG/M metagenome (GOLD analysis project Ga0307429, IMG submission 202151) | Salt marsh sediment microbial communities from the Plum Island Ecosystem LTER, Massachusetts, United States - WE1603-230 | ecosystem: Environmental > Aquatic > Marine > Intertidal zone >... | reverse complement strand
GTCCTCTCACTCATAGTTGTTACCCTGTATCTCAGCTCTCTGCCTAAGACTGAGCTTCTCTGGCTCCACGCGTCACTGCAAGTTCCATCAGCTTACTAGCTATCAGCACTGTAACTAACTACGTTGCTACGAGTTACTGCAAGCTACCCAGCTCTGTATGAGCTACCAATAGTTATACTGCTCCTATTCTCTAGTACCTATACAGCCTTAAGGTGTATTAACCCTTTTAGTCTAATAGCCTTAAAAAGATATCCTAGTCTTTTTAGTTGTCACCTTTTAAAACTTAATAGTCTTAAAATGTTTTTAGATTACCCTTAACAGCCTTAAAGGCTATTTAGTCTCCAGCCTAGGGTTTAGTCTCCAGCCTAATCCTTAACCCTTAACCCCTTGAGTATATATGTGTACAAGAAAAGACTCTCTCTGTTTTTTTTTATTTTCCCACATTCACAAGAACACATGAGAAAGACCTCCTCCTTCTCCTTCTTTTTTTTCATCGGATTCCATGAAAAGGGAGGAAAGACAGCGGTTCACCAGGGTCGCTAGTGCGTGAGAGCCTCACTCACGCAGTGCGGTTGTTAACCCACTTCACGCAGAGCAGAGCGAAAGTTCTCTACTTGGTCATGTTTGTCCCTATCCTCACACGTGGTTGCCAGAGTGAAAACCTCACCCTTCACACGGGCGGTTAGTGCAGAGCGCAACCCGCGCACACGTTAGGCTTTGCCTTCACTTACGCCTCCAGGGAGCTCTACAACGATCACGCCATACATCGCTCGCTTACGCAGCGTTCACCCCTAGTCTTTCTTTCACACTTCTAGTCTGTCGGTGTCCGTGAACGCTGCATCGCTCGCTCTTCTTCGTCTTCCACAGTTAGCACCGAGCCCCTAGAGTCACATCGTCCTCTTTCGTCTCAGCGTTGTGAACGTTGTATCGCCCCCTTTCGGCTTAGCATCTCACGTGCGTCTTTCTCTTCCCTACGGGGTGGGGGGTAAAAAAAAATTGTCAGCGCGTGCTCCAAGCCTCACATAGCCACAGGGTATTGGGCTCCTCTTCCCCCTGAGGGGGAAGAGGGCTCCACCCCCCTCTCAAGTTCCCCCCTAGTCTTAGGGGGGAAGTCGAACCCCCTCTGGCCACCCCTTCGACCTTCACGTTAGTTCATTGAACACTCTGCGTCGAGTCGGCGTCGGCTTCGGGGTGGCCTATCTCCCCCAGTTTTGGGGGAGTCCCCCTCCCATCCATCCGAGCAAAGACTCTTGCTTAGCTTGCCTTCCCTGTCGCTCCCCCTGGGGGAGCTCCACCCGCTCCTTCCAGTCGCTACTCGGCGACCGCATCTCCACACTCCCCGAAGAGTTAGCGCTTCCCCTCTGCCTCGCTACGCTCGGCATCTCCCCGTGGGACCGGGGAGACCCCTCCTCTGGCCTACCTTCCCTCGCTTCCCTACGGCTTGCTCGAACCTCGTCGAGCAACCTCCTCGCAGACTCGTCGGGCTCTCCTCGGGAGCTGCGCCTCCAGTCGCTCAGTCAGTCGGCCTATCTCCTCCCCATCGCTTGAGGCTCTGGGGAGGAGGCAACATTCAAGCAGACCACCCCCATCACCCCACAACACACTTCCCGCTGTCACTTGGTTAGCTCGCTAATCCAATGGAGACACCCCACGTGCACTTAATTATCGCCGCGATGCGAAAAATTTTTGCGTCGCCACGGCCCGCCTACGGCGGGTTGCAAGCCACTCATCTCCCTCAGTCCTTGGAGACTTCACACCTAGGGAAACCAAGGACTGGGCCTCACCCATCTATATAGGATGGGTTCGGCCTTCTCTGCCCCCTGCGGGGCATAACTTAATCCCTCCGCCTTTCCGATAACTACGTTATCGTAACTTGCCAAGAGGCAAGACGGCTACTCTCTGTGCAGCCACCTCTCCGCTCGCCTTTACATAAATATATTTATGTAAACCGTGCTCAGTCGCTACGCTCCTTGCGCTCGGCAAGGGCTCGCTACTCAAAATCCAAAAGGATAGTTCTCCAGGCTTCTCCCTAAACGGTCGAAGCCTGATCTTCGACGGGGACCCCAATTTCCCCGTCGAAGGTTCATCTACCATACTTCATCTTCCCCGCACCCCACCCTGACAGGTCAGTGCTCAACCAAAGGTTAGCGCTACCTCATTCACGCCCTATGCTCGGCTTACTGCAAGACTCGCTCGTCGGGTCTCACCCTTCGCGCATCACTCACCGTTCTACCGAATCCAAGCACCCAACCATCACCCAAACTCACAGCGTCCACTTTCGCCCTCCCTTCGCTCCCTTTGGCAGACGCCTCGCAGGGCTCACCCAACCTCGGAGGATACTATTCTCCTTCAGAAAGTCGAAAAATATCCTCCTCTTCCCGCCATCTTCCAACCACTCCCACCCATCTCAGTCAGAGGAAAGCTTTCTCCTCCTACATCTTCCCACTAAACATTCACGGCCCTTTCGAGTCTCGGTCGTCCCTTCGTTCCTCCCCTCGCTCTCGGGGCCTTATCTCACCTCCACTGGCTCTTCTGCCAACTCAACCGTCAGTCCTTACGGAGTTTCTTGGCCCTACCCTACCATACCCCAAGAAACTCCTGTCATTTTCTTCAACCAAAAAAACCTCAAAGGTGGCTCTGCTTCATAAAAACCTACTTCGTAGTTAATAGGAAACCTCAGCCCACAACGCTAAGCAATCTCTGTGCCAAATGCAACCCCCGCCCAAAGCCACTCGGCACCGACATCCCCAGCATCCCATTCTACCACTCAAAGCGGATCTTCCTCACCTCAGACACGAACGAGCACCTTACGCATTCTCTACACCGCCCTATCCATAAGCACCTTCAACGCTCCAAAATTTACGAACGAACACCCTGGAAATTTATCGGATCTACGAACGAACACCCTGACCCCCCTCTGTCTTTCTCTATCCTTCTATGTTTCCAACGTTTTCAAATTTACGAACGAACACCCTAACTACGAACGGTTTCCAGATACTCCTCGCAAACCCTCTTTCTATGCTCTTCTTGCAAACTTCTATTTTCACGAAGGAGCACCCTACCATTTTACGAACGAGCACCTTTGACGAACTCGCTATTCCTTTACCTGCCTTACACTCCAACGTTTCTATTTTCACGAAGGAGCACCCTAAACGCTGTAACCCTTTGTTTGTATCTTTATTCTTTTTATATAGTTAAGGATTAAGAACAAACAAAACGTATAGAGAAGCAATCACTGTGCCAGGGTTTTTTTAAAGAGAGGGGGGATCTTTTTTTGCGTTGACAAAATCCAGCTTTTAGCTTTTCTCTCTCCTCTTCCCCTCTCCTATCAAGCTTTTCCGAGACTTGACACACACACAAAAATATGCTAGTATAGGCTTGTTGTTGTTTGGCAATCAAGAAGGAAAGGAGTAAGAGAGATGATAAAAGGAAAAATCGAGGCAGTAGGTGACTACCTCTGCGGCCACTGTGCGCAGAACTATCAAGACGAATGCCGGGCCTTCCAAGCCCCGCACTCACCCGAGGAGAGAGAGGCAAGAAAGAAAGGCGACGCTCTCTGCACGAGAAAGGAGCAAGCGAGATGAAAGCCAACGCCTACATCAGAGAAGTAGAAGTAAAGTTTAAGACCAAGCCAAAGACCCGGGAGAAAATCACAATCTCAAGCTCACGAGCGGCAGTCAAGCTTTTTAGAGATCTCCAACACGAGACCCAAGAGAAAATCATCGCCTTACACCTCGACGCACGCGCAACCGTGACGTGTTTCCAAGTGGTATTTATCGGCACGTCAACCAGCGCTATCACCGACCCAAAAGCAATCCTGCGTACCGCTCTTTTGACCAACTCCTGCTCGATTATTTTAATTCACAACCACCCCTCGGGAGACCCCTCGCCTTCAGAGGACGACATCAACTCAAAAATTCAACTCTCCACCGCCTGCCAATTCCTCAATATTCAACTTCTCGACTTCATCATTATCGGCGACAAGGGCAGGTATTATTCTTGCGCAGATGAAGGAATCCTAAACAAAAAGGAGCAAGTCAAATGTCAGTAATTCTCTACGAAGACGAAAAATTTCTCAAGATTTACCAAAGCCTATCCCTTCAAGCCAGCGACTTAGCCCACCTTTGGAAATATCCCGAAGGCTGGGACAAGCCAAACGGCATGGATGAACACTTCAAAATCTTTGTCAGCGACCTACGCCGAGCTAATATCATGACACATAACCGCCAATATCCAGACGACGCCCGGCCAATATCTGTCCCTGACTTTCACTGCGTTCTTCCCTACGGCAGTACTCTACAACTTGTCAAATCTCTTCAAGGACTCTCTTACAATCTCATCTGTAACGACGGTAAAGAAATGAATCTGAGCAATTGCGCCAAGCGACTCCACGAGCTAATCTTTTACTTAATGAGCAAAATCGTCAGTGATCTTCCAGAGTATGAACGCTGCCTCACTTGGTAGCTTTACACCTAGCGCCCCCGCCTGGGAGCGCTATCGTAAATCTATCGAAAGGAGCAAAGACCGTGAACCTCTTTGACGTGCAACCGACCCGCCAAATGGACATCTTCAACCAGGAACTAGCTAAATTCAAACGGGCTGGAGCCTCCGAATCTCTGGCCCGCCACTTTGCCGCGCGCAGCGCACGGAAAATACTTTCTAGTAATCGCCGCGCCAGAGCTAATCACACCCAACTTTGCTGGCATTTTCAGTCCGATCTCAACGGTCAACAATATCTTTTCGACAAGGAGCCAAAGAGATGAACCTCCGAGAAAAAATCTCGCGCCTCGCACGACACATCTTTTTATTAACCGCCGCGCTCGACCGAGAAATCACCGACTACTGGCGCAACTTCTTCAACAAGGAGGATCACCCAAAATGAATATCGGGAGCAATGTTAAGGTCAAGATCCTTTCCGGCAAATATACCAAGTATTTAACCTGTCCCAGTAGAGAAGGCAAACTCATTAAAATCGACCGTGACAACGGCCTCGTTCACTTTCCGGAGTCCACGCGAGCATTTTCCTATTACCGTCACGACCATTGGTTCAAACTTAACGACTTGCGGGAGACTCACCATCGATCCCCTAAGAAAAAACGCAAGAAAAGGAGGAGGAGATGATTATTGCAATTAAATGCACCAAGTGCGATTGGCAGGGAAATGCAGAGGTTGGACGTCGTAAAGGCGGAGTTCCACTAAGCGAGCAACAATGTCCTAAATGTGGCTCACAAGTTGAACGGAGACCAGGCAGGTATAATTGGGGTGATGAAGAGGCAAAAATAAAAGGAGGATCAAGAGATGAGAGAAGTAAACCTAAACGGCATCGAAGAGAAGTATAACCAAGTTAAGGCGTTCATGGGAACGCTGGGACAAATCAACCACGATTTTAACACCGAGCAGGGCATCACCGAGGACTACCTCGGGCCCTTCAACCAACGCCACGAGCTGGAGAGATTAGTCGCAGACGTGAGGAAAAACCTTATCTCATTCCTAGTCGAAAAGCTCAATGCCCAGCTCTGTCCAAACGTAACGATTAACGCATCGGACATTGAGAAGCAACTCACCGAAAAATTCGGCGAACTCGGCTTCAGTGCTGACTTCATCCATCACCACATCCAGGCTAACTTTGTCACTCGCTCGGCCACCCTGAGCTACGAGGAAATACTTACCAAGGCAAAGTACCTTCTCCCTTCCCTCTGGGATAACCACGGACGCAGAAAACTTACCCTCGACGAGCTCGTCAAAGGCCGAAAACTCGTCCTCAACGCATTTATCGAAAGCTGCTACCCCAATTCACGCGAGGGCTTAACAGCCTTAGAAAAATTTGCTAAAATAGTTCTGGACGACGAGGATCCTACGAGGGTATCGTCCGACGAGATCTCAACCATTTACTGGCACAAAAGAGGAGATGACTACTACAGAACCTACGAGCTCCAAGACAAGAACATCGACAAGGTCAGGGCATACAAGAATAATAAATTCTTAATCTACTTCAAAGACGAAGAAAAGGCCCGGAAAGTGGCCACAGCTCTACTTGAGGAGCACACAACTGAGAACCGTTGACGCACAGCTCGGCCGGCCTACCGCATTAGCTCTTTTTGGATCAACCCCGCCCGAGGGAATTCGGACAAGGTGCGAAAAAAGGAGGCTAGAAATTGACCAAAAACCAACTCCAACAAATAGTCTCTGTTCTACTCTATGACTACGATGAGCAGAGGGGAAATATACAAAAATGGGAATCCCAAGACCAGGTTCTAGGCTGGGGCGAAATTACCGCTGTTTTTGAGGATCTTAGGTTGGAGGAAAAAAGGGCAGGAGGTAACCAGTGAACAACCAGCGTAAAAAACAAGCCCCGGTCTGTCCCGTGTGTGGCTCAAGAGTTTGCTACTATCGCACCAAAACCAAAGACTTCATCTGCCGTCGCTGCGGCCACACGGGCAAAAGAGATAAGTTTATCAAAGGAAGGCCAACTTGAGTCTAATCAGGCCAGTTAAACCAGGTAGATTAGAGTTCCAAGTCTACCGTCCCAGGGAGCACAGACGCCTCAAACTGCTACCTGTTTGTTTCTTCTGCGGCAAGAAGATCAGGCGCAAGGGAGATCTTGACCGTCTGCCTGTGCTTTCAGAAGGATCTGAGCTAAAGGTTCCGTGTTGTCATTCCTGTTTTCTTACCGCCAAGAAGCTTCGTGGGCTTCCCTGGGTCACGGTTAAAGCACGGGTTCCGCCCCCGGATTACTGCACCAATTCAGGTCTTCAGCGTCCAGAAGAACTTGACAACCGCTCAAAAATATGCTATGTTTCTCTTGAATCTTTGAATAAGAGCAGAAGAGCGACCACAGTATTCCCCCGTCCATCCTTGTAGGGGGAGCTACGCGTTGGTGAAGGGAGTGAAAAAGATGACTCATCAGCAAATTAGGGCTGCTATTTTAGAAGGTGGTTATAAAGCTGCAATTAAGGCTGGCACTATTGCAGGAGGTGTGTTTAATATTCATGAGGTAAGCAAAGACTGGGGAGAAGAGAAAGAAAAGATTGATTTTAATGTTGATTATTTACGCTTGAAGGGTTGGATAGAGCTGCTGACGTTGGTACGTGGATGTATGACGATTACTGCGGCGGGAGTAGATGAGTATGAGAAAACACACGCACAGACCAGCATAAAATAAAAGAGGGTCAAATCCCTCAAGGGGGAAACCTTGACCCAAAAGAGGACCACCTGCCACTCCAGCAAAGCGGTTGTGGTGCTAACCCTTTACGTGATGCGTGGGTAAACTTACTTAACCTACAAGGTGCGAGTCTCGGTTTCGGACTCCCGCCTCAATTCAGGCTTTCAGCCGTCAGCACTTGACACTTTTTCAAAGTCACTAGACTGTAACTTGAGGAGTAAAGAATGAGTTCCGTCAAAGTCCATCCCGCGATATTTTCAAGGAGACTAAGGGAAGCTACTGCCGCTTCCTCTCATCTCTTTGCTCCTCAGGCCCCGGGATCCCTATCGGTTTCGGGGCACTTTCATTTTTATGGCAAAGGAGGTGAGACAGTTTTATGTAAACCAACCCACACTCCACCAAGAATCTCGCCAGCAAAGCCTCTCGCTCCAAAAATCGGGCACCGTAACTATATCTTATCGGAACATAGACGGCGATAAACGGCGAAAAGAATAGGTAAAAATGTGCTGATTTGGTGCTTCTAGAGGTCCGAAGCTAAGAAATAGAATCAAGTGAGAGGGCTAAAAGACGCTATTATAGAGCGAGAAGTTATTTATAATATTATTATCAATCGATTTGCTACCAGAATTTACTCTATCCTGGCGAATTAGATTGCCCCGAAAATCAAAAAATGAATTCTTGCTAGAAATGGCTATAGATGCAGTTTATTGGGTAACCCAAAGCCTGGTATTTGTCTCTTGAAATGCTGAAATGTCCTTATAGAGCGACGCAAGCTGATAATTTTTCAGTATACTGTAAGAATTGTCTCTATAATGACTGTTGAAAGCCTCCTTTAGAGTTTTTCTTCTGTTTTGAGTTTACTTTTAGTTAATTAGTCAAGGGAGCCACATAAAATTATTGGGTCAGACGAGGTTAATATATAAGGAGATGATCATGACCATAAAATTAACCAAGAAAAGGTTAAAAAAATGAAAAACTAGATTCCCCTACCCTATCGACTTAATGAGCTAAAATTGGATCAGTTTATTCTATATCGGGCTTGAAATCTTCTCAACAACAGCAAAAATCAAGATGTTCTGTGGTAGATGGGGACTCTCGCTCTTTTTCCCGGAGAAAGTCCAAATTTAGGCCCTCTTTTGGCTTATTTTAAAAGTTGATCAGCGTATCTTATTTTACTACTCTGGGCATTCCCCAAAATTTTATATGGTTTTTCCCAATATGTTGAAGTAAGGGGGAATTGAAAAGATGAGAAAGCGGAAAAGGACTTTTTGCGTGACATAGCTCGATATCTTAGATAGGATTCGGGGAAACTCCCAAAAACAAGAAGGGATCTACCAATTTAATTCAGCACCTTGGGCAAAACTATATGAAATTTGGAAAACTCCTGGAACTATACCTCTTGACTTAACCGAAATTACAGGGCAAAACCAAAAATCTATTTGAGCCTGCTATTTGGCACAGGTCTATGGTCCCCTATTTTATAAGGACTATTTATCGTTTTTCATCGTAAACTGGTTGACAAATATTCCTTATCCTCTATAATAAAAATGCCCTATGACATCCTTTGGACGCGCCTGGTAGAGAACTGGACCTTTGATAATTCCTCAAGAGCTGAGAAGGATGTAACCAACAAAGGGAAACTATCTCGAAGGGTAAGACGCAAAACCACAGGCCTTTTAAATGGTGACTGGGTTACCGAAGTTATATCCTGAGTCGCAATTGCCCATTCTTTCGAAGGAAAGAATGGGCCTTTTTTTATTCGGGTCATTGTGTACGTTATCATCTTCCCAAGTCTTCTTTTGGTTCAGCACGTTATTAAAAACGATATGAAATTTAATCTTTTAAATGCACTGAAGGAAAGGGGTTTGAAGAAATTCCTGATTTGCGTCCTCGTTACAATTCTCTTAAACCTGTCTTTTTTCTTTTCTCCTTCCTGCCTGGGAGTTTGTCAGAATTCATCCACGATTGAAGTTCTTTTCTCTCCTGATCAGGGCGAGGAGATCCTTCGAACATTAATCGATACTATCCGAAACGCAGAGGAACGGGTCTATATCCTCATCTTCAGCTTCACTCTAGATGAAATTGCCGAAGCGATAATAGAGAAACATAGAGAGGGACTGAATGTAAAGATCATCATGGACAAGGGTCAGGGAAGCTCAAAGTGGGCAGTAACCGAGAAACTGAAACAGGCAGGAGTCCCTTTAGCAGTTAAGCCCGGAAGCAAAGGGGGCTATATGCACATCAAGGCGTTAATCGCCGATGATACCGTCCTTACCGGAAGCTATAATTATTCTAAAAGCGCCACTAATCGTAACGATGAAAACTTCTTTTTAATCAAAGACTCGGATGTACTACAGGCTCATCTGGCAAAGTTTAACCGACTTTGGGGAGAAGAGATCCCGGCGGTCTCTCCAGAAATAAAGAAGGAGCAGGAAAGGGCTCCTCCCTGTGAAATTATAGTATATATCACCAAAACAGGGAAGAAATACCACAGGTGGGACTGCCGCTATTTACGCAAGAGCTCTATCCCGATTTCTTTGACAGAGGCGAAACGACGTGGCTATACACCGTGTAAGGTATGTAAGCCGCCCTTATAAACAATTTTAGTGCGATCAATGGGGCGTTGTCAGATTATGTGAGAAAGCATGAAAAACCGCTGAGAAGAGGAGAATAGATGTCTTCTTGGGGATTGGAGAGAAAGTCAAAACTGCCTCCTTCTTGAGCTAATCTAGCTAATTCCATAGAAGTAATGTCTTCTTCGTTTTCTGTTTCATAGGGTAGAGTGATTTCGTTTTCTATGCTTCTTCCTTCCTCATTCCATCCCAAAGGACAAACAATAATTTTATCTTTTGCAACATATACTTCTGTCATTTTAAACCTCTCTTCGCTTATTATATTGGGTTAGAAAATTAGTTACATTTTTTACCAAAAAATCTCTTGCAATGCGTAAGTTGTCATGAATAACTGACAAGTTATCGATAGGAATGACTTTGAATCACGGCCCAGAAGTAAGGTCGTTTCCTAGCTTCGACTTTACTTTTAGTCGATCGGTTAGGAGGACTCCATTAAATTAGTCAAGTCAGGCGAGGTTAATATATAAGGAGATGATCATGACCATAAAATTAATGAAGAGAGAATTAAAGAAATTAAAAAAATAAAAAAATTAGATTCCCCTACCCTATCGGTTTAATGAGCTAAAATTTGATCAATTTGTTTTATATCAGCCTTGGAATCTTCTCAACAACGGCAAAAATTAAGGTACCCTGTGGTGCTCAGGGAAAATTCTTCGTCTTCTCGGAGAAAGTCCAAATTTAGGCCCTCTTTTGGCTTATTTTGAGAATTGATAAACATAATGTATTTTATTACATTGTTGACACACTCGCAGATTTGGTTATAGTAAGACTGCCTGTTTAATGAGTACGTTCACTTTGTGTATGAGTGCTCTGGCAAAAAATGAAAGAACTATTCGAAATTGGTAAAAGCCGAGAAGACCCCAGGAGTGAAAATGGAATGGCTTTCTATAGGAATGAGTGATGATTTTCCTGTTGCTGTGGAAGAAGGATCAAATATGCTAAGGCTCGGTAGAGTGATATTCCAAGGATGGCGACTAGAATGCTAAAAGAGAAAATCGGCTTCATTGGAGCAGGCAGCATGGGATCAGCCTTAATTAGATCGATTCTAGAAAAGGGGTTAGTCTCTTCTAAGAATTTATGGGTTTGTGACAAGGTTCGGGAAAAGCTTTCTTCCTTTTCGGAAAGAGGGGTTAATACTTCGGTCAAAATAAAGCCGATGATAAAAGGAGTTGATATTATATTCATAGCTGTCAAACCGCAGGACATTTCCGAAGTTCTAGAAAATTTAAAAAATGAAATTCGATCTTCTCAACTCATAGTTTCCATCGTGGCCGGGATTGCCACCTCCTATATTAGGCAAAAGTTGAGCCTTGAGATCCCGGTTGTTCGAGTTATGCCCAATTCGCCAGCTTTAATTGGAGAAGGAATATCGGCCATTTCCCCTTCCAAGAGTACAAATATGGAGAATATTAAAATAATAAGGGAAATTCTGGGAGTAGCCGGGGAGATAATAGAAGTTCCTGAGGAACTCCAGGATGCAGTAACCGGCTTAAGTGGAAGTGGACCAGCTTATATCTATACCCTTCTTGAGGGATTAGTTGAAGGGGGAATAAAGGTAGGACTCAGCAAGGAAGTAGCCTCGAAACTGGCCATACAGACTACCTTGGGAGCAGCAAAAATGGCTAAAGAAAGTGGAATTTCCCTGGATGAGCTTCGAAGAGCGGTTGTCTCTCCTGGAGGTACTACTAGTGAGGGACTCAAGGTTTTAGAAAAAGGAGGATTCAAGGACTGTCTTGTTCAGGCGGTAATTCGGGGCACCGAAAGAGCAAGAGAGCTAAGAAGATAGATAAGGAAGAAAACTATGCCTATAGACCCTTCTGAAATGGAGAAAAAGAAATTTGAGCTTTCCTTTAGAGGATATAACCAAAGAGAGGTAGATGGGTTCTTAGAGAAGATAAAAAAAGATTATGAGCAGCTTCTGACCCGAAATAAAGCCTTGTCAGGAGAGATAGATCAAGTAAAAAAAGAGTTAGAAAAGTATAATTCAAGAGAAGAAAAACTGGAAGAAGCCCTGATCTCAGCCCAAAGAAGTGCCGGACTGATCACTGAAAGTAGCCAGGAAAGAGCTAAATTAATCGTCGAGGAGGCAGAATCAAAAGCCAAAAGAATAGCGGAGAAAAGCGAGGAAAAACTGGAGAAACTAAAAGAGGAGATTACCAAACTAGAAGGACAAAAAAAGCTCTTTCTTACCAAGCTAAGATCTCTAATTGCGGCTCATTCTGAACTATTAGACTTTTATGAAGAACCAGCAGCAGAAAAAAAGACAAAAGAAGAGATCCGACCCCATCTCTCTAAAGAAAATCCCCCACCCTTCTCTTTCCGAGAAACTTCCCCAGAAGGCATCCTCTTTGAGGAGGAGTAGGTAGAAGAAAAATTGTCTTGAGGTGTTCTTCTTGACGATTCTCTTTAGGTGAGTATTATTAAAAGAGTAGTAGAAGTTCTAGGGAAACGAATGGACACCATAGGGAGACCACGGGGAGAAAAAAGGAAAGAGGAGAAAATCGACATCCCGAAATTGTTACCAGCACGGCAACATAGAGACGCCGAAGTGGCGAAATTGGTAGACGCGCAGCATTCAGGATGCGAATCCAAGCGTTTTGACAAGACACGTCCAATGCATAAAAGAGACTTCTAATCTTGATTTTGTTAGTTTTTCCTTCCTCATAAATTTGTATCAATTTATGTCATTTTGTACCTCGCATAGAGATGATGTGGACGCAATACGAACATCTTCGGGTGAGCCGGTAGAAAGGTTGCTGATAGGCGGGATGATACCGTCAATCCTCACTTTATCACCAGTAACGATTACCTTATCTATCAATAGCTCGACAATCTTCCGTTTCTCTTCGAAACTGAGCATATGTAGCCTGGCGATGATCCCCGCATGAAGAAACTTCAAGTGAGCTTCGGCTTCCTCCCAGTCAATCCTTCTTTTCACCTGCCTTTCGAGCTGTTCTTTTTCTCTCTTCACTCTCTCTTTTTCCAGCCTTATCTTCTGTACCTGGTCCTTGTATTCTCTCAGGGTCATTCCCTCATCATACTGGTATAACTCAGCCGCTCGTGTCTCGGCCCTTTTGAGTCTCCTTAGCTTCTTGTCGAGTCTTTTCGCCTCTTGCTTAAAGTAGTCGGGCGTGGCAGCTTCAGCTTTGTCGAGTTCCTTGAGTTGAGGAAAGAGTACGTCTGGGTACGAGAGTGCTTTGAAGAGAGCACCCCATACCGTGGAGTCCAGGGCCGGTGCACTCACTGATTTCGCAGAGCAGGTTCTTGGTAGGGGAGACCTTTTGTGCCGATTGGCGCACTGATAGCGAAGGCTTGATCTGGAAACGGATCCATAACAGGGCTCATCACATAATCCACAGAATACCTTTGCCCGCAGAAGATAGGGATGGCGCGTATTGCGGGAAGATCCCCTCGCGTTTCGTTTTAGCTGTGTTTGTGCTTGCTCCCAGGTTTCGCGGTCAATGATTGCAGGAACCGGAATTGGGATCCATTCGTCTTTTTTCCGGAGCTTCCGGGAACTGTTTCTCACTCTTCGGTAGCGCCCCGCCGTCTGCCAATTCCTTGGGGGGAATCGACTGGTGTTTGTTGTAGTGGGCAACTCCGGCATAGGTTTCATTCTTGAGCATATTGTAGATAGTGGTTTTCTTCCAAACCGAGCCCCCCGACTGAGTAAGAATTCCTTGGTCTGTTAGTCGCCGAGCAATAGCCTCAGTACTAAGGCCTTCCCAGGCACACCAGCCAAATATTTTCCTCACCCACTGGGCTTTGTCCTCGTTGATTTCGTAATAGCCTCGCCTTTCCCGCGTTCGTGGCAGGTAGAGGTATCCATAGGGTGCCTTTCCTCCCACAATGTATCCGTCTTTTGCTTTCTTCGTTTTTCCATCCATCGTTCTTTGCTTGATCTTTCCTCGCTCCCATGCAGCAAGGAGTCCGAGTATATCAAGTCCCAGTTGCTGATCTTCGGTCTCAGCAGGTGGGACAGAAAGAAACCACAGCAAGGCGCCCTTTTCCCTAATCTGTCGCTGGATGAATTTTTGCACCTCAAACTCCCGGGCGAGACGATCGGGTTCTGTAACAATGACAAGATCGATTTCTTTTTCCTCGATGTCGTCCAGAAGACGGTGAAGATCAGGCCGCTCGGAAAGCTCGCCACTATAACCTTCATCGATATATGGATCCAAAAGGTTTATGTCTTGTTCCTTCCCAAATTGGGTAGTCTTCTGGTGCTGAATCTGTGCGGTCTGCTGCTTTTTTTGCTCGCTCGTGGAAACACGGATGTAGGGAGCTCCGTTCAGCCTTCTTCCTTTCCTCTTATTCAAAACATCGAGTTGACTGAGGGTCTGTTTCATCGATGCCTCCCTTTCATGATTATCTTGTAGACCTCGGTGAGCCTTCTTTGATATTCCTTGGAATCAACCCTTCTAAGCTCAAGCTGAAAGAAACCTTCCTTGGGCTGAAGAACCGCTCTCGAGAGGATGAGAAAAGCTCTCCCCTTGACGCTCTCGACCCTAAATGTGGCACTCACCATTTTCTGTGGTCGGAAGGAATCCTGGGCCATTTGGTAGAGCTTCTCAGACAGTTTTCCTTGGCCTGAGTCAACTCCTAGGTAAAAGAGCTTCCCAAAGAGTCTGTTGAAGTCAGCCTCGTACCTTATCACGCCCTCTCCCCCAAGGAGGAAATTCTTGAGCTCCCAAGGGGAAGAGACGTTGCACGCATCGAGATAGCTGATGCGCAGAAGATCAGCTAACACATAATCAGGGAAACAGTCTCTTTGAGGTGGAGCATTCAGCCAGAGAATCTTGTTGGGACTCGGAACAAGTCTCATCCTCGTTGAGTAGTCTAACAACTCTTCCGATGCCCGACTCATTCGCAGAAGTTCAGATCTTGTGAACAACTTCCTTCCTCACTTGCTTTTTCATTTTCTTTGGCTCCTTAGTCTTCTGTGTGACTCCTTTTATCCCCTTGGTCAAGGCAATGGCAAAAAGAGCCCCGAGGCCAAACCAGGCAACCTTCTCCCACGTCTCGTTACGACTCTTCACGCGCTGGAGGACATTTTCTGCGTAGGGTGAAAGTCTGTAGAGGAACCTCCCTTTGTAGTGGGGGCGAATCTTTTTGGACAGCCATCCCTTCTGGTGAAAGTATCCGAGCCACCGGGTTGCGAGTTCGAGGCTCATCCCTAGGTCTCGAGCCATCGAGGACGTCGTTACCGTCCCCTTTTTCAGTATGTGCCCTAGAATTTCCACTTCGCGCAGTTTCCCCATGGCAGTTACATTATATACTATCTGACATGTTTGTCAAGTGCTTGGAGACCATTTTCAAACATCCTACTAGGGATAAGAGCCAGCCAATAACAACCTAGCCCCGAGTTTGCTCTCACAATCAAGCGATTTCAGCGAGATACAAAATTAAATTTATGTTTAATTTACTCTATAGAGTGAACAGCAAGATAGTCATAACCCTCGTGGAATTAATCTAAAGGAAGAATAAGCTCCCTGGTGATAATATGACCCGAATTTGTCAACATAGGGTGAAAAAGACGACAAAATGTCCTCGATCGGTAATTAGGAATGTGGGTAAGATGCGGACTTTAGTTTGGAGGGAGTGGACAATGTCTTAATTTTTACATAGAAATTGTCAACCAAAAAAATACGGGAGTTTCCCCAAATTGTCTCTGAAATATCGGGCTTTGTCACGCAGAAAGTCCTTTTTCAGTTTGTCGTCTTGTTAATTCTTTTTTAATTCAGGGTCCTAGACAAAACGATATGACGTTTTTGGGGAATCCCGAGTTTTTTAAATAACTGGAGCTAATTATACTAGTGAGTCCCCTTTCAGTTCAATCTACCGAACAGTAAATGAACCATAGTCAAAATTTAGTCTCCAGGGGATCTGATAACCGACTAAATTTCCTTGATAAGTTCCCACTAATTCTTGGTGGTAGGGATCAAGATACGCTCCCGCTTCAACATAGCGTCCTCTTCCGGTATAGGTCCAGGAGAGATCCTGTTCGCCCCCCGGGTAAAGATTTAAATCCATTCCGTTGATATTCACTAAAACGTACCAATTGGTGGCATTTCTCACCGTGACCACGTTGCTGCTAACGCGAGGAGTGTGGGTCGGCTGGGGCAAAGGAACATAGGTGTGGCGGGGAGGAGGTGGAGAAACATGGACCACCTTTTGGGGCCGCTTACCTGCCTCCGAAATTGCTTTAGTCAAAAAGTAAATTCCGCCAATAGCTATCAGTCTGTCGATATCTTTGTCAGCGAATCTTATCCTTATGGTCTTCTTTGGTTCATCTCTCCGGATGGTCTTCTTTGGTTCATCTCTCCGGGTACGCGCTGAGGCTACCGGGGCGGCCACAATCATTGAGGAAATCAAGATCGAGCCCACCATAATACTTACCAAAACCAAGGCCGTTCTTCTGGTTTGAGTAAACATTTGATTACCTCCTTCCTCTATTAATATAAACATAGAATTTGTTAAAAACCCCCGTTATTTTCTCTTCGTTAAGTAGGACTTGAGCTTTTCTTTTAAATTCATTTTTGCCCAAGAAAGGCGCCGCTCCACGGCCTTTGTCGAACAGCCTAAAACTTTCGAGATCTCTTTATATGAGAGTCCTTCATAAACTTGGAGAACGGTAGCGATTCTTTGCCTTACCGGCAAAGAATCGATTGCTTCTCTTATCAGTGCATCTTGTTCTTTTTTTTGCAAAATCTCCCAAGGTGAAGGTGCACTATCGGGAATCTCCTCGATGAGCTCCTCTTCTTTTTCTTCTTTCGTTGAAATAGGTTGACTTAACGAGATAATCTTAAGCCTTTCCTTTTTCCTCTTTTGGTCAAGGTAAAGATTGATGGTGATCTTATAGAGCCAGGTGGTAAATTTTCCTTTCGCTTGGTAGCTTCTTGCTGCCTGGTACACTCTTAAGAAGACCTCGATGGCCAAATCTTCTGCCTCGTTTCTTTCGCCAAGGAATTGATAGATAATATTGATAACCTTTTCCTTGTACCTTTTTACCAGTTTTCAAAGGAAAAGATATCACCACTTTGAAATGCGAGCATTAGACTGGCGTCGGAATCTAACATCCTTCTCTCTTTTTTATTATTAATAACACAAATTTTTGGAAAAACCCCCGCTTCTACTACGAATTGCAAGATTTTAGACTCCTTTTAAAAACTCAAGGTTGCGTTCTTTTAGGTCGCTTCACGAGAGTCAAAAGAAATCAAGGTCTTAAAGAAATAATGGTATTTTCGTAAAGCCACTCAATTTTACAGAAATTATTCAGAAGTTATTGGAAAATAGAAGACTATTTTGTTAGACAAGCTTAATCTCGGCACTTCCCACTCGGTTAGGTATGTTATTTTTAAATCCCAAGCGGTAAAAACAAAATGGTCTACATGCTTAGCATTAGGTGAGGGGTACAAAAAAACAAAAGGACTGCCTTAAGAGATTTGGTGGTGTCTTACTTTTATACAGAAGACGACAAAATTCTAATTTTGTTATTGGCCATTTCTACTCGCTTAGCTGGTTTCTTACTTCGCCGTTTCCCTCTTCAGTCGTCGGCAATATAAACTCAGTACTTCTTTTCTACGCCGCGCGTGGACGAAAAGGTAATAACTGCCAATTTAACCCATCAAGCTATTGTGGAGTGGGATTAAAAATTGCCTGAGGGATTGTATTAATTAGTTTATGAAAACGAGAAATTAGCTTAAATTCCCATTTAATTGAGATATACCTCAATTCTTCGTCCTTCAAGCAAGTTCTTGCGAACCAAGATTTGGGTAAGCACCACAAGATAAAAACGTTCCATAGTGCGTTGTGCGATGTTCCGAGATCATAAAAAATCAAAAGAGGTTTCGGGGTCTTTTTTACCGTTCCCAGTTACTTCTCTACACTCTTTCAGTATCTCCAATACAATCTTTTCATAGCCTCTAATGTTGGTCCTGTTTCTTGTGAATTCTGGAAGCGACAAAAGTTGCTCAACGGTCGTAGGAGGATTATTGAGTATGGCTTTAATAGTTTGTGTGAAAAGAACAGCAAAATTAGGAATTCTTTTATCATCCGCGATTATCCATCTAAGTTTGGTGAGCATACTGGTGTAATACTCCCTGGCTTCTTGTTCGTTTTTAGGCAGTTCTCTATGTTTTGGACGCACAGCGTCTAGAATATTTTGAAATCTCTCTGGTGTTAAATCTACCGGCTGGTCTGGAACTACATAACCAGTCTTGATTAAATAATCCTCTAATCTCGGATGGTTATTAGCTAGCACAGAAAATACTTTTTGTAGTCTTGGCTTGCTATCGCTTCTAATCATCATCTCATTTGAACCATGATTGAACGAAAGCACATTCAAGCTGCCCTCATATAGTATATGACCATCTATGGCAACTACCTTTTCGTGCGTTCCATAATGCTGATATATTTCTATGCCTATATTTTTTAACCTACGGTGTAATTCTTCTAACTCTTGTTGTCTAGTCATCTGTTCTCTCGGAGGTTTCGTAAATACCTTGATATTTACACCTCTTGACAAAAGGCCAGTGAAGTGAGGCATTAGCTTTTCTATACGATGGGTGCTCATATAGCCAGATATGAAAATCACTTCTTTTTTAGCATTCTTTAGGTCTCTATAATGGACCCCATAATTCGGACACTATGCTAAGATACAGGTAAGGTCAAAAAGGGAGATCCATTATGACAAGCATACGTAAGAAATATCCACCGAGTTTCAAAGCGAAAGTA
>Ga0307429_1000692_pt1 | contig 18538 bp, 16 predicted proteins | sample SalMarWE160230MG_FD_202151 | JGI IMG/M metagenome (GOLD analysis project Ga0307429, IMG submission 202151) | Salt marsh sediment microbial communities from the Plum Island Ecosystem LTER, Massachusetts, United States - WE1603-230 | ecosystem: Environmental > Aquatic > Marine > Intertidal zone >... | reverse complement strand
GTAGCACCACAGTCAGAACATTGTAGAGTTTTGTCTGTAAATCCCATTGGACGACCTCCTTTCTTCTAATACTTGGCTCGAGTTTCGGTCATCCAACGTTCGCGTGAGCTCGGAAGAGCTTTCATAGAGACGTGGTAACCTACGCTTATAACCACTAATTTAAGTATAATAAAGCGCTTTAAAAATTGCAACTATTGCAAGTCGCTGTCTGAACATTTTTATCTGGAAGCATCTGGGCTTTTGAAGCTAGCCATTACTCAAATTGCCCTCGGTTTAGAGCCAGAAAATGACTGAGGAAGTCTAGATATGAAACTCGACTATGTCGCCGTCTTGAAGTACATGTCCCTTGCTGACCCTCTGCCCGTCATACTTTCCTGAGCCCCAAACGACAGCATACTTCAAATTTTGATAGAAGTCCTTATGGAGGCTCTCAGCAGCTTCTTCCAGTGTGCTGCCCTTCTCCAGTATCATGGGGTCGGTCAGGTCGGCCTTGCTGCCCGGGGTCTTGGTATAAACCCGGATGATATTCAGGGCTTGATAAACTGCTCTTTTGAACTCCTCCAGGCCGCTGCCTTCCCTGGCTGAAATGGAGACCAGGGGAAAAAGCCTGGCATATTGTGAACGCAGGCGCTCCCAATTCTCGTTTGAACCTGCCAGCTCATTCTTGTTCCCCACGATTAACATCCTCCTGGGATAACTTCCTGGAGTTACTTGTGTACCATCATCTGTTAAGGGCTCTATTCTTGCCTCTCTCAGCCCTTGAAGAGCTGATTCTACCTGGTTTGTCGGCTCTCGGGATAAGTCTATTACAATGGCAATGAGGTCGGCGTTTCTAAGGGTATTTGCTAACAGTACTCTCACTTCTTTGTGCCCGATGGGTGGAGTATCCACCAGTTGTATCTGGATATCTTCGAACTTCATCATCCCCGGAATAGGGGTTTTGGTGGTGAAGGGATATTCGGCTATCTCCGGGATAGCCTCGGTTACCGCCGCTAATAGCTGTGATTTCCCGACATTGGCTGGCCCGACCAGCATTACCTGTCCGGCGCCCTCTTTGCCGATATAGAAGCCTGCTCTCCTGGCTGTGGCGTACTTTTTTTCTGCCTCCTGGGAAAACCTGGCGATCTTCTGCCTTAGCACGGCATGGAGCTTATCGGTGCCTTTATGCCTGGGCATAATGGCGAGCATGGCTTCTAGAGCGGCAATTTTTTCCTCTGGCTCTTTGGCTGACCTGAATCTCTTCTCAGCCTCGAAATACTGTGGCGGTAGATTCGCTGGCATATAACTAATTTTAACACTATGCCCGTTCTACCAAAACATCTGGTGTTTTTTGCTTTACATTAAGAATAGGCTGGTTAGCTGCGATTTATACGGTAAGTAACTTTTAGATTTTTGTGGTGGTGAAAAGTTCGTTAGCAAAAATGTTAGCAACTAGAGAATAATACTACCGATTTATTTTAGTAAGTAATTCCCAAAAGTGTTATTATCAAGGAAATAATGAAGAACGTGGAAAAGCAGATTAGCAATACAAACGGAAGATATCCCCCAAAGCTGATGTATTCAGGTCAGGATGGGATACTATTCCAGGGAGATTGTTTGTCATTACTTCCAAAGATAAAAAGTGACTCAATTGATTTGGTATTTGCAGATCCCCCCTTTAATCTGGGTAAAAAATATGATAATGAGGCCTTCAAAGATGCGCTTGGAAATGAAGCATATCGAAGTTGGTGTCAGGCTTGGTTATTAGAGGTAATACGGACACTACGTCCAGGCGGATCGCTTTTTTTGTATCATTGGCCAAAATGGCTGATAGAGCTTGGGCAGTGGTTGAACAATTCTAATTTGGTAGAATATCGAAGTTGGATCGCGTTAAAAATGAAAAGCGGATTTCCAATTAAAAATCGATTACACCCGGCTCATTATGGGATACTCCAATATTCAAAAAAAGGTGAAAAGCCTTCATTTAATGTAGTAAGACATAGGGCTCCAGTTTGCAGGCACTGTGGCGGAGAAATTAGGGATTATGGAGGTTATCGTTCGAAGTTTAAGAAATATGAAGATGAGGATGGAATTCCATGGATCCAAATATCAGATTTTTGGGAAGATACCCATCCAGCACGCCATGAAAAAGCAAGGCAAAGAACAGTTGTCGAATTACCGGTAATGATACCGGAAAGGTTGATTCTATTGGCTTCGAATCCTGGGGACATAGTTTTGGACGTATTTGGTGGAAGCGGAAGTACATTTCACGCTGCAAGATTGCATAACCGGAAATGGATAGGTTGCGATGTTGGGGATGTAACGAACATCATTCGGAGACTAAAAGCAGTATTTGAACTCGAACCCTTGCAGTCAATAGATACAAATTTGATAGATTGTTTTAACGGTGGGTTTATAAGTCAAGAGCTTCAGGAATATATTAATAATGGCCGATATTCAACGGTAAAGGAAATGGAAGCATCAGAAGAAGATGTGAAAAACCTTCGGGATTATAAGAGTTGGAGCCGAATAATAAACCAAAAGACTCAAGGAGGGGATAAAGATGACGGATAGAATAATCGCAGACGCCCGTCCTACTAAAGGAGTTTTTCTTGAAATGTTCGTTCGGGATTTGAGCCTAGAAGATTGTATTTTAGACCTTGTAGATAATTCCATTGATTCTTTGATAAAAAGTAGGAACATGGATGTTTCAGAGACTCTCCTTCCTGAAACGATACGGGAAGGTAATAATAACGGTGGAAGAGAGGGATTAGAGCCTGCAACAATAGAGATTACTATTAATTCAGAGCAATTCAAGATAAGCGACAATTGCGGAGGAATTGGGGTTGAAGCAGCAAAAAATGATGTTTTTAGAATTGGTCATCCAACGGAAGGGAATGAAGGCCAGTTAGGGGTATATGGTATCGGATTGAAACGAGCCATATTCAAAATTGGTAATGATATTACCATTGAATCGAAAACGGTCGATGAAGGATTCAAAATGGTGATAGATGTGCCTGACTGGAAAGAAAAAAAGGAATGGGAGTTGCCTTTTGATGTAATTGAAGGAGCCACGGACCCAAAAACAGCAGGTACTTCGATTGTTATTAAGTCTTACAGCGAGGAGATAACCGAACGACTCAAATCTGGAACCTTTGAGACTATTCTAAAAGAAATGATTGAAAGGACATACTGTCTATTTCTCAATCGGTATGTTGAAGTAACATTAAATGGATTGAAAGTTGAACCAAAACCTATTCCAATAGGGGACTCGCCTAATGTAAATATTGCCAAAGAGGAATTCGAGGAAAAAGGGGTTAAAGTAACGATTTATGCAGGATTGGCCGGAAGAACCGAAGAAAAAGAATGGAAGCAAGAGCAAGCTGGATGGTATATAGCTTGTAATGGAAGGCTTGTTATCATGGCTGACAGAAATAAATTGACTGGATGGGGCAGTAATTTACCTTTGTTTGTACCTAAATTTCGAGGCTTCGTCGGACTTGTTTTTTTCTCTTCGAAAAAACCATTATCACTGCCTTGGACGACGACAAAGCAAGGCATAAATTCGGAATCATTGATATTCCAGAGAGCCCTTACTAGAATGGCTGCTACTGCAAGGCCAGTTATTAATTTTTTAAATAGCATGGTTTCTTCAAATGGGTCTGAAAAAGAACCACAAAGACAAGCTGCCGCAGAAATTAAGTATGTTCATATGACAAGTCTTGACGAAAGACCAAGAATAACTTTCAAAGCAACCCCAGTAAGAATCGAGGAATGGGAAACTACTGTTCAATTTAAGGTAAAAGATAAAGATCTTGACCGGATTAAGAAGCATTTGGGAAAAAGCGGTTGGTCAGCAAGAAGAATAGCTCAATATACGTTTGACTATTATTTAAAAACGGAGTGTCCAGAATGAAGCCTACAAGTAAGAGTGCTTTAAGCGTACAATATGACCTGCGCCCTGCAAAACAGGTTGAAAGGAGAATGTTCGTAGATGCATTTCAAAGATTGGCGCAGGCTGGTTTTAAGATTAGAGATTATCAATACACGGGATTTGGAGGTATATATTTTGTCGATTTTATAATATTTCATACACTACTGGGTATCAATAAAATGGTTTCTATGGAATATGATGAAAGTCTAAAAAATCGAGTGAATTTCAATTGCCCATTTAAGTGTGTGGAAGTAAAAAATGATCTATCAACAAATATTATCCCAACTCTCACGCAAGATGGGAAACACATTTTGTGGCTTGATTATGATTATTCTGTGACCAGTGCAATTCTGGATGATGTTTACCTGGCAGGGAGCCAACTTTCATGTGGATCAATATTACTTATTACTGTTGATGTTGAACCTCCAGATAAAAAATCTGATGAACCGAAGGCGAGTCAAGAATATTTTAATATTGAAGCTGGGAAATATACGGGTACATTGAGCGTTAGCGAATTTACAAAGAGTAAATTACCCAATACTAATAAGTCAGTGTTAATACAAGCGCTGAAAGACGGTATGAGTGGCAGAACCGATACAGAGTACCTTCCTATGTTTCATTTCCAATATGCTGATGGCCATAAAATGTTGACGATAGGTGGAGTAATTGGATCAAGTATTGAAAAACAAGCACTCCGCAACATGAACATAGACGGAGCCGAGTATCTTCGGACAAAACCTGATAGTGAACCATATGAAATCAAAGTCCCACCATTTACAAGGAAAGAAAGGTATCTCCTTGATTCACATATGCCTTGCGGAGACGGATGGCAACCTGATAATTTTGAATTTCCAGTTGAACATATAGAAATATATCGTGAGATTTACAGATATTTACCAGTATACGCTGAATTATTGATATAATAATTAGATTAGACATAGAATAAATATAAGCTGTCAAGAACGACTGAAAGTCGGGCGAAGCCTTTAATCTTGACGGCGGGTGGAGTAGTTAGGTAATAGAACCGGGGGAGCTGTAATAGCTCCCCATTATTGTTTTTAAATTGGTATTTTTGACTTTTGACAATTGATTTAGCTGGTAGGCCGTACAGGTCTCGAACCTGTGACACCCTGATTAAAAGTCAGGTGCTCTACCAACTGAGCTAACGGCCCATAACTTTGTGAAAACTATTCGCAGACTATTTTTCTACTGTCAAGAGATTGGAAATGTAGATAGCGAAAGCAGGGTGAATGTCGCAGACAAATCCCCCGTCGACTGCCTCCACAGAGAAGGTTACCCTGTTTGGCTTCCTGAGGGGATCGCCGAATTTATTAAGCCCCATTTCATCCCAGGGCATATTGTGGCCTAATATTTCCAACAGGCCCTTAACGTCCCTCGGGTCTTCTACTATCACTTCGAAGGGAAGCTGATGTGCTAACCCTGCCAACTGGCCATTATTTAGCTTTATCCTCATTTTCTAATTTATATTTTAACTGGTTACGGCTATCACCACAGCGGGTGATGGGATTCGAACCCACGACGTCTTGCTTGGGAAGCAAGCACTCTACCGCTGAGTTACACCCGCAATTAATTACATTATATCAAATGGGTGGGATAATGGTGTCAAGGGTGGATTACTCTGGTGGTACAAGTGTCAACAGTTTTTTCGCAATTTTGGGATATTTGGCAATGAAGAGCAGTTCATCCTCCTCCAGTGGTTTTTGCGCTTCCACGTTGGCATATCTTGCTAGTTCCAGAATCTCTTCAGCTTGCCTGGCATCGTCAAACGATACCTCAAGCTGGCCCATTATATGACTGAAGCCTGATATCCCGCTATATTCCCCCGAACATATCTCTCTGCCGGTCTCTACAAGCTCCTGTTCACCTCTCCCCAGTTCGTCGAAGCTATATAGCTCGTAGTTCTCGGGGTCTTTCAATACTCCATCGGCATGAATACCAGAGCTGTGAGCAAAGGCATTGGCTCCGACGCCAGGTTGGTTAATAGGAATGGGAACCCTGAAGGCATAGCTGGCAAATTTGCTTAATTTCCAGGCTTTTGTCAGGTCTATGGGCTTTCCCAGTTGATATTTGTCCGCAAATCCCTTGGATTTGGTGACAGCTAGAACTGAGGCTACAAGGTCAGCATTGCCGGCTCTCTCTCCAATTCCATTGACTGTAGTGTTGATGTAAGCATCCTGTCCACCATCTATAGCCCCTTTAGCCCCGGCAACGGAATTAGCCACAGCCATTCCCAGGTCGCCATGACAGTGGAGCTCAATAGGTATTCCGACATCCTCCGCCAGGGTTTTGTTACTCTCGTAAATGGTAAATGCATTGTCATAGCCCAGGGTATCACAATACCTGAGTCGGTCAGCCCCGTGTTCCTTGGCTGCCAGGCCGAATTTGACCAAAAAATCTGTTTCTGTTCTGGAGGCATCTTCGGCATTTACACCTATGCTTTCAGCTCCATGGGCACGAGCCGCTTCTAAAGCATCGACCATCATGCTTACGATGTCTTCTCGGCTCTTTGTGCCCTTAAATTTGCCTTGAAGCATCTGGGCCGATGTGGAAATAGAGATATTGAGGTGCTTAATATTCGGGACAAGCCTGAAGGTTTTTTCCACATCAGCGACGATTGCCCTTATCCACCCTCCTAACCGGATGGATTGCAGGACGCCCATTTCAGCCAGTTCCAGGTTCGCCTGAAGGTAAAAAGATTCGTGTCTCGACGTAGGGAAACCAAATTCGGACTGGAAGACGCCCATTTCATTGAGGTAAATATTCATCATGGTCTTTTCCAGCTTGGACAGACCGAGGTTGGCGGTTTGAACGCCATCGCGATTGGTAACATCTAAAAAATAAATCTTGGCCATCTCTGCCTCCCCGAGGATGAATTGGATAAGGGTAGCATTATTCCGCGATATTATCAAATCAATATATTGGCTGGGGGTAGCGAAATCCCGGACTACACCAGGCGAGCCAGGTCACGTAAGCTTGGGCATTAATTGGTCCAGCGCCATTACCGTTGACTCGTATGCTGAGCCCAGCGTCGGTGAGTAACAAGTATCAATCAAGGCCAGTTGTTCAACCGGGACTCTCAGCGCTATAGCAAGGGCGAGTCTGTCGATCTTCCCTGACACCATTTCCTCCGAGATGATTTGGGCTCCAATCAGGCTTTTGGTCTGCGTATCAGCAATGAGCTTGATGTGGATAGGTTTGCCCCCGAATGACCTCCTCCGCGTAGCAGTCCTCATTATATTACAGACGACATTCAGTCCTTGCTCTCGTGCATGAGTTTCGGTGAAACCTACCGTACCTACTTCGTAGTTGAAAACCTGAGTAACGAATGGCATTACAGTACCCTGGTGAGGAAGAACATTACCCCGAACTAGATTTGTAGCCGCAATTCTTCCCGTTGTAGCCCCGGAAGTGGCTGTTTGGTAAGTCCTTTTGCGACCCGTGATTCTATCCCAGTTCTCCATACAATCCCCGATAGCATAAATATCCGGGTCACTGGTCTGAAGGTATTCGTTAACAGCGATAGCCCCCGATTCGCCTATCCGGATACCGGCTTTTTGGGCCAGCTCTACATTGGGCCTGGAACCAGTAGCGAAGAAAACAAAGTCCACCTCGAGCTCCTGACCTGGAAGAGATATGATTTTTTTACCATTATGGCTTTTTATACTGTTGATTCTCGCCGACAGAATCAGTTCTATACCTTTTTCTTTTATCCCTCTTTCAACGATTTCTGCCATATCCTTATCCAAGTATGCCCGGAGGAGACAGTCCGACCTGCCTAGAAGGTATATTTTGTCGTAATTTCTTGCTTTCAGGACCTCGACTACATCCAGGGTGATTTGTCCTGTGCCCACGATAGCTGCGCTCGAATGCCTGGGAATGGCGTCCTCAAAGACTCTGGCAGTCTCCAGACTGGTGTCCAGGAAGAATTCATTTTCGCCGTTCAGTCCTGGTATAGGAGGGGTAACAGAGATAGAGCCCAAATCTAGAATTGCTTTATCATAGCGGTAAATTTCTCCACCGGCTATCAGGGATTTCTCTTCCCTGTTGATATCGGTAACCTCCGTATTCAAGTGAACATTAATATTCCTTTCGTCGTAGAATTTCTGCCTGAACACAAAAGTGTCCTGCCATGATGAGAGGAATCCCCTCAGCGCGTAAGGAATTTCACAAGGCTGGTGACCCATCTCGCTATGTTTATTGAACAGGTCAATTTGAGCCTCTTCGTCTAAACGGCGAATAACATTGGCTGCATTGCTAGCACCTCCTCCACCGCCTATTATGCAAACTTTCATATTGCCTCCTTCTTATATTTTTGCGTTGTAAACCTTAGCCAGAGTGACAGACAACTTGCCTGGTCAATTGCTTCCTTTATTCCTGTCCTTTGAATTATACTATCAGGCAATGACAGCCAGTGCAATAGAATGGCTCGATGGCAAGCTGAGGATACTGGACCAGAGCAGGCTTCCCGGGGAGCAAATCTTTGCCGGCCTGGATAATTACCATGATGTAGTTCTGGCTATTAAGGAAATGAGGGTTCGAGGGGCACCAGCCATCGGAGTCGCTGCTGCCTACGGCATAGCTCTGGGGGCGTCGGGTATTGAAACAGCAAACAGGGATGAATTTCTCGGCCAATTGAATCAGGTCATGCAAGCTTTCGCTGCTTCCAGGCCTACCGCTGTAAATCTCTTTCAAGCTATCAACAGGATGAGGCAAGCTGCCAGGGGAGATAGCGTCGCTGAAATAAAAAATTCGCTTATAAATGAAGCAAAGCGGATTCATCAGGAAGAAATAACCGCAACCAGCCAGCTCAGCCAGATGGGAGCCGAGCTTATCAAAGACGGTTTCAGCCTGCTTACTCATTGCAACGCCGGTCCTTTAGCCACCGCAGGCTATGGCACTGCCCTGGGTGTAATTAAAGCTGTTAAAGAACAGGGAAAGAGAGTGAGCGTCTTCGCTACGGAAACCCGCCCCCTTCTCCAGGGAGCCAGGCTCACTACCTGGGAACTAAGGCAAGAGGGTATCCCTGTAACTTTGATTACTGATTCCATGGCTGGCTATTTTATGCAGCAGAGGAAGATAGACTGTGTCATTGTTGGCGCCGACAGGATTGCTGCCAATGGCGATGTCGCTAATAAAATTGGCACCTATACTCTGGCGGTACTGGCTAAAGAAAATAAAATCCCCTTTTATGTCGCTGCTCCTGCGAGCAGTATTGACATTTCCTTAAGCTCGGGAGACAAAATCCCTATCGAGGAGCGGAGCCCTGAGGAGGTAACTCATATTCAGGGAGTACCCATTGCTCCCGAAGGCATAGGAGCAGCCAATCCCGCCTTCGACGTCACTCCCCATAGTTATATAACTGCCATAATCACCGAGAAGGGTATAATAAAGGAGCCTTACGGAAAGGAGTTGCTAAACATAGCAAAGTGATTCTGGGGAGAGAAGACTAAAGATGAACAGGAAATCCCCAATGTGGCAGCACCCCGGTGGCAAGCTCAGAGAACTGGGCGCGGAAACATTGACCGCCACGTTCAAGGAGACAAAAGCAGTAAATCCAATTAAGGTAAGATAGAGACATGGCTATAACTAAAGAAGAAGCTCGTCAAGAATTAGCGAAATTAGTTGACAAGTATCAAAGTTTGACTCCATCAGCCATCAAGAAATATACCGAAGCAGATACTCGCCGCATTTTTATCATGCCTTTATTCCATGCTCTGGGCTGGGATGTATATAGACGGGAAGAGGTAGCTGAGGAAGTAAAGGCAGGCACTGGGCGGGTGGATTATGTCTTCAAACTACATGGAGTCTCTCAGTTTTACTTGGAAGCTAAGGCGCTCAAAGCTGAGTTAACCAGGCCTGAATATGTCAAGCAAGCGATTACCTACGCCTACAATAGAGGTATCATCTGGGCAGGTCTAACTGATTTTGAAGGATTGTTGGTTTATAACGCTCAAACAGGTCGCCCTTTTATAAACCTTTCCTGGGATAGTTACCTTAAGGATTTCGATGACCTTTGGCTTTTGTCTCGAGAATCGCTAGAAAATAATGTTCTAAATGAAAAGGCTGAGAAATATGGAGCGCTTCCTCCACGGCTAGGAGTAGAGCAAAGGCTGTTTAATCAACTCCGTCATTGGCGTGAAGAACTCTTCAGCCAACTCTACCACTACAACCCAAACCTGACTTTCAGCCAAATAGACGAAGTTATCCAGCGACTCTTCAATCGCCTCATCTTCATTCGCACCTGCGAGGACAGGAAAATAGAAGACAGGGTGCTACTCGGTACCGTTCATGAATGGCGCAGTGATGGCCGTAAAAGAGAGCTCGTTGAAGTGCTGCGCAGCATCTTCCGCGATTATGATGGCTATTATGACAGCGACCTTTTTGCTCTCCATCTGGCTGACCAGGTTTTTATTGAAGGCATGACTATCGAGGGTATTATTAATGGCTTATACGAGGTTCCAAGTGGCATTGCTAGTTACGACTTCTCCCTTATCGACGTTGATGTATTGGGAGCAGTATATGAGCAATATCTGGGACATGTAGCCACTGTAGTTAAGCAGCGGGCAAAGGAAGCCCAAATTCGAATGGATCTAGGATATCCTGTAGAACCGAGCTTTGAACTAACCGCCAAGGAACAGCGCCGCAAAGAGCATGGAATTTACTACACCCCTAGATTTGTAACCGACTATATAGTTAAAGAAACCGTGGGACGCTTCCTCAAAGAGCGTAGCCACAATGAAATACTCAATGTTAAGATTCTAGACCCAGCCTGTGGCTCCGGCTCTTTTCTAATACGTGCCTATGACGAACTCCTAAACTACCATGCCTATAGAAGTGGCAAATCCGTTACTGAACTCGATCAATATGAACGCTTGCCTATTCTCATTAAGAACATCTTCGGCGTTGACCTCGATATGCAAGCTGTTGAGATAGCTCGCTTAAACCTACTATTACGGAGCCTGGCAAAGCGAGAGACCCTCCCTAGCCTTGCTGATAGCATTCGTCAGGGCAATTCCCTTATCTCAGGCACCGAAGAAGAATTAAGAGGTTACTTCGGCGACGACTGGCGAGAAAAGAAGCCATTCAACTGGGAGCAGGAATTTGAGGATATCATGGCTCAAGGTGGCTTTGACGTAGTTATAGGTAATCCGCCATATGTGCGTCCACACAAACTAGAAACTAGCGATAAACGAGCATTGTGGGCACAATATCAAGTCTATAGAGCAAAGTCCGACATATATGCTTGTTTTATCCAGAGAGCTATCGATCTATTGAAGCCTGGAGGTTACGCATCATATATCGTCTCAAATACTTTTATGTCCTTGGAAAGCTTTGCGCCGCTCCGCAAGTACATCTTAGACACTTGCTGCATCCTATATTTCGGACTCACACCAAAGAAGGTCTTCGAGGCTGCCACAGTAGAGACGATCGTGCTTGGACTTAAGAAAGAGAGTAATGAGAATGCTCGCCGACAAAATAGGATTCCGATAACCGAATATCAAGATGGGACTTTTGAAAGGACCAAAGAAATACCTCAAGAAATCTTTTACTCCACATATTTGAATATCTTTGACCTTTCTTGGGGTGAGGTGGCCCTAGCGCTCTCTACCAAAGTGGAGCTGAACACAGACAAGCTATCTGAAACTGTAACTTTCTGCTATGGTCTCAAGACAGCTGATGACACTATTTTCTTGACACATACCCCAAGCACCCCCGAACATAAGAGACTGCTTCGAAGGAGTGATTTCGGGAGGTATTCAATTGAGTATAAGGGAGAATTCGTCTGGTATGTCCCTGGACAGATGAGAAAACATCGCACTACGGCCCGACCTGGGAGCCGTGAGCGATTCGAAGTACCTAAAATACTTGTTCAAGATATTGGGAAGCGCTTGATAGCCACCATTGATAATGAGCACTTCTATGTGAAAGATGCATTGATGTTTCACCAAGGAGGAAATGACTTGGATCTAAAGTTTATACTAGCGCTCATCAACTCAAAATTACTGAACTACTGGTATGCACAGAAATTCCCTGTACTTAGTGTAGCTAAGAATGCTATTCTGCAACTTCCCATCCATCGTGTTGATTTCAACAACCCTGCTGCGAAGAAGATACACGATGATTTGGTAGCTCTGGTAGATAGGATGCTCGAGCTAAATAAGCACTTGTTTCCCATTCACAACACGCCTTGCAATGAGCGTGATGAGCTACTTAGAGAAATAAACCGCACCGATAAAGAGATAGATAACCTTGTCTATGATTTATATGGGCTAACTGAGGATGAGAGGAAGATAATAGAAGGAAGCTGAAAATTCTTCGCTGAGAGCAGAGTTAAGGGTCGAAGTATACTATAAGCGTTGAGAGGAAAAATGAATAACAAGGAATTGAACGCTTACATCGACGAGTCAGGTGACGAAGGATTTAAAGATGGGGCCTCTCAGTGGTTTATCATTTCGTCTGTAGTAGTCGATAAGAACAATGATAGGAACGTCGCACATGCAATAGATAATATTAAAAGCCGCCTATGGGGAGATGTAACAAGGCAGCCTTTGCATTGGGTAAGACTAAGTCACAATCAAAAACGAGTTGTTATCCAGGAATTAAGTAAGCAGAGCTTCACCATTCTTTCGGTTGCTTTGGAAAAGAAGTACTTAGCACCAGAGAGGTTTGATTCTCATTATGACCGGGCTAACAGGATGAAGTTTAGATGGGCAATGTACTTTTACGCAACAAAGCTCTTAGTAGAAAGAATTTGCAAATATGCTGAGCGGCAGGGGGCGATAGTCAATTTGATTTTTGAGAATAGGAGTTCCATCTCTTACAAAGACCTAAGTGATTATCTTACCCTTATGACTGAATATCCAGGACCCTATGATAGCTCGCCGACTATTCAGCGGAGACTAATAAAGTCCCTAGAACCTAAAAACAAAGAAACCAAAAAGCTACTTCAGGTAGCCGATGCTTGTTCTGGTGCGTTAAAAGACGCCTTAGAGATAAATCGGTACGGCAATGTGGATGAATCTTATTTAATGGGCTTAATAGATAAATTTGACCGTGTAAGAGGTAGACTTTGGGGTATTGGATTGAAATTATTTCCCAGAACGGCGGGGGAAATTCAAAAGGAATATAGCTGCTACGATTGGGTGATAAAAATTTAGGCAGATCCTAGGCGGGAGGATCCCACGCTCTCGCGCTGCCATCTATCCGATGACCTCCCGAGTATCCTACGCATATCTGCCAAGTATTATAGTAGCAGTATCAGTTGAATTTGTCAATAATTTTTGGCCTCCTTTCCACTTTTTAATGAATTTAAATAAAAAAGTAGTATGTTTAAGCCACGAACTGGTCTAAAGGAAGCTGCTTTCTGCAAGGAAACACTAGCAATGTGGGCAAAGCTAGGGATGGATTATAGAAGGATTAAGTGCAATTGTGTGTGGTAAAGGCATTGTAATAGACATGTGCTATACTAAAAGTAGTAGTTAAAAGAGAGATATTATGAGAGAAGAGTTTACTGTTATCATCGAGCGCGACGAGGAGGGCCTCTTTGTGGGCACTGTACCTTCCCTTAGGGGGTGTCATACTCAGGCACGCTCTCTGGATGAACTTATGGAGCGCATAAAGGAAGCTATCCAATTGTGCCTGGAAGTAGAAGGCGATCTGGCTCCTGAACAACTACAACTTATAGGTGTCCAAAAGGTAGCTCTATGAGCCGATTACCTCACCTAACTGGCAGCGAAGTAGTTCGTATTCTACAAAAGGCAGATTTTGAAATAGTCCGTCAGCGAGGTAGCCATATTTATATGAGGCATGCTGATGGGAGAGCTACCGTAGTGCCAGTGCACAAAGGTGAGGATTTAGGCTCTGGTATTTTGTCTAAGATCCTACGAGATGCAGAGATGAGCCGTGAAGAATTTCGCCAGTTATTGTAGAGTGCTTTAAAAGCAATTAAAGCAATGTGGGCGAAGCTGGGGATGGGTTATAGGAAGATTAAGTGCAACTGTGTCTGGTAAAAACGATAAGAAGTTATTTTTGGGAAATGAAAAAAGCGGCCCCTGCGAGCGACTAGCTTACAGCTAGTTTATGCCACCTTCCGGTAACACACTTAACACAGGACTTACCCGCTTACAATAAGCTTAGCATGATAGTGGTGATGCCGTCAAGTTGTTTGAGACATGATATCTGCTTTCCCTTTTAGGAGTTGCAATGATAAAATGATATAAAGGATAGCAATGTCAGGACATTCTAAGTGGTCACAGATTAAGCGGCAGAAGGGAGTAACTGATGCCAAGCGCGGGCAGTTATTTACCAAGCTTGCTCGAGAAATCATAGTTGCAGTGCGACAAGGTGGAGCTAATTCAGAAAGTAATTTCCAGTTACGTTTAGCAGTACAGAAAGCTCGTGATAATAACATGCCTTTGGAGAATATCGAGAGAGCCATAAAGCGGGGTAGCGGTGAAGCCGGGGAAGCTGCCTTAATTGAGATGAAACTCGAAGGCTATGGGCCAAGTGGGATAGCAGTTTTGGTGGAAGCCTTGACCGATAACCGTAATCGCGCCATTCAGGATGTGCGCCGTCTCTTCACCCGCCACGGTGCTAATCTTGGTGAGAGTGGTTGTGTCTCCTGGCTCTTTGAGAGTAGAGGAGTGATTACTGTAGAAAGCAATGCTTCGGATGCCGAAGAAATAGCGCTACGAGCTATCGATGCCGGGGCTGAAGATGTTAAGACCGAAAAGGATTATGTGGAAATTTACACGCAACCTCAGGATTTAGAAAAAGTAAGAAAGGTTATTGAAGAGAAAGAACATGTGATTTCGGCGGAGCTCTCGCTAACGCCTAAAACTACAGTGTTGCTGGAGGAAAATAAAACAGTTCAGGCCCTGAATTTCCTCGACGAGCTAGAAGGATTAGACGATGTACAGCGTGTTTTCTCCAATATCGATTTTTCTGAGGCTACTTTAGAAAGGCTGCGCAGTCAAACCTAACATGCGCATTCTCGGCGTTGACCCTGGCACTATAAATTTAGGCTACGGTGTAGTAGATGGCGAGGAAGAAATGCATATGGTAGATTGCGGAGTAATCAATCTCCCATCCCGGCTTCCTATGGAGGAAAGACTGCGCTCTCTCTACAATGAATTAAGCAAAATTATAGCTAAGCATAAACCAAGCGAAGTAGCCATTGAAGAGCCCTTTATCGGCCAAAACGTAAGGTCAGCGTTCGCTATTGGCAGAGCACAAGCTATAGCTATCCTGGCAGCAGTCAACCAGGGATTGCCCGTCTACTATTACTCACCAACCAAGATAAAGCAGCAAATAACCAGCTATGGGCAAAGCGATAAACAACAGGTTCAAGAAATGGTAAGAGTCCAGCTCAGGCTCTCTGAGCTACCTCAACCTAGCGATGCTGCAGATGCCTTGGCTGTAGCCATGTGCCACATTCAGCAGAGGCGCCTTAACCAATGGCTCACTGAACATAAGCCGAAATGATAGCTACATTAGAAGGAATACTGGAATATCGTGGTAACGACTCCATTATCATTAATGTCGGCGGAATAGGTTTTCGGGTATATGTCTCAGGCTCAACTTTAAGCCAATTAGGAGCTGTTAAAGGCAATGTCTCCCTCTATACCCATCTCCACGTGAGAGAGGATAATATTTCTCTTTACGGTTTTGCCTCAAGCGAGGAATTAGCTTTGTTCAAAAACCTTATTTCCGTCTCAGGAGTTGGCTCTAAGGTGGCTTTAGCCCTACTCTCGGCTTTGAATCCCGAACAACTTGTCATGGCTATAACCAGCGGCGATAGCGACCTCATCAGCCAAGCGCCTGGCATCGGTAAAAAAATGGCCAGCCGCCTCGTCATTGAGCTCAGAGGCAAGTTGGAAAAGGAGTGGAAAGAGACAGCCCTGCCATTAGCCCCGGAGAGTGCTGATGTTATAGCTGCTTTAACCGGCTTGGGCTACTCTTTAACGGAAGCCACCAAAGCTATCTCTAAGCTTCCAGATTCTGAAGAGCTAAGCTTAGAAGAGAAGATTAAAATGGCGCTGCAGCAGATGGCAGAAGGATAAGCTGGCCGTGGTAGGGCAAAACTGGAAAGGCAAAAATCTTTCTTCTTCTGGCCCTGCTGAAACATGATATAATTTGGTTTTGTTTTTTAGATTAACTGTCTGTAAGCAAGGATGTGGATTTCGCTGAGGTGGCATGTACGAATATGCTCATACTTTGTAAAGCGGAGGAAAAACTATGAAGTTTGTGAAATGGTTTGAGGAATTTGGAGCAAAGGACATAGCTTTAGTCGGCGGTAAGAACGCATCTCTAGGTGAGATGACAAAAAATCTGGGTAAGAAAGGGGTAAACATTCCTCCTGGTTTTGCTATCACTGCTGAGGCGTATAAGTATGTAGTGGAGAAAGCGGGCATAAGTCAAAAAATCAAAGACACTTTGGCGGGCCTGGATACGCATGATATGGAAAATTTGGCGGAGAGGGGTGGAAAAATAAGGAATTTGATAGCACATTCTCCTTGTCCTAAAGAATTAGAAGAGGAGATAAGAATTTGCTATCGAAAGATGGAAGAGAGATTCGGAAAGAACGTCGATGTGGCTGTGAGAAGCAGCGCTACTGCCGAAGATTTACCTACAGCTTCATTTGCGGGACAGCAAACGAGTTATTTGAACGTGCGTGGAGAAGATGACCTCTTGGAGAAGGTCATGGACTGCTTTGCATCTTTGTTCACGAACCGGGCAATCTCCTACCGGGTGGATAAGGGGTTTGACCATCTCAGCGTTTACCTCTCGGTGGGTGTGCAGAAGATGGTTCGCTCTGATTTAGCCAGCTCCGGTGTCATGTTTTCCATAGATACAGATTCAGGCTTCAGGGATGTGGTCTATATAACTGGTGCCTATGGTCTAGGAGAGAATGTGGTGCAGGGAGTTGTTGATCCAGACCAGTTTTATGTTTTCAAGCCCACTCTAAAAGAAGGGTTCAGACCAATTGTGGAAAAGAAGCTGGGGACTAAGGGGAAGAGACTGGTCTACAAGGGTGATGGAGCTGGAACGGAGCAAAGAGAAGTCAAGGTTGAGGAGCGAAGAAAGTTCGTATTGAGTGACGATGAAATCTTGGTTCTTGCCAGGTGGGCTTGCACTATAGAAGAACATTATGGTCTGCCCATGGATATTGAATGGGCGAAGGATGGAGTAACCGGTGAACCTTTCATAGTCCAGGCCAGGCCTGAGACAGTGCATTCACAAATGGACTTAGCTTCGCTCAGGACTTATGTGCTTGAAGAAAAGGGGAAGTTACTGCTCAAAGGGGAAGCAGTGGGGACAAAGATAGGGCAAGGGGCAGTGCATGTAATAGAAGAGAGTAACGAGATACGTAGATTCAAGAGGGGTCAGGTTTTGGTCACCGAGATGACAGACCCCGACTGGGAACCGATAATGAAGATCGCTGGTGGCATAGTTACAAACAAAGGTGGCAGGACCTGCCACGCAGCTATCGTGAGTCGTGAGCTTGGGGTACCCTGTGTTATCAGCACCGGCAAGGGGACAGAGGTTTTGAGGGGGATAAAAGAGGTCACGATAGATTGTTCGCAAGGTGGGGGCAGGATATATGAAGGGAAATTGAAATACAGAGTAGATGAAGTAGAAGTGACTAAGATTCCCAGACCCGACACCAGGATAATGATGAACTTCGGCATTCCCGATGGTGCGTTTATTCAAAGTCAAATTCCCAATGACGGCGTGGGTTTAGCCCGGGAAGAGTTCATCATCAACTCTTACATTGGTATACATCCCATGGCGCTGATAGAGTATGATGAGTTGAAGAAAGCAGCAAGTAGTGACAAGAAATTGGCAAAGGTGATTGAGGAGATAGATAAGAAGAGCGCGTCATATAAGGATAAAAGGGAGTTTTTCATTGACAACTTAGCCATGGGGATAGCTAAGATAGCGGCGGGGTTTTATCCCAACGAGGTCATCGTTCGGTTTTCTGACTTTAAGACAAATGAGTATGCCAATTTAATCGGGGGGTATCGTTACGAGCCGGAGGAAAGTAACCCCATGATAGGGTGGAGGGGGGCGTCTCGCTATTATGATGAGAAGTTCAAGCCTGCCTTTGGTTTAGAATGCGAAGCGATAAAGAAAGTAAGGGACGAGATGGGGTTGACCAATGTGAAGGTGATGGTTCCTTTTTGCCGGACGCCGGAAGAAGGGAGGCAGGTGATAATGGCCATGGGGGAGTTTGGCTTAAGGCGAGGAGAAAATGGGTTGGAAGTGTATGTGATGTGCGAGATACCATCCAATGTGGTTTTGGCGGAGGAATTCGCCGATGTGTTTGATGGATTCAGCATAGGGTCGAACGATTTAACGCAATTAACTCTTGGTTTAGATAGAGATTCCGAGCTTGTGGCACACATATTTGATGAAAGAAATGAAGCGGTGAAGAGACTGGTGAAGCAAGTTATAGATGCTGCACACCGTCACAAGCCAAGGAGGAAGATAGGGATATGCGGTCAGGCGCCGAGTGATTTTCCGGAATTTGCCGACTTTTTAGTTGAGTGCGGCATAGATTCGATGTCTTTGAACCCGGATGTGGTACTGTCGACGAGGTTA
>Ga0307429_1000689_pt1 | contig 18633 bp, 19 predicted proteins | sample SalMarWE160230MG_FD_202151 | JGI IMG/M metagenome (GOLD analysis project Ga0307429, IMG submission 202151) | Salt marsh sediment microbial communities from the Plum Island Ecosystem LTER, Massachusetts, United States - WE1603-230 | ecosystem: Environmental > Aquatic > Marine > Intertidal zone >... | reverse complement strand
CCTCCTCATGTGTTATTTTAAACTCACCATATTATTGGTAGGTTTAATTGCTTGAATTTTAACTTACTCTCTGCTATACTTTTAGGCAGGGAGTAAGGACGACTTAAATCTCTTTTGCGGGCTCCGAGCAATCGGAGTACACGCTTTTCAAAGAGATGTCGCCTTGCTCCTTTTTTTGTTTAAAGGAGCAAATTAAGGTATAATCTCTTCCTGAAGCAGGCAAGGCTCTTTACCTCCTTGCGGGCCCCTGCGGGGGTACACGCTATCGAAAGACTGCCCCCTGCTTCTGGGAGAGGCTTGTCAGATGAGGTTTATAGGATGCTGCGAAGCTCAATACTTTTGAGCTAACGCTATACATGAGGTCCCCACTGGCAAGATTTATACAAATTTATCCATGAAAGGAGAACGTATGAGTCAAAAACTCAAAGAACAAAGACTTAAAGAACTTGCCTTCGTAGGAGTAGATACCCACAAAGACGAACATACTGCCTGCATAGCTAACTGCTTTGGCCAATCCTTAGGAGTATTTACTTCAGAAAATAGACCCAAAGAGCTAAAAGGACTTCTTGAGAAAGTAGATGAAACTGCTAAATCTCATAACTTAAAGCCTGTCTTTGGCCTTGAAGATGTAATGGGTCTAGGTCAACACCTTGCCCGATCCTTAATTTCTGGTGGCTATCATCTCAAAGAAGTAAATCCAATAGAGACTGAAAGAAAACGTCTTAAGAACGCACATCCTGACAAATCTGATCCCTTAGATGCTCTGGCTATATCCAGGGTGTTAATCACAGACTTTGATAAGCTACCTACTATCCAGAGCTTAAATGAGATTTATTTAGCAATCCATGAGCTCTCCAACCGGCGCGACTCTTTAGTTAAAGAAAAGACCAGAATCAAGAATAAACTCCATATACTGCTGCATCGAGAATACCCCTATTACCAAACTATGTTTAAGAATACCTTCTCTAAAGCAGCCTTAGCCTTTTGGGAAAGGTTCCCTATAGCCTCTTTACTTAAGGGTATCGGAGTAGAGAGACTCGCTCAATACCTGAGGGCCAATTCCAATAACACTGTCTCTACTAAAAAGGCCTTAAGTATTTTGAAGCTGGTCGATAAAGATTCTGTACCTTCTTGTTTAAATCTAGTTCACTCAAGTATCATCAGGAATCTAGTAAAGCACTTGAGATTTATTGAAGAACAGATAGCTATTGTTGAGAAAGAACTGGAACCCTTAGTTGATGAGACAGGGATGAAGCTTTCTACATTAACAGGTGTTGATTTAGTTACAGCAGCTAAGCTCATAGCTGAAATTGGTGATGTAAACCGATTTAGCTCTAGTGATAAGTTAGCTAGGTGTGCCGGTATAGCCCCTCAGCAGAAAAGTTCAGGCAAAAAGCTTAAGTTCAAGAAGTCTAACCGGGGTAGACGCCAGTTGAACACTGCTATATATCATATCGCTCTCAGCCAAATCAGCCGTGATAGATCCGGCAAACCCAGAAACTCTAAAGCCAGAGACTACTTCTTGAGAAAGATCTCTGAGGGCAAAACCAAAAAGGAAGCCCTTGCCTGTCTCCAGAGAAGGCTATGTGACATTATCTATGCTATGATGAAGAATAAGACTGAATACAGATTTCAAAGAACCACTAACCTTGTCACTTAGGTTCATTTATTGCTCTTTGAAAATTTCCATTTGACATAGGATGTCTTTCGAATTTCTTTGAAAGTTTTCTCCTTAAGTCTTCTATTGCGAACTACTCTCCTCATCTCTCCTCTCCATCTTCAAATCCTTTCTCAAATCTTTAATAGCTTTTAAGGGTGAGGTTCCAGGAGGATAAACGCGATCAAATCCTAACTCCTTAAACCTTGCTTCTACCTCTTCCCATCTCTGTTTACCAACTACAATATTTCCGCCAATATATAGCAGAATATTATCCAATCCAGCCTCAATGCATCCTTGTCTCATCCCTAAGCAATCTATTTCAGCCTGACCGTATAAGGAAGAAACTAGTATGGCCTCGGCTTTGCTTTTAATGGCTGCCTGAATAAATTCTTCTTGGGAGGAAAGAACGCCAATATTTACTACTTTAAACCCTGCGTGGCTGAAGGCATCTTCTAAGATCTTATTGCCTATAGCGTGAACATCAGCTCCAATTACTCCTATTACTAAAACTATCTTTTCCATTTTGCCTTGCCTGACTGACATTGCCAATCCTCCCTACTAAGAGATATTTCTTGGTTACAGGACATTTTATCCACTGATGATTCAATCTAAAATTTTCAATTTCGCCTGTTCGGGAAACATGAATCCGGGGTCCGGTACAAGGATAGGTTATATCTCCTATCTTAATATGACCTTCATCTAAGAAGCTGACCAGTAAATCCTTTCTGATATATTCCTTTATCCTATCTTCTACCTTTTGCAGGTCTATTTCCACCGGTTTATCAAACTGGAAAACAAACCCATGGTAGACATCACTATGAACTACTGGTGTTTTAAATCCGAAATTTTCAAAGACCAAAGAAGTAAGATCCTCTGCCGTATGAGCCATCTTTCTGTATTTTAGCGACTTAAAAACAACCTCTACTATCTCTTTTGGCTCTGGACCTAAGATAGTTGGACGAGTAACTATAACTTCTTCACCAATACCCACTAAGATTTGAGCATTTCTCTTTAGAATTGGATAGATTAAATCGAAGTGTTCTGCCACTATCCTCCGTTCGTTTTCTAATCCCTGTTGGATTGTCCTGGCTATTGTTCCCAATTGATTAAAAGCATTTTCAAATCTAACATCGACATGATAGGTATGATAACGAAAGTTTGTTTTCTCTACATCCTCTAAAAGAGGCATAGGCCTTTTATTTATATTATAGTCATCATTAGTCAATTCTAATCCAGGAAACATTCCTCTAATCAATAGCGACTTTCCTGCACCCTGGCCGCCAATCATACCAATAAGTTTATCTTCCCAACGAAGGTACCTTTGAGAAATAAGGTTGCCCAAATCTAATAATCTCTTTTTACCACGTGGGGCAAAATGTATTGCCTCCTTTAAGCTATCAAACATGGTTACCGACATCTTTACGATTCCCCTAACGGTTTTTCCCTGGGACCATCATAATCTATCTTATCCAGTGGTACAGCTTTGAATGGCTTCTCCCTAACTATCTGCTCATAGGCATGAGCGACTAACCCACTGGACCTGGCTATGATATAAAATCCTTTTCCTAATCTCCAGTCCAAACCCATATCAGAGATAATAGCTGCAATTGCCCCATCAACATTTAAAGGAAGCGCTTTTCTTACTCGTTTTGTTAGTTCATTTTCCATAGCCTTGGCCAAGAGTAAGTGAGGTCCGGCAATCTTAAATCTAGTAGCCAGTTCAATTAACTTTTGTGTCCTGGGATCTTCTGAGTGGTAAGGATGACCATAGCCAACCACTCTTTTTTTATTCTTTCTGTGCTCTGCAACAATATTCTTAGCTAAAAGTTGTATGTTGGGTTTCTTTTTTGTCTTAAGATTCTCCTGAAGCATTTTAGCACTTTGTTCTATTGCTCCCCCGTGGAAATCTCCCAAAGAAATTATGCCTGCAGCCACACTTGCCTGCAAAGGGACACCACTGGAGCTAACAAACCGCACAGTATTGGCAGAGGGAGCGGCTAAACTGTGATCACATCCCGCAACTAAGATCGCCTCTATCATCCGCCCTTCGTTTCCAGAGGGGAGTTCTCCGGAGAATAACAGGTAGACAATATCTCCAAAGGAATATTTGCCTATCAAATGAGAGAGATTATATCCTCTAATCAAGATCTTATTCGGTTCAACCTTGGATATCCTTGTCTTCCAAAATTTATCTTTCACCTCCCTTTCTCCTCTAACATTCATACAGTCTCCTCACAGCAATAGCCCCTGAGGGGCAAATTTCTAGACACAGGTTGCATAAAGTACATTCGTCTTCATTCTCCGAATTTATATTTATCTTCTCTTTCTCAGCAAGGAATATCTTAACTGGACAGGTATCAACGCATTTGCCGCACTCTTTGAACCCTTTACACTTCCTATCATCTACTTCCACTTTGATAAATATACCCATATATCAATTGCCTTCTAAATATTTTCTCTGATTAAGGAGGGGATCTCTGAAAAATCTTCAGCTACAAGTATACCGCTTCTTTTAAATCTTCGAATCTTTTCTTTGGTACGACCTTTTTCACCTTCTACAATAGAAGCAGCATGTCCAAACCTGATCCCTGGCATTTTATCGGCAAAGCGGCCAGCTACAAAAGCAATAATAGGCAGTCGTGATCCATTCTCGGCTACATATTCGGCTAAATCTTCTTCCATAGTGCCTCCCGGTTCACAGAACAAAAGAAGCGCCTTAGTCCAGGGATCTTTCTCATAAAGGGGCAGTAAGTCTATGAAGGTTGAACCAACTATTGGATCCCCTCCGATACTAATACAGGTGCTTTGACCAATTCCGTTAATAGTTAAAGAAAAGGCTATTTCAGTAGTCATTCCTCCACTCCGGGATATGATCCCAACCCCTCCCGTCTGGTATGTCTTTCTAACATCTTCAGCAGGACCCCCAATCATACCCAATTTGGCCTTCCCCGGAGATATTAAGCCTAAGGAGTTAGGACCAATAATCCTTGCCCCTCTCTCTTTAGCCAAACAGAGAATCTCAACTGTATCCCTTCTTGGGACTCTTTCTGTCACTATTACAATCAGTTCAATCTCATTATCAATTGCTTCGAAAACAGCGTCTTTTACGAAGGCTGGGGGGACCACAACTATAGAAGCATCTATGCGATCTTTATTATTCATCTGTCTTATGCAATCATAGACTGGAACCCCATAGATATCTCGACCTCCTTTCCCAGGAGATGTTCCACCTACAATCGTGGCTCCGTAGTCCAGAGAATCTTTGGCTAAAATAGTCCCTTCTCTTCCCGTAATTCCCTGAACAATAATTTTTGTCCTCTCGCCCGCTAAGATTGACATTTCAGTTTGCCTCTAGCATTTTTACTACCTTTTTTGCTGCTTGATCGATGGAAATATCTCGACCATAGTATTTAACCCCGTATTTTTCTAGAATCTTAGCGCCCTCTTTTTCCCAGGCTCCGGGAACTCTAAAAAGAGCTATCTTCTCATGCGGAATATGACCTGACTCCATAACTCCCTTGATTACTCCTCTTGCAATTAAATCTACTCTACTATTACTAGTGATATTCATGATTACGGCAATTTTCTTAACCCCTGGCTTGGTTAAAATTAGCCTGGTGAGATCCTTTAATTTCTTTACGCTCGGATTACCTCCAATTTCACAATAGTTAGCCGGACTGCCTCCATATCTCACAATAGCATCAAAGACTGTCAGACTAGCCCCTCCTCCACCAATAAGAAGGCCTAAGTTCCCCTCAAATTCTACCAGGCGACCGGCTACTCCCCGATAATCCTGCTCATCTATTCGGGCTGCTTCTTTTTCAAACGGAGTGACTCTTAAAGCTCTCCTTTTCTCGTTCTCAATACCAAATTTATCCCTCAACTCTGGATGCCGATACAAGGCATCATCATCGATATCTATGTGTGCGTCGAGGGCGATGAAAGCTTCTCTACCGTTCCGAACTAGAGGATTAATCTCAGCCAGGGTAGCATCGTACTCATAAAAAAGCTTAGTCAATTTATAAATAATATCGCTTAGGGCTAGAAAAAGTTGTCCCTTAAGTTTAAGGGTTGAAGCTAATTCATGAGCCTTATATTTAGAAAAAGGCCTTAACAAACTAAAATGGACAGTAATCGCTTCATCAGAGCTTTCTTCAACGTTAATGCCGCCCCGGGAACTCAGGATAATAAGAGGTGATTTTTTACTCCTATCATAAGTCACTGCAAGATAATACTCTTCTTCAAATTCGAGTTTTTCCTCCATCAGCAACTTATCGATCTTATATCCCTTTAGAGAACTGTTTAATAGATACTTAGCCTTCTCTCGTGCCTCCACTGAATCATTTACAAATTGTATCCCTCCAGCTTTCATCCGGCCACCGACGGGTATCTGGGGTTTTAGAACCAGTGGAGCTTTCACTCTATCAATAATCTCTTCCACTTGACCAGCGGAGGAAGCTAAATCTCCCCTCGGGATCGGGATTCCTGCTGAACTTAAAATCTTCTTAGCCTCGTATTCATAAAGTCTCAATTTTATCTCCTAAGTTCTTTATGATAGCCTTTTCCTGTCTTGAAAACAACTGCTACCTGCTTAATTTTTCCTTCTACCCAAAAAGGTTTAGCTTAAATGGATGGGATTTTGCTTTTCTAACAAACTATCGTTAAATACACCATTTCCCCCAAATAAATCGGTCTCGAAACTTACCAAATGGTCGAGGGTTGCCTCGCGGGCTTCTACCCTGTTTTTAGCTTTTATAGCCTCTAAAATTTTGCAATGCTGATGAAAATACTTCTTGGTTCTACCAGGAAGTACCAGAGCCTTCTCATCCAACTTAATCCATAGTTTTTTGTTCAACTCATTCACTATGTACTTCATCATCTGATACAAAACACTGTTGTTGGCGGCTACCGCAATACCTAAGTGAAAACGTCGATTAAGCTCCATAAATTCTGACACATTATGTACAACCTTCTCCATTCTTCCTACTATGGACTCCAGTTTACGGATCTCCTCTGGTGAATGTCTCTCTGCGGCAAATCCTGCGATCTCCACCTCCATAACTTTTCTTGCTTCCAAGAGCTCAAGAGGGCTCTCTCCTTGCTTCAGTTCCTTAAATTGCTGCAGGTAATAGGCAGAACCAAAGGTATTAATGATAAAGTTTCCTCTGCCACCCCTGCTCTCAATCACTCCCAGAATCTCGAGAGCAGCCTGAGCCTCTCGTAAAGGAGCACGGGATACACCTAACTGCTCAGCCAGAACTCTCTCCGGAGGAAGTTTGTCACCTTTTTTTAGCCTCCCTTCCTTTATTAAATTCTGGATTTGCTCTACAATTTCCATGTAAACCTTTTTTGTACGTACCTTTTCAAATATTGAATTCATCTTTTTATCTTCCCATATTGGTATATTTGGTATGCTGGTAATACCAGTATACCAAATACCCGTAATGTGTCAAGAGAATCTCGGGACTCTTCCCCTCCGTCGCTGTATAAATCTCTTCTTGGTGCTATCAAGTATTTTTGGCGGAGAATTGACTTTCCTCCTTCTATACGCTATGATTTGGATTGCAAAGACTATCTGCTGGAGTCTGAAGTGAATAGGAAGAGAGAAATTTATCGAATAATGGATGTCAATCTTGATCGGGCAAGCGAAGGTTTGAGAGTAATAGAAGACGCAGTTCGATTTGGCTTGAACGATTATCGTCTTACACAAGAAGTCAGACAGTTACGTCACTTTTTAATAAAGGTAGCTGAAGAGATTCCTCACTTTAGATGGAGGCAGCGCATGAGCTGCCGAGAGGTGGAAAAAGACGTAGGAACAGGACTGGGGAAAGAAGAAAAAAGAGAAGGGTTTGAGAATCTGGTGAAAGCTAACTTTAGAAGAGTCCAAGAGGCTGAAAGGAGTCTGGAGGAGTTTGTTAAGCTGCTTTCTTCAGAATTAGGGCAAAGATTTAAGAAACTTCGTTTTCAAACTTATTCTCTGGAAAAAAAGGTGGCTATGAGACTGGAAAAAAGATATGATTTCAGTCTCTATGTGATCACCGACTCTAGCCTGGTCAAAGATGAAGATTTCGAAGAAAAATTAAAAGAGGTGGTATCCAATGGAGCCACTGCCGTTCAGTTAAGAGAAAAGACCCTGTCTTCATCGGCCTTTTTTAAAAAAGCTCTTTTAGTAAGAAAAATGATTCCGGAGGATCTACCTTTTATTGTAAACGATAGGGTAGATATTGCCGTAGCCTCAGGGGCAGATGGAGTGCATCTAGGACAGGATGACCTGCCCATCTCGGCTGCTCGCAAGGTCTTGGGAGATCATAAAATCATTGGTGCATCTACCCACTCGGTGGAGCAAGCCCAGCAGGCAGAAAGAGAAGGTGCCGATTACGTAGCTATAGGACCTGTTTTTTCCACTGCTACTAAGCCAGGCGTCGGACCTGCTAAGGGGATAGAAATAATAGCTAAGACCAAAGAAAAAGTGAATATTCCCGTAATAGCGATAGGGGGGATAAACTCGAACAATGTGGAGAAAACTCTAAAGGCAGGAGCAGACGGGGTGGCCGTTATAAGTGCTGTATTTAAGGAGGCTAACGCTGGTCTAGCTACTAGAAGACTTTCCAAAAAGATCGAGGCTATAAAAAAAGAGAAATAAGTTGGTCACAGCCTTATCTATAGTGACAAAAAATTATGAAGAAACGCAAAAATTGGGTGAAGAACTGGGCTGCAGGCTCTCTCCTGGTTCGATTTTAGCTTTAACCGGAGAGTTAGGGAGCGGAAAGACTACCTTAGTTCAAGGAATAGGTAGAGGCTTAGGGATTCGGTCTTTGATTAAAAGTCCTTCTTTTGTTATCATCCACGAGTACTCGGGTTCCGTGCCCTTATATCATTTCGACCTTTACCGAATAGCTCACCCAGAAGAAATTATTTCCCTGGGTTACGAGGACTATTTTTACCAGAAAAAGGGTATTGTCGTAATAGAATGGGCCGAAAGGATGGAAGACCTTTTGCCTACAGAATATCTTAAGATTGAGTTAAAAATAGTGGACTTATTCAAAAGGAGAATTGCCTTGCGGGCCTATGGTTCTTTCTATAGGAGAGTAATAGAGAAGATGAAAAAAGGGGGTTATCTTTGTTGCTTCTGGGTATAGATACCTCGGCAAAAAAGGGGATTTTGTGCCTGGGAACCAGAGAAAAAGTCCTGGCTAGAAAAACGATATCCGCTCATTCTACCTCTGGAGAGCTCATTCCTTCTCTGGAGACTTTAATGAAGAGGAAAAAAATAAAAAATAAGGATCTTCAAGCTGTGGTGGTTAGTTTAGGTCCAGGCTCTTTCACAGGTCTGCGAGTTGGATTGAGTCTGGCTAAGTCTTTGGCTTTTGCCTTGAAGATTCCTTTGATAGGGGTTGCTACTCTGGACAGTTGGGTTTTCTTTCTCCTCCGTGAAGGAATTTTTTGTGCGCTTCGCAGAGCCTATAGGGGTAGCTATTATGTGGGATTTTACGAAAAAAATCAAGGTAAAACAGCAAAGATAGATAGATGTCGATTTCTTTCCTTTAGCCGGATTAAAGGGTCTTTAGAGAAATTTTCTCCTCAGAAGGTGACTTTCCTTATCCCTACGGAAGAAAGAGAACTTACTAAAGAGCTAAAAAAAATAAAGAACACATCATTTCTGCTTCTGGACGAAATATTCCTCATCAAGGCACTTCTTACACTAGGCGCAGAAAGACTCAAGACAGGAAAAATTGACAGTGTTTTTAGCTTAAGTCCGCTCTATGTCTCACCACCGGAGGTAAGGATTGGACGAGGCAATAAAGATTCGCGCCATGAGAAAAGAGGACATCCCGGAAGTTAGCCAGATTGAGAACCTCTCCTTTCCCAGCCCCTGGTCTTCGAATATCTTTTTCTCGGAACTCGAGAAAGAAAGTTTTGCCTTCTATCATGTTTTAGAATACCGGGATCGGCTGGTAGGATACGGGGGATATTGGAAAATAAAGAATGAGGCTCATCTGGTTACTTTTGCTATCCATCCAAGTTTCAGAAGGATGGGTCTGGGAACAAAATTATTAGAGCATCTCCTTAAAAACGCTCAAGACCAATCACTGGATACAATTACCTTGGAAGTCCGAGATTCTAATCTGGCTGCTCAAAGGTTCTACGAAAGATTTGGCTTTAAGAAGATAGCCGTCCGTGCCTACTATTATTCCGATACCGACGAGGATGCTATTGTTTATTGGAAGAAGTTATAAGTTTTGATTGCATGCCGTAACACACTGAAGCTGCCGCTGCGAGTTTAACCATATCACCCGGCAAAAAAGGAATTAATCCTAGATAAAGAGATTGCCCCATTCCAATTTTTAGCAGGCAGGCTAACCAGAGGGTTCCTAAAAAAAGGATAACCCCTTCTCCCACTCCCATAACCAACATTAGGGACCAGAGAGTAGCTTTTTTCTTTTGGGTCATCCTCCCAACCAGATAAACAGCTAAAACAAAACCAATGAGATAACCACCTGTGGGTCCAACCAGACGAGACAGTCCCCCCCCGCTAACTCCGGCAAAAATAGGCAGGCCCAGCCCTCCTAACCCCAGGTACAACAATTGTGATAAGACCCCTAACCTTCTACCCAAAATCGCTCCCCCCAGGAGAACAAAGAAGGTCTGTAGAGTTATGGGGACAGGGGTAAAGGGAAGTGGGATCCATACAAAGGCACCCAGAGCCGTAAGAATGGTAAAGGCAGCTACTCCTAAGAAATTATAGCTTGTGCGAGAGAGAGGGATCTCTCGGGCTAATGTGAGTTTTAAGCTTTGCGTTATGAGCACCAGCAGCCTCCGGCCTCAGCCTATCTAATTTGATTTCTTGGTTTGAGCAATTATTCTTTGAGCTATCTCATCAGGCACTCTCTCGTAATGAGAAAACTTCTTGGCAAAAGCTCCTCTCCCTTGAGTTATGCTGCGAAGGGAGGTTGAATAATTGTGAAGCTCCGCCAGAGGGACAATTGCCCTAATCTTCTGTTTTTCCCGAGAGGACTCTACTTCTAGAATTTTCCCTCTCCGTGAGTTTAGGTCTCCGTTAGCATCCCCGAGGAACTCATCAGGTACCTCAACTTCCAGCTCTACAATAGGCTCTAAAAGGATTGGCTTAGCCTGCTCTATTGCTTTTTTCAGCCCTATAGAGGCAGCAATATGAAAGGCTATGTCAGAGGAATCCACGGGATGATAGGTACCGTCAAATAGGGTGACCTCCAGGTCTACCAAGCGATAAGAGGCTAAAATTCCTTTTGTTAAGGCCTCTTTGACTCCTTTCTCTACCGAAGGAATATAGCGAGAAGGAACCACTCCTCCTTTGATTTTGTTTACAAATTTAAACCCTTCCCCCCGAGGCAGGGGCCGAACCCGTAGCCAAACATCCCCATATTGCCCGTGACCCCCCGTCTGACGTTTATACCTTCCCTGGGCTTCTGTGGATGATGTAATGGTTTCTCGGTAAGGGACCTTTGGCTGTTCGGTCTGGACCTCAACATTAAATTCCGTCTTTAAGCGGTCAATCATAATCTCCAGGTGTACTTCTCCTGTTCCAGAGAGGATGGCTTGTCCCGATTCCTTGTCCATCTCTATTTTAAGGAGAGGATCTACTTTGACTAATTTAGCCAGAGCCATGCTCATCTTTTTTTCGTCCTTTTCTCCTTTTGGTTTAAGAGCTATGGAAGTGTTGGGTTCAGGAAACTGCAAAGGAGGAAGGGTAACCGGATTCTCTCTGGTACACAAAACATCCCCTGTGTCAGTGTTTTTTAGCTTAGCTACCGCTCCTATGTCACCAGCCACTATGCGGGGAGTTTCTTCTCTTGAGTTACCCTGCATTAGGTAAATCTGGCCTATTTTTTCATCTGTTCTTTTGGTAGAGTTGTACACAGTGGTGCCTGAGGAAAGGGCACCTGAAAAAACCTTAAAAAGGTTTAGCTCGCCCAAATGTGCTTCAAGAAGAGTCTGAAAGACAAGGGCAGAAGGAGATTCCTTCTCAGCTGATTCTTTCAGTTGGGGAGAAGGTAAAAAATCTACTACGGCGTCTAAAAGAAGATCAATTCCTACATTTTTGGTGGCAGAGCCAAAAAGAAGAGGGGTAAATGTATGGCTGCTAATGCCATCTCTCAGACCCTTTTTAATTTCAGCTTCGGTTAGTTCTTCTCTTTCCAAATATTTTTCAATGAGAGTATCATCCGTTTCGGCAACTGCTTCCAGCAATTTCTTCCTAAACTTTTTTACCTCTTCCTCTAAGTCCTTAGGAATCTTTACTTCTTTAGCTTTTCCTTCTTCATACACCTTTCCCCTCACGCCTATCAGGTCAACGACTCCCAAGAAGGATTTATCGGAAGTTATGGGAATCTGTAAAGGAAGACAAAGGCTAGAGAATTCTTTTTCTATTCTGAAGGTTAGTTCAGAAAAATCTACGATTTCTTCGTCCATTTTGTTCAAGAATATCAAAGGGAAGGCTTTTTCCTCCCGCGCATATTGCCAAGCCTTTCTGGTCTCACTGCCTGTAAGGGTCGAGGGAGTGACAACCATCAGGACTGTCTCTGCCACTCTCAGCAATGCTCGAATCCTGGGAATAAAATCTGTAAAACCAGGCCCATCCAAAAGATTAATCTTATGATCCCGCCATGGTAGATGAAAAAGAGAAGGGTTTATACTGAATCCTCGTTTTTTCTCTATCTGATCATAGTCAGAGAGAGTATTTCCCTGGGCTACACTTCCCATTTTATTTATGAGCTTAGCTTGATAAAAAAAAGCTTCAACCAGGGATGTCTTTCCTGTTCCCTGACCTCCAATTATGGCTAAATTTCTTAGATCTTCACTAGAAGTTGGCATACTTGCCCTCCAGTAACTTTAACTATTTGGCTCTTACCTTATATTGAATTTCTTGCGTTTGTCCAGCAGGAACCTCAACTTCATAGACAACGAAATTTTCTTCTTTTATATAATTTTCCGGTCTACTTTCCAAAATAGTCCATTCTCCATAAAAATGTTCCACTACTTCCACCGTCATAGGTAGATCAGCTGAGTTATAAAGAATTAATTTATAGCCAAATTCCTTCTCAGAATTTGGTAGTTGTTGATAAGAAATCTGAATTCTCTCCCCTTCCAGGTCCTTTGCTTCTCCTAAGAAAATTCTTAAGCTTTTCTCAGGAGGAGTCTGGGGAAGAATATCCTGACCAATAAAGTTTATCCTATCTGCGAGGCCCATCTTATAAACATAGACCGCACCCTGGGGAAGAGGCATACCTAATCCAAGATCCAGTGAGTTTTTTAATAAAATTTCCTCTCTTACCTCCTCTCCATATTTTGCTCCATCAAAAAGATAAACCTTTTTTATGGAGATGTGGCTACTAGTAAAGAGTAGAATTCTTTTCTTTTCACCTGATCTAAGAGTGATGGGATAGCGAGGAGAATAAGAAAAATTTTTTGAGTCAGAAAGATAAAATTCTGACAGATTTCCTCTTGAGACTTCTTCTTCCTCCTGCTTGGTCTGCCGAGGCAGTTGCTTTGTTAAAGTTAGATAAACCTGAGAGAAGTTCGTCCCACTTTTGTTTTCTACTGTTGCCCAGGCCGATAGATTCATAAATCTATCTTCTTTTCCTACCGCAACCTGATAACTCATTTTCCAAGTCAGGCCAGTGGTTAGATAAACAACTCTTAGAGTGGTCTCTTCTTCCTTTTCTGACCTTACTTTCCACGAAAGCAATGAATTAGAGCTATATTCTTGTTCTAGAAACTCACATCCTTCTGCCTGAGGGTAAACTGAATCCAGAATCACTCCTTTTTCCACCGGGCCGAGAGTTATTTCATTAATCCCGACTTTTAGCTTTATTCTTCTTACTTTTTCTACTAAATTTAGATTGTTAGGGAAAATGGTTAATCTGGTTATTGATGGTTGGGCCCTCACCAGAAGAGGTAAGTAAAGCCAAAGAACCACGACTCCTGCTAACAGAAAAATAATCTTTATTTTTCCGTAACTATTCAGCCTCATCATATTTCACCGCCGAGCACGCCGAGAACGCTAAAAATCAGGAAAATTATTATAGCTACACCAATAATTTTTTCTGTTACTTCATTAAGTTTTTCTTTTTGATTGATCTCTGTGTACTCTGCGATCTTTGCGGTGAACAGCTTACTTTTCCTACCATTTTATGACTAAGGAGGCCCAGGTGAGCCCACCTCCGAATGAGGTGAGAACTACCTTGTCTCCTTTTTTTATCTTGTGCTGGCGCACCGCCTGATCTAAGGCTACAGCACAAGAAGCGGCCGACATATTCCCACATTGATCCAAATTTACATATACTTTATCCATACTCAGGTCTATCCTTTTGGCAACTGCTTTAATGATACGAATATTAGCCTGGTGTGGGATAAAAAAATCCACATCTCCATGGGTAAGACCTCCCTTCTCTAAAGAGACATCCACTGCTTGAACCATTATCTTCACGGCTCTTTTGAACAGCTCATTCCCCCGCATTTTCATGTAATGTTGTCTATTCTTTACTGTCTCAAAGCTGGTGGGTAGCCTCGAACCACCTGCCGGGACTCCTACTAAATTCGCCCCTTCTCCATCTGCTCCCAGATAGCTAGAGATTATTCCACTATTATCATCAGATGGTCTCAAGATAGCCGCTCCCGCTCCGTCAGCAAAGATAACACAGGTGTTTCGGTCTTCGTAGTCGACGATCTTGGAGAGAGTCTCCGCGGCTACAACCAGGATGGTATTATAAGTTCGGGTGGCAATAAACTGGCTTCCTATACTAAGCCCATAAAGAAAACCGGAACAGGCAGCCTCCAGATCAAAGGAAGCGACCTTGTCCGTCCCTAATCTTTCCTGAAGAATGCAGGCAGTGGCAGGGAAGATCATGTCCGGGGTAATAGTGCCTACTATAATCATATCCAGGTCCTGAGGTTCAATTTTAGCGGCCTCTATTGCTATCTTAGAAGCCTTGTAAGCTAAATCCGATGCTGCCTCATTTTTATTAGCAATTCGTCTTTCTTTAATTCCAGTTCTGGTTGAGATCCATTCGTCGGAGGTATCTACCATCTTCTCCAAATCGGCATTGGTCAAAACTTTATCGGGAATGTAGGATCCCGTTCCGGCTATCTTAGTTTTCCTCATTTTCATTCTCCATCTCTCTATTTCTCGCCAAAACTTTCTCTATGTGGTGATTCATCTTTTCCCTGGCAAATTGGAAACTTTCAAGAACAGCGTTTTTAATGGCCTTGCTTGAAGAAGCACCATGGGCAATTACGCAGATTCCATTCACTCCTAAAAGAGGAACTCCACCATACTCAGCATAATCGAGGTTTTTGTTTATTTGCATCAGCCACCTACGAGAAAGAATTCCTCCTAGGCCGGCCAAACTACTCCTTGCCCCCTCATTTATTACGGAAAGTACAGTTTTTGCAAATCCTTCGGCAAACTTCAGAATTATGTTTCCTATGAATCCATCACATACAACTACCTCCACTTTCCCGCTGGTAATATCCCTGCCTTCTATGTTCCCCACAAAATTCAAGGAAGATTCTTTTATAAGTTTAAAGGCTTGAAGGACCAGATCGTTTCCTTTGTTCTCCTCCTCCCCAATGCTAAGCAGTCCAACTCGAGGACTTCTTATATGGAGTATCTTATAGGCGTATATACTCCCCATCATAGCAAATTGAAATAGGTGATAAGGCCGACAATCAACATTTGCTCCCACATCCAAAAGAACCACTTTTTTTCCATTCAAAGTAGGGAAAACCGCGGCCAAACAAGGGCGCTTCACCCCCTTCAATTTTCCCAGCTTAAGTAGACTTGTTGTCATCACTGCTCCGGTATTGCCTGCGCTGACCAATGCTTCTGCTTTTTTCTTGTTAAGTAAGTTCAAAGCTACCGCTATGGAAGAATTCTTCTTTTCTTTTAAAGAGACTGTAGCCGAATCGGTCATTTCAACTATCTGAGGGGCATGAACCATGGAAAAGGGAACCTCTTTAAGGTGAGAGAGCCTGATCTCTTCCTCAATCTTATCTTTGTCGCCTACCAGAATTATTTCTATCTGGGGCGCCTCTTGTATTACTCTAATAGCTCCCTCTACTACAATACCGATGCCTCTTTCGGCACCCATAGCGTCAACGGCTATACGCATGACTAGCCGGTCTCCTTCTTCTTCTTTTCCTTTTCTTTCACGATGACCACCTGTTTACCCTTATAGTAACCACATTTTGGGCAAGCAAAGTGAGGCATTATGGGAGCCTTGCACTGAGGACAAGTCGCAAGAATTGGGGATGTGAGCTTGCTTTGCGAGACTCTGCTTTTTTTTCGTGATTTAGAACGTTTTTTTTTAGGAACACCCATTTTTCAACCTCAATCGGGCATCAACAACCATGGCCCCTTTTTCCCAGACTACTAGAGGATTAGCTTCTATCTCTAAAATTCCAGGGAAATCACACACCAGTTGAGAAAATCTTAACAGCGCTTCTTCGACTTCGGCTACATCAGAGGGGGATTCTTCCCTTACTCCTTTTAGCAATCTGGAGATTACCTTGGTTTCCCCAATCATCTCCTCAGTCATGGAAAGGGTAAGAGGAACGAGTTTGGTGGAAACATCTCTATAAATCTCTACGTATTTTCCTCCCAACCCAAATTTAATGAGATGCCCAAAAACATCATCCCAGGAAACTCCTATAAGAACTTCTTTCCCTTCTTTAACCATGGGCTGGATAGAAATTCCTCTTATTCTGTTGGCCTGCACTATTCTTTTTGCCCTTTTCATTAGCTTGTAAAATGATGTTTCCACATCGGCTAATTTTAAGTTTAGCAGAACCCCTCCAGTGTCAGACTTATGCAGTATAGCCGGGGATTCGATCTTCATAGCCAGGGATGAATGTAAGCTTTCTGCGACCTCAAGGGCCTCATCTAGCTCCCTTACCAGATAATTCTCCACAGTGGGAATGCCGTAGGCTTTCATTATCTGGAGCGCTCTTTCCCCTCCAATTTCTAGATATCCCTCTTTTATCGATTCATTCAGAATGTGGTCAACTCGGGATTTGCTCACCGGGAAGGTCTTTACTGCCTCCTTTGGTCTTTTTAGCCACTCACCATATCTAAACATGGCCTCAAAGACTCTGACAGCGTCTTCCGGATCTTCATAATTGGGAATTCCATGATTTTGTAAAATCTTAATAGCACCTTTTACCTTCTTCTGACCCATAAAGCAGGTAAGGATAGTTTTTTTAGTTTTTGGAGAAATTTTTATTATTATCTTGGCTGTTTCATCCTCATCAGAACCGCTTTGAGGCGTCAACAAAACTATGACTCCATTCACATTTGGATCAGTGAGAATTGCCTCCAGAGCAATCTCATAACGATCGGATTTAGCATCTCCCAGAATATCTATAGGATTAGCTACGGAACTGTCGTGGGGTAGTTTTTCCTTCAGTTTTTCCTTGGTCTGATCCTCCAGGTTAGCCAGCTCCAGAGAAAACTGCTCACAAGCATCGGTAGCCATAATGCCCGCCCCACCCCCATTGGTTAGTAGAAGAACTCTCTTTCCTTGAGGAATTGGCTGGGAGGAAAACCCCCGCGCAAGATCAATTGCTTCCCGCAGAGAATTAGCTCTAATTATTCCCGAAGCCTGGAAAGCTACATCATAAGCCTCATCCTGTCCGGCTAAAGATCCTGTATGGGAGGAAGCTGCCCTTTTACCAAGATCTGATCGACCAGCCTTTATCATTACCACAGGCTTTTGGGAGGTAACCTCCTTGGCTACTGAAATAAAGTCTCTTCCTCTTTTAATCCCTTCCAAATACCCCAGGATGACATCTGTCTCCACATCGTCCTTGAGCATGGCTAAAAAATCTACCTCATCTAAATCGGCCTTATTACCAAGACTGATAAACTTGGAAAGACCCATTCCTTCCCCTTCAGCCTCATCGAGAATAGCACAGCCTAAGGCGCCTGATTGAGAGAGGAAGGCAATATTTCCCGCTGGAGGACTGGCAGGAGCAAAGGAAGCATTAAGCCTATGATGAGCATCGATTATGCCTAAAACATTGGGCCCAAGAATACGAATTCCTAGGTTCTTTGAGAGCTTGAGCAGCTCTGATTCAAGCTTGGCTCCTTGCTCGCCTACTTCCTTAAAGCCAGCGCTGATTATAACTACCGAATCGATCCCCTTGGTCCCACAATCTTGAATTACCGAGAGAACCCATCGGTTCGGAACAACTACGATAGCTAAATCAATAGGTTGGGGAACCTCAACCAGACTGGGGTAAGCCTTGATTCCCATTATCCGGGTAGTGGAATCAGCCTTAGCATTTATAGGAAAAATTCTTCCCGGAAATCCATCTTTCAAAAGATTTTCCAGGATCTGATTTCCCAATTTCATGTGCTTGATAGAAGCACCTACCACGGCTACCGAATCAGGATTAAAAAAATTTTCTAGCAATTTACCCCTTTTTAGAAATTTACCATACCTTCTTCCTTTAGTCAAGAGGTATCTTCTCTTGGCTAGAATAATACTGCACACTTTTTGAAGAACAATAGCAGAAGTCATTACTTCAATATAGCGAAACAGATCCGGACAGTGAGCAGGGAGCACTCTAAAATGAGAGGAGATTCAAAGAGTATGTTTTTAACTCTCAAAAAGGAGGCCTCCTGCTATGACTGTCCAGCATCAATCATACTTAGAGCTCAAAAAAGATGTCGGTGAAGAGTTTGCCAGGAAAACTATTTTGTATAATCTGGAATCCTTTAATAAGAACATTAGAGCCACTGCCAGAGCAACGAAGTGTTCACCCCATACCGTCTATTTAGCTATTGGAAAAGAGAAAAAAGGAAACCTCAAGGACTCTTCTCACAGACCTAAGTCCAAACATCCTCGTTATATAGAAGAGGAAAAAGAACGAATGGTTATTGAATATCGCAAAAAGACCAAGCTTGGCAAAAGACGTCTCAGGTACTATATCTT
>Ga0307429_1000686_pt1 | contig 18712 bp, 19 predicted proteins | sample SalMarWE160230MG_FD_202151 | JGI IMG/M metagenome (GOLD analysis project Ga0307429, IMG submission 202151) | Salt marsh sediment microbial communities from the Plum Island Ecosystem LTER, Massachusetts, United States - WE1603-230 | ecosystem: Environmental > Aquatic > Marine > Intertidal zone >... | reverse complement strand
TGCTCGAGTGGGTGGGGTTGTCCCACGCGGCGGACGCCCGCCTGCGCACCTACTCGAAGGGCATGTTGCAACGCGTCGGGATCGCGCAGGCGCTGGTGCACGACCCGCAGGTCGTGTTCCTGGACGAGCCCATGAGCGGGCTCGATCCGATCGGACGCAAGGAGATCCGTGACCTGATCCTGCGGCTCCGCGCCGAGGGCAAGACGGTGCTCATGAACACGCACATCCTGCCGGACGTGGAGATGCTGTGCGACCGCGTGGCGATCATCGTGCGGGGCCGGATCCGCCACGAGGGGGCGATCGACCGTTTCCTCGAGGAGGGCGAGCGCGAGGCCGACGTGGTGCTCGCGCGGGTGCCGGCGGAGATCCCCGCGCAGCTGGAGGAGCTGCTGGGGGCGCAGCTCCGCGGGCTCGGCGACCGCATCGAGGTGCGCGTACCCGAGAAACGGGTGCAGTCGGTGCTGCGCTCGGCGCTGGACGTGGGTGCCGAGGTGATCTCGGTGACCCCGCATCGGGTGTCGCTCGAGGCGACCTTCCTGCACGCGGTGGAGGCGGACCGCCGATGAGCGCGATGCGCGTCTGGACCATCGCGACCAACACCGTGCGCGAGGCGATCCGCAGCCGGTTGCTCTACAGCCTGCTCCTCTTCGCGATCCTGCTGATCGTCTCCGGCCTGTTCCTCTCCTCGCTCTCCTACGTCGAGGCCGATCGGATCATGCAGGACGTGGGCCTGGCCGCGATCCGCCTGTTCGGTGTGGCGATCGCCATCTTCGTGGGGGTCGGGCTGATCCACAAGGAGGTGGACCGCCGCACCGTCTACACCATCCTCTCGAAGCCGCTGACGCGCACCGAGTTCCTGCTCGGAAAGTTCACCGGGCTGGTGCTGACGATCTGGCTACAGATGGGCATCATGGTGGTCGTCTTCGTGGGAGTGTCACGGGCGGCCGGTGCGCCGCTGACGGCGGTCCACGGGGCGGCCTTCCTGCTGATCGCTGTCGAGCTCGCCGTGATGGTGGCGATCGCCACCTTCTTCTCCGCCTTCACCACCCCGATGCTGGCCTCCTTCTTCTCGGCGGGCGTCTGGCTGGCGGGCAACCTGAGCCGCGAGCTGCGCGACATCGGGGCCCAGGCCCAGGTGGAGTCGGTTCGCACGGTGACCGAGTGGCTGTATCACCTGCTGCCGGACCTCGAGGGCTTCAACCTCCAGATCGAGGCCGCCCACGGTCTGGTCGTGACCGGCGCAGACGTCTGGCTGCCCGTGATCTACGGCGCGGGCTACACGCTCGTGGTGCTGGTCGCGGCGGCCGCGATCTTCGAGCGCCGCGACTTCCGCTGAGAGCGGCTACGCTCCCGCCATGGGCCCGCTCGGGAGCCTTCCGGCCGGCACGCAGATCGCGCTCGCCGGACTGCTCGGCCTGATCGTGGGCTCGTTCCTGAACGTGGTGATCCATCGCCTGCCCCTCGGCGAGTCGATCGTCTCGCCGGGCTCGCGCTGTCCGCACTGTCGGCGCGCGATTCCCGCCTGGGAGAACGTGCCCCTGCTCTCGTACCTGGTGCTGCGCGGCCGTTGCCGCGGCTGCGGGGCGGCCATCTCCTGGCGCTACCCGGCGGTCGAGGCGCTCACGGGGGCCCTCTTCGCCGCGATCGCCGCGCGCTACGGTGCGACGCTCGAGACGCTGGTGTGGTTCGCATTCACGGCGGCGCTGATCGCGGCGGCGGTGATCGATCTGGATCATCGGATCATCCCGGACGAGATCTCCGTGGGGGGTCTGGTGCTGGCGCTGCTGTGCGTGCCGGCGCTGGAGGCGTACCGGGGGACGCCGCCGTCCTCGGCCCTCGGCGCCTCGCTGCTGGGGGCGCTGCTCGGCGGCGGCATGCTGTGGCTGGTGGGCTTTGCGCACGCGCGCATCTCGGTCGCGGCGGGGCGGCGTTTCGAGCACTGGCCGGGGCAGGGAGAGGCGCCGCCCTCGCCCTCGAGCCTCGACTACTGGGTCTGGTTCCCGGGGGTGGGCTTCGGCGACGTGAAGCTGCTGGCGATGATCGGCGCGGTGCTCGGCCCGATCGGCGTGGTGGAGGCGATCCTGGTGGCGTCGTGCGCCGGTCTGGCGCTCGGCCTCGCCTGGGTGGCTGTCTCGCACCGTTGGAATGCGCCCTTCGGCTTCGGCCCGGCCATCGCCTTCGGCGCGCTCTTCGTGGTGCTGGCACCGTTTCGCTTGATCTAGCTCCGCGGTCGGGGGTGCGGGCGTGGATCCCCGGCGAGGATTCGAACCTCGATTCGCAGGTTCAGAGCCTGCTGTCCTACCGTTAGACGACCGGGGAAGCAGCGGGACCGCGTTGGGGATAGCGGACCCCCCCGCCGCCGACAAGCTCAGCCGTGGCGCACGAAGTGGATGGCCTCGGCGATGCGGCCGACGGCGCGCTGCTGGCCGAGCACGGCGAGCGTTTCGTAGATGCCCGGCGAGGCGGACGTGCCCGTGATGGCGACCCGCACGGGCTGGGCGAGCTTGCCCATGCTGGGGTTGCCGTGCTGCGCGCGCACCTCCTCGAAGACCGCTTCGAGCGCCGACTCGGACCATTCCTCGAGCTTCGCGAGGCGGTCGTGGAGGTCGGCCAGCAGCCCCAGCGCCTCGGACTTGAGGAACTTCTGCGCAGCCTTCTCGTCGTAGGCGATCTCCTCGTGGAGGAAGAAGCGGGCGCGCTCGGCGAGCTCGCGCAGGGTCCGGCTGCGCTCGCGCAGCAGATCGATCAGCCGATCGAGACCGGGCGAGGGCGGCACCTCGCGCCCCGCCACCTCGGCCAGGAAGGGCTCGAGCCTGCGCATCAGCTCCGGGTGGGAGAGCGTCTTCAGGTAGTGGTGGTTCAGCCACTGGAGCTTGCCGAGGTCGGCCTGGGCGCTGGCGCGATGCACCGCGCCGAGGTCGAAGAGCTCGACGATCTCCTGCCGCGAGAAGACCTCCTGGTCGCCGCGTGACCAGCCGATGCGCACCAGCCAGTTGAGCATCGACTCGGGCAGGTAGCCCTCCTCGCGATAGCTCTGCACCGACACCGGGTCGCGGCGCTTGCTGAGCTTCTTGCCGCCCTCGCCGACGATCAGGGGAACGTGGGCGAAGCGCGGCGGGTCGGCGCCGAGCGCCCGATACAGCGCCAGCTGGAAGCTGGTATTGCCCAGGTGATCGGCGCCCCGGATCACGTGGCTGATCCCCATGTCGAGGTCGTCGACCACCACCGCCAGGTTGTAGAGCGGCTGACCGTCGCTGCGACGGATGATCATGTCGCCGATCTCGCCGGCCTGCTGGCCGCTGGGTCCGAAGACGAGGTCGTCCCAGCCGAGATGGTCGTCGGGCTCCAGGCGCAGCCGCACGGTGTGGGGTCCGGCATCGGGGCCGAGCGCGCGATCGCGACAGCGCCCGTCGTAGACCCAGCTGCGGCCCGCCGCCAGGGTCGCCTGCCGGCGCACCTCCAGCTCGTCGGAGCTGCACACGCAGCGGTAGGCCCGGCCGGAGGCGAGCAGGCGCTCCACCGCCGCGTCGTGCTGGGCCCATCGCTCGCTCTGGCGCACGGGTCCCTCGTCCCAGTCGATCTCGAGCCAGCGCAGGCCATCGATCAGCGCCTGCTCGGCCTCGCGCGTCGAGCGCTCGCGATCGGTGTCCTCGATGCGCAGCACCAGCTGGCCACCCAGCCGGCGCGCGAAGGCCCAGTTGAACAGAGCCGTGCGCGCCGAGCCCACGTGCAGATACCCCGTGGGGCTGGGTGCGAAGCGGGTGCGGACGCTGGGCATGGCGGCGCGCCGAGAGTATCCGAGCCCGTCAGAGGTCGCGATTTGCCGGGCCGGCGCCGGTCTGCTACTCGATCCAAGCGGGCAAGCGCCCGGATTCCCTAGACTTTCCGCCAGAGCCCCCGGTTCCACCGCATCCTCAGCCCGGGTCCGTTCGATGAAGATCCTGCCCGAACGCCTCACGGCCAGCGCCGCCCCGTTCGGCTTCGAGGCCGACACGGCCTGGTGGCGCACCCACGCCGCCGCCCCCGGGGACCTACCGGTCGGGCTGGAGCCGCCGCTGGCGGTGGAGCTGCTGGCGCAGCGCATGGGCGAGGACCTGTATCTCGAGGGGACGGTCGACGGCTCGCTGGAGCTCGAATGCGGGCGCTGCCTTGCGCGCTATCGTCACGCACTCCACGAGCCGTTCCGACTGGTGCTGGAGCCGGTGGGGGCGCGGACGCCGGCCGATCCCGAGGGAGCGCGGACGCTGGCGCGCGACGGCATCTGCCTGGGGGAGGACACCGAGACCGGCTGGTATCGCGGGCCCGAGATCGATCTCTCGGCGTTCGTGTACGAGGTCGTCGCGCTCGCGCTGCCCGTCCAGCCGCTGTGTCGCGAGGAGTGCGCGGGGCTGTGCTCCCGCTGCGGTGCGGACCTGAACGGCGGCCCCTGCGGCTGCCGGGAGACGAGACCGGATTCGCCCTTCGCGGTGCTCCAGGCGCTCCGCGACGGGATGCGCAAAGGAGACGACTGATGGCGGTTCCCAAACGGCGCACGTCGAGCGCAAAGCGCGACAAGCGGCGCGCCCACGACGCGTTGGCGGCCGTGCCGCGCGCCGTGTGTCCGCAGTGCGGAGCGGCCAAGGCACCGCATCGGGTGTGCGCGAGCTGCGGCACGTACCGCGGCCGCGAGGTCATCCAGACCGACGAGGATTGAGACGTGCTGGCGCTGCTGTTTCCCGGACAGGGGTCACAGGAGGTCGGCATGGGCCGCGACGTCTACGAGGCGTCGGCGGCCGCTCGCCGGACCTACGAGGCCGCGGACGACGCGCTGGGATTCTCGTTATCGCGGCTCTGCTTCGACGGACCCGAGAACGAGCTGCTGGGAACGGAGATCCAGCAGCCGGCCATCCTGACCACCAGCGTCGCGCTGCTGCGCGCGCTCGAGGAGCGCGTCCGTCCGGCGCCCGCCTTCGTCGCCGGCCACAGTCTGGGTGAGTACACCGCGCTCGTCGCCAGCGGCGCGCTCGGCTTCGAGGACGCGGTGCGTCTGGTGCAGGCGCGCGGCCGCTTCATGCAGGAGGCGGTGCCCGAGGGACACGGTGCGATGGCGGCGATCCTCGGCTGCCCGCCGGAAGAGGTCGAGGAGTGCTGTCGCATCGCGGCCGCGGAGAGCGGGCGGGTGGTGGAGCCGGCCAACTACAACGCACCCGCTCAGACGGTGATCGCGGGGCACGCGTCGGCCGTCGAGCTGGCGTGCTCCCGTCTGCGTGGCGCGGGCGCCAAGCGCACGCTGCCGCTGCCGGTCTCCGCGCCCTTCCACTGCGAGCTGATGGCCCGGGCCGCCGAGAAGCTCTCGCTCGAGCTCGCCGGCGTGCGGTTCGCCGAGGCCCGTCCGCCGGTGGTGACCAACGTCGAGGCCGCCCCCAACCGTGCCGCGGCCCGCACCGCGGAGCTGCTGCGACAGCAGGTCACGGCGCCGGTGCGCTTCGTGGAGATGGTTCGCTGGCTGGCGGGGCAGGGCGTGACGCGGGTGCTCGAGATCGGGCCGGGCCGCGTCCTGACGGGGCTCGTGCGGCGCATCGACGCGGCGCTCGAGCGGGGCAACCTGTCCGTGCAGGACGAGCTGGAGGCGGCCGCGCGCTTCGTCGCGGGCTAGCGCCCGTGAGCGCACGGCGGTCCGGCTTCATCGAGGGGTCGAAAGGGATGGGAACCGATCTGGAGGGGCGGGTCGCCGAGATCATCGTCGAGCAGCTCGGAGCGACCAAGGAGGAGATCGTGCCCGAGGCCTCGTTCATCGACGACCTCGGCGCCGACTCGCTCGACATCGTCGAGCTGGTGATGGCGATGGAGGAGACCTTCGACATCGAGATCCCGGACGAGGATGCTGAGAAGATCCAGACCATCGGGGACGCGGTGTCCTACCTCCGCGACCGTCTGGAGGGTTGATGGGTCGGCGTTCCGGCTGGCGGCGTCGCGTGCTGGTGACCGGCGTCGGATGCGTCACGCCGCTCGGGCCGGACGCCGACTCGACCTGGCAGGCGGCGGTCGAGGGGCGCTCGGGCATCGTTCCCTTGAGCCGCTTCGACGCCAGTGCCTACCCGGTGCGATTCGGCGGCGAGGTGCGCGGCGCGCTCGACCTGGGTGACGTGTCGCCGAAGGAGGCGCGGCGGCTCGACCGGATGATCGCGCTGGCCGTGGCGGCCTCGCGCGAGGCGATGGAGAGCTCGGGGCTCGATCGCGACGGCGTGGACCGCGAGCGCGTCGGTGTGGCGATCGGCTCGGGCATCGGCGGGCTGCACACGCTCGAGGACTCGTTTCGCGTGCTCTCGACGCGCGGCCCGGGACGCATCTCGCCCTTCATGATTCCGATGATCATCAGCAACATGGCGGGCGGCTACGTGGCGATCCGGCACCGGCTGCTCGGCCCCAACCTCTGTCACGTGAGCGCCTGCGCCACGGGCGCGCACTCGATCGGCGAGGCCGCGCGCATCATCGAGCGCGGCGACGCGGACGTGATGCTCGCGGGCGGCTCCGAGGCCGCCACCTGCGAGCTCGGCCTGGCCGGCTTCAGCGCCATGCGGGCGCTCTCGACGCGCAACCACGATCCGCAGGGGGCGAGCCGCCCCTTCGACCGCGACCGCGACGGCTTCGTGATGAGCGAGGGCGCCGCGGTGCTGGTGCTCGAGGACGCCGAGCACGCCCGGGCGCGCGGCGCGCGCGCGCGCGCGGAGGTGCTCGGCTACGGCATGAGCGCCGACGCCGTGCACATGGCGATCCCCAGCGAGGACGCCGAGGGCGCGCAGCGCTGCATGCGGCTGGCGCTCGAGGACGCCGGCCTCGTGGCCTCGGACGTCGACTACCTGAACGCCCACGCCACCAGCACGCCGGCCGGCGATCCGGCGGAGGTGCGGGCGATCCGCGGCGTGTTCGGTCGCCACGTCGACTCGTTGGCCGTCTCCGCCACCAAGTCGATGACCGGTCACCTGCTGGGAGCGGCGGGGGCGTTGGAGGCGTTCTTCTGCATCCGCGCGCTGGAGACGGGCACGCTGCCGCCCACCATCAACCTCGATAACCCCGACCCCGAGTGCGAGCTCGATCACGTCGCGAACAAGGCGCGCCAGACCCCGGTGCGCGTGGCGTTGTCCAACTCCTTCGGCTTCGGCGGCACCAACGCCACGTTGGTCCTCGCATGCCCGTGAGCCCACCAGGCGGCGAGCGGCGACAGCCCGCGCCGGGGGGCGCTGCGACGGGCGCCGTGCGGAATTTCTGGCACACTCCTGGCGCGCTTCGGGCGCGATCCGCCCGGGAGGAGCCGAGGTGGCCCAGCCCCCCATCCTGATCGCCAGCGACCACCGCGGCGCCCCGCTCAAGGACGCGCTGCGCGACCGCCTCGAGCGGGCGGGCTACGAGGTGGTGGACTACGGCACGCGCGGAGCGGATCCGGTCGACTACCCCGAGTACGCGGCGCCCGCCGCACGCGCCGTCTCGGAGGGCAAGGCCGACCGGGCCATCGTGATCTGCGGCTCGGGTCAGGGCGTCATGTACACGGCGAATCGCTTTCCGCGGGTACGGGCGGCGCTCGCCTACGACGCCGAGGCGGCGGAGCTGGCGCGTCGCCACAACGACGCCAACGTCCTGGCCCTTCCCGCCGACCGTCTGGAAGGCGAGGCGGCCTGGTCGGTGGTCCAGACCTGGCTCGATACGCCGTTCGAAGGCGGTCGCCACGAGCGCCGCATCCGGCAGATCGACGAGCTGACGCGGGTCGAGCCGTCGAGCGGGCGGCGCAGCACCGGGCTGACGGAGGCTGATCCGGAGATCGCGGCGGTGCTGCGGCGCGAAGCGCGCCGCCAGGCGCTGAACCTGGAGCTGATCGCCTCGGAGAACTTCGTCTCGGAGGCGGTGCTCGAGGCCACCGGATCGGTCCTGACCAACAAGTACGCCGAGGGCTATCCCGGGCGGCGCTACTACGGCGGATGCGACGTCGTGGACGAGGCCGAGCGGCTCGCCATCGAGCGCGCCCGAGCGCTCTTCGGCGCCGACCACGCCAACGTGCAGCCCCACTCCGGCTCCCAGGCGAACGAGGCCGTCTACCGGGCCGTCTGCGAGGTGGGGGACACGGTGCTCGCCATGAACCTCGACCACGGCGGCCACCTCACCCACGGCAGCCCGGTCAACTTCTCCGGTCAGCTCTACCGGATCGTGCCGTACGGGGTGCGCCGCGACACGGAGACGATCGACTACGAGGAGGTGCGGCGGCTCGCCCTGGAGCATCGTCCCCGCATGATCCAGTGCGGCACCACCGCCTACTCGCGCACGCTCGATTTCGACGCGTTCCGGTCGGTCGCCGACGAGGTGGGCGCGGTGCTCTTCGCCGACATCGCCCACATCGCCGGCCTGGTCGCGACCGACCTGCACCCGAGCCCGGTGGGCCGCGCGCATGTCGTCACCACCACCACGCACAAGACGCTGCGCGGACCGCGCGGCGGGCTCATCCTCTGCGATGCCGACTGGGCCCGGAAGATCGACAGCGCGATCTTTCCGGGCGGTCAGGGTGGTCCCCTGATGCACGTCGTCGCCGCGAAGGCGGTGGGATTCCTCGAGGCCGCGAGTCCGGCGTTCGCGAGCTACTGCCGTCAGATCCTCGCCAACGCCCGTGCCCTCGCCGAAGGCCTGGCTGGGCGGGGCTTCAGGATCGTCTCCGGCGGCACGGACACCCACCTCTTCCTGCTCTCGCTGGTCGACCGCGATACCACCGGCAAGGCGGCACAGCTGGTGCTCGAGCGCGCGGGGATCACCACCAACAAGAACATGGTGCCCTTCGATCCGCGCAAGCCGATGGTGACTTCCGGGCTGCGCATCGGCACGCCGGCGGTCACCACGCGCGGGATGCGCGAGGCCGAGATGCGGCAGGTCGCCGACTTCATCGCGAGGGCGCTGGAGCGTCCCGGCGACGTGGAGGAGCTCGACGCGGTGCGCGGCGAAGTCGAGGCGTTGTGCCGCCGCTTTCCGCTCTACCCCGGTCGCTGGGACGATTCCGCCTGAGCCGTGCGCTGTCCCTATTGCTCCGACGAGGGGAGCCGGGTGATCGACTCCCGCCTCGCGCGGGACGGGGCGGAGATCCGGCGCCGGCGCGCCTGCCTGGAGTGCGGCCGGCGCTTCACCACCCGCGAGCGCGTCGACGAGGTGCTGCCCAAGATCTACAAGCGCGACGAGCGGCGCGAGGAGTTCCAGCGAGAGAAGCTGGTCGCGGCGGTGCAGAAGGCCTGCGAGAAGCGTCCGATCAGCGTCGATGCCGTCGAGCGGCTGGTGGATCGCGTCGAGCGCCATCTCCAGGAGCTCGGGGAGCGCGAGGTCCCGAGCCGCCTGGTGGGCGAGCGGGTGATGGACGAGCTCAAGCAGCTCGACACTCTCGCCGCGGCGCGCTTCGCGTCGGTCTTCCGCGACTTCCAGGGCGCCGAGGACTATGCCCGCTTCTTCGCCTCGATCGAGGACTCCGGACGCGAGACCGGCGCCTCGGGATGAGGCCGGAGGCCGCCATGCGGCTGGCCCTGGTCCAGGCGCGGCGGGCGCGCGGCCGGAGCTTCCCGAACCCACCCGTCGGAGCCGTCGTCTACCGCGGCGCGCGGGTGCTGGGGCGCGGGTACACGCGGCCGGTCGGCGGAGCACACGCCGAGGTGGTGGCGATCGAGAGCGCGCTGCGGCGCCACGGCGCGAGCGCCGTGCGCGGCGCCTCCCTGGCGGTGACCCTCGAGCCCTGCTCGCACGTGGGTCGCACCGATCCGTGCGTCGATCGCGTGGTCGCGGCGGGCATCCGGCGCGTTGCGGTCGGTCACGTCGATCCCCACCCGCAGGTAGCCGGCCGGGGTCTCCGGCGTCTGCGGCGCGCGGGCGCGCAGGTGCAGGTGGGCGTGTTGGAGGCCGAATGTCGCGCGCAGCATCGCGGCTTCCTGTCGGTCCAGGCGCGCGGGCGGCCCTTCGTGATCCTCAAGCTGGCGAGCTCGCTGGACGGTCGGATCGCCACGGCGCGCGGCGAGTCGCGCTGGATCACCGGCCCGGAGGCCCGCGAAGCCGTGCATCGGCTGCGCGCCCGGGTGGACGCGTTGCTGGTCGGATCCGCCACCGCGCTCGCCGACGACCCCGAGCTGACGGCGCGCCGGAGCGGCCGCGTCGTGCACCGGCCCGTGCGCGTGCTGGTGGACGCCGGGCTGCGGGTGCCCGGCTCGGCGCGTCTGTACCGCGGCGCCGACCGGCGAAGCTGGGTACTCTGCGGCGCGCGGGCCTCCGTGTCGCGTCGACGCTCGCTGGCGGCGCGGGGAGTCCGACTGATCGAGGTGGGCCTGCGCGACGGGCACGTCGATCTGCGGCGCGCCCTGCGCCGGCTGGCGCGCGAGGGGTTGACCGAGATCCTGGTGGAAGGGGGAGGAGAGCTGGCGGCGGCGTTGCTGCGGGCCGGCCTGGTGGACGAGCTCCACTGGTTCACGGCTCCTCGCCTGATCGGCGCGGAGGGACGGGCCGCGCTGGGCGAGCTCGGCGTCGCTGCGCTGGCGCGAACGCCGCGGCTGCACGACCTGCGGGTGCGCCGCGTGGGCCGCGACCTCCACGCGGTGGGCCGGCTGGAGGCGGGTGGACGGTGAGGGTCTACGAGAGCTCGCGGGATGCGTCGGGCCTGCGTTTCGCCGTCGTGGTCGCGCGCTTCAATCAGCTGATCGGTGCGAAGCTGCTCGAGGGGTGCCACGAGGAGCTGCTGCGGCGCGGGGCCGATGCCGGGCAGATCCACGTCGCCTGGGTGCCCGGCGCGTTCGAGATTCCACTGGCCGCCCGCGCGCTCGCCGGGAGCGGGCGCTACGACGCGCTGGTCGCTCTCGGGGTGGTGATCCGCGGAGGCACCCCGCACTTCGACTACGTGTGCCGGGGCGTTGCAGACGGTGTGCGTGAGGTGATGCGCGACACCGCCGTGCCGGTAGCCTTCGGCGTGCTGACCTGCGACGACGTGGAGCAGGCGCTCGCGCGGGCGGGCGGGGAGCACGGCAACAAGGGCGCCGAGGCCGCGCTCGCCGCCATCGAGATGGCCCGCTTGAGAGCCCGACTGGCACAGCCGCCCGGACTGGCCGGCGGGGAGCGGGACGCGTGAGCGGCCGGGTGCCGCGCCGCGCCTCGCGCCAGCTGGCGCTCCAGGTGCTCTACGCCGTCGACCTGGCCGAGGCGGGGGATGCCGACGAGGTGTTCGCGAGCGTCGCCCAGAACTTCGAGCTGCCGGCGGGCGCGCGCGCCTTCGCCCGCGAGCTGGTCCGGGGGGTGATCGCGCGGCGCGATGCGCTCGACGAGCTGCTGGCCCGGCACTCCGAGCACTGGCGGGTCTCGCGCATGGCAGCCGTCGATCGCAACGTGCTGCGGATCGCCGTGTTCGAGCTGCTGGAGACCCACACACCCACCTCCGTCGTGATCGACCAGGCGATCGAGCTGGCCCGTCGCTTCGGGGACGATCCGTCGCCGGGCTTCGTGAACGGCGTGCTCGACGCGGTGGCGAGGGCGGTCGAGCGGCCGGTCGGGCGCACGGCGGGGAGCGGGCTGGCATGAGCCTCGAGCTCACACTCCAGGTCGACGCGTCCCCCCTCGAGCGGGCGCGGGCCGACCTGGTGGTCGCCCCGCTCTTCGCCGGCGAGCGCCCGCTGCGCGGCAGCGCCAGCCGCGCCGATTGGCGGCTGTGCGGAACGCTCTCGGCGCTGGTGGCCGGGGGGCGGCTGGCGGGCCGGTCGGGCGAGGCGGCGCTGGTGGCGAGCTTCGGGGGCCTGCGGGCTCCGCTGCTGCTCGTGCTCGGCGCGGGCCCGCGCGCTGCCTTCGACCTCGGGGCCTACCGGGCGCTGGTCGGCGACGCGGTTCGGCGCACCCTGGCGCTGCGCGTGCGCCACCTGGCGCTGCCCTTCCCGGGCGAGGCTCCGGACTCGGAGCCTCCGGAGCGGCTCGCCGCGGCGCTGCTGGCGGGGGCGGCGCAGGCGGTCGGCGCGGCGACGCCGCCGCTGGAGCTGAGCTTCAAGCTTCTGGTGGCGCGCGAAGAGCTGGCGCGCACGGCCGAGCTGCTGAGACGCGCGCGGCCCGGTCCGATTCCGGACCAGGTGGCGCTGCGCTTGCCGACGCGAGCGACGGGCGCGTCGTCGGAGGCGGCCGGCCGCGACTTCGCCCCCAGGGGCACGCAACTCATCAAGTAAAGGCCAGACCGGCCGATGCTCTCCCTGGGCGCCGGCGCGCGTAGCGTGCCCCCGGTCGGCGTCGTGGTACGGGGAGCCCGATGAGCCTGGTGGGGAGCCTCGAGGATCTCGGCCTCGGGGACATTCTGCAGATCGTCAGCCTTTCGCGGAAGTCGGGCCTCCTGCTGCTGCGCTCCGACGAAGGCGACGGCCGCATCGTCTTCCGCGACGGCCTGGTCCGCGCCGCCTACGTGAAGGGCGAGCCCGAGGACCTGCGCGGACTGCTCGCGGCGGGCGGCTTCGCCGACGGCGCCGCGGTCGACTCGGCGCTCGAGCGCGCACGCGAGAGCGGACGGCCGGCGGACGAGCTGGTCTCGGAACGCACCGGACTCTCGGCGGAGCGGCTCGACTCGCTGCGGCGCGAGCACGTCGAGCGAGCCGTGCTCACCATGTTCGGCTGGCGCGTCGGCGAGTTCAGCTTCGAGGTCCGCAGCGAGATCGAGGACCGCGACGCCGAGCTGGCGCTGAAGGCGGGCATGAACGCACAGTACCTGCTGATGGAGGCGACGCGTCTCGGCGACGAGACGCGTGGAGACGCGCCGGGCGCCGCCGACGACGAGTTCATCCTGAGCGGCGAGGTGGTCTCCGGCGAGGCGTCGGGCGCAGAGCCGGTTCCCGAGGAGGAGCAGGATCCCTTCCCCGAAGCGGAGTCCGAGCCCGACGAGCAGGCGCGGCATCTCCTGGTCCAGTCGATCGTCTCGCGTCACGAGCCGGATCCGCCATCCGCGCCCCGGACAGCCGCCGCGCCGCTCGTCGTGATCGACCGCGAGCTGCGCACCCTCGAGTGGATCAAGCAGGAGCTGGCCGGGCTCTTCGCCCGCATCCACATCTTCCAGCACGTGGAGGGCGGCATCGCGCGCATCCGCCAGTACCTGACCCGGGGAGACCTGCCGGCGGTGCTGGTCTCGACCCGTGTCCCCGCCGACACGCTGAGCGGCGGCGACGACGTGGAGGAGCTGCTGCGCCGGCTGCGCGCCCAGGCGTCCCGCATGCCGATCCTGGTGATGCACGACGGCTCGGACGAGCCCCGGTCCGGTCTCGACGCCGCCGACGCCGTGGTGACCCGCCCCTCGCTGAGCGTGCTGGTCGACCGTCGCCGCCACGCCGAGCTGCAGCGGGCCGCCGACGCGCTTCGCTCCGCGCTCGAGCCGTGGACGGGTCGCAGCGCCGCGGCGCACCAGGCGTCCCACACCCCGTCGGCTCCGCAGCTCGAGCGGCTGCGCGCGATCAGCGACCGGCTGCGCGATCCCGCCACGTTGGGCGACGTGCTGCGGCTGGTGCTGGAGTTCGCGGGCGAGAGCTTCGCGCGCGTGGCGATGTTCATGGTGCGCGACCACGAGGCGGTCGGCATCGCGCAGCGCGGCTTGTCCGAGGCGGGCGGGCCCGACGACGCGGGCTTCCGCGAGCTGGTGGTGCCGCTCGCCGAGCCGGCCTGGTTCCGCCGCGTGCTCGAGAGCGGCGCGGCCCAGCGCTGCGGACCCTCGGACGCAGGCGACCGGCGCCTGGCCGAGCGGCTGGGACGCGCGCTGCCCGGCGAGGCCTACGTCGCCCCGATCGAGAGCGGGGGACGCGTCGCCGCCCTGCTGTACGCGGACAATCTTCCCGGGGGGAGCCCTCTGGCCGACCCCACGGCCCTCGCCATCGCCCTGCACGAGGCGGGTCTGGCGCTGGACCGGGCGCTGCTCGAAAGGGCCCTGGCCCAGGCCGAGGGCAGCGGCGATGCGGGGTCGTAGGCAAGCCGCGGGTTCCGCCCGGAAGTCCTGAATTCGCCTCAAGAATCCCGGCCCGAGCGCCGATGCGATCGGAGCCGATCATCGTCTCGGATCGCGTCCGGGGGGCAAGGTGCAACACATCCTGATCGTGGAGGATTCGCCGACGATGCGGGCCCTGCTCGCATCGGCGCTCGAGGGGCTGACCTCGCCGGTGAAGATCACCGAGGTCGAGAGTGGCTTCGAGGCCCTGCGCGTGCTGCCGCGGGCGTCCTACGACCTGATCCTCACCGACATCAACATGCCGGACATCAACGGCCTCGAGCTCGTCTCGTTCCTCAAGAACGACGCGAAGTACCGCGCGATTCCGCTGATCATCGTCTCGACCGAGGGCTCCGAACGCGACCGCGACAAGGGCCTCAGCCTGGGCGCGGATGCCTACCTGGTGAAGCCGTTCCAGCCCGGTGAGCTGCGTCGCATCGCCGAGGAGCTGCTGGCGGGCGACGGCCGGACCGACGGGGCGACGTGAGCTCATGGCGCGGCGACGCTCCCGTTCGCGAGCCGGAAGCAAGGCCGACCAGGAGTTCGTCTCCGAGGCCGAGGAGATCCTGGAGCGGGTCCGACTGGATCTCGCGGATCTCCGGGATCAACAGGCGCGCGGCACCGAGGTGGCTCCGGATCTCGTCAACCGCCTGTTCCGCTCCGCGCACTCGCTGAAGGGCCTGGCCGGCCTGTTCGGCTTCCAGCCGATCCACGACCTCGCACACCACCTGGAGGACGTGCTGGATGCGCTGCGGCTCGGGAAGCTGGTCCTGCACGCGTCGGCCGTCGATCTGGTCGACCGCTCGGTCCAGCTCTTCTCCGCGCTGCTCGAGGCGGTCGGGGACGACGCGGCCCTGGCGGCGGCGGCCGAGCCGGTTCCGGAGCTGATCCGCGGCATCGAGGGGGTCAAGCAGCCCCCCGAGGCCCCGAGCGAGGCCTTCGCGGGCCTGGACGTGAATCCCTCGCTGATGCGCGCGCTCACCGAGTACGAGGAGCACCGCCTACGCGAGAATCTGCGCCGCGGCCGCCACATCCTGCTGGCCGATGCGACCTTCGAGATCATCAGCTTCGAGGACGGTCTGTCGGAGCTGTCGGCGGCGCTCCGCGAGGTCGGCGAGGTGATCTCCACGCTGCCCGCGCCCGGCGAGAGCTCCGACGCCCAGATCCGCTTCTCGCTGCTGGTGGGATCCGATCTGCCCGGCGACGAGGTGGCGAGCCGTCTCGACTTCCCGGACACCAGCATCCGCTCCATCCGCAGCGGGACCGAGGCGCCCGCGCCCGAGCCGGGAAGCGGACCGCCGGTCGCCGAGGAGCCGCCGCCGCTGGCCGACCTGCGGGATCTGGAGTCGCTCAAGTCGATCAGCGAGACGGTCCGCGTCGACATCCGCAAGCTGGACGAGCTGATGAACCTGGTCGGGGAGCTCGTGATCCAGCGGGGCATGCTCAGCGAGCTGATCGCCCGCCTCTCGGGCGACGCGCAGACGGTGCGCATCGGCAACGAGCTCTCCAAGCTCCACAAGGTGCTGGACCGCAAGCTGCGGGAGCTCCAGGCGGCGGTGCTCGACGTGCGCATGGTTCCCCTGCGGCAGGTCTTCGAGAAGATCTCGCGCGTGGTGCGGAGGCTGCGCCACGAGCTCGACCGGGACGCGCGGCTCGAGCTGCGCGGCGCGGACACCGAGCTCGACAAGCTCATCGTCGAGGAGCTGGTGGACCCCCTGATGCACATCGTCCGCAACGCGCTCGACCACGCCATCGAGCCGCCGGACGAGCGCCGCGCCGCGGGCAAGGAGCCGCAGGGCAGCATCCGCATCGAGGCCTTCCAGCGCGGCAACCACGTGGTGATCTCGGTCTCCGACGACGGCCGGGGCATCGACCTCGAGGCGCTGCGGGAGCGCGCCCGGTCCCAGGGTCTGGTGCCGCCGGACGAGGTGCCCAGCGATCGCGAGACCCTGGACCTGATCTTCGCTCCGGGTCTCACCACGCGCAGCGAGGTCACCGAGACCAGCGGCCGCGGCGTGGGGCTGGACGTCGTGCGCCACAACCTGACGCTGCTCGGCGGCGCGGTGGACGTGGAATCGACGCCGGGCCGGGGCACCACCTTCCTGCTCACGCTCCCCATCACGCTGGCCATCGTGCAGTCTCTGGTGGTGGCGGTGGGGGCGCAGCGCTTCGCCATCCCGCTCACCGCCGTGCACGAGACGCTGCTGGTCGAACCGACCGACATCCAGCGCAGCGAGGGGCGCGAGCTGCTCAACCTGCGCGGCGAGGCGCTGCTGCTGCGGCGGCTCGCCCGCGAGTTTGGCCTGCCCGAGGCGGATCCGGACGGGCGGCGCTTTGCGGTCGTGATGGGCCTCGGCGACGCGCGGGTCGGGCTGCTGGTCGATCGACTCGACGGGCAGCAGGACACCGTGATCAAGCCGATCCAGGGGCCGATCGCGGCCGTGCGGGGGGTCGCGGGTGCCACCGAGCTCGGCGGCCAGGAGCCCGTGCTGGTGCTGGACGTCTCGGCCTTCCTGGCGGAAGCGCTGGGACGCAGGGAGGCCGCGTGAGCGAGAGCGGAGCGCCGGTCCTCGGCGGCGGAGAGCGCTGGCAGGAGCTGGCCCGCGAGGCGGCCCGGCGCCGCGACGTGGCGGCCGAGTCGGTCGATCTGGTGCAGCTGCTGACCTTCGAGCTCGCGGGCGCGCCCTACGCGCTGCCGGTGGAGCGGGTCCGCGAGATCGTCCGCATCCGTCCCATCACGCCGGTGCCGCGGATGCCCGCGCACGTCTGCGGGGTGGTCTCGCTGCGTGGCGAGATCGTCCAGGTCCTGGATCTGCGCCGATGCCTCGGGCTCCCGCCGGCCACGCCGACGCGGGCGAGCCGGATCGTGGTGGTACACGGCAGCGAGGGCGGCGTCGCGGGCCTGTTGGTCGACGGCGTGACGGAGGTCTTCTCGGCCGCGGAGGACACGCTGCGGCCGGCCAGCGGCGAGGGCGGCGTGGAGGCCCTGTGCGCCCGCGCCGAGACGTTCGTCTCGCTGATCGGGCTGGACCGGGTGTTGGGCTTCGATGGTCAGTAGAGCCGCCACCTACGCCGAGAATCACGTCACCCTCGGCTGCTTCGAGGTGCACGGGCGCATGTACGCACTCGATGTCTCCCAGGTGCGCGAGGTGGTGCGCTGGCAGCCCGTGACGCCGCTGCCGTCCGCTCCGGATCTGATCGAAGGGGTGATCGATCTGCGCGGATCGGTGGTCCCGGTGGTGGATCTCGCCCGGGCGCTCGGGCTCGAGGCGATCCAGCCCGGGCCGCGCACGCGCATCGCGGTCAGCGAGGTGGACGGCCTGGTGATGGGTCTGACGGTGGATGCCGCGTTGGAGGTGCTTCCGATCGAGGTGGCGCGCCTGGAGGATCCCCCGCCGTTGGCGACCCAGACGGGCTACGACGCGATCCGCGCCGTGGTACGTCGCCCGGAGGCGGACCCGGTGCTCGTGCTCTCGCTGGAGCACCTGCTCGAGAAGATCTACCGCTCGGCCCTGGCGCCGGAGGCCTCCGCATGAAGCCGCCGCTGCCCTCGGGAAAGCAGTTCCGCAACCGGGTGCTCGGCCTGTCGTGGGCCTTCTCGATGCCGGCGCTGGCGATTGTGCTGTGTTGCCTCTACACGCTGCTGGACGTGACCTCGGAGCAGTGGACCTGGCTGCTGATGACGGCGTTGGTCTACACGCTGGCGATCACCTGGCCGCAGCAACGGCTCCAGACGCGCATCCTGGGTGCGATCCCGGCCTATCTCGATCGATGCCAGCGCGGCGAGGACGCCGCGGAGCTCCGCGCACGCGCGTTCGCCGACGTGATCGACCTGCCGCGTCGCAGTGCGCTGCTCGGCTTCGCCGGCTGGGCGGTGCCGGTGGTGCTCGCCACGATCGGGATGGACCTGCGCTGGGAGCAGTGGAGTGCCTTCGACCACGCCGCGCTGGTGCTCTCCGGCGTGGCGGCGGGCATGGTGGCGGGGATCTATCTGCCCTTCGTGGTCAAGCGGATGGCGGAGCCGGTACGCGAGGCGCTGGCCTTCGAGATCGAGGATCCGGAGCAGCGCGCCGCGCTGGTGCGCCCCACGCCGCTGCGGACCAAGCTGCTCACGACGGTCACCGCGATCGCGCTGGTGCCGGTGATCTTCGCGATGCTGCTCTTCCAGGCGCAGACCGCGCGCACGCTGGAGGAGTTCACCGTGCGCTGGCAGCGCGAGCTGCTCGAGCGGCTGCCGACGCGTCTCGACGGCGTCGACCTCGAGCAGGCCATGCGCCAGGTGACGACCCACGCGCCGGGCCTCGCGGAGTCGGTCCGCGTCGAGGTGGTCGACCTGCAGGCGCCGGCCGCCGACGTCCCGCTGGAGCCGCCCGTGCTGGTCGAGCTGCGGCGTCAGCTGGCGCGCGGCGAGAAGCGCGGCGACAGCCTCGGGCTGCCCGGTGAGGCCGTCTTCGCCTGGCGCGCGCAGGGATCCGGACGGGTGCTGGTTGCCTCGCTGCCGTCGCTCGTCGTGAACGTCGACGCGAGGCGGATGCTGCTGATCTTCGCGACGCTGCTGCTGGTCTGGGGGGGCGGAGCCCTCGGCCTCGCTCACCTGGTCGCGAAGGACGTCGCCTACGCCACGCAGCGTTTGCGCCACGAGGCGGAGCGTTTGGCGGGTGGGGATTTGCGTCGGGGTCGGGTGTTCGAGAGCGAGGACGAGCTGGGGGAGCTGTCGCGATCGTTCGAGGCGATGGG
>Ga0307429_1000685_pt1 | contig 18723 bp, 22 predicted proteins | sample SalMarWE160230MG_FD_202151 | JGI IMG/M metagenome (GOLD analysis project Ga0307429, IMG submission 202151) | Salt marsh sediment microbial communities from the Plum Island Ecosystem LTER, Massachusetts, United States - WE1603-230 | ecosystem: Environmental > Aquatic > Marine > Intertidal zone >... | reverse complement strand
TATTTCTATGCGGCTGATCTTGATGGAATTCCTTCCACTTCCCCTCCCTTCCATAACAAAAGTAGTTACGATATCTATTCTAAGGGATCCGATGGAAAGACCGGGACCAATGGCGTTGACGGTGATGAGTTTGAGGATGGTGATTATTGCCAGAATGAGATAGACGATGATGGGGATGGAGTGGTGGATGAGCTGAATCCCAATGGTCCAGGTTCATCTGATGGGTATTTAGAGGATGATATTAATAACTGGTAGTTAAGAAGGATGATACCTCAAAGATCTGGATTTACTTTGATAGAGCTGATTGTGGTACTGGGTGCGGTGAGCGTGGTGGTCTTTTTGGGTATTTTGTCTGTGGGTAGTTTCCTTTCCCGGAGCTGTCTGAAAAACTCAGCCGAGGATATCGCCTCTACTCTGAGATGGGCACGTCGGTTGTCCATAACTAAAAGAAAAGAATACAGGGTTGTCTTTGATCCGGCTCGAAGAAAATACTGGATTGAAGACGAAGAGAGGATGGTGATAGAAGTAAAACATTCACTTTTAGAGAATGTAGCCTTTGCTGATCCGGGTCTTTGGAAAAGAGAGGAAGAAGATGGAATTGTGGAATTTGATGATCCTGATGATGACAGTCTTTCTTTCTATCCTCAAGGAACGGCTGAGACTGGCTCTATCTACCTTAAGAATGAAGGTAGTGGAAGGTGGTACACCATTACAATTAGCTCTACTACTGGTTATATCAGGGCCTACCCGGAAAAACATTGAAGAAGGGTTTTAAGAAACAGACATATTTAGCTCAGATGGGTTTTGCTCTGGTTGAGGTTATTCTGGCTACGGCCATTCTTTCCAGTGGTCTTTTGATGATAGTCAGAGTTTTTCCTTTGGGTCTTAAAATAGAGCAGAAAGTAGAGAGATATTCAACTGCTTCTCTTTTAGGACAAACACTGATGGAGGAGATAAAGAGAAGAGGATATAATGATTTAAGTGAGGCCTTTCCTCAGGATGCTAACGGTCAAGGGATAGGGGAAGGGAAGTTCGAAGAATACCAGGGATATGGCTACGAGGTGGGGTGGTGGGGTACTGAAACTCCCCATCTTCGGAAGGTAAGGGTGAGGGTCTTATATGGGAAAGCCGGGGTTGAAGATGAAAATAATCCTCGGCAGTATTTAGAGCTAGTTACTTATTTGGCCAGGTACAATTAAAAAAGGGAGGAAAAGCCCCCCGGAGGGGTTCCTCTGAATTTATATGTTATGATAAGACTAATGAGTGAAAAAGAAGGGGCTTTCACCCTGGTTGAGATCATAGTGAGCTGCGCCATTCTGGTGATCTTGATGGGAGCTCTTTATCGAGTCTTCTTGGGAAGTTCCTCTGCTTGGCAGAAGGGAGAAGCCCGCACCAGGATGTATCAAAATGCCCGGATAGTTTTAGACTTAATAAGTCGGGAAATAAAGGCCTCTTTTATCAGCCGGGGCGATCCTCACCTCATATTCAAGGGCAATCAATCTTTCCTTACCTTTGTTTCTGTCTCTAATACAGCTAATACCACGGGGGAGTACGATCTTCGGCAGATTGAGTACGGTTTATCCCAGGAAAGACTCTGCAGAAGAATAGAAACTCGCCTGGATTCCTTTTCCGGTGGAGCTACGGCTATGGTTGGCGAGCGGATCTTGAATTTGACCTTTTCATACTGGGGTCAGGATCAATGGCAGGAATTCTGGGATTCAACAAGGGGAACGCCAGAGAATACTGATGATAGTCTCCCCGAAGCGGTAAAGATAACTATTAGCACTCAGGATGAGGAGGCTCGGGAGCCTCCTTTAATTCTCTCCACCGTAGTTTATCTTCCCGTGAGAGGATGAGTAATTTAGCCTGCCCTTTACATCTATTTTAAAATATGCTAGTATAAACTAAGAGGATGTTTTAGATGAGGAGAAAAAAATGAGCATAAGTAAGGGGAAAAAGGGCGAGTTAAAAGAGAAGTTCGGTCATCATCCTAATGACACTGGTTCACCCGAGGTTCAGGTAGCCGTGCTTAGCGGGAGAATCAGTGATTTGACTGAGCATCTGGCTAAGCATAAAAAAGATCAAAGTTCCAAGAGGGGACTTGTTCAGTTGGTGATGCGACGACGAAAACTTCTCGATTATTTAAAGAGTGAGGATCTTAAGAGATACCAGGATTTGATAAAAACACTAGGATTAAGAAGGTAACCAATGAAAAAAAATAACGTCACTAGAATAGAAAAGAAGCTCGAGGAAAGACTCTTAATTTTGGAGACTGGTAAAATAGCCAAGAAGAGTAGCGGTGCTGTGCTGGTTCAATACGAAGATACCATAGTTTTAGTCACGGCGGTGATCTCTCCCACGGTTCAGGAAGACGTGGGATTTGCTCCTTTGATTGTAGATTATCGGGAGAAAGCTTATGCGGTGGGAAAGATTCCCGGGGGCTTTTTCAAAAGGGAAGGGAGACCTTCTGATGAGGAGATCCTTTCCAGTCGGTTGATAGATAGGTCTATTCGTCCTTTTTTCCCCCAGGGATTCAGAAACGAAGTTCAAGTGATTGTCTCTGTTCTCTCGGCCAGCGAGTCCAACCAACCTGCGATTCTCAGTGTGATTGGAGCCTCTCTGGCCCTCTCCGTGGCTGGCTTTCCCTGCGTTCAAACTATCGGGGGAGTAAGAGTGGGCAGAATAAAAGGACAATTGGTGATTAATCCTCGGGATGACCAGCTCAAAGAAAGTGAGTTGAACCTGGTGGTAGTAGGAAACAAGGAGGGACTGATTATGGTGGAGGGGAGTGCCAACCAGGTAAAAGAGAAAGTTGTTCTAGAGGCTTTCCAGGTGGCCCACTCTCACATCAGGAGAATAATTGAGATAGAGGAAGAATTCATCAACCAGGCAAAAAAAGACCAAAAGGACTTCCCTCTTTATCAAATTGAAGAGGAGATTAGAAGGAAAGTAACCGATTTTGCTGAAGACAAGATCAAAGCTATAGGATCTGATTGGACCAAAGACCAAAAAGATAGTTACTTTGAGAAAGTGAAAGAGGAAGTTTTGGACAAGTTCTTGTCTGACTACCCGGAAAAAGAGAAAGATTTTCTAGATATACTCGGGGAGCTAAAGAAAAAAAAGATGAGGGAGCTTATCATTGAGGAGGGGAAAAGATGGGATCTTCGGGGAATTGATGAAGTGAGACCCATTAGCTGTGAGGTAGGGATACTTCCCCGTGTCCACGGATCGGGACTTTTTACCCGAGGAGATACCCAATCTCTGGTGGTGGCAACCTTGGGTACCGCTTCTGATGAGCAGATAATCGATGGACTGCACAAGGGCGAAATCTCCAAGACATTTATGTTTCATTACAATTTTCTCCCATTTTCTACGGGAGAGACACGATTTTTGAGAGGTCCGGGAAGAAGAGAGATCGGACATGGTCTTCTGGCCGAAAGGGCTCTTCTGCCTGTTCTTCCCGGTGAAAAATCCTTCCCCTATACCATAAGGCTGGTCTCTGACATTCTTGAATCAAATGGCTCCTCTTCGATGGCTTCCGTTTGCGGGGGGAGTCTTTCTCTAATGGATGCCGGAGTTCCCGTCTCCGACCCGGTAGCCGGTGTGGGGATGGGTCTGATTAAGGAAGGTGACAAGGTTGTTATCTTAACCGATATTCAGGGTCTGGAAGATTATCTTGGAGATATGGACTTCAAGGTAGCCGGAACCGAGGGGGCTATCACTGCTCTCCAGCTAGACATCAAGGTCTCAGGGGTTAGCCTAAAGGTTGTGGAAGAAGCTCTGGATAAGGCAAGAGTTGCCCGGGGTTTGATTTTGAAAGAAATGGAGAAGATAATAGATAAACCTCGATCAGAACTCTCTGACTACGCCCCTAGAATTGTCACCCTTGCCATTCCACTGGATAAGATCGGTGAGATCATTGGCCCAGGGGGAAAGATTATCAAAGGGATTATCAAGGAGACCGGCGCGGAGATTGATATCGATGATCTGGAAGGAAAGGTAACCATAAGCTCGCCGGATGAAGATGGAGTAAATAGGGCTCTGATGATGATCAAAGACTTGATCAGGGAACCCCAGGTGGGAGAGGTTTACCTAGGTAAGGTAAAGAGGGTAACTGATTTTGGCGCCTTTGTGGAAATCATGCCGAGAAAAGAAGGTCTGGTGCATATCTCGCAACTTAGCGATAAATTCGTAAAGAATGTTTCTGATGTGGTGAAGGTGGGCGATAAAATCTCGGTAAAGCTTATCGGTATTGATGAATTGGGAAGACTCAATCTTAGTAAAAAGGGGGTAGAGGAGGGGACATCTTAACGGGAGTTAGGATCCTTCCTTCCAATTTCTTGACGTGACTTGTTTTAAAAATGTATTATATTTGGAAAATGGCGAAGGAGGTGCACAGAGGTTGGTTACAATAAAGATAGGTGACTATGATTCTTTTTCGCAAGCTTTAAAGCGTTTTAAAGTACGATGTCAGCAATCGGGCTTGACCTCGGAGATTAAGAGACATCGAGAATATGAAAAACCAGGCGAGAGAAAGCGAAAAAAGAGACTTAGGGCAATTCGAAGACAAAGAAGAAGAGAGCTGAAGTTTCAGACAAAAAGGATAGGAGCCTATTAGTCCCTGCCCTAGCGGTGACTGAAGGAACTTTGAGCCAATACATTTGATACGGGAATCTGACTTCAGATATGGCATGCACTCTCATCATAATTGAGAAGCATAATGTATCTGAGAGGATACCCCCCTGGGATTGCGACTCAAAGCTTTCCTTGTCACCCATAAGGGCAGGGATTTTTATTATTGTGAGGTAAGGATGCGCATTCTTTTCCTAGGAACTCCTGAGTTTGCTTGTCCCTCGCTTGAAAGTTTGAATAAGCGAGAAGAAATTGTGGGGGTCATTACTCAGCCTGATCGTCCTTCAGGGAGGGGAAAAAGATTCACCGTTCCCGCGGTGAAAAGATTTGCCGAAGAGAAAAAAATTCCTCTTTATCAGCCTGAGGATATAAACAGGGATTTTTTTATTAGTCAAATGAGGAGGCTAAAGCCGAATCTGGTGGTAGTGGTAGCGTTTGGTCAGCTCCTGGGCCCCAATTTTCTATCGATTCCTGGGTTGCTTAGCATTAATCTTCATCCTTCCCTTTTGCCTCGTTATAGGGGTCCTGGTCCTATTCCCTGGGCTATAATTAACGGTGAACGAAAAACTGGGGTGACTGTCCAGAAAGTGGAAAAAGAGCTGGATAAGGGAGGAATAATTCTTCAGAAAAAGGTTCCTATTGGCCCTCTTGAAACCGCAGCGGATTTGGAAAGAAGACTTTCGCGTCTAGGAGCCGAGCTCTTGGGTGAGGCAATAGAGCTCATAAAGAGAGGACAGATCCAGTATAAATCCCAGAACGAGGCTGAAGCAACCTATGCTCCCAAGATAGAAAAGGCCGATAGTCTGATCGATTGGTCAAAACCGGCCTTAACTATCCATAACCTGGTAAGGGGGTTAAATTCTTATCCAGGTGCTTCAACTTTTATTCGGCTAAGGGGAAAAAGAATGAGGATTAAAATCTGGCGCACAGAATTGGTAGAGGAAAATTCAAACCTTGAGAAAGATGTGTTGGCGGGCCAGATTATCCAGATACGCAAGCCGGAAGGTTTCTTGGTAAAAGGAGGAGATGCTTCCCTTTTAGTTAAAGAAGTTCAACTCCCCAATCGAAATCCTATCTCCGGGTATGATTTTATAAAGGGATATCAGATTAAGAAAGGATTTATCCTAGAAGACAGCTCAGGAGACTAAGAGTTCTAACCTGCCTAATTTAGTGACGCAAGCTAGCAGCAACCTAGCCTGTATCTAAAAAATGAGAGGTGAACCAATGAAGGAGGAGGATTTTCCAGTTCTTCTGGCTAAGAGGACGATAGAAGAATATCTTCGCAGTGGGAAGGTGATTTCTTCCCCTCCTCGGATTCCTGAAGTATTCCAAAAGAAGGCAGGGACCTTTGTCTCTCTCCATAAAAAGGGAAAACTCCGGGGATGTATTGGCACCTATCTTCCCACTCAGGATAATCTGGCCAACGAGATTATAAAGAATGCCATTAGTGCTGCCACCCAGGATCCTCGTTTTCCTCCGGTAGATACCAGTGAAATAAAAGATTTAGAGATCTCAGTGGATGTTCTAAGCAAACCGGAGCCAGTTAAATCCAAGCGCGAGTTAGATCCCAAAAAATACGGGGTGATTGTAAGTAAAGGATGGCAGAGAGGTCTATTGCTGCCGGATCTGGAAGGGGTAGACACAGTTGAACAGCAGCTAGAAATTGCCAAACAAAAAGCCGGATTGGGTGGGACACCTGGGGAACAACTTGAGATCCAGCGATTTACAGTTACTCGCTACGAGATGGTCAAGGGGAAGAATTGATGAGCTGGCCAACTCGGGATGAAGCCCTTTCTTTATTAAGGGAATATACCGAGAATGAGAATCTGATCAAGCATGCTCTTGCTGTAGAAGCGTGCATGTTCGACTACGCAAAAAGATTCGGCGAGCCACCAGAAAAGTGGGCTGTGACGGGACTACTTCACGACTTCGATTATGAGAAGTATCCTTCCAGGGAGGATCATCCCTTCAGGGGGGTTGGCATTCTCCGAAGGAAAGGATACCCGGAGTCCATGATTCATGCCATTTTGGCTCACGGAGATCATACCCATGCGAAACGAGAAAATCTATTAGATAAGACTCTCTATGCGGTAGATGAGTTAACTGGCTTTGTGGTGGCAGTGGCTCTGGTTAGACCGTCAAAGAAGATCAGGGATGTGAAGGTTAAGTCAGTAAGGAAAAAGTGGAAAGATAAGTCATTCGCTAGGGGTGTGGATCGGGAGTGCATTGAACGGGGAGCAAGAGACCTGGGGATTGGTTTAGACCACCACATCCAGAATGTTCTTGATTCAATGAAACGGATTTCTACCGAACTAGGGTTATAAAGATCTTTTATCTCACCTAATCTTTCCCGAGATATTTCTTGACTTCTGCTATTCTATAGGATAAAATAAGAAAAAAAGAGGGGTTTTTATGTTCAGGATAATGTATAAATCGAAAATACATGAGGCTAGAGTTACCGAGACTCAACTTGAGTATGAGGGTAGTATTACCGTCGATGAGAAACTGATGGAGGCAGCCAACATTATGCCTGGAGAGAGACTAGAGATATTCAATCTGAGCAGTGGGGCAAGATTTAGTACTTATGCCATTAAAGGAGAAAAAGGATCGGGTGTAGTCTGCCTGAACGGAGCGGCGGCAAGATTGGCCGAGGTGGGCGATAAAGTGATAATCATCTCTTATGCAGTAGTTACCGAGGAAGAAGTCCGGACTCTAAAGCCAAAAATAGTCTTGGTAGATGAGAAGAATAAACCAGTTAAAGGATAGAAAAAGTGGGAGTTTACAAAATTAGAAAATATGGAGATCCAATTTTGAGGACTCGGTGTAGGCCGGTAGATAAAGTAGGGGCCAGGGAGAAAAAAATCCTCCAGCAAATGGCCAAGGCCATGTACAGAGCTCAAGGAATAGGGCTGGCTGCTCCCCAGGTGGGAGTTGACTTTCAGCTTATGGTGGTGGATCGGGGTGATAATAATCCGCTGATGTTAGTCAATCCTTTAATTTTGTTGAAAGAAGGGGAGAGTGTTCTGGAGGAAGGATGTCTTTCTCTACCAGAGATTACCCTTAAGATAAAAAGATCAAAAAGAGTTATGGTAGAAGGCTGGAATGAGGATGGGGAGATAATAAAGGTCGAAGGTGAGGGTCTTCTGGCTCATGTAATTCAGCATGAAGTCGATCATCTTTCAGGGATCCTAATTATTGACCATGCTGATCAAGCGGAAAGAACGTGCTTGGATACAAAACTTAAGCTGCTAGAAAGAAAAAGCAGAGGTTACATCAGCTTATAGTAAATTAGCCAGGAAGAGAGGTGAGAAGGATGGCTAAGGCCTACTTAAAGATCAAGGTAGAGGCAGGAAAAGAAAGAAGTGTCAGAGATGCCTTGTTAAGATTTGATGAAGTAAAGGGGGCGGATTTGACCACTGGAGGCCAAGATATTCTGGCTTCGATTGAGGCTGACAGCTACGAGGATATTTTGCAGGTTGTAATAGATAGACTGCGAACTCTTAAAGGTATTAAAAGTACGGTAACTGATCTTGTGCTTGAGTAAAAAAGATCAAAGCGGCGTTATAGAAAAATGCGAGTAAAAACAGGCTTAACGCCGCCAAATTTTTAGGGGCTTCCATTTAGGGATGGGGCGTGGTGAAGCGGTAACACAGCGGACTTTGGATCCGCCATGCGGAGGTTCGAATCCTCCCGCCCCAGCCAAAGGGGACTTAGGATTTCATTTCCTTGAAACTAAGCGATATTGGTGAATTCAGGGTTATTAGCTCTATCAGATCTGATTTAAAGGATTTTCAGAAAGAGGTGATTGTCGGCATAGGAGATGATACAGCAGCTATAGAGGTGTCTGGCAAGAAACTATTGTTGTTCACCAGCGACAGCCTAGTAGAAGATGTTCACTTTAAGTGGGATTACACCTCCTCTTTCCAGGTAGGATGGAAGGCCTTGGTAGTATCCATCTCTGATGTTGCCGCCGTAGGGGGAAATCCTACCCATTGTCTGGTATCTTTAGCTTTACCGTCCGATACCGAAAGGAATCTGGTAAGGGAGGTTTATCGAGGACTGAAAAAGGCTGCCTCTAAATACCGGGTGGGGATAGTGGGAGGAGATACAGTTCGTGCACCTAGCTTTATCATTACGGTGTCTCTGCTGGGAGAGGTAAAAAGGGAAAATATCGTTCTTCGCTCTGGGGCGAAACCTGGTGATCTGATCTATGTTACAGGCCAGTTAGGCAGTTCAGGAGCTGGATTGGCTTGTTTAAAGGCCCCTAATGGGAAGGTAAAGCCAAAAATAAGACAGTTTCTCATTAAAAAACACCTCATACCTTCTCCCCGGCTAGTTGAAGGTCAAAAGATAGCCAGCAGTCAAATTGCTACCTCCATGATAGATTTAAGCGATGGTCTTGCCTCTGACCTTCACCGCTTAACTGAAGAAAGCAAGGTAGGAGCAGTTTTGTGGGAAGATGAGTTTCCGACAGCTCCGGCTACTGAGCAGTTCGCTAAAGTTATGGGAAAATCTTTGTTAGAATGGATTCTTTACGGAGGGGAGGATTATGAGCTTCTTTTTACCGTGCCTCCAAATAAGAAGGAAAAGCTTAAGCAAACCCTTGGTTTCCCCCATACTTTAATTGGAGAAATTGTGGATAGAGACCAAGGAATATATTTGAAGAAGAGGGGAGGAAATCGAACGAAAATAGAAGATGGTGGATACAACCATTTTTCTGCGTCTACTAAGTAAGAAGCTAAAAATCAATTGAGCTACAGGAGGAGCAAAAGATGAGGAAGGCGGCTATTAATGGATTTGGCAGAATTGGGAGAATAACCTTAAGAGCAGCGCTAGAGAAGGGGTCGAAACTGGACTTTGTTGCGGTAAATGATTTGGTGAATGCTAAGACACTGGCTCATCTGTTTAAGTATGATTCTATCCACAGAACCTATCCCGGAGAGGTAAAGGCTGAGGATGATTCTATTATCATTGATGGAAAAAGGATAAGAGTTTGTCAAGAAAAAGATCCGACACAGCTTCCCTGGAAGGAGATGGGGGTAGATATTCTCATAGAGTCCACCGGGCTTTTCCGAACTAAGGAGAAAGCAGCCTCTCATTTGAAGGCAGGGGCCAGCAAGGTCATCATCACTGCCCCGGCCAAAGGTGGCGATGAGGTTCTAACCATAGTTATGGGAGTAAATGAGGAAAAGTTTGATCCTTCTATTCATCATGTTGTCTCTAATGCTTCCTGCACTACCAACTGTCTTGTTCCCATGGTAAAAGTGTTGATGGACAACTTCGGGGTAAAACGAGGCTTAATGACGACCATTCATTCATACACCAATGATCAAGCCCTACTTGATAGTCCCCACCAGGATCTTAGGAGGGCCAGAGCAGCCGGTCTTTCCATGATTCCCACTACTACAGGAGCAGCAGTGGCTGTGGGCAAGGTAATTCCGGAGTTGAAAGGAAAACTCGATGGGTTGGCCATCCGAGTTCCCACGCCAGATGTGAGCCTGGTAGACCTGGTGGTTGAAGTAGAAAAGGAGACTACGGTTGATGAAGTGAATTCTGCTTTCAAGCGTGCCTCAGAGGAAAATCTCAAGGGGATTTTAAAGTATTGTGAAGAGCCCCTGGTTTCTCGTGATTTTACCACCGATCCTGCCTCTGTCATTGTAGATGCAGATTCTACCGCGGTAATTGAAGGAAAAATGGTGAAGGCTCTGGGTTGGTATGACAATGAGTGGGCATATAGCTGTCGGGTAATAGATCTTGCTGAATATATGGACAAGAAAATGGGTTGAGAGGGTCTGAAATGATGAAATTATCAGTTAAAGATCTGAATTTGAAAGATAAACGGGTTTTGATGCGGGTTGACTTTAATGTTGGTTTAGATGAGGCAGGAAGAATCACTGATGATACCAGGATAGTCTCGGCAGTTCCTACCATTAAGTACATACTGGATCAGGGGGCTAGTTTAATTTTAATGTCTCATCTGGGTAGACCTAAGGGTAAGGTGGTGGAATCGCTACGAATGGACCCGGTAGCTCATCGCCTGGCCGAACTTTTGGGAAAAAAAGTTTTAAAGCTGAGTGACTGTGTGGGACCCGAAGTAAAAGAAGCGGTTAGCAAATTAAAGCCTGGAGCCATTATTCTTTTGGAGAATACCCGTTTTCATCCTGAGGAGACTAAAAATGATCCTCACTTTGCCAAGAAGTTGGCTGATCTGGCTGATGTTTTCGTCAACGATGCCTTCGGAACAGCTCATCGAGCCCATGCTTCTACCGTAGGGGTGACTCAGTTTTTGCCAGCGGCGGCTGGTTTTTTAATGGCCAAAGAGCTTGAGGTTTTAGGAGAGATACTTACCCGACCCGAGACTCCTTTTGTGGTCGTCCTGGGGGGAGCTAAGGTTTCCGATAAAATAGGAGTGTTGCGTAACCTTCTAGGGAAATGTCAGGACATCCTAATCGGGGGAGGGATGGCTTACACCTTCCTTAAAGCAAAAGGTATAGAGGTGGGGCGATCTCTTGTGGATCTCGAAAAGGTAAAAGATGCGGATCTTATAATGAGGGAGGCTTCTCGAAAAGGTACTCACCTTTTCCTTCCTCTTGATCACCAGGTAGCCAGGGAGGCAATGGAGAATGTGGAGATGAGAATAGTGCCACAGGACAAAATTCCGTCCGATTATTTGGCTTTGGACATTGGACCAGAGACCATAAGATTATTTGAGAAATCTATCAGAAAGGCAAAAACAGTATTTTGGAATGGACCAATGGGGAGGTTCGAGATTGAGGATTTCGCTGAAGGTACCCGGGCTATAGCCAGGATATTGGCCGAATCCGGGGCAAAAGTTGTGGTGGGAGGAGGCGATTCCATGGCTGCTCTCCAGAAGATGGGCTTGAAAGATAAGATGAGCTATGTCTCCACGGGAGGAGGGGCTTCTCTGGAGTTCCTGGAGGGAAAAGAGTTACCAGGAGTAACCTCGCTGAGCGATAAGAAATAGGAGAGAGCTTTGAGAAAACCTGTCTTTGGTGGTAACTGGAAGATGAACAAAATGGTGAAGGAATCTATCGAGGCGGTGAAGAGATTGGAGACGTTGAGAGGGTGGAAGTAGCAATTTTTCCTCCCTTTACTTCTCTTTGGGCAGTAAAAAAGATTATCGAAGATAGCCGGATAGGCCTGGGAGCACAGAATATGTACTGGGAAGAAAAAGGTGCCTATACTGGAGAAGTGTCTCCTCTTATGCTGCTCGATGCAGGATGTAAGTATGTGATTCTGGGCCACTCCGAGAGAAGGCAATATTTTGGAGAAACCGATGCCGGAGTAAACCGGAAAATTAAAGCGGCTCTTTCCCTGGGACTCACCCCGGTGGTTTGTGTAGGAGAATCACTAAAGGAAAGGGAAGCTGGTAGAGCAGAAGAAGTTGTCGAATCTCAGGTGAAAAAAAGCCTGGAAGGACTTGATTTGCAGCAAATAAAGAAATTAATTATTGCTTACGAGCCAGTCTGGGCTATAGGAACAGGCAAGATTGCTACTCCTCACCAGGCTCAGGAGATGCATAGCTTCATCAGGGGAATCTTGGAAGAACTTTGGGGAAAAAAGATTTGCTCCTCCGTGCGTATTCAATACGGAGGAAGTGTAAAGCCGGAGAATATTAAGGATTTAATGAAACAGCCAGATATAGATGGTGCCCTGGTAGGGGGAGCTAGTCTGATCATCAATTCCTTCGTTAAAATTGTCAAATATGAGGAGTGAAGATGGGATTTATTTTAACTATCCATGTATTCGTCTGTATTTTTTTGATAGCCGTGATTTTATTGCAGGTGGGAAGAGGAGCTAGTACGGGAGCATCCTTCGGGGGAGGAGTAAGAACTTTCTTTGGTCCTTCCGGGGCTATTACTTTTCTGGGAAAGGTTATCATTGTCCTGGCGGTGATCTTCGCGGTAACAACCCTTATCTTATCGGCATTGGCAACTGGAGGTAAGCCTCCCAAGATTAAACCCCAGCCCGAGGCGTCGAGTAGGCTAGATAGTTCCAGGAAAGTATTCGTATTGGGAAGATTTATACACCTATCGAGGGGAAGAGTCCCGAGATATTCTTGAGGGGGAAGTGATGAAAGAAATTTCCTTCCAGTTTTTAAAGCGACTGGTGGAAGTTCCGAGTCCTTCGGGATTTGAACAACCAGTGCAAAAGATCGTTAGGGAACGAATGATGAAGTTTGCCGATGAGGTCAAGACAGATGTTCACGGAAATGTTATCGGGATAAGGAATCCCCGGGGAAGTCCCCGTTTAATGCTGGCTGGACACTGTGACGAGATTGGATTTATGATTAGATATATTGACAAGGATGGATTTATTTTCTTCTCCTCTATCGGGGGAATAGATGCACATATCGTTCCAGGGAAAAGAGTAAAGATTCACACTCGAAATGGCCCGGTATTGGGAGTGGTAGGGAAAAAGCCTATTCATATCATGGAGCGAGAAGAAAGAGAGAAGGTAGTCAAGCTCTCTGAGCAGTGGATTGATATAGGTGTCAAAGACAAAAAGGAAGCAGAAAAACTTGTTTCTGTCGGGGATCCGATAACATTTTCTGAAGGATTAGAGAGACTCCAGGGCGAACTGGTGAGCTCGCGGGGATTTGATGATAAAATGGGGATTTTTGTGGTGTGCGAGGTTCTAAAAGAGATCGCTGATAAGCCATTGGAAGCAGCCATATTTGCCGCTTCTACCGTCCAGGAGGAAGTAGGCCTAAGAGGAGCACGAACGGCAGCCTACTTCATCAATCCGCAGGTAGGAATTGCCGTGGATGTGGGAGTAGCCAGTGATTTTCCTGAAGTGGATAAAAAGAAAGAAGGGGAGATACGTATAGGAGAAGGGGCTATTCTTTATCGAGGAGCTAATATAAACCCTAAAGTGGCAGAATTACTCATGAAGATTGCTCAAGAAGAGAACATTCCTTACCAGCTTTCTGGAGAAGCTAAAGCCACTCCTACCGATGCCAATGTCATTCAGATTAGTCGCGCAGGAGTAGCGGCAGGTCTGGTCTCGGTTCCTCTGCGTTATCTTCATACCCCGGTAGAGGTTCTTTCACTTCGAGATTTAGAGAATGTGGTAAAGCTTTTAAGTACCTTTGTTCAGAGGTTAAATGGGAAAATGAGTTTCATCCCAGGGGAGTAATAGTTTATATCTACTTAGAAGCTATAGGAGAGGGAAAAGTAGTGAGTGTGAGGAAGATCTCTGTTGTATGAGAAGGCATAATCAAATTCAATGCTTCCTATCTTCTTTCCAGCCGGGATGTGAAAACCCAACCCTGCAGTGATCCGAAAATCAGCAGACTTCTGAAATATTTTAACCATTCCCAGGCGAATTCCCATACCTTGCATTGGCCACCACTCGCTGCCCAAGCGAATCTCTCTGGGAAAGTCTTCTCTGGAAGCCCCTACATCTAAAGCTAAAAGGCCTCGGGAAGAAAATCTGTAAACTGTGCCCAATTTTACAGTGAGGGGGATAGATTCTTTTCTCTGTGTTCCCCACTTTACCTGAGAAATTAAATTCTCTACATTAGCCCCCCATGAGAACTTTCTTCTTCGTATGAAAAAGGCGGCGTCTAAACCATAGCCACTGCCCTCCTCCCAGGTAGTAGTATGTTTTAAGTATTTTATATTAACTCCCCAACTGCTAAAAACCTCCTTCGGGCTTGGCTTGGTAGGTGACAAAAACTGTCCATAGGAATAGAAAATCAAGTCATAATTCCATTTCTCCGGTTCAAGATCAGCCGATAATCGACTCCAACTGATTCCTCCTGCCCCCATACCAGTAGTGGGTTCCACAAAAGAGAGGAAATAATGGTGCAGAAGACCCAAACCGTATAAATCGGTGTACATTGTTCCTAGTTGTCTTTGCCTGATCTGCACCAAACCGGCTGGATTAAAGTGGCAGGCTCCATAGTCGTCAGCTATGGCTACAAAGGCACCACCCATACCCATAGCTCTGACACTAATAGGAAGACCGACAAAACCGCTGTCGGTGATATGCAAATAATCAGCACCATGGCCAGGAAATGAAATTAGAAGGATTAAACTGCTGACTGTTATAATGACTAATAAAATTTTGTTTTTTTTTCTTGAGGCTGCTTTGATTGATTGTGTGGTCACAGGTTCCGCTCTGGTGAATTTCTCAAAGTTCTTAGTTACTATTCAGCCACAGATTTACGCTGATGTTTTTCTTTGTGTTTAAGCCTATCTGTGTTCATCTGCGGCTAAATAATTACGTTTTTTATATCACACCTGTAACAAACAGTCAAATAATGTGATTTCAGTTATTTATATTCAATTCCTTTTACTTTATTTATGTATTTTTCTGCTGAGACCGCGGCCAAGGCACCTTCACCGCAGGCGACTACCACCTGCTTCAGCAAATTTTTTCTTACGTCACCACAGGCAAAGATACCAGGCACATTAGTCTCTAAATTGGCTCGGGTTTTTACAAATCCTTTTTTATCACACTCTATCAAGCCTCGTATAAATTCTGTGTTTGGTTTTAAACCGACGGAGATGAATACCCCTGAGCAAGGAACTTTTTTCATCTTCCCGGTTTCTAGATTCTTTAGGTTGACTCCCTCAACCTGGCTATCTCCATAAATCATGTTTACTGCTGATCTCCAAATTATCTTAACTTTAGGATTTCTAAATGCTCGTTCCTGCAGAATCTTTTCCGCTCTCAGCATGCCTCGTCGGTGAACAAGATAGACTTTGCTCACAAATTTAACAAGATGTAAGGCTTCTTCTAAGGCAGTATCACCTCCCCCCACTACCATTACCTCTTGGTCCTTAAAAAAGGGGGCATCGCAAGTAGCGCAATAGGATACCCCACGCCCGACAAATGTTGCCTCCCCTTCCGCTCCTAATTTACTTGGCTCAGTGCCACTAGCGATTATTACCGCCAGCGTGGGGAATTTTTTATCGGAGAGGGTATGGATGATTTTCTTTTCCTCATCCAGTTCAATTCCCTTAGCTTCAACTTGTTCTAGCTTCATCCCCAGATTTTCTGCCTGTTTGTGCATCTTTTCCATTAGTCTCTTGGTTGATACAGGGAGTGGAACCCCAGGATAGTTTTCAATCCTTTGGGAAAGGAGAATTTGACCTCCGGGAATAAGTCTTTCCAGGACCATTGCATCCAGTCGAGCCCTCTGGGCGTAAATAGAGGCTGTCAATCCCGCTGGCCCCGCTCCAATTATTACCAGATCATAAGTTTTGTTCCTCATTCCGATACTCCTCTTATTAAATTAGGTAAGATTACCTATCATATTATAAAGATTAAGTGAACTTAATCAAGTGCTCTTGACAAAATTTTATTTTTCTTTTATATTATAGTAAACGTTTACTATAATAAGAGGATGCCTTAAAATGTGGGCGACTATTAGAGATGTGGCCAGGTTAGCGGGAGTTTCCATCGCTACTGTCTCGAGGGTACTAAATAATAGTTCCTATCCTGTAGCTGAGAAGACCAGAAAGAAGGTAGTCAAAGCTGCTAAGGATTTAGACTTTCAACCAAACAAATTAGCGGCAGGGTTAAAATTGGAGAAGTCGGCCGCCATTGGCTTGATCTTTCCTAGTTTTATGGGAGGCACATATTACTCTGAGATATTTCATGCTATTGAAGATGAGGCAACCGTTAAAGGTTACGGTATAATCTTGGGCAGTTCATACGGGCAGACAAAAAAAGAGGAACTGCTTATTGACTTACTCAGGGAAAGAAGAGTGGAGGGGTTGATAATGGTACCTTCCTCGCATAATGTTGATCTAAGGTACTATCAGCGTTTGAGGGAAAAAATTCCTTTTGTATTCGTGGATAGATATCTCCCAGAGATAGATGCCGACAGGGTGACTACCGATAATGTAAAAGGGGCCTATATAGCAGTAAAACATCTGATAAAGTTAGGTCATGAGAGAATTGCTCTCCTGAGTGGTCCGGAAGCTCCTTGTACTTCAATTCAGGACAGAATTAAGGGATACGAAAAGGCACTTCGTGAATTTAGTACTGGATTCAGGAAGATAATCGCGACGGAAAAGAATTTAAACAAACCAAAGAGATGTGCCTACAAGGCTATGACATCCTTTTTAACAAATGAATCCAGCATTTCTGCTCTCTTTGCTGTAAATGATGGCACGGCTATTGGGTCTCTAAGGGCTATCAGGGAAGCCGGGCTAAAAGTACCGGATGACATAGCGGTGATAGGGTATAATGATGATGAGATAGCTCCATTTACTTCAGTTCCTCTGACCACAGTAGCTCAGAGAAAAGAAGAGATGGGGAAAATGGCCGTTAGGCTGCTTCTGGAGAGGATTCATGGAAAAAGAGGGATATCTCACCATATAATCTTAGAACCGAGATTAGTCGTAAGGGCCTCCTGTGGGGCAAAATTATTCAGCCGAGATACTGTTGGGGTACTCTCCGAAAAAAGATAGAAAATTGGTGAATCTGAGTTAAGGGTAGATAAACAGGATGGCAAGAATAGCAAGGATTTGAGTAGAGGTAACGGAGTTAACCTTGGGTAGCGAACCACTGAAGGGAGGTGATAAAGCAGTTTTCGAGAAAGCAAATTCAGTAATAAGGGGGTGATAACCACAGAAAAATATTTTATCTTGAGGCAAAGATCAAAAATTTGGAAAAGGAGATGTTCAAATGTTTAAAAAGCTTTTTGTTGTTTTGGCTGCTAGTTTGGTCTTGTTGCCGGCTGTCCTGGCAGAGGGAGCACTAAACTTTACCTCTACCCAGATGGAACCGGTAGCAGAGCAAAAGTTTGCCAAAGGTGTGCTGCTCAAGGGCTTTACCGATGAAACGGGGGTGGCAGTAGAGTTTATAGCTATGCCGTCATACCATGATATGTTTATGCGCCTGTCCGCTGAAGTTGCTGCGGCAAAGGTTACTATATCGGTTGTCGGTGAGCTGCACAGTGGGCTTGATCTGATGAACGCCAAGGGCCTGTTCGACGATCTTACCGGTATCACGCTACGTGACCGAACGTTCATTAAAGCGCTGGAAGACTATTCAGTTATGGCAGGCAGAAAAGTTTACGTACCCTGGATGCAGGCAACCTATGTGATGGTAGTCAACAAGAAAGCGTTCGAGCACCTGCCACTCGGTTTGACGGTTGAGGATGTAACTGGTGCGAGCGAGAAGTGGACCTACTATGCGCTGCTCAACTGGTCGAAGAATCTTAATGACGCATTCAAATCACCAAAACTTGGTTTCCCCATGGCCCCGAAAGGGCTCTGGCATCGGTTCTTGCATGGCTACATTTATCCGGCTTTCACCGGCTATCAGGCAGCTGCATTTGATAGTCTGCGAGCAGTTAAACTATGGGAATATCTGAGGGAACTCCGAGGGTATATGCATCCGGCAAGTTCTACCTGGGTGGCTATGGATGAGCCGCTACTTAAAGAAGAAGTGCTAATTGCCTGGGACCACACTGCCAGAATAAAGCCTGCCATAATCCAGAAGCCAGGAGACTTTGCCATTGTTCCTGTGCCCAGCGGGCCTAAAGGCAGAGGTTATATTACAGTGGCTGTAGGTTTGGGAATTCCTGTAGAGGCACCAGAGAAAAATAATGCCATCAAGTTGATTGAGTATCTCACACGGCCAGATATACAGGTTACGGTACTGGAGAATGTTGGCTTCTTCCCGACAGTGAAGGAAGCAGAAGGTGCTATACCCGTCGGACCGCTGAAAGTTTTGGCCAAGGGTGTGCTTGCACAATCGGGAGCTGCGGATTCGGTAATGGTTATGATACCCAGCCTTGGTGCGAAGGGTGGCGAGTTTACAGCAGCTTATCGTAATGTATTCACTAAGATAGTCCTCGAAGGAGCTGATATCGGGACGACCATTACAGAGGCAGCAGATAAGATAAGAGCACTGTTCAAAGAAGTTGGTGTCCCCATGGTATAAGAGGTGATTTTTTGCGCCTCCCCATGCAAAGCATAGCCTTTAGCTTGCAGCGGGAGGCGCACTCTTTCCAGAAAAGGACAAAGGTGATGATGTTTTCTACTAAAAGAGAAAAAAATTGGATGCCCTACTTTCTTTTTCTTCCTACCTTGATTTTTCTAGCCG